>Ga0209701_10002189_pt1 | contig 12737 bp, 12 predicted proteins | sample CZO8metaG_4_FD_188356 | JGI IMG/M metagenome (GOLD analysis project Ga0209701, IMG submission 188356) | Vadose zone soil microbial communities from the Eel River Critical Zone Observatory, Northern California, USA - CZOApr15con2H3.8 metaG... | ecosystem: Environmental > Terrestrial > Soil >...
AGGCCATGTAGTGCGGCCTGATCGACCACCTCGCCGATAAGAACCGTTTCCCCGTTCGTCTCGTGGATCACCATCAGTCCGCCCAACCAGGCCGACCAGCGCTGATCGAGCTGCTCTTTGAGACGAATCCGGTAGACTGTCATCACTCCTCCTTCTGATTGACACTCACTGCTCGACGGCGTGCCACGAGAAAGCTCTCTCAAGAGCGTAACAGATAGCAGGAGGAGAAGACAGTACCCAAAAGGAGTATTTGCAGGGTGGTTTTTGCGGAAGAAACAGGTGAGAGGAAGGTAATCTCCGCGAGGAGCCACCTCTTCAAAGAAAATGAAACTCCTTGTAGAGCGAGGGATACAAGGGAAGTAGAGGTCTCTCATTGCTCACCTGCTCCTACAGAAGATGGAGCGTTCGCGCTTTCACGATGACTTGAGCGCGGTTGTGTACGCTGAGTTTTCTACAGATGTTCATGACATGTTTCTTGACTGTGTTCATACTGAGGACGAGGTGACAGGCAATCTCCTGGTTGGAAGCGGCATCCAGTAACAACTGCAGGACTTCGCGTTCACGCGCCGTGAGCGGCTCCACCAGCGGACCGGAGTGGGGAACAGGAGCCGCCAGCGCGTGGGAGGCTGCCTCGGCAAAGAGCCTGTGCTGCTCGAACCAGCGGCTGGCGCGCAGGTGCAGGCCCGGAACCAGCGCGGGAGCCGTCTGCTGCAACCGCTGGCGCAGGGCCTCGGCAAACAGGCGATGGTAGCGATACCACTGTCGTTCGTCGTCCAGGGCCACCAGGAACAGGTTGGCCCGCTCCAGGAAGTCGAGCAGGGCTCGGCTCCCGCCCTGTTCCCGCACGGCATCACAGAGTGGCGCGCTCAGTCGATCCAGGATGCAGGTCTGCAACAAGAAATCCTGCACGACTTCACTTTGGCGATTCAGAACCTCTTCCAGCAGGTAGTCCACCACATAGTGATGGCTGCCACTGAACGCCGTGATGAAGGCCCCCGGATCATCACGGCCCTGCAGGGAGAATGCGGCAAGCTGCAATCCAGTGATCCAGCCTTCTGTACGTGCCTGCAGGCGCGCGCTCTCTTCCGCCGAAAGCGAAAGCCCCATCACCTCTATGAGGAAAGTGGCCGCTTCCTCTGGCCTGAACCGGAGATCGATGGCGCGCAATTCCAGCACGTCGTCTCGTCCACGCAGTTGCGCAAGTGGGAGCGGAGGATCTTCGCGGGTCGCAAGGACAAGATGCATGCGGGAGGGTAGATGATCCACTAGAAAGGATAGCGCGTGATGAATGGACTCGTCCGTAATGACCTGGTAATTGTCCAGGACGAGAACGAAGTGTTCCTGAGTGGTGCCTCTACCTTTCAGCAGGTCGTTGATCAGCAGCGTCAGCATGGCCTCCATCAATGGAGGTTGAAGTGGGTGATGCAGCACCTGCCTGGTCGTGCTCAGGTGAGGGTCATAGGTCTGCAAGGCGGCAAGCAGGTAAGAGAGGAAGCGTACCGGTTCGTTGTCCTGTGGTTCGAGCGAGAGCCAGGCGACCGGGATGGCGCGTGAGGCCAGCCAGTCGGAGAGCAGCGTGGACTTGCCGAAGCCCACAGGAGCTGAAATAAGGGTCAGGGCTCGCTCCATGCCCTGCTGGAGTCGTTGGAATAAGCGTGGACGATGCACCAGGTGTGGACGCGGTCGCGGGACGTGGAGTTTGGTCGCAAGCAGCGGAGTGTCTGGCGTGTCGAGCCACAGTTCCTGTGCGACCTGCTCCAACCGAGGAAGGGTCAGGCTGCTGCCTCTGCCTAGATAGCGCTTGGTCAGTTTCCCCCCGATTCGCGCATACGCATACCAGTACCCCTCGCCACGCTGCTTGCTTTCTTTGCATGCAGTATAAGAGCCGTTCCTACCATGAAAGGCGAACGAGGAGATCTGACTCACCCACGCCAACCAGGCAGGGCTTTCAGGGACGATGTCCAGTATTCCGCTGACCGGGCCCTCATGCAGTTCGTATGCCTGGTGCAAAGGTGACCAGACGAGGGTGTAGTGTGCGATTTTCGGCATCTGATTCCCCTCGGGGCATCTGATATACCATGTCACCCAACAGTGTGTTATCTACTGCGGAAGACCTCACCACTCGTACCTGTTGGGTGACACGACTGCTATTGTTGGGTGACACAGCTGCAAGATGAGAAACTTTTGCGCCGGTCCAGCTTGCATGACGATGGAAGAACCCGACTTAACTTGCCACCTACAGGGGCACGCTCAAGCATGAATTATCCGCGATATACTGTTGACAAATCAACTATCTAATAGTGTATAGTATACCATGCCATTGTTGGAAAGTCAATGACTAATCTTTGATGTCTCCCGCTGTGCGTAGGATTTTTGCAGGGAGGATGGGTCTTGCCGAGCGAATAAGCATCCCCAGCAGGGCGATAGCTTGTTCTCGCCCAGTTACCTGCAAAAATCCTACACATACCTGCAGCATTGTGTAAGCTTGCAAATCTGACTGCTTTCAGGCATACTTATTACTACATCCAACCCATATTGCGTTGAACAAGCATAGTATTAGCCTAACTAACGTTCGTTAGTTTAGATAGTGAAGGAGAAAAGTTGTGGATGACCTCAATCGCTATACTTCTGCAATTCGTGTGCGGCTGAGCGCGAGCGATGCACACTACGGTGGGCAGCTGGTCAACGGAGCGCACATGCTCTCACTTTTTGGGGATGTGGCAACTGAACTGGCCATTCTCTGCGATGGTGACGAAGGGCTGCTGGTTGGCTACGAAAACATCGAGTTTCTGGCACCATTGTTCGCGGGGGATTTTATCGAAGTAAGCGGTCGTATCACCAGAATTGGACGTACTTCCCGTCGCATGGAATTTGAGGCCCGGAAAGTCATTGCCGCCCGGCGAGATATCAGCGATTCCGCTGCCGATGTGCTAGAAACGCCTCTGATGGTGGGGCGAGCCATAGGTACGACGGTTGTTAAGGCCGAGCAGCAGCGTAAACGCCGCACAGTTTGAGTCTGGGTATCCATGCCATACATTTTCTGTTAGAATAGGAGTATGATACAAAAAACCGAGACTGAAAACGTGCGGCATGATGGACGTTCGGTACGCGAGAATGTCCTGGCAGCCGCAGTCCAATTATTCGCGGAGTATGGGTACCACGCGGCGCCTCTACGCGATATAGCACGCATAGCAGGCATCCAGGCGGCAAGTATCTACTACCACTATGCCAATAAAGAGGCCCTGCTGGTAGAGATCATGGAAACCCACATGCGGACGCTGAATGCCAACCTGGAGCGTATTTTACGCGAACAGCGCGACCCGCTGCAGCGTCTCCACGAGGCAATAGCCAATCATATCCGCCTGCATACTACCTACAAGCGCGAGTTCTTCATCATCGATACGGAGATACGCGCCCTTGACGGCGATAAACGCGGTTACATTCTTTCCCTGCGTGACCGCTACGAGTACCTGCTTCAAGAACTATTGAGAGACGGCATGGAGCAGCAGGTCTTTCGCCGGAGCGATGTGAAGGTATCATCCTATGCCATTATCGCCATGTGTACGGAGGTTGCTACATGGTTTCGGCCTGATGGTCGCCTCGGTGTACAGCAGGTCATCGACATTTACAGTCAGATCATTACTCAGGGATTGCTTGCTGGCTCACCAGAGCCTTCTCAAAAGCCGGAGGAATCAGCGCATACTTGACACCTTGCTTTTGCAGTAAAAGATCGAACACCTCGAGGGTAGAAGCTAACGGAACGCAGGCAGTAACCAGCGCCTCTACATCGATTTGGTGACCCGCAATCAGCTCCAGAGCTTGAGCGAAATAGGCGGGGGTGTGGTGAAAAACGCCTTTTATAGTGAGTTCTCCATAATGCAGAGGACGAGTCTCGAGCGTAACCTGCGTTCCCGATGGGCACCCGCCGAAAAAATTGACAAGGCCGCCCGGACGAGCCACCGTAGTGGCTAACGTCCAGGTCTCCGGCATACCAATCGCTTCAATCACAATGTCAGCACCGCGCCCGGTTTCCTTTCGCACAGCCTCAGCCTGTTCCTGTAGGGGCATCCCGCTTACATCGATCACCACATCCGCGCCAAAGTGGTGGGCCAATGAGAGTCGAGGTGTACCTCGACCCGTGACGATGACACGTGTACCACGTAGTTTGGCTACTGCGGCAAGTAATAATCCCAGCGGGCCTGAACCGAGGATCACTACTGTATCATCTTGCCTGATCTCGCTTGCATCTATGCCATGCAGCGCACAGGCTAACGGTTCCGTAAGAGCAGCCGCTACATAGGATGCCCCTGCAAGCTTATACAGATTCTGGCGCACGATGCGCTCTGGCACCAGGAGGTACTCGGCGTAAGCACCGTTGAGAAAAAGGAGATCCTCGCACAGGCTATAGCGGCCACGCTTGCAGTAGAAACATTGTTGGCATGGGGCAGAATTACCGACAACCACGGCATCGCCTTCGCGACACTGTACTACTTCTTCACCGGTAAGGGCGACCACCCCGGAGACTTCATGTCCAAAACCCGCGGGCGTGTCACGAAAAAGCAAGGGATGCCCGCGTCGATAGGTTTTGACATCGGTACCACAGGTAGTAGCAACGGCTACCTGAAGAAGAACTTCACCTTGGCCGGGTTGGGGGATAGGTCGCTGCTCAAGGCGCACATCCAGCGGCCCATAGAACATGGCGGCAAGCATAGTCATGGCGAAACCTCTCTTGCTGAGACAAAGGGAACTCTATTGATTCGGTATAATGGACATATTGTTCGGGCATATGGAAAAGAGTATAATAGTTTAGGCCTACATTGCAATCCATAACTGAAAAATACCAGGCTGGTGGATACCTGTATGCTAGCATATGTATTCCACGAATTACCGGGAGAGGAGATTTGAGAAATGGGCATTCCAAACCGTATCTGCCCGCAATGCGGCAATCCACTCGCTCCCAGCGAGATGTATTGCAGTAATTGCGGTACACGTTACATGGAGTCGGCTGAAATAGACCCGACCCAACGAGCATCCTCATCGAACCAGGGACAGGGACCTGCTAATCCCAGTCCAACACCCATGGAGCCAACACAATACGCTGGATCTTCCTCGTCTTCACCGTATGGAAGTTCTCTTTATAGTAACACAGCATATGGGTCAGGAGGGCAAAGTTTTTCCCCGCCTCCACCGCCAAACGCAAGCTATACACCTCCCTATGGAGGAGTTCCAGATGCACACGGTCAGCAGTCGCCAATGCAACCGCCCCCTGGCGGGTTTGTCCAGCCTCCTCAGGCCAGAAAAGGCCCAAATATTGGCTTAATCATTGGCGTTGTTGTCTTGCTTCTGGTGCTGGTCGGAGGTGGCATCGGCATCTACTCCTTTGCCAAAAGCAAAAGTAGTACTACGAATGCAACTACTCCTACCCCTGTATCCACTCAGGCCGCGTTGTTTTCCGACAATTTCGCAGATAACAGCAAAGGCTGGGGACTTGCAAGCGCATCTGGGTACAGTGGTACGATTAGCAATAACGTGATGACCCTGGCCGATGCCAATCACAAAATCCTGGATATGGCCATACCGACGAACACGAGCTACAGCGATTTCGAGGTTACTACCACCTTAACGCTCTTAAAGGCAGACTCAAATGATAGTGCGGGCCTCTACTTTCGGGGGGATAGTAACCTTGGACAGGGCTATTTCGTTGATATCTATGGAGATAACACCTATGATATCGTCAAGATATTCCCCGACTCCACAAAAGACACATTCCTTGTCAGCCCCACTAATTCGCCTTCAATCAATGCTGTGGGGCAGCAAAATAAGTTGGCAGTAGTGGCGAAAGGATCGAAGATAGTGGTATTGATTAATGATAAGGTGGTGAGTTCGATCAGTGATAACGGGGGCTACACGAGTGGAACAATCGAGCTTTTTGTCGAAAATGGCAAATCATCGAACGGAGCACAGGCCTCTTTTAGCAGCGTAGCGGTCTATCCAGCTCCGAATCAGTTACCTGGTTAAGCTACAGGTGTTTTCTGCACGGAGGAAGGAAGGAAGTATGAACCAGCAATAGTCCTTGCTGGTTCATACTTATGAGATGAGATGAGATGAGATGAGATGAGATGAGTATAGAATCCCTTGTATGCTAAGAAATAACGTCCTCAATAGTGCGAAAGTTGGGTTGGTTGTAGCGGTGGCATGTGTACTGGTCCTGGTGATCAGTAGTATCATCATTTTTGCGCAGGGAAAAGTGAACAATCCAGCTATTTCTCACACAAATGGCGTTACCCCGACTGAGAAAAAGGCCACACCAACGCCAACGTCGACAGCACTGCTGATACCGAAGCCCTTATTTTTCGACAATTTTGTTGATTCCAGTAAGGGGTGGTCTCTTGGCAGCGTTTCCGGGTACACCCGCCTTATTGAAAACGGTACATTGACACTGGCCGATGCAAATCATACTATTCTCACTGAGAGCCTGCCCGCTAATACAACGTTTGACGATTTCATGGTCACAGTATCTTTTACCCTCTTGCAAGCGAATCAGGAAGATAGTGTAGGACTCTACCTGCGCGGTGATAGTAACCTTGACCACGACTATCGGGTTGACTTCTACGGCAATAATACCTACGCGATCAGCAAAGAGTTTTTGGACACCAGCAAAGTCCCACAGGTGAAAGTCCTTGTCAATCCCTCCACTGCATCTACCTTGAATGCTATTGGTCGACAGAACACGATAACACTGATTATGAAAGGCTCAATATTGGTGCTGCTCATCAATGATACTGTGACGAGTACGGTAATTGATTCCGATTACACCTCTGGCCAGATCGCTCTCTTTGTACAAAATAGTGATGCTTCAAGCGGGGTAGAGGCCGCTTTCAGCAGCGTGGCAGTTTATCCCGCACCTGATCAGTTGCCCTCCGGTTAACCCAATGCGCACATATATTCATCCTCACCGGTAGTCCTCAATCCCGCGTTCAAAGGCCTCTTGATCCCCATCTTCTATGCCATATTGGGCTTCCTGTAAAAGGTCTCCGGCCAGAGCGGCTGCCCAGGAAGCATATGATACCCCATAAACACCTGGCCGATGGAAGTGCCCTCTTTACTCTGATAGACAGGATCGGGAATAGGAAGCGTCACGCGGCTTTGCAAACTCCGCAGAAGCGCGATCTCAGTGACCAGCTTTGTCGCCTCACGGATCGTTTTCGGAAAGCGAAAAATGCTCTCGTCATTCACAATGAGGGCATCGTTGAACTGCCCATCATCGTTGAGATGCACCGTCTCAATAACGAGTTCAGGATAGACATCACGAATGGCCGAAATATCTCTCGATTGCTTCTCCATATGTGCCGGCCGGGGCTATCCACTCCCCAGGTATTTTGCGACCAGTGTCAGCAAGTCCCCCATCTCGAACGGTTTCGCGAGAAAATCATCGGCCCCGGCGTCCCTGGCCATCTGTCGCGTGTCTTTATGGGCGGAGAGGATGATGATCGGAAGGTGGTACGTGGCTTCCTGGCTTTTGAGCTGCCTGCAAATCGTCCGCCCATCCGTGCCGGAGAGCCGGATATCCAGGAACAGCAGATCAGGGAACGGCTCCTGCATCTGCTGCACGGCTTGCTCATCCATCTCGATTTCTACCTCATACCCTTCCTCTTCGAGCATCTCGCGCAGCATATCCCCGACTCCTGGATCATCCTCGGCGACGAGTATTCTTTTACGCATGCTGCTCTTCTCCTTCTTGCCGCAGCCGCAGCGGCTGCGAGCCAGGTTCTGGCTGTGGCGCGCATGGGACGGTAAAGAAAAAGGTAGCGCCGACGCCCACACGACTTTCTACCCACATCCGTCCCCCCTGCCGTTTGACAATCTGTGCCGAAATAAAGAGGCCCAGCCCAAGACCAGGGAAGGTCTCGTGCTCCGGGTCGCTCACACGAAAGAAGCGCTCAAAGACCTGCTCGTGTTTCTCCGGGGCGATGCCAATGCCAAAATCCTGCACGCCGACGGTGGCGGTATCCGTGTCAGAGGCAAGCTTCACCAGGATGGCATGGGTCTGGGGAGAATATTTCATGGCGTTGGAGAGCAGATTGGTGAGCACCTGACCAATGCGCTCTGGGTCCCCATAGACGGGGGTACGGGCCGCTCCCTCGATGCGAATCTGGTGCCGTTCTGTGGTATGGCCCACCTCCTCGACGATGTCTCGCACGAGGGCATCCAGGTCAAAGCGCTCGTTGTGCCAGGAGAGTTTGCCCGCCTCTATGCTGGTCACGTCGAGCAACTCACCGATCAGATGGATGAGTTTGTCCAGTTGTGCATTCATCCTGGCCAGCATCGCCGCCGAGCGTTCATCACCCGCTTTGGTAAAGCGGGTGTGCAGCACCTGCGTATAGCCTTTCAGACTGGTGACGGGCGTCTTGAGTTCGTGACTGGCAATCGCCATAAATTCCTCGCGCTGCTCCAGCAGTTGCTGCTTTTCGTTCTCTGCTCGCTTGCGTTCAGTAATGTCCTCTATCGCCAGCAGGATGAGCTGGGCACTCTCAACGCGCTGGGCATTGAGCAGCATGATTCTGTGACCAATCCCGGGAAAAGTGTGGTCCACCTCGTAATCCACGAAGGCGTGATTGGTGGGGAGCAGCTCCTCCAGCAGGGTGCGCAGGGCGGGAATATTCCATTGGCCGTCTCCCAGCTTGAAGATCCGGCGACGCTCCGTGTGCGCAGGCTCCACCTGGAAAAACCGGTAGAAGGCCCGGTTCGCGCGTTGCACACGCAGCTCTACATCCAGGACGAGCAGTGGCTCCCGGATGGTCTCCACAATCGCGTCAGCGAAATCACGCGCTTCTTGCAGTTGCGCATTGCGCTGCAGGAGTTCCGCGTTCAGGACGTGCAGTTCTTCGTTGCTGGCCTGAATCTCTTCTTTGGACGTTTCCAGTTCTTCATTGAGGCTTTGTAACTCCTCATTACTGGAGAGGCTCTCTTCATTAGCCGAGTGCAGTTCCTCGTTGGCGGCCTCCAACTCCTCAATCATCGAGCGCATCTCCTCACGGGTGGCCTCCAACTCCCGCTCTACTTCCCGGATGCGCCGATCTTTGACCCCCCGTCGTGCCGCACCCTGTGGCCGCTCATCTGATGCCAGAAGCACTCAAAACGGCTTCTCAGCGTCCACAACTCGGTCGTGCCGCACCCTGTGGCCGCTCATCTGATGCCAGGGGGACGGTTGGTGGGGTGGACAGCGCGCGGGCCTCCTCAAAGAGGATCACAAAGTAGCGTTCGGTGGCGGACGCCTTCACGGGAATGACTTCCACCGCGATGTCGCGGTGGACGCCATGGTCGCTCACCTGGATCCCCTCTTTTTTCACCGGCTGTCCGCTCTTGCTGGCTTTGGAAATGGCGGTTCGCAGTGCCAGATCCAGGCCCACTCTTGCCATCTTGAAGAGATTGAGACTCGCGCGGCCAGGCGCAGGTCCCAGGTAGGGGTCCGTGTCTCCACGGAAGTGGAGGATCTCCATCTGGGCGTCAATGACGACGCTGGCCGGGGCAAAACTGGCCAGCAAGCGATCCGTCTCATGCTGGAGATCAAACTCCCGCTGTCCCTCTTCATGCGCCATGGTGTTTCCCTCCTCACCTGCTACTGTTCCTCTGGTCGATCGGCGCGGGTCCTCGACGACGAGGGGCCGCGCACTGCTGGCTTTTTTCACATACCACTGCCGTTTGTGCTCCCCGACAGGTGCGAAGAGATCGGAAGTGGTCCCGATGGTTTCCGATGGTCCGAGCAGGAGCACGCCGTGGGGCGCGAGCGCATAGTGGAAGGTCGTCCGGATCTTCTTCTGCGCCGCTAGCCCCAGGTAAATCAGTACATTCTGACACGAGAGCAGATCAAGCCGAGAAAACGGCGGATCCTTGAGCAGATTGTGCTGAGCGAAGACACAGAGATCGCGGACGGCCTTGCGAATCTGGTAGCTCTCATTGACGGGGAGAAAAAAGCGATCCAGACGCGCAGGGGAGAGTGCGCCGATAGCCCCTGGTGGGTAGAGGCCTGTCCTGGCGTATGCGATCGCCTTCGCATTGAGATCCGTGCCAAACAGCTGGATGGGGGGAACCGGGAGCGAGTGTTTAGCCACACACTCCAGCAAGCAGATCGCTAAGGAGTAGACTTCCTCCCCGGTGGAACAGCCTGGCACCCACACCCGGAGGGGGGAACCTGCGGCTTTTGTCGCCATCAGAGGCGGCAAGATCTCCTCTGCAAGCGTCTGAAAGGTGGAGGGATCCCGAAAAAAACTGGTCACGCCGATCAGCACGTCTTGGTACAAGGCCTCCACTTCGGTCTGATGATCGGAGAGATAGGTCAGGTACTGGGCAAGGCTCTCGATGTGCGAGAGCGCCATGCGCCGTAGAATGCGACGCTTGAGCGTCGTGGGCTTATACACGGCGAAATCCGTGTCCGTTCTGCGGCGCAACACCCGCAGGATCTGCTGCAACTCCGGCTCACGCCCAGCAAACTCCTGCACATGAGGAGCCGCTTCCTCCTCCGTCTCCGCTACGGGCGACTGGCGGACATAGGGATGGCGGCTGATCCTGGTCAGTTCCCTGGCAATGTCTTTAGGCGATCCGATGAAATCCACGCACCCGGCCGTAATGGCACTCTGCGGCATGCCAGCAAACTGCGCCGAGGTGGGATCCTGGGCAAAGGTCATGCCCCCCTCGGCCTTGATGGCCTGCAGTCCCAGCGTCCCGTCGGCAGCCGTTCCCGACAAAATCACGCCAATGGCCCCGGCAGCTCGACTCTCGGCCAGCGAACGCAAGAATGTATCAATGGAGAGGTGCTGTCCACGGGCTTCGGTGCGGGGCAGCAGGGTGAGCGCGCCCTGCGAGAGCGTCATGTCCGTATTGGGGGCCATGACGTAGACATGGTCGGCACAGACTTCCATGCCCTCGCGTGCCTCGTGGACCTGCATGCGCGTGGCCCGGGCCAGCAGGTCGGGCAACAGGCTTGCATGCCGGGGATCCAGGTGCTGCACCAACACATAGGCCATGCCCGCATCGTCGGGCAGGAAGCGCAGCAGCTCTCTGAACGCCTCCAGTCCACCAGCAGAAGCCCCAATCCCCACAATCGGGAAGGAAACAGGTTCAGAGGCCATCGGAAGCGTCCTTTCCCTCGGAACTTCCACGCGAGATGACCGGGGACGGCAGGTGAGCAAGCAACGCCGGATTCTGCTTGAGGGTTCCCCTGCTTATGCCGACCTCGCGCTGCACAGCGAGGAGGGTCACGTACGCTGACGGTCCTGGGTCGATCATCTGGGTGGTCGTTTCCTGCTGCATGCTCTCCTCTTCTGTTCGTGTGCTCTCCGCGTTTTTCACGCGTTCGCCACCGGTGTCCTGGGTAGTGTACCAGAAGTACGAGCGCTCCGTCAACCATCGGCAGCCAAACAAAAAACGAAGGAGGCAGCATCTGTAGGGCTTCTGCTCCTGTGTTGGAAGAGCAGAAAGGACGTTTTCTACATGACATTCAAATTCTTCCTATAGTCATAGAATACAATAAACCAGCATCACCACAGCACCCATATTTGCCATCCTCGCCTGTATTATTATCCATGTTGATGTTTCTTTAGACACTTAAGAAGAGCTTTTATTCTAAGGTCTCATCGATCATCATAACGGCAGGTAGTGAGCGGAACTTTGGTCCGGACGCGCTTTTGCGTACTCGTTGGTGACTGAGATATTGCTGTGACCCAGCGTGTCACGCACAACGGTGAGCGGTGCCTTGCGATCGATGGCGTGGGATCCGTGGCAGTGCCGGAACCAGTGGGGGGAAACCTCGAACCAGTTCGGGACTCCGGCCAGCTTAGCTGCCTCCCGCACAATGCGGAAGACGGTGGTCGCGTCGAGTCGGGTTCCCTTATAGTACCCCTCGCGAGATACCTCCTGGCGTGACTGGAACACGAAATCGTCCGCCGACGCACCTTCGCGGATTGCAGAGAGAACATTCCAGGAGCTTTCTGACAGGAGTACATGACGCTGCTTGTCACCCTTTCCGCTCATGATATCGAGCTGGACACCCTCTGTCCGTCGAATGACATGACGCCAGCGGAGATTGCATAACTCGGAGACGCGCAGTCCTGCTGCATAGAGCGTATGGAGGATGGCGTGGTTGCGCGGGTCCTGCTCAAGCAAGATTATCTTGAGAACGGTCGCTTCCGGCAAGATGCGCTGGGAGACGGCACTTTTAGCAGAGGGCGGCTTGATAGCGGCCATGACGTTGGCGGGGAAGATTCCAGAGGTATAGGCGAAGCTATAGAGCGATTTGACCGAGTTGATAATGCGCCGCTTGCTGTTATCCTCCAGCGGTTTGACTTCGCCTCGCTTGTTGATGGTCTCGATCTCGTCAAGGTTGTCGCAAAAGTCCAGCGCGTCTTCCAGGGTGACTGTGGCCAGAGGTTTTTCGACGAAGGCGCGAAAGACCTCGATGTCCCTGCGATAGGCCCGCTGGGTGTGCTCGCTCTTCTTGAGGCGAATCCACAGTTCGATCAGTTTCTCTTCGGGTGTACCGTCTGGAATTACCATTACATCGCGTCTCATTATTCTGCTCCTTCATGGTACTGGTTACTACTTGATTGATGGAGTTCTGCTCGCTTTTACCTGCATTCACGGAAAATTCCGTGATAAGTTTAACAATGCCACATTTACCACATCTTTTCGTATCCACTAAGTTTTCCTCTGCTCGTTTTCTAAGTAATCATCAAGAGAAC
>Ga0209701_10002190_pt1 | contig 12730 bp, 12 predicted proteins | sample CZO8metaG_4_FD_188356 | JGI IMG/M metagenome (GOLD analysis project Ga0209701, IMG submission 188356) | Vadose zone soil microbial communities from the Eel River Critical Zone Observatory, Northern California, USA - CZOApr15con2H3.8 metaG... | ecosystem: Environmental > Terrestrial > Soil >...
CGAGCACGAGAGCATGATGACGTTGAGGCTGCGGTCGACTTGCATCAATTCCTTCAACGTTTCGATACCGTTCATCTCCGGCATCAATACATCCAGGATAATGAAATCCGGCCGCACTCCTTTGTTCACCCTCTCGAGCGCATCTTTCCCGGAGCTGACGGCTTCCACATCGAATCCGTCGACTTCCAGCAGGGTCTGCAAGTATTTTCGAATACTGGGCTCGTCATCCACGACAAGAATTTTCTCTTTCACGGCCATTGGCTTTTCCCTTTCCAGCATCAAAATTCGGTTGTTTTAGCCCTGATCCATCGGCAACAAAAACGTAAATTTGCTTCCCAGCCGCGACTCGCTCTCCACCCAGATTTTCCCGCGATGCGCCTGGATGAGCCGCTTGGCGATCGCCAGCCCCAAACCCATCCCCGAAGTGTTCCGGTCCACGCGTACAAAATCCTCAAAAATCTCCTGATGGTGTTCCGCGGCGATGCCGGGACCCGAGTCCGTTACGCTGACTTCCACGCTGTTCGGGCGCGGCAACCGAAACCTGCGCCGCTCTTCCACTGGAGCCAGCGCAGCCACACGGCGTTCCCAGAAATGGGGCGCCGCGCGCAGTGTGACCGTACCTCCGCTCGGCGTATGCTTCAGCGCGTTATCCAGTAGATTTGCGGCTGCCTGCTGCACCTTCTGATAATCGAATCGGAATGTCGGGATGGACGGGTCAAAGCTGGCATCCAATTTGACCCCCTTGCGTTGAAACGCTTCCGACCAGCGCTTGGAAAGCTCATCGAGACAATCCCGCAGATCGTTCTCGCGAAGCTGCAGTACCAGTTTCCCGCTTTCCAGCGCCGAGTAGTTCAGGAACATGGACACCAGGCGCACCAGGCGGTCGCAACTATCCTTCGACTCTTCCAGAATGTCCCGTTGCTTGTCTGTAAGACGGCCGAGAGAGCCGGTCAGGAGGAGATCGTAATAACCCTTGATCACCGCGAGGGGCGTCTTCAACTCGTGGGCCGCTGACGCCAGGAACACGGTCTTCTGGCGGTTCACTTCCTGCAATTTCAGGTAGGCTGCCAGGAGGTTCCGGTAGGTGATTTCGCGCTCCTGCAAAAGCTCTTGTACTGTGAGATGCGTAGCAGGATCGGGCGTCGGCTGTCCCTCCAGTTTATTTTCAATCTCCACCACCAGCCAGTCCGGCTCGGGCATCCACTGGACCCGCACGCTGGATTGCGCTTCTCCGCGCTGGATCTGCAGGTTGACCTCATGTTCGCCCTTTTCGAGCTCACCAAGAATCTTCCGTGCATCCGACTGTAGTAAATCATCAAACAGATTCAAACCTTGTGTCGCCGTGTATCCATGAAATTCCAGACACTGCCTCGCGCGTGTATTTACAAGTAGTAAATCGCCGTTTCGCTCTGCCACGACCAGCGGTTTTTCGATGGTGTCGAGCAGCCCACCAACAAAATCAAGAGGAAGAACCGCCCGATTCTTCTCTACCGAGGGTGGAGGTGTAACAATCCGGCCGGCCATTAATCGATTCTGCTCTTCATGTAGAGTGGTAAAAAATTTCCCTAGCTGGCATCGTTACAGAGGGGCTTCACAGAGTCAATGGTAAAAGCGTTCCATTTGCACATTTGAGGAAAGGAAGTGCATCTCCCGAACCCCGCGCCAGCCTTAACAAATTGCTATTTTCACAGTCTGCCTGCAATCAGCTCGTATTAAAGCACTTATTAGGCGTCCCGCTTGGGATCTCTGGCATTCCAGGTGCTCGCATTCCAGAGGCACGCATTCGTACTAGGGCCTTGGTACTAACCCAGAGAAATCCCTTGAAGATCGAAATTCTTAAGAAGGGGCAGCTCGTGGAATTTTCCCCAGCCCGACGCTCGCCACGCATTCGATTGCAAGTGCCCGTCTTCCTCAGGGGGACTGATGTGTCTGGCGCGGAATTCATCGAACTCACCAAGACCCTCAACATCAGCGCGACGGGCGCTTGCATTGCCTCCACCCACATCCTAAGGCCCGACCAAACAGTTCATTTGACCATCCCTGCCCCATCTCCCGCCTCTTCCAGCCTTGTTCCCAGCGAGACTCCTCCCATCTTGGCGAAGGTCTTGCGGCAGCAGACCGCGGGTGAAATGCGGCTTTTTGGGTTGGAGTTCCTCCGGCCACTGGAATAAATTTCGACAGTTCCTTACCCCGCCATCCTTTCCTCGCTGGGTAATTTTGTTACATCACTACGTCCCTCATTTATGGTTTACAATATCTTGCAACGTATATCCCGCTTTTGTAATAAGATACCCGCTCAGTCTGGGAGGTACGGCTCCAAGGTGGATTCGCCTGGGCCCAGTACGAATGGACTCTTGGTTGCTCCACATAGATATAGAAAACTAGATTAGCTTTCCCCAAACCCCGCGGGGATAGGCAGAAGTTAGGTTCATCTTGGATATGCCCAGCCCCGGCGTCCCTGCGCCCCCGCGCTTGCCGGTCGAGGATTCTTATTTCGAGCTTCTAGCAGACACGCTCGAGAGTCTCGATCTTCCTGCGCGCGGCCAGTTCTTGCAGCGATATTTCCGTGCGATCGCTCACCTCGATCTGCGCGAAACCCAAAGTGTACAAATTTGGGATGAGATGCTTGCCCGCCGGCGCGAGCTTAGCGATCTCGTCGGCCGTCAAGTTTCACTAAAAACCGCGCTTACGGACGTCCTCTCGTCCTCGGGTCTTCTTCGTGTTCCCATCCTCATCGAGTATGACGAACTCAAGAGGCTGGAACTCAATGCCGTGACCGATCCCTTGACGGGTCTCTACAACCGCCGACTCTTCGCAGAAACATTTGATAAGGAACTCAATCGCGCGCGGCGCTATGGCCAGCCTTTGGGATTGGTTACCCTCGATCTGCATCGCTTCAAGGAAGTGAATGACAAGCACGGCCATCCGCGCGGTGATGACGTATTGCGCGCTGCTGCGGCCACGTTGAAGAAAGCCTTGCGCACTTCCGACTCCGCTTTCCGGATCGGCGGCGATGAGTTCGCTTTATTGCTCCCGCAAACGGATTCCCCGCAGGCGCTCGCTTTGTGCCGCCGCGTCCAAACAGTATTTGGCGAGATGCTCCAGCCGTTGCAGCTCAACGTCACCGTCGGCATGGATCACGGCGTCGCGATCTTCCCCCAAGATGCCGAGCAGCCTGATCAGTTGATTCGCATCGCGGATGAACGTCTGTATCAGCTAAAACACGCCAACCACACCAAGGCCGCCACCGACCCCGCGCGAACCGAGGCTCCCTCCCCTCTTGACGCGTCGGCTGCTCCCGCTCCAGAGCGCGCTGCCCACACGACACCGCCGATTTCGATCGAATCCAGGCGCGCACCTGAAAAAACCGAATCAACCATCGCCGCGGCTGCTTCTGCAACCTCGGCGGCGATCTCCGGCGAACTCTCTGCGGCTCCTTCGCGGGTCTTCGCCGTCCAGCGCAAGGCCGAGCGCGTTTCCATGACCGGCACCAATGCCTACGCTGTCATTGGCGACCAAAGTGCCCGGCGCGCCCGCGTCCTCGATCTGGGCTTTGGCGGCGTGGCGATCGAACTGGATTCGCCCGAGGATCTTCCGGAGAATCTTCTTGCGGTTCTACACGTGCCGATCCTTCCGCCCGTTCGCGTGAGCCTGAAGCCCGTATGGAGACAGCAGACCACTCAGGGCGGCTTCCGTGTCGGATGCGCCTTCGTTTCCTGATTATCTCCGCAAATTCTGCGAACTACTTCGGCCCGTCCGCAAAAAAGAACCTGGAACTCTCAGCTTCATCTGTTGCGGCCTGATACAATACCGCCGCATCCCTCCCCTTGCAAAGGAGCAGCCATGATCGAGCCCAAGGCCAGCCGCCCTCATTGGCCCGATGCCTTTCAAAATCCCTCGAAAGACTTAAGCGGACTCAAGCCCTGGAACTGGGGTCTCGAACGCCTCGAAAAATCTCACAATTATTGGATTTCCACCACGCGCCCCGATGGCCGCCCTCATCTCATGATCGTTTGGGGCGTCTGGTGGCAGGACGCTTTCTGGTTCAGCACCGGCCCGCGTACACGCAAAGCAAGAAACATCGCCGCGGACCCTCATGTTGTGATCGGCACAGAAAAAGCCGACGAAGCCGTCATCCTGGAAGGAACTGCGGAAGAAATCAAAGATCGTTCCGCCTGGAAGCAACTCGCTCAAATCTACAACAGCAAGTACGGTGGCGACGTCTACCCGATTCTCGAATCATGCGGGGGCAGTGTCTATCGTGTCGTGCCTCGACTAGCTTTCGGCCAGGACGAACATACAGAGAACGTTGTCGACGAAGTTACGCGCTGGCACTTCCGGGAATAGTCCGGCTCAGCGGTGTCCAGAGGGCAAATTTGGTTGGCAATGCAAACCAGTTTGCGGCTCGCTTAATTTTGCTTTGCATTGCAGACTAATCTGCAATGCGGACCAGATTTTGCAAAAGCGTATTTTTTTTCTTTTAGTTACGCAGTTTCTTGCAGAACTGTCGACCTGGGACGATGGATGGCCCGCGTTGCCATTTTGCGAAATTTGACACTTCGCGTATGATTAAGAATTGGCTCGCGACCTAGCGACGCGGCTGTAATACCCCGACCCCGGGTCCGATCCGATTGGATCCTTGTCGAGGTGCCGTGCAGATCGGACGCGACAGAATGGAGCATCATGAAACCCGGTATCCACCCCGACTATCACACCGTCACCGTGCACTGCGCCTGCGGCCACAATTTCACAACACGCTCGACCATCAAGGGCGACACGCTGCGCGTGGAAATCTGCTCGAACTGCCATCCCTTCTTCACGGGCAAACAGAAGCTGATTGACACCGCCGGCCGCGTCGAACGATTCACCAAGAAGTACGCCGACGCCGCTGCCAAATCCGCGGCTGCCAAGAAGTAGTTCGCCTTCTTCGTGGGGGGGTGCCCGCCGCGGCGGACGCCCCATTTCTACATTCCTTATGTCTATCGATTTTTCTCCGCGCGCTCTGTGTCCTCTGCGCGCTCTGTGTTAGATTCTTCTTCGTGGCTACGCAATCTCGAATGTTTGATGGCGCGCGCCCGGGCGAACTCGTCGAATCCGCCCCGCCGCGCGTCACTCTGCGCAACGCCTTCGCGCACCCCTTTGACTCCGCCATCGCTGCCGCTCGCACCTGTTATGCGCCGCGCCTCATCGGCCCCGAGGAAATCACGGACAAGCAGCGCGTCAACATTGGCGCCGCCACCTTCTACAGCGGCCATCACACCGTCTACCAGCACGCCCATTTCGAATTCGGCCTGGAAAACATCAGCCGCCAATTCGTCTGGTCCTTCCTCCACGCTCATCCCTTCTATAATTCCGAGCAGCAGAGCCAGCGCTACGTTCGCCTGGACCGCGCGCAAGCCTACGTCCCGCCCACCTCGCTCTTTTTCGACCAAAAAAGCAAGGAGTTCTACGAAGCCGCCATCGCCCGCGCCTGGAACTACTATCGCGAACTTTCTTCTCTGCTCATCGGCGACGCGCGCGCCATTCTCAACGACATCTGGCACATCGGCCCCATGTCCCACCCCAGGCGGCTCCAGAAAATCGAGCGCTCCGCGGAGAAACGCGCCATCGAAATCGCCCGCTACGTCTTGCCCGTCGCCGCCTTCACCACCATGGTGCACACCCTCTCCGGGATAGTGCTCCATCGCCTTTGGCGCATGAGCGCCGCCTCGGACACGCCCAGCGAAGCCCGCGCTGTCATCGGCGCAATGGTCGCGCATGTAAAGGAGATCGATGCCCAGTTCTTCGATCGCTTCGGTACCGAGCCATTGGACGAAAGACCGGAATGGCAAAATCCCGAGCGAGGCACAGATGGCGAAGCCTTTGCCCGCGAATTCGACGCCAAGCTCAACGGCAAGACTTCTCGCCTCGTCGATTACTCACCCAACGCCGTCCGCGTCATGGCCGACTCCTATCGCGCCGTTACCGGCCTTACGGAATCCCAATGCAGCGACCTCGATGCCGTCGACCGGCTGCTCAATCCCGCGCGCAACCTCTACCGCCTCGAAACACTCAACGTAGGCGTCCATGCCCCGATCATGCGCGCCCTCCAGCACGCCAACTACACCTTCGCCAAGAAAATCAGCCACACTGCCGACAGCCAGGACCAGCGCCATCGCATGGTCCCCGGGTCGCGCCCTCTTCTCACCCTCGCCGATACCCGCGAACCGGACTACATCACTCCCATGCTCATCGCCGCCAATCCTCGCGCGAAAGAAGTCTACGAGCGCGCCATGCACGACGCCTGGACCGCGAAAAATCAGCTCCTCGATCGCGGCGTCCCTCCCGAAATCGCTCTCTACCTCCTCCCCAACGCCAAATCCATCCGCCTCTACGAATCCGGCTCGCTTCTCCATCTCATCCACAAATGGACCATGCGCACCTGCTTCAACGCCCAGGAAGAAATCTACCAGTCCTCCATGGACGAACTTGCCCAGCTTCGCGAAGTCCACCCCGAACTGACTCGTTACATCGGCCCGCCCTGCCACATCCGCGCCGGGATCACCACGCCCATCTGTACCGAAGGCTCCCACTTCTGCGGCATCAAAGTCTGGCTCGACTTCCCCAACATCACCCGCCGCATCTGAGGAGGCTTCCATGACTCCGCGCGAGTTCGAATCGGTTGCCAGAAAGTCGATGAGTTCGCATTTCAAGACTGAACTCCGGGCGAGAGATTTCGTTCATCATCCTAAGACCTTCGATTTGGTTTCGGAGGACGGCCAAATTGTGGGCGATGCCAAGTTCTACTCTATGGTGCGAGGCCAGCAGGCTCCGCCAGCAAAATGGTCCGTCATTGCAGCGCACGTCTGGTTTCTTGAAAAAACGAAGGCACAAATAAAATTCCTTGTGTTTGGCAACGACCGGCGCGTTACAGTCACTTGGATTCAGCGATGGGGAAAATTCGTAGCTCCGAACATTGACTTTTACTTTTTGGCGGGAGACAAGGACTTGGAGCTTCTTCCGAAATATGAAGAGCTGGCACCGTGAGTTGCACAACATACTTATTTGACGCGAGTGCTGTTTTGGAAAGATACCTCGGCGAACGACCCGACTGGAAACGAAAGGTAGACTCGATCGTTTCGAGGCGCGAAAACTCCGAGAGCGATCTGGCCCTCTTCATTCCAACGATCTGCATCGTTGAAGTTTTCAAGGTGCTAGCTCAAAAACACTTTCGTGAGCGCAAGATTGACGACGTGAAATACAAGGAATGCTTGAAATCTTTCCGGGCAGAGATTCACTGGGGGAGAATCTTCTATCCTTATGAAACAAACAGGTACCACATCACCGCCGTCGATGAGGTTCTTCCACTCGACTACATCCTGAGCGAGCTCGAGCCGGACGACAGGCAGCCACTCAGCGCGGTCGATCTTCTCTTGGTTACAATGGCCTCGGATCTCACCTTCACCAATGGCTCTGGCGACGGTGTTTCCCTGGTCACCTGCGACAAACGGATAAAAAAGGTCTGTGATTTATTTAGGTCGGGCCACGTTCGGAGGCGGAATGCCATGAAGGTGCCCGGCCCCCTAGATGATCCGCCAGAAGGCCGGTGGCCTTCTCCAAACGTAATCTACGTTCCCGATTGGAAGGGAATAGCTCCACCCGACGGTGCCGAGTTTGAAACTCCGCGACGACTATAGGCATCTTATAGACCAGATAGGGGCTCACTATGCTTCTCAGATCCGCTCGCCCCATCGCCGTAGTCCTCGTGGCGGCTATGCTCTTAACGCCTTCCGCATTCGCCTTCGACACTCCTCTCTCCGACGAAGCCGTCCGCGAAGCCTATTTCCTGGGCCAGCGCCACGATGCATCTCTCCTGGGCAAATACATCAAGCTTCTCCCGCCTCCCAAGACCGGCCCTCATATCTCTTCCATTACCTTTCTCACTCCCTTCGCGAAGCTCACTCAGTTCTCCAGCAACCACGTCGGTAACTACAGCGCCCAGCAAGCCCTTCTCGATTACCGCAGCCACAATGAGTCCGTCAAGATCACCGTTGAGATCTATCTGACGAATTCCTATGGCGCTCTGATCAGTAATCCAGATGCCTCGCGATCGCGCTCTTCCCCGGCTCTGATCCCGCGCTCCAACGATTTCTGGAAAGATTTCCGCGTCCAGGTGTATGACGGAGACAAGATCCTTTCCCCCTCCGATTCTGGAGGCCACCCGCTCTATCGTTGCGGGCGCTATGGCCCTTGTCGTCCGATAGGCGCTGTCCTCGATTTGCTATTCCCCGCCGGCGCTTTCACCTCCGATTCCGCGGTCATCCAGGTCACTCCCCCGGATGGCGACCCCGTCTCCCTGGATTTTGATCTCGCCCGCCTCCGCTGAGCGTCACTCCTTCCATTGCCTCCAGACCTTTGCCTGGTTCTCCCTCTACTTTTCCTGTGCGCGGCGTCCGTCTTCGCCTTATACTCCCTATGAGGTTCATTTCATGCGGCATTCCGCGCGCATTTTTACCTTTCTGCTTTTGTCTCTCTGTCTGGCTCTTCTCTCTGCCGTTGCCTTTGATACCCCCCTCACAGACAGCGCCATCCGCGAAGCCTATTTCCTTGGCCTGCGCCATGATGACAAGACCCGCGTGACACTCGAGCAGTATTCCCGGCATTTACCGGCGCCGGAAAAGGGTCCTCACGTTGCCGAAATTGGTCTCTATACGCCCTACGCCCAGATCGTTCAGCAAACCTTGGAAAAGATGACCGCTTCCAGCGCGCAGCAGGCTGCGGAGGATTTCCACAAGCAAAAGGAGACAATTCAAGTCCGCCTGCTTATCTTGCTCACACCGACCTATTCGTACACCATGGCGTCGCGGGAGCCGGGCAATAAACAGGGACTCCAGTTTCGTTCCAACGATTTCTGGCAGGATTTTTCGTTCTCATTGCGCCAGCACGAGACGGAGATCGAACCGCTGAGCGTTCATGGTGAGCCTTATTACCAGTTTCAGACAATCGGACCGACGGGCGTCCCCATCAATGGACAACCGAACCCACAACAATCCGTCCTGAACGGTGCACGGGTCTGGCTGGAGTACGACGCTGCCGCGGTCGCCTCTGACGATGCTCAAATCGAAGTAGTCACTCCCGATGGCCAGCACGTCACCGCCACCTTCGACCTCTCCCGCCTGCGCTGACGGTCTCTCTTCGGTGCGCCCCCTGTAACTTTCGACCTTTTTCTATGAACGCCACCGCAATGTTACTGGCCCGCTCATCGGGTGCACCATCGGCGCGCCAGTCCGCCGCGACTCAATCAAGTTGGCCTTCAACGAGAAATACCATTTCGCCGGCCGGTCCGCATCGTCGATCAGCATCAACCGCGGATTGTGCTTCAACCCCTCCGCCTGGTTGATCATCGTCTGCTGGTCCTGGCGGAGAAAAGCCTTGCCGAACATCTTGAAAATCGTCACTGGCAGGAAGACGAGATTCCACGCCGCCACAAAATCAATCCGGCAGAGATCCCGCCGCACCGGCGTCACTGTCGCGCGGCTGGAAAACCACAGCTTCCCGCTGCGGTCCTCCTCCGTGCGGATATTCGGCAGCACGAAATCGATCGTCGTGGTCACCGGCTCGCCGGTGATTTTCTGGAGCAACTGATACGGCGCGCTGTTCGTGCTCGGCGAATGCGGGCTCATCCGGAAGCCGTTCGGAATCGGCTCGAATTGCTTGGCTTTTTCGTGAATACTTGCGCGTTTCCGCCAAAACCACGATTGGTGCACGAACGGCCCGTGCGCCGGGTCCATCAACCCGATAATCCCGTGGTCGATGTGCGAAGGCAGCTCGCAGGAGAGATGCGTGATTTTGTATTTGTGGCTGAAAACGGTAAGCGCCGGCGCCGCCGGAATGGTCTCCGGCAATTTGGATCCTGGCGAGTTCATATACACCCAAACGTAGCCGTCGCGCTCCTCGCAAGGATAGTGCCCCGCAAAAATCCGATCTACTCTCAGCTTGTCCTGACTGGACAACGACGGAATCTCGACGCACTGCCCGCTGCACGCATCGAATCTCCATCCGTGGTAGCAGCACTCCACGACTTTCCCGTCGAGCCGGCCGTACGACAACGGCATTCCTCGGTGCGGGCAGGAATCCCGCATCGCAAACACGTTCCCCTCGGACGTGCGTCCCAGCACCAGCGGCACTTCCAGCAGCATCGCCGTCGCCAGCTTCTGCCCCGCGAGCTCCGTGCTCCGCACCGCCGGATACCAAAAGTCCCACAAGAACCCCGCATTCGCCTGCGCCGCCGTCTCCTGCGCAGCCTCGGCATCCATCCGCATCATCGTTCGTACCGCTTCGCTCATAGTCGATTCGCTACCGGATTCTGTAGGGCCCGCCTTCCCAGGCGGGCCGCACTGACCCAGCCGCATCGTAGTATACCGCCTCATAGGGGAGCAACCGCGGCGAGGTCGCTCCGCTGAGTCATAGCGTCGTTTGCCGACTCTACTTTTGTTAGCGCTGAACCGAAGCTGCGGCCGGTGAGGAGCTGCCTGCCGGGCCGCGCTCATCTGCATTCACAAAGTTTTCTCGACAACGACATTTTCTGAATATACCCTTCCGGGAGGCTCCGGAATCGTATCCTCTGGACTCAAAAGAACGAAAGAGCCAAAAGGAGAGAAATCATGCAGCGCAAGGCATCCGCGGTTTGGCAGGGCGGTTTGAAAGATGGGAAGGGCTCGATTTCGACCGATAGCGGCGTCCTGAAGCAGACGCAATACTCCTACAGCACGCGCTTTGAAAACGGAGTCGGCACCAATCCCGAGGAGCTCCTCGCCGCGGCGCACGCCGGCTGATTTACCATGGCGCTTTCCGCCCAGTTGGGCGGCGCGGGCATGACTGCCGACAGGCTTGAGACGACGGCAACAATTTCGCTCGAAAAGCTCCCGGACGGTTTCGCCATCACGAAAAGCCATCTCGATCTTGTCGCGCGGATCCCCGGTGCGGACAAGGCCAAATTCGACGCCGCCGTGAAAGCCGCCGAAACCGGCTGCCCGGTCTCTAAACTTTTCAAGGCAGAAATCAGCGTCAGCGCCCGGCTGGAATCCTAGGACCCGGGCTTTGTTGCCTCACATTCTCATCAAGCAGAACAAACGGGTACAATGCCGCACGTGATTCCAGCTCCGGGAGCGTTCTTTGCAGGTGTCGCGATCTTTCTGATCGTGCTCTGGGATGCGTTCGAGGCCATCATCCTGCCGCGGCGCGTCACGCGAAAGTTCCGCCTGGCACGCCTCTTTTACCGCTCCACCTGGAACACGTGGAAATTCGTGATGTGCTTCATCCTCAAGCCCAAGACCCGGGAATCCATGCTGGGTTTCTATGGCCCACTGTCGCTGCTCGTGCTCGTGGGAGTTTGGGCCGTTGGCCTGGTGCTCGGCTTCGGCCTCATGCAATATGGCGCCGGGTCCGCCGTGGTGATGACGGGGGGCCAACCTGGTTTCGTGACGGATATCTATCTCAGCGGCACAACGTTTTTCACGCTCGGGCTCGGCGATGTCATTCCCCGCTCCGGATTGGCCCGCGCGCTGGTCGTTACGGAAGCTGGTTTTGGATTCGGTTTTCTTGCTGCGGTCATCGGCTACTTACCTTTCATCTACGGCTCGTTCTCCAAGCGTGAAGTGAATATCTCCCTCCTTGATTCCCGCGCCGGCACGCCGCCCACCGCCGGTGAACTGCTTCGCCGTCATAGCTACGCCCACGGCGAGGACGCCCTCCGCGTTCTCCTCAAGGATTGGGAACATTGGTGCGCCGAACTGATGGAGAGCCATCTTTCGTATCCCGTGCTGGCCTATTTTCGCTCGCAGCACGACAACCAATCCTGGATCGCTTCGCTCACGGCGATTCTCGACACGTGCGCGCTCGTCATCGTGGGCGTCGAGGGCGGTTGTGAAAAACAGGCCGAGCTGACTTTCGCGATCGCGCGTCACGCCGTGGTCGACCTTTCGCAAGTATTCGGCACGGCGCCCAAGCCGCTGCCGCACGACCGTCTGCCCGCGCAGGACTTGCGCCAAATCCGCGACATTCTCGCGCAGCACGGCATGAAACTTCACGATGGAGAAGAAGCCGACCGCAAGCTAATTGCCTTTCGCAAAATGTATGAGCCCTACATCTATGCGCTGGCAAATTACCTGAACCAGACGCTGCCGCCCTGGATCCCCCAGAAAAAAGGCAAAGACAATTGGCAGACCACGGCTTGGGCGCAGTCCGCCAGGCTCCTCGACAAAGACGCGGCCACCGTCGTGGCCGATGATCATTTCTAGTTTTTTTGGAGTGCGGCGGCTTGATGCCATTTTTTTGTTCGCTAATTTTTTCGCTGGAGAGCAACCATGAAGGCCATTCTCGTTCGTGAATTCGGCGGTCTCGAAGTGCTGAAGCTCGAAGAAGTCCCGACGCCAAAGCCCGCCACCGGACAAGTCCTCGTGCGCATCCATGCCGCAGGCGTGAATCCCTACGACACCTACATGCGCGCGGGCACCTACGCCATCAAACCACCGCTTCCTTACACGCCAGGTTCAGACGCCGCCGGAGTCATCGAAGCGATCGGCGATGGCGTGAAAAAAGTGAAGGCGGGCGACCGCGTCTACACGGCGAAAACTCTCACCGGCGCTTACGCGCAATACGCGCTCACGCTGGAAGAGCAGGTGCATTCCCTGCCCGAAAAAATCAGTTTTGGCCAGGGCGCGGGCGTGTGGGTTCCCTACGCGACCGCGTA
>Ga0209701_10002192_pt1 | contig 12722 bp, 7 predicted proteins | sample CZO8metaG_4_FD_188356 | JGI IMG/M metagenome (GOLD analysis project Ga0209701, IMG submission 188356) | Vadose zone soil microbial communities from the Eel River Critical Zone Observatory, Northern California, USA - CZOApr15con2H3.8 metaG... | ecosystem: Environmental > Terrestrial > Soil >...
GCGAGCGCGATGTCCCGGCCATCGTCGGCCGGAAGACTGAATTCCGGCGCTTTGTCACCCTGCTTCAGCATGATTCCTCCGGGGCACGGGTGTTAAGCAAGCAGCCTCTTCAGCGTGTCGTTGACGAGCTTCGGATTCGCCTGCCCTCGCGTCGCCTTCATCACCTGTCCGACAAAAAACTTGAACACCCCTTCGTTCCCTGCCTTATACTTCGCGACATTTTCGGGATTCTTCGCAATCACTTCGCGGCAAGCTTGCTCGATGAAGCTCGTATCGCTGATTTGCGCCAGACCCTCGGCCGCGATGATGGCATCCGAGGTTTTCCCCGTCTCAAACATGGCGGCAAAGACCTTCTTGCCAATCGCAGAGGTGATCTGTCCGGCTTCTACAACTCTTAGCAAACTCGCGAACGCAGCCGGAGTGACCGGACTCGACGCAATCTCTACCGCCGAATCGCTCAGTCGCCGTAGAAGTTCCGTCTGCATCCAGTTCGCGGCTGTCTTGGCGGGAGCCCCGGCTTTCACGACCGCCTCGAAATAATCGGCGAGATCACTGGTTGCCGTAAGGACCGCGGCATCGTAGGGTGTGATGCGATAGTCGCGCACAAACCGGTCGCGCTTGGCGGCGGGCAACTCGGGCATCGCCCGAGCAATCTCCTCGCGCCAAGCCGGCGTGACGCTGACGGGCAGCAAATCCGGCTCGGGGAAATAGCGGTAATCGTGGGCGCGCTCTTTTGTGCGCATCGAGTCGGTGCGCCCGGCGGCCTGGTTCCAGAGGCGCGTTTCCTGCTCGAGCCGTCCGCCGCTTTCAAGGACCCCGATGTGCCGCTCGATTTCGTATTCGAGCGCGCGCGCCAGGTAGCGGAACGAATTGAGGTTTTTCACCTCGACCTTGGTCCCAAACGCATCGCTCCCGCGGCGCCGCACGCTGACGTTGGCGTCGCAGCGCAGCGAACCTTCCTCCATATTGCAGTCGCTGACGCCGGTATAAAGCAAAACCTGCTTGAGCGTAGTCAGATAGGCGTAGGCCTCGGCTGACGTCCGCAGGTCCGGCTCGGAAACGATTTCGATGAGCGGCGTCCCGCAGCGGTTGTAATCAATGTACGTTTTCTCGGCGGAGTCCGGGAAGCCCTCGTGCATGGCTTTGGCCGCGTCCTCTTCCAGGTGCACGCGCGTGATGCCGATGTGCTTCTTTCCGCCGTCGAACTCGATATCGAGCCAGCCGTGCTCCGCGAGCGGCAGCTCGTACATGGAAATCTGGTAGCCCTTGGGCAGGTCGGGGTAGAAATAATTTTTCCGCGCAAAGCGCGAACGCTCCTGCACGGTGCAGTGCAGCGCCAGCGCCGCGCGTATGGCCAACTCCAGGGCGCGGCGATTGAGGACCGGCAACGTGCCCGGCAGGCCGAGGCATACCGGGCAGACATTGCTATTGGGCGGGTCGCCGAAGCGCGTCGAGCAGCCGCAGAAGATTTTGGACTGCGTGCGAAGTTGCGCGTGCACTTCGAGGCCGATGACCGGCTCGTAGCGCTCGCGCGCATCCGGCGAGATGCGCGCCGTCTCTGGGGCGGCTTTTGCCATAGCTGACCGCCGATTATAACATCAGCGGCCAGCCCTCTTTACTGTGACGGCAGCAGATCGCAAAAACAAAACGAGTCGCGCTGCACCTTTTCGCCAAGCACGAAGTGCACCGGTTGCTTGAAGATCGGCCCGTCGAAGACAAAACTGTGAAATTCGCCATTTTCGCCACATGGATCGGCGCCCGGGGGCAGGTCTTCGAGGAATTGCGCGTCAATTTCGCGCCCGGCGAAGCTTGCGGGGAGCGCCTTGAGATCCACGCAGACGACGACGGCGCGAAAGCCCAGTTGCAGAAAAGAGCCGACCAGTTTGCGGGTGTCGCGCTTCCAGATGGGAAACACGCCGCGCATGCCTACCTTTTCGAGATTCTTCTCGCGATACACGCGCAGGTCTTCCAGGAAAATATCGCCGAAGGCCACCTCACGAATACCGCCGGCAAGATGAATGCGCAGGGCCTCTTCCATGCGCGCTTCGTAAACGGGATTGACGCACTGCGGAGGAATCGTCACCTGATGGAGCGGCAGGCCGATGGCCGCAGCCTGCCGCTCGAGCAGTTCGCGGCGCACGCCGTGCATGCTGATGCGGTCGAACCCTTCCGTAACCGTGGTCAGCAAAGCCGCCACGCGGCGGCGCTCCACGGTGAGCACGTCGTGAAGTGCCATCGCGCTGTCTTTTCCGCCGCTCCAGCACATCAGGATTGGTTCTTGCATTTTGCGCCTCACTCTCGATGGAACGTGTACTTCACTCCCACGCGGACCTCCCGCCCGAGCGCCGGGAAGCCGATGGCTTCCTGATACTGCTTGTCGAACAGATTGGCGACCCTGCCGGTAAGTGAAACGCCGCGCGACAGGGCATAACTCGTCGCGAGATCAAAGCGCGCGTAGCCCGGATTGCGCGTGAGTCCCAGGCCGAGGAAATCGCTGTCGGTGCGGCGTCCGCTGAAATAGCCGGCGAGGTTCCAGTTCATCCGCAAGAGCGATGCGTTCAACACGAGATTGCCGGAATGCACAGGGCGGCGGAGCAGGCGGTTTCCCGGGGCTTCCACCGGATCGAATGCATTGGGGGCCTTTATGACGCGCGTATCATCGTAACTATAGCTCCCCCGGATGAACAGCCAATGTTCGGGCCGCGCTTCTGCGGTGACGTTTGTGCCGCGGGCCCGCGCCAAATCGGTATTGAAGCTTGTTCCCAGGCCGAAGGGACAAGCCGGCGTCGCCACCGGGTTGAACCCGAAACTGATGATGTCGCGGAACCGGTTGTCAAAATAGTTCGCCGAAACGCGCACGCGATCCGACGCGAGCCGTTGTTCTACTCCCGCGTTGATCGTGCGGCTCTGCTCGGGGCGCAGCGCCGAATTGCCGGGAAAGCAAGGATCGGTTCCGAAGGATTGCTCCATTTCCGGCTCCTTGATTCCCCGCCCATAGGAAAAGCGCAGCCGTGTTGCGCCCCACAGATCTTTTCCGGGCCGCAAGAGATAAACGGCTCCGGCGCGCGGGACGACACGCGTTCCAAACGTGGCGTTTGCTTCGGCGCGGCCGCCCGCGCTCAAGGTCAGCCTTGCCCGCGGCTGCCAGCGGCCATCCAGAAACCCGGCCTGATTATTGCGGCGCGCATGCTCGCCGCCCAGCAAGCTCGGAAACGCGTTTTCGACTTCATATTCGTAACCCGCGGTGAGCGCGCCCTGCTGCGAGAGGTAGCTCGATTGCGCCTGGAAGCCCGCGCGATTGAATTGATCCTGCACGCTGAAGAGCGGCGGGTTGGCGTTGCGGTCCACGATTCTCGCCTCCGAACCGTTCACGCGGTGCTGCCAGTGCGAGCTGCTGCGAAACTCCCAGCTCAAGTTGGCCGCCAGGTTTTTCAAATTGTCGAACTGATTCAGGCTCGGCGGCAGGAGAAGGGTCTGACCGGGAATTCCGGCATCGCTTGCGGTATTTCGCACCGTGAGGCGAAGCTGATGATTCTCGGCGAATGCCCAGCCAAAATTTCCGGAGAGCGCGCGATTCAAGAAGAAATCGTTGGGGCCCTGGCCGGCCGTCTCGAAGTAAGATGCCGCGGCGGAATAGTCGAAGTGTCCGGCCAGCCCGCTCACCTGCGCGCCTCCACGCCCCGTGGAAAAGCTGCCGCCTTCGGCGAAGAGAGTGACTTCGGGGATGCGTGTCGTGCCGCGGTGGGACACCACCTGGATGACCCCCGCTACGGCATCGGACCCGTACAGCGCGCTTTCTGCGCCGTGGACGATTTCGACCTTGTCCACGTTGTCGAGCGTGAAGTTGGAGAAATTGATCTGACGCCCGGCCTCGGTGAACGGCGCGCCGTCTACGAGCAGCTTTGTGAAATTCGAATTGCCGCCGTCAATGAAAATGGTTGCGAGCCCTCCTTCGGAACCTGTCCGCGCCAAGCTGATGCCGGGCTGCGTGGCCAGCAGGTCGGGCAGTGAATTCGCCTGCCGGCGCTCAAAGTCTTCGCGGGTCAGCACGGTTACCGGGGCCGGCGTGGAGTCCGCGGAAGCCGGCTCGGCCTGCGCGGTGACAACAATCGTGGATGCCAGCGGGTTGATTTGCAATAGGAAATCAACTGTTCGCGATTCTCCCGGCGCAACGCGCACGGTTTCTTCCCGGGTCACGAAAGCCGGGTGTGTGACTCGCAGAACACAGCAATGGCCGGCGGGAACTGTCGCGGTGTACCGGCCGTCGTTTCCGGAAAGAACGTGAAGAAGTTCGCGGCCGGAGGAGCCGGCGTTTAAAGTAGAAATTGAAACCTGTCCGCCGGAGATTACGGCGCCGCTTGCATCGCTTAGCGTGCCGGAGAAAGTCGCAGTGCCGGATGCGGTGGACTGGCAGTGGGAAACGCTCGAGAAACCAAAAAGCAAAACAACCAAGAGACCGCCAACGGCCCATGCTCGCATTTGTCCTCCTCTCCCTCTCGCGCGGGAGGTGAAGGTTGTCCCGCCGGCCGAGATCGTTTTCGGCCTTGCAGGCTGCGGACTCCGCCGGTCTCCTGGCTTGGCGGCGCATGAAAGGTGTGGTCTTCCCACCGCGACACCCCGTGAGGAGCCCTTCGCAGCAGTGGCCTGCACCCGATGCACTTCCCGCCTTACAGTCGCGCGGCGGCGACGGATTCTCACCGTCTTCCCGTGCGCGGAGTCTGCGGTGATTGGAACGCGGTGCCATCCGGAGCGGGTGTAACACCCACTCCCCGGCATCGCCGGCTTTACGAACTATCCAGCTCAGCTTTTTCGACGAGAGGATTTTTCCAAACTCAGAAAAAATCTCCGCGCCAAATTATTGAGCCAAGAAAAGTTTTTCAGGGCAGCGGCTCCTGGCCGCGAATGGTGATGCGCGGCCGGCCCATGGGCCCCGTTTCCACTTCGAGCGGCGCCTCGAACACGTGCTCGAGTAAATCCTTCTGGAGCACCGCGGCGGGCGAGCCCACGCGCAAGCACTTGCCGCCATGCAGAAGGACCACCTGGTCGGCGAACTCCGCCGCCAGGTTCAGTTCATGCGTGACGACGATCACCGTATAGCGGTTGGCGTCGGCCAATTGGCGCAATCCGTGGAGCAGGTCCACCTGCGCGCCGATGTCCAGATGAAGCGTGGGCTCGTCCAAAAGCAAAAGCAGCGGCTGCTGCGCCAGCGCCCGCGCCAGAATGACGCGTTGTTTTTCACCGCCGGAAATCTCTTGAAGCAGCCGATCGCTCAAATCCGCCGCGCCGACTTGCCGCAGCGCATTTTGCGCGATGGCAATATCGGCGGTTGTCTCGAAGCGCAGCCCGCGCTGGTAGGGATGCCGGCCCTGCAAGACGAATTCCCATGCGCGCATCGGATACAAGAGCTGGCTTTCCTGCTGCACCATGGCGATGCGCTGCGCGCGTATCCGCGCTTCCAGGCGGCTGGTTTCGAAGCCGTCGAGTTGCACGCGGCCCGAAAGAGGCTCGAGGACCCCGGCGATCAGCTTCAGCAGAGTGGACTTTCCGCTCGCGTTGCGGCCCAGGACGGCCACGATCTCCCGCTGGCGCGCCTGAAAGGTGGTAGCCTCGAGCGTAAACACCGGAGCCGCGTTTTCGCCGGCGGAGTAGGCGAAGCTGGCCTGCTCGACGCTCAGCCGGATATCTCCGGCTCGCGACGAAGCCGCAGGGCGGGAAGAAAGAGCCGCGCTCGGAACCGAACTCATGCCGCCCTCCTCCGCAACAAATAAATGAACAAGGGTGCGCCGGCCATCGCCGTCATGGCCCCCACGGGAAGTTCCGTGGGCGCCACGACCGTGCGCGCCAGCGTATCGGCAACCACCACGGCGATGGCGCCACCCAGCGCCGCCGTGGGGAGCAGCAGGCGGTAGTCACTGCCGAAAAGCAGCCGCATCACGTGTGGCACCAGCAAGCCAACGTAGCCGATCGAGCCGCTGACCGAAACCGCGAGGCCGGTAAGAATCGAGGCGCAGGCGTACACGACCAGCTTGACTCGCGTTACCTCGACGCCCAGGTGCATCGCCTCGCGCTCGCCCGCAAGCAACAGATTCAAGTCCGAGGCCGTTGTGTAAATGGCGCCTGCGGCCAAGAGGAATCCCGCGCCAAACACCCAGCGCAGGCTCGGCGGCAACGGCGTGGAGAGATCCCCCATCAGCCAGAAAGCCATTCCTCGATAGCTGCTGCTTGAAATCGTGGCCATCAGGCCGGTGATCAGGGCGGAGAGGAAGGATGCGGAAATAATGCCCGCCAGGAGCAGCGTGCCGCTGTCAATCTGTCCCTCGCGCTGGCCGAGAAAATAGACGGCGGCAATGGTCGCCGCGGCGCCCAGGAACGCGCCGAACGGGGTCAGCAAGGCCGCAATCGAAGCCCCCACGGGGAGATGCGGGGCGACAATCAACGCCACAATCGCGCCCACGGCCGCTCCGCTCGAAACTCCCAGCACGTACGGGTCGGCCAGAGGATTGCGCAGCAGCGCTTGAAAACTCGCGCCCGCCACGGACAGCGATGCGCCAACCAGAATCCCCAGGATGATTCTCGGCAGGCGAAGATCGAACACGATGAAACGATAATCGCTGGAAAGCTCGCTGCTGCGGTGCAGCGCGACTCGAATCAAATCCTTTCCGAGACCGTACAGGGAAACCGGCACGGCGCCGAGCTTCAGCGCGATTACCACGACGACAAAGAGAATCGCCGCAAGCAACGCGCAGGTCCACAGCAGCCGTTCGACGGTCAGCGGGCGCATGAACTCTCCATCTCAAAGGCCGGTTGGATACCGGAAAATGCCCCATACGGATTCCCGGCCAGGCTCGCGCGGCGAGGTTTGTCCGGCGCCGGAGGGCGGGTCTCGGGTTTGTCTTTCTTGTTGCCCTGGTCTTCCACGAAAGCCTCCGGATGCAATTGCCTGGCAAGCTGCTCGACGGCATCCACCAGCCGGGGCGAAGGGTGGTTCACCGCATCGCTGATAATGGCGACGCGTTTGTTTTGCACGGCCTCGAGGTTGCGCCAGCCCGGCAACCCGGCGAGCCCCTCAAAATCCCGCGCGGCGGATTCGGCGTGTGCGCTCGCGAATACCAGATACTCGGGCTGCAAGCGGACGATTTCTTCCAGGCTGATCTGCGGCCAGTCCTGCGAACTCTGAATCACGGATTCCGCCCCGGCCCAGCGCAACGCATCCGTGAGAAACGTTTCCCGGCCGGCCGTGATCAGCGGGTCGAGCCAGACGATGAACAAAACGCGGCGCGGCGCCAGCCCGCCGATGCGCCGCTTCAAAACATTGAGCCGCTCCCTCAAGCCGGAATTGAGCTGGTGCCCGGCCTCACCCGCGCCAATGATTTCGCCCAATCGCGCGACCGATGCCAATACGCCTTCGACCGAGTGCGGGTCGGTGACGTACGCGGCCATGCCCAATTGCTCGAGCGCGAGGACCGTCTCGCGCCGGTTAATGCTCTTCGCTACCAGCACCAGGTCCGGGTGGAGCGCCACGATTTTTTCGATGCTGGGATTAATCACGCCGCCGACTTTCGGCTTGTTCACCGCCGCAGCCGGATAATCGCAGTAATCCGTGTCGCCGGCGAGGCGATCGCCCGCTCCCAGGGCAAAGACAGTCTCGGTCAGGCTTGGCGCGAGTGAAATGATGCGGCGGACCGGCTGCGGCACCCGCACTGGCCTTCCCATTTCATCATTTACTTCCAGGAAAGAGGGAGGAGCGTCGGGGGGAGATGTCCCAGGAGATTGAGCGGCCTGCGCTCGCGCTGACGCCACCGCAAGAAACACCAGCGCGAGCAAATGCCCGCCGGCCACACGCACATCTTCCCAAGTTTTTGTCCGGCCGATCAGAAACTCACCTCTTCAGAACTCCGGCGCAACAAAAAAGCCCCACGAGACTCGGTGGGGCACGTGGCCGCGCCCTTTCTCGCGAAGGGCGGGGCTTCTTCGGCGCGGGTGGGTATCCTGACTGACGGCTTGCGTGAGCCGATCACAGTGGCGGGACCGCGGCCGATTCTCACGGCCTTCCCCTCAACCCGTGCCTGCAAAAGTTCGTAAACGAGTCTATGCGCCCGGCGCCGAAGAGTCAAATCGCAGCGCTGCTGCCGCGAACAAGCCACGGCGAGTTCACCGGTTCTTCCATTGTGGCTTGCGTTTCTCCGCCAGCGCGCGCAGGCCTTCCTGCGAGTCTTCCAGGCGGTAGAGTTCGTTCAGAAAAATGTTCATGGAATTCTTCAAGCCGTCGCGCAGCGAAAGGCCCATCCCTCCGAGAATAGCTTTCTTCGCCATGGTGAGCACCGGCCCGGAATGCGAACTGATCCGCGCAATCAAGTCTTTCACGGCCTTTTCGAGCTGCGCTTCCGGAACCAGCCGGTTCACCAGCCCCAATTCGTGCGCGCGCTCGGCGGTCACGGCTTCTCCGGTGAGCACCAGTTCGAGCGCGCGTTTCGGCCCGACGAGAAACGGAAGAATGGTCGAGGCCAGAGGCGGGAAAACGCCGATGGTGATTTCAGGCTGGGCGAAGCGCGCCTTTGGCGAGGCAATGACCAGGTCTCCAAACGCCGCCAGCTCCGCTCCGCCCCCGATGGCCGGGCCGTTCACAACGCACACCACGGGCTTGCCCACCTCGAGCATTGCCGAAAACGCGGCGTGAAACGCGTCCAGCATCTGGAAAACCCGCTGCGAGGTGTACTCGCCGATGTCAATGCCTCCGCTAAAGACCTTGCACGCGGAGTCCAGCACGATGAGCTTCGTTTTGTCGGATTCACCGGCAGTTTCCATGCCCACGGCCAACTCGCGCAGCATCGGCTCGTTCAACAGGTTGTGTTCGGGGCGGTCGAGCGTCATCCGCGCCGCGGCTCCTTCGATGCGGAAACGCACGTGCTTGAACTCTTCCGGCTTGCGCCTCGACGGCCTGCCGACAAACTCCTCGTGCTGAACTTCTTCGTGTTGGACTTCTTCGGCCATTTTCACACCCCCTATGTTGCTGCGATGGCCAGGACAGCGACGAGCCCCATTTGCGGCCAATTTTTGATGCTAGCACAATTCTTTTTGCCGCGGCGGCGGCAGGCAAATCCGCGTGCTCCACAGTACATACGGGAAATCTCGCGGAAAGGTTTGCTATAGTCGCTGTGCCTTTGGCAATCCTGGGCGGATCCGGAGAAGAAAGCTTGGGCGCTCGCGTCGCGAAAAGTTTCCCTTGCATGCGGGGACGAAGCACTTTGCGCCTCCTCTTTTCCCGCGTGGTTTTGGTCCTCGCCGCCGCCCTCGTTTCGGCTTGGGCGGCCAGCGCGCAGATGCCCGGCAAGATTCCTCTGCGACAGGGCTGGCGCGTCCAGTCTTCCGCGAAAACCCATGCGACTGGCGAAGAAATCTCGCGGCGCGGTTTTTCATCTTCGGACTGGTATCGAGCTGAGGTTCCCAGCACCGTGCTGGCCGCCCAGGTGGCCAACCGCGTGTATCCCCATCCTTATTTCGGGATGAATCTGCGCAAGATTCCGGGAACCAGTTATCCCATCGGAAAGATTTTTGCCTATCTGGAGATGCCGGCGGACAGTCCCTACGCGGTTCCCTGGTGGTATCGAACGGAATTTGATCTGCCGGCGTCAGCCGCCGGAAAAACCCTCTGGCTCGATTTTTTCGGGATCAACTACCGCGCGAACATCTGGATGAACGGCCGGAAAATCGCCGATGCCAGGCAAGTCGCTGGCGCTTTCCGGCGGTATGAATTCGACGTCACCGAGTTCGCGCGGCCCGGCGAGCGCAATGGGCTTGCCGTGGAAGTGTTCGCTCCCCGGAAAAACGATCTCGCCATCAGCTGGCTGGACTGGAATCCGGCCCCGCCGGACAAAAACATCGGCTTGTGGCAGGAAGTGTTTCTGCGAACCAGCGGGCTCGTGGCGCTCCGGCATCCCGCGGTTCTCACCAGGCTCGATCTTCCATCGCTCGACGTCGCGCATCTCACCGTCACTGCCGAGGTGAAGAATGCCGCCGGCCGGCCGCTTCGGGGCGTGTTGCGCGGGTCCATCGCTGACATTGCGTTTTCCCAGCCCGTTGACCTGGAGGCCTACGAAACGAAAGCAATCACGTTTTCTCCCGAACAGTATCCGCAACTGAATCTTCAGCACCCTCGCTTGTGGTGGCCCGCTCCGCTCGGTGAACCGGAGCTGCACGAGCTCGTTCTCGAATTGCAAGTGGAAGGAAAAATCTCCGACCGCCGCACGCAGCGCTTCGGGATGGTTCAAATCACTTCCGAGCTGACGCCCAAGGGCTACGCGCTATTTCGCGTCAATGGGAAACCCCTGTTGATTCGTGGCGCCGGCTGGGCCCCGGATATGATGCTGCGCTATTCGCCTGAGCGCATGCGAGATGAGTTGCGCAACGTGAAAGAACTCGGCCTGAATACGATTCGTCTCGAAGGCAAGCTCGAGCCGGATGAATTCTTCGAACTCGCCGACCAAAAAGGAATTCTGGTCATGCCCGGGTGGGCCTGCTGCGATCACTGGCAGCAGTGGGACACCTGGACCGCGGAAGACCGCGCCATTGCCGTGGATTCATTGACGGACCAGGCGCTGCGCCTGCGCCGCCATCCCAGCGTGCTCGCTTGGCTCAACGGCAGCGACATTCCGCCGCCGCGAGACGTCGAGCAGGCCTATCTCGACGTTCTGAAAAAATCCCATTGGCCCAAGCCGGTTCTCTCTTCGGCCGGCGAAAAACCGGCGGAGCTTAGCGGCAGCTCGGGCATGAAAATGCCGGGGCCGTACGACTACGTGCCGCCGAATTACTGGCTGACCGACACGCGGTCCGGCGGCGCCTTCGGTTTCAACACGGAAACTGGCCCAGGCCCTGCGCCGCCCCCGCTTGAAAGCCTGAAAGAAATGCTCCCCGCGAACCACCTCTGGCCGGTTGACGATGTCTGGAATTTTCATGCCGGCGGCGGCAAATTCGCTCAACTCGACCAGTTTCGCGCGGCGCTTGAAGCGCGCTATGGCAAGCCCGCGAATCTCGAAGACTTCGTCTGGAAATCCCAGGCCATGACCTACGAAGGCGAGCGCGCGTTGTTCGAAGCCTATGGGCGCAACAAGTACGAATCCACCGGCGTGATCCGCTGGATGCTCAACAACGCCTGGCCCTCGCTTTTCTGGCACCTCTACGATTATTTCCTGCGGCCCGGCGGCGGTTACTTCGGCGCCAAAAAAGCCAACGAGCCGCTGCACGTCCAATACTCCTTTGACGATCGCTCCATTGTGATTGTGAATTCGCTCCCCCGCGAATTCGCGCGCTTGAACGTCAGCGCCCAGGTTTTCGATTTCGATTTGAAGGAGAAATTCGCTCAGGAAGTTACCGTCGGAGTTGCCGCCGATGGAGTCGTGCGGGCTTTCACGCTGCCCCCTCCGGACGGCCTCACCACGACGTATTTCCTGCGGCTCACTCTCAAGGACTCCGCCGGAAAACTGGTCAGCGAAAACTTCTACTGGCTTTCGACCAAGCCTGACAAATTCGATGCGACCCACGCCGAATACTACCGGACGCCGATGACCGCTTACGCCGACTTCACGCCGCTCGCCGGACTTCCAAGAGTGACGCTGAACGTGAAAGCTTCATTCGAGCGGAACAACAAAGAAGGCATCGCGCACGTCACCGTGTCGAATCCGGCGCCGCACCTCGCCTTGCTGGTTCGCCTGCGGTTGTTGCGCGCGAAAGGGGGTCCGGAAGTCTTGCCAGTATGGTGGTCCGACGGCTATTTCGAGCTTTTGCCCGGCGAATCGAAGGAAATTCAAGGAATGTTTCACGTGAAACATTCTGGCGGAGCGTCTTCTTTCATTCCTGTGGTTGCCGTGGATGGCTGGAACGTTAAGCAAACAATAGCCTTATCTCCCTCGCCGTAGGAACTGCGGAGATTGGCGACGCGGGGGGTTGACACACGAACCTGACAGGTGTCAATTAGCGAGCGCAATATCCCGCGCCGGGCTTCTCAAACGGTTTTTGGGGGTACGGAGGAAACGCATGAGAAAGCACGCTTTTTTGTTCTTGATTCTGATCCCTATAGCATTCGCAGCGGTCGCGCCGCCGTCTTACTCGCAAGCCACAACGGCCTTTGCGCAACTGAACGGCACGGTGCGGGACGCCAGCGGCGGTTTTGTCGCCAAAGCGTCCATTGCCCTGCGCGAAGTGGATACCAACCGCGAATACACCGCGGTCTCCAACGAAACGGGGTTCTACGTTGTTCCCAATCTTCCTCCCGGCCGGTACGAACTTTCCATCGAATACAAGGGCTTCGCCAAGTACACGCAAACGGGAATCGTGCTGAGCGTGGGCCAGGCCGCGACGATAGACGTCACCCTCAAAATTGCCTCGGGCGGCGAGAAAGTGGTCGTCACCATGGAGACGCCGGTGATCGAGCCCACGCGTACCGAGGTGAGCCAGGTGATCGCGACGCAGCAGATCGAATCTCTTCCCATCAGCGGCCGGCTGTTCACCGATTTTGCTCTGCTCAGTCCGGGGGTTGCCACGGGAAGAACCAGCCTTCAATCCACTTTTACCGACCCGGCCACCACGAGGATTTCTTTCGGAGGCCAGCGCGACCTGAACAACGCCGTGACGGTAGATGGCGCCGACAACATCAATACCGCCACGGGATCGCAGCGGGCAACGCCATCGCAAGAAGCGGTCAGTGAATTCCGCGTGGTGAACAACAG
>Ga0209701_10002195_pt1 | contig 12705 bp, 13 predicted proteins | sample CZO8metaG_4_FD_188356 | JGI IMG/M metagenome (GOLD analysis project Ga0209701, IMG submission 188356) | Vadose zone soil microbial communities from the Eel River Critical Zone Observatory, Northern California, USA - CZOApr15con2H3.8 metaG... | ecosystem: Environmental > Terrestrial > Soil >...
ATCCGCACTTCCGAGACCCCCCTCCCGCAACTCCTTTATAATCCGCACTTACAAGCACCCTTCGGATCTGCGGGAAACAAAGGACTTATAACCCCTTTAGAATCCGCACTTACGAGAAATTCTCCTGTAAGTCGTTTAGAATCCGCACTTGCAGAAAGTGGGGGGTGGGGGGTACGGGGTATCCCGGTCCGCATTTTGGACTCCGGTAAAGTCTCATGGACTTCCACCACCGGAGAACTCCGCGCTCTCGGCGAGGAGGCATCTTGTGTTGACTGCTTATCCCGCTTCCGTCTCTGTGAACTCCGTGCTCTCGGCGGTCCGCGCCTGTTCCGAGCGGGTCGAGGTGTTAATTCCGTTTCCTTCTTTGAACATTCAACTTTCGATCGAAGATCCCGACCTTGTCGGGACTTTCAACCTTTTCACGAAACTTTCCTTCCAGCACTCTCGTACTTCTCTCCAAATGCCGGTTTACCACCGGCGAGGAGGCATCCAGTCATGTCCTACCGCAACCGGGGTTTCTTCGATGTCGAGCGGCAAGCGATGCGGTGTATCAAAGTCGCGCTTCTCACTGCCGCCACACTGCTTCTCATCCCAACCGGCGCCCGGGCCCAAGCCAGCAATGCTCAGACAAGTCCCGCTCAGTCAACTGTATCCGCGAAGCAGGACCGCTGGCTGCACGTGCGCGTCATCAGTTCGGACGCCCGCGGTGAGACGGTGCGCGTCAACGTCCCTCTCGAACTGGCGGAAAAAGTTCTCCCCACGGTCAACCACGACCGCCTCCATAACGGCAAGGTCAAGATCGACTGCGCCCACGTCAACGACGTGGACCTCCATGCCCTCGTGGACGCCATCCGCACCGCCAAGGACGGCGAATACGTCACCGTGCAGGGCAGCGACTCCGACGTGCGCGTCGCCAAGGAGAGCAATCACTTGATTGTCCATGTGCTGGACAAGGGCAAGTCCAAGAAATCACAGGTCGAAATCAAGGTCCCGATGAAAGTCGTGGATGCGCTCTTTTCCGCCGGCAAGGATGAGTTGGACCTCGTCGCCGCCCTTCACGCCCTCTCCGCGCAGGGCGACACCGAGCTTGTCTCGGTCAAGGATCAGGACAACACCGTTCGCATCTGGCTCGATTCCAAGAACGCGGCTGACTAACGCAGCGGAGAAGCGAACATGATTCTACTCGCGAAAGCAGCACTCGGAATTGGCGGAACACTCTTACTCGCTGGCGCTTATACCTTCCGTGAAGGTGTAATCCGCGTGGAAGTGGACGAATACTGCGCTGGCGGCTCTCACGTGCACCTGTGGGTGCCCGCAGCGGCCGTGCCCATGGCCATGCATTTCGTTCCGAAACATCATCTTCGGGAAGCCGCCATACAGGCGCGCGAACTCCTGCCAATGGCGCATGCGATCGTGAAAGAACTGAAGAAATTTCCTGATGCCGATCTAGTAGAGGTCGTCAATGGCCGGCAGCACGTGCAAATCCGCACGCACCAGGGCAAATTGCAGATTGATGTCAACGAACCCGGCCAGACCGTCCATCTTCTCTGCCCTTTAGCCACGCTTGACGACCTGACAGACGAGTTGCAGGCCAGCGCCCCCGGCGCTTGATTCTGATTTCGCGAGATGAATGTGAGGCGACGTTTCAAAAAATTACGGAAGCATTTTCTAGTGGTGCTGTTCCAGCACGAAAAGATTGCGCCCATAACGCGAGCTTCCCGAAAGCATCAACCGCTGTGGGCTTCTTTCGCGGCCTGAAAATAAGCTTCTTCAAACAGCGCATCTTTCTTCCAGCCGGCCCGTTTCAGGATTCCTCGGCTGTTCTCGATCATGGTGGGATGGCCGCACAGATAAGCTGACGTCCCCTCCGGCCTCAAGCTCCATGCGTCGGTATACTTTCGCAGCACATCGTCCACGCGGCCCCGCTCGCCCTTCCAATCCGGATCTTCCCACGGGCGGCTCACCGTGGGTATATATTCGAACCACGGAGCCTCCTGCGCGTAGCGTTCGAATTCTTCCCGATAACCGAACTCCCAGGACCGGCTCGCCCCCTGCAAGCAGAAAAATTTGTGGTTCCCGGGCATGGGACTGCCTCCATTTTTCCAGTCCCGGTACAGCGTTCGAACGTAACTGACAAAGGGCGCAATCCCCGTCACGGTGGAAACCAGCAGGTGATTCGAACGGCCGCTGCGCAAATCCAGAGTGAAGCGTCCCTTCGCGATCTTGCGGCACAGCAGCGCGTCCCCCTTATGCAGCCTGCTAAGATCCGGAGTGAGAGCACCCTGTGGCACCAACTCGAAGAAAAACTCCAACGAATCTTCATACGGCGACGATACGATTGAATAAGCTCTTTCGGTCCGCTTGCCGTCCTGCTCGATTCCCAGCGTCGCGTACTGTCCCGCCCGGAATTCGAATGGTCCGCCTGGGTCCACGCGCAAGGTCCACAAATCGGGCGAAATGTCGCGACGCTCGAGAATGCGCGCTAGATAGTGCTTGTCCGAGGAAGGGACCATCCCCTCATTCTCCCATTTCATGCGAATCGGATTCAGCAGAAAAAACAACGGGCGGAGCCAACACCGGCTCCGCCCGGAACGTCGATCGCCCGGCTCAGCTCATTCATAGGCAAGGGCGACAACGGGATCGTAGCTTGCGGCCCGCAGCGCCGGGTACACGGCACCCATGGCAGCTCCTATGAGTGCGAGCACGACAGCAGAAAATATCCACGCCGGTGAGATGAGAATCGTGAGCCCGGGATTGGCCTGTTTCAAAATCGCCTGAGTCGTGAAAGTAAGCGCGATGCCCAGAACGGTTCCCATCAACGTCAGAATAAGAGTCTCCCCAAGCAACATGCGAACCACGTCGAATCGGGAAAATCCCAGCGCTTTCAAAATGCCGATTTCCCGAGTGCGCTCCATCACCATGGTGTGCATGTTCAAGAGGACCACGAGAAAACTCACCATGATTCCCAACGCCACCATCGTCCGTGTGAATGGCCGGAGCTGCGGCAAGTTCGACGAAGTCATCAGCGACACGTATTCCGACAGGGAGCGGACGCTGTTCTGCGGCATCAACTTGAGAATCTGCGCGCGCGTTGCTTCCGTATCTCCTTTGCTTCTGACATAAAACATCGAAACGCGCTTTTCCGCGCCGGCAATTTCCTGGGCGGTCCGGATGGGAATGAAAAAACGCGCGCCTTTCCCATGCGCGACGATCCCACAAACTGTAAACACATGATTCAACAAGGTGATGTGGCTGCCCACCTTCAAGTGACGCGTCTGGGCGATGATATCGTCCGCGATTACCTCGTCCGGCCCTTCGAAGGGCCGGCCATCGCGGAAGAGGAATCCCTTGCTAAGGGCGTTGAAGCGCTTGTAGTCGATGCCGTAGACCATCACCAAGTTCTTTGGTTCCGTGAGGATGACTGTAGGCGCGACGTCATCCACACCGCTCACGGCTTCAAGCTGTTCGCCGAGCGATTCCTGCATCACGGCACTTGAAAACGCAAAAAAGATGGAAGAATTGGGCGGCTGCACCAGGATGTCTGCGCCGACTCCTTCGACGCGCTTTCCCCATTCAGAGACCACTCCGGATGTGAGACCAACGACCAGAAGCACGAGAATCACTTGAATGGCGATGGCGATCACACTCAGAAGACTTCGCAGCGGGCGGACAGCGATGCTGCCCCAAAACATTTGCGCGAGGGAAAACGGTCCGTCGTAGGTTTCTGTCATCGAGCCCAACTGGATTTGTACTCTATCATTCCCATTTTGTCATGGTCAAAATTGCGGGCGGCGGAGCAAGCCGCGTGCCGAATTTGCGGAAGAACATTTCTGGTCTGTTAAGTTTTCAACACAAGTGTTGATAAGGTTGTGGAAATCCTTTCGCTGCCAAGTGCTAACTTCTCCCTCTTCAACATTCTTCCCCGCTTTGCACCACTTCCGGGCAATGCGCTTTCTTCTGCGCAGACTTCTGTCCGATTTGACGTTTGATGCGTCGCCAAAAGCTGTTCGGGAAGAAAATTTCCGCACCTTGCAGTCGAAAGAAGTTCTTTCTTTACAATCGACATTCAACTTTCCGCTGTTAAGTACGGCTCAGTACCACTTCGGAGGCTTTTCAAGATGAACTTTGATGATCTGTCTCGGATCCGTGATGTCGAACCAGCGACCATATGTTTTCCATCCTTCTGCAACCACTTGGACCAAGGCCCTCCCCAACGGGGCATCCGGAACATGGGCGAGTCCATCGCGGTTTGTTTTCACGTTCAGTTCCAGTTTCTTGTCCTTCTTTAATTTGCGCTCTTCAATATACTTCACGTACACACTGGCATTTTCGACGGGCGCGCCCTTCTCGCCGCCAGTGACTTCAATGGTGATGCGCGTCTGCGTATCGGCTTTGGCCGAAGGAGGCAGTGGCTTGGACGCCGAGACTGCGGGATCCTGCGCGACAGAGTGCTGCGCCGCAAACATGCACACGGCGAAGCCAACGGATCCAAAAAGTTTTGCGGAAACTTTCATATCTTGCTGAACTCCATCCTCTACGGAAGAGCGGGCCCGGGTCAAGTCTCTCCCCATTCGAATTCGATGCCGAACTGAGCCGCTATGCTGCTCGGCGGTTCCCGGCCCTAGAAACCTCGCACATTGTGGATTTGACTCACCTAAGAGGCTCCTGTAAGTTCTCAAGAAACTGCCTGGCAGGCAAGACAGGGATGTACCAATCATGGATGGGGTTCCAGCCTGTTCGGGGTCAATCATCCTGCCACCTGGAATGCTGTGCGATCCGGCGCAGAGGGCTTACTGAGACGCAGACTCTTTGCCGCAGCAGGTCAGCTCCGAGCCAGTCGGAGTGACGCATAACTTTGATGCCGAGCGCATCGGCGTCACAGAGAGAATCTGCAAGGAGAAGATCATGGGTTTTGCCACCAACGCCATTCACGTCGGGCAGGAGCCCGATCCCGCCACCGGGGCAATCGTCGCGCCGATTTATCAGACCTCGACGTACGTGAACGAAGAGCTCGGCAAAAACAAAGGGTACGACTACGCGCGAACGAATCACCCGAACCGCAAAGCCCTGGAGCGCACGGTGGCCAAGCTCGAAGGCGGCCACAGCGCTTACGTTTTCTCTTCCGGCATGGCGGGAATTGATGCGGTGTTCCGGCTTCTGCGACCGGGGGACCACGTGGTGCTCTCCGAAGCGGTGTACGGCGGCGTGTTCCGCCTTTCGACTCAGCTCCTGGTGCACTTTGGCCTGGAATTCAGCTTCGTGGACACCGGGTTACCCGAAGCCGTGCGCATGGCGCTGCGTTCGAATACGAAAATGCTGTACATCGAGACACCCGCGAACCCCACGCTGAGCGTCACCGACATCGCGGCGATGTCCAAGATCAGCAACGAGCGCAACATCTGCCTCGTCGTCGACAATACATTTCTGAGCCCTTACCTGCAGCGGCCCATCGAACTCGGCGCGCAAATCGTCGTCCATTCCATGACCAAATATCTGAACGGCCACAGCGATTCGACAGGAGGCGCGGTAGTGCTCTCGCGACCGGAAGACGCGGAAAAAATTTATTTTATCCAGCGGTCGGCCGGCACCGGCCTCTCGCCCATGGATTGCTTCCTCGTTTCTCGCGGCATTAAGACGCTGGCGGTTCGCATGCTCCAGCACAACGCCAACGGCGTCACCGTGGCGCGGCATCTCGACGCGCACCCCAAAGTTCGCAAGGTTTTCTACCCCGGCCTGCCGTCGCACCCGCAGCACGAAGTCGCCCGCCGGCAGCAGAAGGGCCCGGGCGCCATGCTATCGTTCGATCTCGGCTCGCTGGACGCCGCGCGACGCTTCCTGAATCACGTGAAGCTTTGCTCGCTCGCCGAAAGCCTGGGTGGGGTCGAAACGCTGATTTCCCTTCCCGCGATGATGACTCACGCTTCCATGCCCAAGACAATTCAGGATCGCGTGGGCATCACCGAAGGACTCGTGCGGCTTTCGGTCGGCATCGAAGACGTGGAAGACATCATCGCCGACCTCGACCAAGCGCTGCTGTACGTCTAGTGCCGTTCCAACTTATTGCGACGGCGCGCGGCTCATTTGGCGAGCGCGCGAAGCTGTGAAATTTGCCCCTCGTCCGGAAATTTGCGCGCTCGATAGCGCACCGGCATCAGTTCCGGTTCTTTCTCCATGAGCGAATTCACGATCGGCATAGCCTCATGCCAGCCCACGGAGAAATGCTCCTTCTTCTCTACGTCCTCCATGAAGACGATGAAATCCGTTTCCGGAAGCAGCGAATCCACGCCCTTCGACCAAACGCATCGGCTGAGAAGACTCTCGTCGGGCCGCTTGTACACCTGGCAACTGGCCACGAAGATGTCTTTTTCTTCTCGCTTATGAAGCTTGTCGAGATAGTTCTTCTGCTGCGCATAATCGATGCCATCGCGCTGCCTTTTCACGGAAAGCGCTAACTTCCTCAATTCCTGTTCTTCCGGCACATAGAGTTGCCATTTTCCATCCGTATGCGCGTAGAGATTGGGCGAAAGCGAATGACCCTGTTCGAAATGGCTCTCTTTTCCGTGCGTGAGCATCGCGGTGATGCCCGCTTTGTTGTATTTTCCGGTGGCCCACAACTGATCGCGGTTAGGAACAAAGATGACGGGATCCCCGTTCAACGCCAGCCGATGCAGGATGTCCGGGAGGAGGATTCGCGCGCTATCGTAACAATCGCCCCATTGGCTCACGAACAGTCCCGAACCAATTTCCTTCATGCCGTTCGGGCTGGTCCTCTCGCGTAAATTGAGAATCGCCACCTGCAACGATTCCTCGAGAGCCACTCCCCATTCTTTCAATGTGGAACGATTCACGTTCATGATGCTGTGTTCCGTGTCATAAGCCACGCCCGCGACCAAACCATCGGTTATTTTTTTTGTCGCGTAGTCGAGGTTGGAGGTGTCCCGGCCGTCGGACTTCAGCATCATGAGGGAAAGGCTGAAATACGCGGGGTCCCGCACCACTGGCAAGAGAGCAGGCTTTGCGCTGGCAAAATCTTTGGGCGTCGAGGCGTCCTGCAGGAACGAGGAAACATAGCGCTGAATCACTCCGCTGCGCGCTCCAGGATCGGCGGCAGTGTAATCTGCAAACGCATTGTCGAGATAGAAGACCTTGTCGCTGGAGCCGACCTTGATGGAGCGCTCTTCGGCGTTGTGCTGGAGATCTCTCGCGCCGCCCTTTTCCAGAGCCTCTAAAACCTTCTTCACGAACTCCTCGCGCGTCGGCTTCCTGAGAAAAAGCTTGTCGAATATCCCCACCCGTTCCTCCGGTGCTTCCAAGAGCAAAGCGCGGCAAACCGCCCGCCTGATTTGCCGCTCTTTACTTCACAGATTCCCTCAGCCACGCCAGGTAGTCTTTTGATCCCCCAAGGATCGGCAGCGCGATGAACTCCGGCACTTCGTAACTGTGCAACTGTTTTACTTCCTTTTCCAGCTTCGCCAAACACTTCTCTGTCGTTTTAATCACCAGCAAGTATTCCCTCGCCTTCTCGAGATTCCCTTTCCATGTATAAAACGACTCGACCGGGCTCAGGATAATATTGACGCACGCCGCCAGGCGCTTGGAAACCGCACTGCGCGCTACTCGCCGGCCTTCCGTCAGCGACCCGCAGGTCACCAGCACGATTCGACCCTGCCCGCCTCTCCTCATTGCTCGCCCTCCTCGCACACTTCCCGCAATTGCCGCGCCCTGGCCCATCTCCAAACTTTCGACTTTCCAATTCCCGCGGTCTAGAATACCGCCACATGGCCACCTCTCCCATCAAGTTCGGCACGTCCGGCTGGCGCGGCCTCATCGCCGACGATTTCACCTTCGCGAATGTGCGGCTCGCGGTCACGGCCATCGCGGAACACGTGAAAACCAAGGCGCAGCAGCCCACGATTCTGGTTGGCTACGACACACGCTTCTATTCCGAAGAATTTTCCCAGCTCGCGGTTGACATCCTTCAGCACCACGGCATCCGCGCGCTGCTCTGCGAAACGTTTACGCCCACTCCCGCGGTCGCCTTTGAAATCATGCGCCGCAAACTCGACGGCGCCATCAACTTCACCGCCAGCCACAATCCCGCGCAATATCACGGCCTGAAATATTCTTCCGCGGACGCCGGCCCCGCTCTTCCCGAAGTCACCAAAGACATCGAAGCCCGCGTGGCAAAAATAATCGCCAAAAACGGCCCGTCTCCTGCGTCTGCTGCTGCGGCGCCTCACGTCCCGCATGCGCCCGCCGAAAGAGTAAATCTGCGCGAGAATTATCTGGAGCGCCTCGAAGAACTCGTTCATTTCGACACGCTGCGCAAGGCCAAATCAAAATTCGTCGTGGATACGCTGCATGGCTGCGGCGCTGGCTATCTCGACCGCTCGCTGATCGATCATGGCGTCACCGTGCAAGCCATGCGCACTGACCGGGATTGCCTGTTCGACGGTACCGGCCCCGACGTCTCGCAAGAGAATCTTGCCCCGCTGCGCAAGGCCGTGCTCGATTCGGGAGCCACCGCGGGACTCGCCACCGACGGCGACGCCGATCGCTTCGGCATCGTGGATCGCGACGGAACGTGGATTCAGCCGAATCTCATTCTCGCGCTCGTCTACGACTATCTCGTGGAGACGCGAAAGTGGAAAATGCCTGCTGCGCGCAGCGTCGCCACGACGCAAATGATCGACGCGGTCGCAAAGTCTCACGGCCAAACGATATTTCAGACGCCGGTGGGCTTTAAGTACATTGGCCAGCTCATCCGCGAGGACAAAATCGCCCTCGGCGGCGAAGAAAGCGCCGGGCTCACCATCCGCGGCCACATTCCCGAAAAAGACGGCATCCTCGCGTGTCTGCTTGTCGCGGAGATGATCGCCGCGCGCGGCGCCTCGATCGGCGAGCAGATTCGCGGCATGTTCCAAAAGCTCGGCCGCGAATTCTGGCCCGTGCGCGAAAATCTGCATCTCACCGACGAACAAAAGGCAAATGCGGTCAAGCGAGTGGCCGTGGATGCTTCGACACTCCTCGGCCGGAAAGTGGTATCTATTGATCGCACGGATGGCGCAAAATTCGTGTTTGAAGACGGATCATGGATGCTTTTGCGCCTTTCCGGCACGGAACCGCTGCTTCGGCTGTACGTCGAAGCCGAAAGCGTGGGCGCTTCCGCCGAGCTGACACGCGACGCGTCCGCATGGGTCTTGAAGAACTGAATGAGGCGGATGCAGCCGAGAAAATCTGGTCTTTTCTGCGCCAGCATGGGCGCGCTCTCCTTGGCCTGCTGGTGCTTTTTCTCGTTGTGCACGACATCTTCGGCACACACGGCTTCCTGGCCATGCGCCGCACGCAATTGGAAATCGAAAAGGTGAAAGCCGGCTTCGATCAGTTGAACAAGGAGAATCTGCAGCTCGAGCAAGAAATAAAAGAACTGAAAACGGATCCGCACAAAATCGAAAAAATCGCGCGCGATGAACTCGGGCTTGCGAAGCCCGGCGAAGTCATCATCAAGATCCCTCAGTCGCAGCAATTACCGCCGGACTCGGCTGGGAAGCCCTGACTTTCCGTTTCTTCAACCGGGTCCGCAATAACGAAAGCCCCAGCATGGCCAGGAAAATCGTAAGCAATCCCGCGGTGGCCTGAAGCGCGCTGCACTGCTTCTTCGGCAGAATCGAAAATCTTCCATAGACAAATTCGATGTGAACCCAGTAGACCAGCAGCGAGGTATTCCCGAGCTGGATGATGGGGCTGAAACCTTTCTGCGCAAACCCCCAGCGGCACCACGCATAAACCAGAAAAAGAATCAGAAGCAGGACGCCGCAGCGCAGCAGAAAAAAATCCGGATTGCTGTGCCAATAGTCGTAAACCGCATACAGCCGGACGCGCGTGGAATCGAAGAAAACCGACAGGGCGACAGCGATGATTCCCGCCGCGCCGAGCGCCGCGAACATCAGCCCTTCGCGGCGCTTGGCAGACTCAGAAAACAGAAAGAAGCCGGCGGCAAGTCCGGCGAAGGCGAACGCCGACCACGGAAACAGCGGAAAGAGCCAGGGCTGTGGCTGGCCAAAAATGTGAACGCCGTTAATGTAGGACTCGATCGGCCACGGCAGGAACTTCGGCCGGTGCGTGGTCCACAGCGGCGGAGTAGCCATCGCCACAATCGCCGCCACGAATATCGCCGCCACCAGCGTGCGAATTCTCGCCGCTGCAACGGTTCCATCTGCCGCCAAATTCATGTGTGACCGCGAAGCGGTCGAATTCACGTGTGACCGCGAAGCGGTCGAATTCACGTGTGACCGCGAAGCGGTCAACCAGCAAAGAACGCCCATCAGCATCATCGAAAGCCCGAGGATGTTCAGCACATCCACGCGCAGCAGATCGGTCCACGGCGACAACGGATAGCCGAGCGCAAGTTCCTGCACTCGAAAGAGCAGCCCCATCCCGAATACTTCCGCTCCACGCAAAAGGGTCTGCTTCGCGATGGCGTTGCGTTCAATTCCCTTTTCGCGCAGACGCTCCGTCACCAGCGCAAACGATACGCCCGCCAAGAAAACGAAGAGCGGCGCTGGGAGCGTCCCGCCCAGCTGCGACCACACAATCAGCGACGACGATTTCCTAGCCTGCGGACTGAGCCAGGAGTCGTAGCAATGCGTTTGAAACATCAGCACGCAGGCCAGGCCGCGCATCCAGTCGATGTAAGCCAGCCGTTTCATCTTACTTTGTGCCGGCGCCTGCATTCTTGCCTGAATTTGGTCTGCCATCCCTCTGCGTTACAATTCCCGCTTGCCTGTGACGCGCCAACTCGGCCCGCTGGCCATGCTCGGTGTCTGGGCGGTGCTGACGCTCGCCGGGGCGCTTTACTCTTCCTGGTTAGGCTATGGCGGCCGGGCCTTCGCGGCCACGCTCACGGCTTTCGCATTCTTCTTCCTGGTGATGCTGCTTTTTGCCGCGCGTGGCGTTGAAAACGTGCTCACCGCGTACTTCGGCGCCGGCAGCGGCTACTTGCTCGGCGTCGCGGTGTTTCTTGTCTACCTGATTTATGCCCTGGGGACAAATACTTTCGCGTTCTCGCGTGCCGCAGCCGTGGCTGGCTTCGTTTTCATACCGCTCGCACTTGCTGTGTCCGCAGGGCTCCAACCGGCCGGCTGCTGGCAGGACTTCTTCACACTGGCAGGCATCTGGGTGGCCGTAAAATTTTCGCCTTCGCACTGGCTCTGGCCATTCCCCGGCGGCCGCCTTGCGTATGTCTTCACCGTGCTTCTCTGCGTCAATGTCGCGCTGGCAGCGTTCGTGCTTCTCCGCCGCGTGAACGGCATCGGTTATTCGATCGGTTGGGGCCGGCACTGGAGTTTCTTCGTGCTTGCGAGCTTCATTGTTTTCGCCTGCATCGCCATTCCGCTTGGGATGGGCATGCACTTCATCCAGTTTGCGCCGCAGTGGTGGGAATGGAAATCGCTCCCGTTTCTTTCGCTGGGGATTCTCTTCTTCACCGCCTGGCCCGAAGAGTTCCTGTTCCGCGGCTTGCTGCAGAATATGCTCGCGCGCGCATCCAAAAGCGATCTTGCGGGCTGGTGGACCGCATCCATCCTCTTTGGGCTCTCTCACATCACCAACACGAACTTCCCCAACTGGCGTTACGCTATCCTCGCCTCCATCGCCGGCTTCTTCTACGGCTGGACCTGGCGCAAGACCAACTCGATCTTCGCTTCCGCCCTGGTCCACGCCGGCGTCGACCTCACCTGGCATTTCCTGTTTCGCACCCTGTAAGGGCGGGCTTCCCCTCAACCTGAATGTGTGAGGGAAAGAAATACTCCAGTCTCGATCAGGTGTTTCCCCGATCGTTCTCTCAGGTGTTTCCCCGCTTGTGTTCTCCAGATTGTCGGACTAGTTTTTTGAAATCACCTTGCATTTGGGCGCTCATGTTCCCGGCTGCCCGTTCGACTCTGCGGGGTCTGAGGACCACTGTGGGAAGCGCCCAAGCAGGCCCAATTTATTCCCGGAGGCTCGCCTCTCGGGTAGCGACACCGGAGGGCGTGTGGGTCTATTGGCGCTGCAACGGAATGGATAATGTTTCGCGCGTTCGCGATTTGAGCGTAGGGGGATTGTTCATCGACACGGCAGTTACGCGGCCGCTGGGCGAGAAGGCCAAGCTAGATTTTCTGGTGCAGGAAGGACAGATCAGGACCGAAGCCGTTGTCCGGCATATCAGGCCCAGCGGAGGACTCGGATTGAAATTCACCGCGATAACAGAGGAAGACTGCCCGCACCTCATAGCATTGATGAGCCGGGTTCACAAGTCTATGTCGCTCCCCCGCTTCCCCGCTGCCTCGTAACTAGAGGCCCGGCACACTCCCTCCAAAATACTCATTAAGCTATAACCTCCGCTGATTCCCTTCCAAGAGGCCCCATTCTATTCTCTCGGATCACACCACCAGCTATCGTTAAACTGCCGTCCATGATAGGAATCCTGAGTCGCGGTGCGGTTGGGGGATGGCCATGACTCTGGAGGAAGCGCTGGTCGCGGTTTGGCGTGGGGCCCTGGCGGAAGGCGCAACGCAAGTGGACGTGGACGGCCAGAAGTTTCCCGTGCGAGAGACTCTCCGGAGACACTTGCGCGAAGTGGATTTTGTGTTTGAAGGCCAGCCGTTGCGCGGGCTGGAACAGAATCCGCAGACGGCTTCTCGCTGGGCGCAATTGGCACGGTCGGGA
>Ga0209701_10002199_pt1 | contig 12694 bp, 8 predicted proteins | sample CZO8metaG_4_FD_188356 | JGI IMG/M metagenome (GOLD analysis project Ga0209701, IMG submission 188356) | Vadose zone soil microbial communities from the Eel River Critical Zone Observatory, Northern California, USA - CZOApr15con2H3.8 metaG... | ecosystem: Environmental > Terrestrial > Soil >...
AGAAACCGTTCGAACTCGCCTCCGATTTCGGGATGCTTGCGCCCGTACGCCACGGTCGCCTGAAGGTAACCGAGCTTCGACCCGCAGTCGTACCGGGTGCCCTTGAAGCGGTGCGCCAGCACTCGTTCCTCGGCGAGCAGGGCGGCGATGGCGTCGGTGAGCTGGATTTCGCTCCCGGCGCCGGGCTTGGCCTGCGCCAGGTAATGAAAAATGCGCGGCGTCAGTATGTACCGCCCGACCACGGCGAGAGTCGACGGCGCCGCCTCCGGTTTCGGCTTTTCGACGATTTCAGTGACCCGATCCAGGCCGGCGGCGACGGGCTCCGTCCTCACGATGCCGTACTGGCGGGTTTGTTCGCGCGGGATCTCCTGCACCGCGAGCACCGGGGATTGGTGCCGCTCGAATACTTCGGTCATCTGCCGAAGCACCGGCGGGTCGCCGTCGATGAGGTCGTCGGCGAGGATCACGGCAAAGACCTCGTCGTTCACCGCGGGCTGCGCGCACAGCACCGCGTGCCCCAGGCCAAGCGGCTCGGACTGCCTGATGTAGATGCAGTTCACCGATTTGGGAATGATGCTCCGGACCAGCTCGAGCAGATCGCTCTTTCCGCGTGCGGCGAGCTCCGACTCGACCTCGTAGGCCTTGTCGAAGTGGTCTTCGATGGCGCGCTTGTTGCGTCCGGTGATGAACACCATGTCGCTGATCCCAGCCGCGACGGCTTCCTCGACCGCGTACTGAATGAGGGGTTTGTCGACGATCGGCATCATCTCCTTCGGGCTCGCCTTGGTCGCCGGAAGGAAGCGGCTGCCCATGCCGGCCACGGGGAAAACGGCCTTCGTCACTTTTTTCACGCACTCGCCTCCTCGAACATTTTTCGCAGGCCCGCCTCGTCGACGATGGCGATGCCGAGCTCGCGCGCCTTATCGAGCTTGCTTCCAGCCTCGTCACCGGCGACGACAAAGTCGGTCTTTTTCGAGACCGAACCGGCCACTTTGCCACCGTGCGATTCGATCCGCTCCCGCGCCTCCTCGCGTGTCATCGATGGCAGTGTACCTGTAAGTACGAAAGTTTTTCCCTCAAAGGCTCCGGCCTTCTTACCCGGGGCCGGTGCGCCCTCTTCCCAGTTCACGCCGCCCGCGCGCAACTGCTTGATGACCTCGAGATTGTGCGGCTCGGTGAAAAAGCGCCGGATCGACATGGCCACAACGGGGCCCACGTCCTGCACTTGTTGCAACTCTTCCTCGCTTGCTTGGGCCAAGCGATCGAGGCTGCCGAAGTGCCGGGCCAAGTCCGCTGCGGTCGCTTCGCCCACGTTACGGATGCCAAGCGCGTAGATGAAGCGTGCGAGCGTCGTCTTGCGCGACCTATCGATCGCACCGAGCACATTCTTCGCGGATTTCTCTGCCATGCGGTCGAGCTCGGTGAGCGCCGCCACGTCCAACTTGTACTGATACAAGTCCGCGGGTGTCTTTATGACGGCTCGGTCCACGAGTTGATCTACCAGTTTATCGCCCAGGCCTTCGATGTCCATGGCGCGGCGCGAGGCAAAATGCAGGATCGCTTGTTTGCGTTGCGCCGGGCAGAACAACCCACCCGAGCAACGCGCCGCCGCTTCATCAGGAAGCTTCACCACGCTCGAGCCGCACACCGGACAGGAAGTCGGCATCAGGAATTGACGCACATTGTCCGGCCGACGTTCTATAGCTACACGCACGACTTCCGGAATCACATCGCCTGCACGTCTAACGATAACAAAATCACCTATACGAATGTCCTTGCGGCGTATTTCGTCTTCGTTGTGCAACGTCGCATTAGTAACAGTAACGCCGCCAACAAATACAGGAATAAGTCTGGCAACTGGAGTAAGTGTGCCCGTGCGTCCTACCTGTACATCTATGTCAACAATCTGCGTTGTCTCCTCTCGAGGAGGATATTTGTGTGCTGCCGCGAAATTTGGTTCGCGATGAGCAAACCCTAGACGAGCCTGATCTGCAAGCGAGTTTACTTTATATACGACACCATCTATCTCGTATGGGAGTTCATCTCGTTGCGTTCGTATGTAATCGTAATACTCAAGTAAACCCCTTAACCCCCACACCACCCGCCTCTGGGGCGCTACCGGGATACCCCATTTTTCTAGACGATCTAGAAGGTCGGAGTGACGAGCTATTCCCTTGACACCATCGGCGACACCGTACGCAAAAAAACTCAGGGGGCGCTGGGCGGTAACGCTAGGATCTAATTGACGCACGCTACCAGCCGCCGCATTACGCGGATTGACGAACTCTCGTTCACCTCGCAGACGTTGCTGCTCGTTCAAATTTGCGAACTCCGCAATGGGAAATAGTACTTCACCGCGCACTTCTACTTTGTTAGGTTTGCCTCGACCTTTGAGTCGTGGAGGAATATTTTTTACAGTACGAAGGTTTGCGGTGAAATTTTCACCTGTCTTTCCATCGCCGCGAGTCGCGCCAAGCGTAAGTACACCGGACTTGTAAACCAAGGTGACAGCGAGTCCGTCCAACTTTGGCTCTGCTGCATACTCGATTTCGTCCAATCCAAGTCCCTTGCGACATCTTTCATCAAACTTTTGGGCGCTCTCGTTCCGAATGGAAAGCATCGGAACGCGATGAACAACTTTGGGAAACTTCGTTTGTGGCGCGGCCCCTACTCGCCGTGTCGGGGAGTCCGCCGATACTAGGTCGGGATGCTTGCGCTCAAGCCGTTGCAGCTGTTTGAACAACCTGTCGTACTCGGCGTCCGGAATGGTCGGCGCGTCGAGCACGTAATAACGGTAATTGTGCGTCTCGATCTCGCGGCGAAGCGCTTCCGCGCGCATGCGCGCCTTTTCCGGGACCGCCATCAGGAGAACAGCCGCAGCGCGAGCGCCCCGCCGGGGACGATGCCGCGGGCCTCCATGCTCCGGTGCACCGCCTGCACTCGCGCTCCGACGGCGTCGAATGCGGCCGGCCCCAGGGGCTGGCGGTTGTCGTCGACGATGCGCGCGTTGAGCCGCTCGGCAAGCGCACGCGCCGTGTCACGGAACTGCTCGAACGCGCCGCGCGGGGTTCGCGGTACATCGAGCTCGAGCGTCACGCCGTGCGTCGAGAGAGACTTCAGGCGATCGATGCTGAAAGGAGTGGGACCGAAATTGAGAAGCGCACACATGATCCGTCCATGCTTGTCGCGGCGCCGGAACTTGCCGTCCGCACGATCAAGCTCGAAACCTGCCGCTTTCGCCAGCCCCTCCAATCGGGCCCCCGAGAAAGGAGTCGCATCGCTCACGATATGGACGGCGACCCGGAAATCGACTTCGCCGCAGAACCGGTCGAGTTCCTTTGCCTTGGCTGCCGCGGGTCCAGGGTCCGGCACGGGCGCTAAAGCCCCGATCGACGCCGCAGCCTGCTCGATCGCCGCGCCGAACGCGGCCAATTCCTCCGCATCCGTCGCGCCCCGGCGGTCGACGACCTGCATTCCCGAGCGCAGCCTCGAATAGCCGCGCTCGGGATCGAGCGGTTCCCAGGAGGCCTCCATCTCGTCGAAACCCTCCCAGCGGATCGGCTTCGAGCAGCGCTCAAGCGCTGCAGCGGCCGTCCCCAGAACGGCTGCTCCGGAGATTTCCTCCGGGGTTTCGATGGCTACGATGAAGTCCAGAATCTCCGACAGCACCGGCTGCGAAGCGCCCAGGTCCTCCGAGGACTCGTCGAAAGATCCGAACGCCTGCTCGACGCGATCCGAGCCCGCAGCGCTCTTCCCTTGCTCGATGTCGACCCGAGACCGCATCAACACGTCCTCGTGCCGCGAGGTGAAGCTCGCTTCGGCCTCGCGCCGGGACCGGCGCTCCTGCCACTTGTTGTAAAGGAATACGGCCGCGACGACCGCGGCGCCTGTCGCGAGGAGGCCGAGCTGCAGCTCGCCCATGTTCAGGCAGCCGCGGGCTCTTCCCGCAGCTTCAAGGCCTCCTCGATGTCCACCGCCACCACGCGCGACACGCCCCGCTCCTGCATGGTCACTCCGATCAGCTGCTGCGCCATTTCCATGGTGATCTTGTTGTGGCTGATGAACAGGAACTGGGTCTGTTCCGACATTTTCTTGACCAGATCGCAGAAGCGCTCGGTGTTGGCGTCATCGAGCGGCGCATCCACCTCGTCGAGCAGGCAGAACGGCGCCGGATTCAGCTGGAAGAAGGAAAACACCAGGGCGATGGCGGTGAGCGCCTTTTCCCCGCCCGAGAGCAGGTGGATGGTGGTGTTCTTCTTGCCCGGGGGACGCGCCATCACCTGTACGCCGCAATCGAGGATTTCCTCGCCGGTCATGATGAGATTGGCCTCACCGCCGCCGAAGAGCGCCGGAAACATCTCCCCGAAATGGCGGTTGACGGTATCGAAGGTGGATTGCAGCAGCGCGCGCGTTTCCCGGTCGATCCTGCGGATGGCACCTTCCAGAGTTTCGAGCGCCGCGGAGAGGTCGGCCGCCTGGGCGTCCAGAAACTGCTTGCGCTCCTGGTTTGCCGTCAGCTCTTCGAGCGCAGCCATGTTGATGGCGCCGAGTTCGGCGATGGCATTGGTGAGGCGCGTAATCTCGCCTTGCAGCGGCGCCGCCTTCTGGCCCTCTTTCATCGCCGCGGCGAGGGCTCCTTCATCGGCGCCTGCCTCGCGCAGCTGCTGAGCGAACTGATCGGAGTTGATGCGCGCCGCCTGTTCCTTCAGTTTGAGCTCGGCGATGCGGTCACGCACGGGCTGCAGCTTCTGCTCGCAGGCGAGCCTCGCTTCTTCCGCGGAGCGCAGCTTGTGGGCGATTTCCTCCTGCCGATTCCGCGCCCCGGCGAGCGCCTGTTCTCGGGCCACCCGGGTCGCGAGCTCCTCCTGAAGCTGAACCTGCAACACCTGATCGTTGAGGGCGGCGAACTCTGCCTGGAGCTGCTCCAGGCTTTGCGCAGCGCCCTGCACTTGCTCAAGTAATACTTCAGAAGATCTTTTTATTTCATTGATTTTACTTATACATTCTTTCTCATAAAAACCTGCCTCCTGAACTTCCCGCTCGGCCTGCTGCAAGGCATTGCGCTGTGTCTGCAGGCCTTGCTCCCCGGCGTCGTGCTCCCGCTGGGTCAGCTCCATTTTGCGGTACAGCTCGTCGATTTCATGCTGGTGCCGTTCCAGGCGCGCTTCGGCCGCCGCTTGGCCGGCTTCTTCCTGAGCCTTCTGGGCCGCTATTTCGCGCAGCTCACCCTCGATCTGCCGGCTGCGCTCTTCGTAACGCTCCAGCCCTTGCGTGAGCTTGAGGTTTTCCAGCTGGCGCTCGTGGTGATGCTGCTTCAGCGCCGCACCGGCGACGCGCAGCTTGGCGAGGCCCTCGTCGTGCTCGGCAAGCGAGCGCTCGAGCCGGGAAAATTCCTCGCGCTTCTTCTCGATTTCGTCCTGGCGCCGGCGAGCATCGGTGCCCAAAGCCTCGATTTCCCGTTGGCGCGCGAGGATGCCGGTGTCCGCCGGATCAGGCGCGTGAAAACTCACGCCGAAACGGTTGAACTGGTGGCCCTCGTGATTGACCAACACCGCTTGCGGCGACAATTCCATGCGAGTCATGAGACGCGGCACGCCCTCTACGGCGTAATAAGGCGCAAGCCACGCCGCGATGACTCCGCTCACGGCCGGCTCGAGCGCGACGACATACTCGGCGAGCGGTTTCAACCCGCGCTCGCGCTCCGGCTTCGCATCCGGTCCTGGAATAAAGGCGCTGACCTTTGCGGGAGGCGGGTCATCGAGCAGCCGCTGCAGCAGCTCAGGGTCGGACATTTCCATCGCGTGCAGCCGGTCACGCAGCGCCGATTCGACTGCAGCTTCCCATCCCGCCTCGACCCGGATCTTCTGCCACAGCCGGGATCTGGATGCGAGCTGGTGTCGATCGATCCAGGTCTGAATCTGCCCGTTCTCCTCCACCTGATTCTGGATCTTCTGCAAGGTGAGCAGCCTGCCGTCCAGGGCGGAAAGCTCGCGCTCCAGGGTTTGCAGTCCGTCCGTCGCGGTCTGTCGCTGCTGTTCCAGGGTCGTGCGCGCCTTCTCTACTTGGACGAGCAGCGCCTCCTGGCGGGAAAGCTCCGCGCTGCTTTGGGAGAGCTCCTGCTCCAGGTTGGCCCGCAACTGGGAATCGGGGACAACCAGCTCGGCGCGCTCGGCGAGCAACCGCTCCTCGCGACTCTCCAATCCTTGCAGCGTCTTTCCCGCGTGCGCCAGATGCGCCTGCTCCACCTGGAACGCCTGTTCGGCCTGGGCGATGCGCTCGCGCTCGCCGGCGATCCGTCCCTGCAGCAACCGGAAAGCCTGCTCCATCTTCGGCAGCTTGGCCTGCTCCTCGGCCAGCTTGGTCCGCGATCGCTCCAGGCTCTCGCGCGACTGCTCGAGCTTCGCCTGCCAGGATCTTGTCGCGTCCCGCAGCTCGGCGTCGTTTTGCTGCCCGGTGTCTCGCTGCGCCCGCAACTGGGCAAGCTGCGCTTCGAGGCGCTGGCGCGTCTCAGCCACGAATCGAATTTCAGTTTCCAGGCGCGACACGCCGGCGTTGGCCCCGTAGAGCTCGCCCTGCGCGGCGCTGAGCGTGTCGCCCGCCGAGTAGTGGTCGCTGCGCGCTTGCTCGAGCTCGCGCTCGATCTCCCGCAGCCGCGCCATCTCCGCCTCGAGCTCCGTAGTGCCGCGCTCGATCTCGCGCGCGTGGCGCTGGGCTTCGGCCTCGGCTTCGTTGCGGCGCAGGAGCCACAGCAGGTTCTGTTTGAGCGTCCGCTCGGCTGAAAGCTCGTTATACCGGCGGGCGACCTCCGCCTGCTTTTCGAGCCGGTCGATCTGGACCCCGAGCTCCTGGCGGATGTCGCCTACGCGCGCCAGATTCTCGCGCGTGTCGGCCAGGCGATGCTCGGTCTCGCGCCGCCGCTCCTTGTACTTGGACACGCCCGCCGCCTCCTCGACGAACACGCGCAGCTCCTCGGGCTTCGCCTCGATGATGCGCGAGATCATGCCCTGCTCGATGATGGCGTAGGCCCGGGGACCCAGCCCCGTGCCGAGAAAAATGTCCTGCACGTCGCGGCGCCGCACATGGGTGTTGTTGATGAAGTAGGAAGACTCCCCGTCGCGCTGCAGCACCCTTTTCACCGAGATCTCGGCGTACTGGGACCATTGACCCGCGGCCCTGCCTAGGCTGTTGTCGAAGAACAGCTCCACGCTTGCGCGCGCTACGGGCTTGCGCAGCGAGGAGCCGTTGAAAATGACGTCCTGCATCGAGTCGCCGCGCAGGGCGGAGGCGCGGGATTCGCCGAGCACCCAGCGCACGGCGTCGATGATGTTCGACTTGCCGCAGCCGTTCGGCCCGACCACGCCGACGAGCTGGCCGGGTACGATTACAGAGGCGGGATCGACGAAGGACTTGAAGCCGGCGAGCTTGATTTGAGTGAGCCGCACGCTAGCAGAACACGCTGCAAATCCGGATAAAAGAAAACCGGCTGCGGGCCGGATTCATCGTCGAGAAAACGGAGCACATATAATACCATCTCCCTCTTCGCATCCGGACCCCGAATGCCGTCCAAGCCGAGCAAGTCGCTGGAGAGCTTTTCCAATCCGAGCCCGCGCCGCGACTATCTGATCCGCATGCAGATTCCGGAGTTCACCTGCCTTTGCCCGAGGACCGGGCAGCCCGACTTCGCCACCCTCTATCTCGACTACGTTCCCGACCGCAAGTGCGTCGAGCTGAAAAGCCTCAAGCTCTACATCTGGTCCTTCCGCAACGAAGGCGCCTTCCACGAAGCGGTCACGAACCGGATCTGCGACGACCTCGTCAAGCTGCTCGCGCCGCGGTTCCTGCGCCTCACCGCCCGCTTCTATGTCCGCGGGGGGATCTTCACCAGCGTCGTCGCCGAGCATCGCAAGCCGGGCTGGAAGCCTGTGGCGGGCCTTGAGCTGGCGCCGGGCGAGGAGCAGCGGAGCACGCGTTGACACGCGCGGGCGCAGGCAGCCCGGGCGCCTCCGGATCTCGGCGAATGAATCCCCGACTGCAGTCGCTGCAAACCTACCCGTTCGAAAAGCTGCGCAAGCTCTTCGCGGAGGTCGTGCCCAATCCGGGACTCGCGCACATCAGCCTCGGCATCGGCGAGCCGCGGCATCCGACACCCGATCTGATCAAGCGCGCGTTGTCGGAGAGCCTAGCGAAGCTCGCGGCGTACCCGCCCACCGCAGGGGGCGATGCGTTGCGGCAGGCGATCGCCGAGTGGCTGACGCGGCGCTACCGTTTGCGCTCGATCGACTGGAAGACCGAGGTGCTGCCGGTGAACGGTTCGCGCGAGGCGCTGTTCGCCTTTGCCCAGACGGTGGTGGACCCCGCGCGCGGCGATGCCGTCGTGGTCTGTCCCAATCCCTTCTACCAGATTTACGAAGGTGCGGCATTGCTTGCCGGGGCGCGGCCGCACTACGTCAACACCACTTCCGAGCACGGATTTGCAGCCGATTACGGATCGGTCCCCGAGGATGTCTGGCGCCGCACGCAGCTGCTCTACGTCTGCTCTCCCGGGAACCCGACCGGAAAGGTGCTGGACCTGGCCGAATGGAAAGACATCTTCACGCTCGCCGACCGGCACGGGTTCGTCGTCGCTTCCGACGAATGCTATTCGGAGATCTATTTCGATGAAGCCGCACCGCCGCTTGGCGCCCTGCAGGCGGCAACGGAGCTCGGCCGCGGTTTCGAGCGGCTGGTGATGTTCTCCAGCCTTTCCAAGCGCTCCAATGTGCCGGGCATGCGCTCGGGTTTTGTCGCCGGGGACGCTGCAGTACTCAAGGCGTTTCTGCTGTACCGCACCTACCACGGCGGCGCCATGAACCCGGCGGTGCAGGACGCGAGCGTCGCCGCCTGGCGGGACGAAGCCCACGTACGCGAGAACCGCAGGAAATACTCGGAAAAGTTTGCGCGCGTCACCCCGATCATGCAAAAGGCGCTAGGGGTCGATCGCCCCGAAGCGGGGTTCTACCTTTGGGCCCGCACGCCCGTTCCCGACGCCGAGTTCGCCCGGCGGCTCTACGCCGAGCAGCACGTGACCGTGCTCCCGGGAAGTTTCCTCGCGCGCGAGTCCGGCGGGATCAATCCCGGAGCGAGCTACGTCAGGATGGCCCTGGTTGCGGAAATCGACGAGTGCCTCGAGGCGGCGCGTCGTATCGTAGAATTCGCAACACGACTATGAACGCCGCACCGCGACTGCAAGAGACCATCGAGCAGGCCTGGGAGATTCGCGCGCGGCTTTCCCCAGGCTCCACGCCTGCGAAGATCGGCAAAGCGGTCGCGCAGGTCCTGGCGGAACTGGACAAGGGCCGGCTGCGGGTCGCGGAAAAAATCGACGGTTCCTGGCGCACGCATCAATGGATCAAGAAAGCGGTGCTGCTCTCCTTCCGGCTCGAAGACAATCGTCCTATCAAAGCGGGAGCGCTGCAGTTCTACGACAAGGTCCCGACGAAATTCGAGCGCTACGACGGGGAGCAGTTCCAGCGCGGCGGATTCCGAGTCGTGCCCCCGGCCGTCGCGCGGCGCGGCGCATACATCGCGAAAAACGTCGTCCTGATGCCTTCCTACGTGAACGTAGGCGCCTACGTGGACGAAGGCACCATGGTGGACACCTGGGCCACCGTCGGCTCCTGCGCCCAGATCGGCAAGAACGTGCACCTCTCCGGGGGCGTGGGGATCGGCGGCGTGCTCGAGCCACTCCAGGCGAATCCCACTATCGTCGAGGACAACTGCTTCATCGGCGCGCGCTCGGAGATCGTCGAGGGCGTCATCGTGGAGGAGAACGCGGTCATCTCGATGGGAGTGTTCATCGGGGCGAGCACACGGATCCTCGACCGCGCGAGCGGGCAGATTATCTATGGGCGGGTTCCCGCCGGATCAGTGGTAGTGCCCGGCACCCTGCCCTCCGCGGACGGCAAATACGGCCTATACTGTGCCGTGATCGTGAAACAGGTCGACGCCAAGACCCGCGCCAAAACCGGCATCAACGAGCTGCTGCGGGGCGATTAGAGACGGCCGACTCGAGGGGTGTGCCTATGTCCGCGATGAAGCGCCTGTTCCAGTTGATGGCCGACAAGAAGGCCTCCGATATCTTCCTGTCGGTCGGCTCACCCATCAATATCAAAATCAGCGGCGTTTCCCTGCCCGTCAACCAGCAACCGATGGATGCCAACACCGTGCGCGGCCTGCTCTACGAGGTTATCGACGACAAGCAGAGGAAAGAGTACGAGGACTCGCTCGAGCTGAACACGGCCTACACCCTGCAGGGCGTCGGCAGCTTCCGCATCAGCGCTTTCAGGCAGAAGGGATCACCGGCGGTCGTGGTGCGCTACATTCCCGGCACCATCCCGCCGCTCGACACGCTCGGCCTGCCTGCCGTGCTCAAGGACCTTGTCCTGGAGAAGCGCGGCCTTATCCTGATGGTGGGCGCGACCGGGGCGGGAAAGTCGACGACCCTTGCGGCCATGCTCGACTTCCGCAACGAGCAGCGAACCGGGCATATTCTCACGCTCGAGGACCCGGTGGAATTCATTTTCCAAAACAAGAAGTCGATCGTGAACCAGCGCGAGGTCGGAACCGATACCCTGGACATGAAGGTGGGTCTGAAGAACGCGCTGCGCCAGGCGCCCGACTGCATCATGATCGGCGAGCTCCGCGACAAGGACACCATGACCTCGGCGATCCAGTACGCCCAGTCCGGGCACCTGTGCCTCGCCACACTGCACGCCAACAACAGCTACCACGCGATGAACCGGATCATCAGCTTCTACCCGCTGGAGAGCCGGGCGGCGCTGCTGCAGGATCTCTCGGCGACGCTCAAGTGCGTGATCTCGCAGCGTCTGGTCAAGAACGTGAGGGGCACGCGTTCCGCGGCGGCGGAGATCATGCTGAACAGCCGCCACATGGCCGAGCTGATCGAAAAAGGCGAGATCAGTGAAATGAAGGAGGCGATGGAAAAGTCGCTCACGCCCGGCTCGCTGACCTTCGAGCAATCGTTGTTCAAGATGATCCAGCAAGGCATCGTTGCTCAGGACGAAGCGCTCGCCAACGCCGACTCCCCCAACAACCTGCTGTGGCTCATCAACAACACCCAGGCCGGCGCCGATATAGCGGGGGGCAAGGAAAGAAAACCGGAGGCAAAACCCGCGGCGCTCACCACCAGCGCCCCGTTCAGCGAGTTCAAGCTCGACATGACCGAGACCTAAACCGCGCGTAGCATTGATGCAAGGAATCGGGATTCACCGCATTGCGATTCGCCGGGCCGGGTTCGCCGAAGTTCGCCATGCAGGCCGCTGAGACGGCCGCGACGCTCAAGCTTGCGCGCGAGCTGATCGCCCGCCGCTCGATCACGCCCGAAGACGGCGGATGCCAGGACCTGCTCGCCGCGCGTCTTGCGCGGCTCGGATTCGCGATCGAGCCGGTCCGCGGCGGCGAGGTCGCCAATCTGTGGGCCCGACGGGGCGACGCCCGCCCCCTTCTGTGCTTCGTCGGCCACACCGACGTGGTGCCCCCTGGCCCGCTCGACCAATGGCACAGCGATCCTTTTGCGCCGACCGAGCGCGAAGGCAAGCTCTTCGGGCGGGGCGCCGCCGACATGAAGACCTCGATCGCCGCATTCGTCGTGGCCGTCGAGCACTTCGTCGCAAAGCACCCTTCCCACAAGGGATCGATCGCGATCCTCATCACCTCCGACGAGGAAGGTCCGGCCGTGAACGGCACGGCGAAGGTGGTCGAGCTCTTGAAGGGCCGGGGCGAGCGCATCGATTACTGCCTCGTCGGCGAGCCGACCTGCGTCTCGAAGCTGGGTGACACGATCAAGAACGGCCGCAGGGGCTCGCTTTCAGGCACCTTGCGCGTCAAGGGCGTGCAGGGCCACATCGCCTATCCGCATCTGGCGAAAAACCCCGTTCATCTCGCCGCCCCCGCGCTCGCCGAGCTTGGCGCAACCGAGTGGGACCGGGGCAACGAATATTTTCCGCCAACCACCTGGCAGATCTCGAATATCCACGGCGGAACCGGGGCGGCCAACATCATCCCGGGCGAGGTCGAGGTGATGTTCAATTTCCGCTTTTCCACGGCGAGCTCGCCCGAGGGGCTCAAGCAGCGCGTGCGCTCCGCACTCGACCGCCACGGGCTCGAATACGAACTCGAATGGTCGCTCTCCGGTGTGCCTTACCTCACGCCGCGCGGCAAGCTGGTCGAGACCCTGAGCGCCGCGATCCGGGAAGTCACCGGCGCGACGCCCGACATCAGCACCACGGGCGGCACATCCGACGGCCGCTTCATCGCCGAGCTCTGCCCCGAAGTGGTTGAGTTCGGGCCGGTGACCGCTTCAATCCACAAGCTGAACGAGCACGTCGACCTCGCCGCGATCGAGCTGCTGCGCGAGATCTATCTGCGCGTGCTCGTGCGGCTTCTCGCATCCTGAAACGCTCCTCCGCCCGCATCGATGCGGCGGCGGCGCTGCGCGACTGGCTGAGCTACGCCGAGCGGCGCCTCCGGGCGGCGCGCCTCTGGTTCGGCCACGGCACCCACAGCGCCCGGGACGAAGCGGCGTGGCTGCTCGCGAGCGTGCTGCGCGTGCCCAACGACGCGCTCTCACGATCGCTTGCGTACGAGCTGACGGCAAAGGAACGACGCAAAGCCTCGCGGCTGATCGAGGAGCGCG
>Ga0209701_10002204_pt1 | contig 12687 bp, 10 predicted proteins | sample CZO8metaG_4_FD_188356 | JGI IMG/M metagenome (GOLD analysis project Ga0209701, IMG submission 188356) | Vadose zone soil microbial communities from the Eel River Critical Zone Observatory, Northern California, USA - CZOApr15con2H3.8 metaG... | ecosystem: Environmental > Terrestrial > Soil >...
AATTTGCGGAGCAGCAAAGCCGAGCTCTTCCTCAAAGGCTTGCTTCAAAACGGCCAGGTTCCGGTTTTCGCAGAAAACCAGCGGAAGCACGATCCAATAGTTGCGCGTGCCCACCAGGCCATCCGCCCTTTGGTACCCAAGAAAAGTTTTTTCCCGCCAGCGCGAGACATCCGGCGGCGACCAGCGCGGGGCCGCGTCTCGATTATGAAATGCGGCGGCTGCGTGGCGGAGATTGCGGGTGGAAAGAAGCCCGCCGCGCTGCAGCGGCTCCGCGGTGCGGCCAACAAGCACGCCATACATGATGACCTCGCCGCCCGCCGGCAGATCTTCGGTGACAAACTTATGTTTTGCGGGGACGTCAGAGAGCAGCACGTACTCGCTGTCTACAAAACTCACGGTTTCGCCTTTGCGCAGGTCCGTCAAAGCTACGAGAGCGTTGTCTCTCGGATCGAGCCGCAAGACGCGGCGTTGTGTTGCTCCGTTTTCCAACATGTGCGTACGATTCTATACCACGCGAGTCTTTCGTTCAGCGTCCAACCAGTTCACGAGTCGCCGCTATAGCTGGCGCACGATATTGGTCAGCGTTCCGATTTTTTCGATCGTGACGCTAACTTCGTCGCCGTCCTTGAGCCACAGCGGCGGATTCTGCGCCATGCCCACGCCATGCGGCGTGCCGGTAAAGATGGCAGTGCCCGGCAGCAGCGTCGTGCTCTGGCTCAGAAATTCGACGAGTGCGGGAACGTCGCGCACCATGTCGCGGGTGTTACCGTCCTGCATTACGCGGCCGTTCACCGTGGTCTGGATGCCTAGCCCGCTGGGGTCCGCAATGGAATCCGGAGTCACCAGGCAAGGACCGATGGGCGCAAAGGTGTCGAAGCTTTTCCCGCGGCACCATTGGCTGCCGCCTTTTTTCAACTGCCAGTCGCGTGCGCTCACGTCGTTGCCGCAGGTGTAGCCGGCGACGTACTCAAGGGCGCGCTCGCGGCTCACGTCTTTGCAAGCCTTTCCAATGATGACGACCAGCTCGCCTTCGTAGTCCAGTTCCGCCGTTCCCGCGCGAGTGGGAATGGCGATGGGCGCGCCGGGACCTTGCAAAGTGTTCGTGCCTTTTGCAAAAACCACCGGATAGTCACCCGAGCTCATGCCCACTTCGTCCGCATGCCGGCGATAGTTCTGCCCGATGCACCAAATCATGACAGGCACAACAGGCGCCAGAATCTTTGCGATGTTCGCCGATTCTTGGGTCACGCGATTTTTGCCAAAGGGATCGCCTTCCAATCGCAGGCGCGCGTCGCCGGGCTGCTCCGCGGCATATTGTATTTTTCCAGAGTGATCGAGATATCGGATGAGCTTCATATTCTGAAGGGAGCCTCAATGACTGGACGAACGCGGAGACTGCGGAGGGTTTCCCGCTCGAGCCTCGGCACGCGCGCCGCGGCGGCTGAGCGCAAACATCAGCGCGCCGAACGCCAGCAGCACAACTCCCCAATAGAGGTTCACGTTGATGCCCAGCGATTGCCCGTAGAGCGAGGCATCGCTCGCGGCGCCGTAAACGACCAGGATCGAACCCAGCAGCAAGAACAAAATTCCCAGCGGCAAGCGAATGTCGATGCCCATCGGCTCTCCTACCAGAAGATGATATTCAGCAAGACGGTGCCGGCAAGCACCATGAGCGCCAGCGAAGCCGGCCTTGCATACCACGCGAGCGGTTCTTCTTCGGGTTTCGGCGTGAGCGAATAGACCAGGCCAACGAGCTTGCTCTCTTCCGGAGCCCGCGTCATCAGACTCACGACGATGGTGACCAAGAAGCAAGTGCTCCACGCATAAATCGCGGTCCAGAAATTTTGCGCCATCTCGCTCGGATAGGTGTGCGTTACCGCCAGCCATCCGCCCTTGATACCGACAGCTGCGCCGGCAGGAAGCGTCAGTCCATGATGAATCGCCGCCGCAGCGGTTCCGGCCAGCAAGCCGGTGAAAGCTCCGTGCCCCGTCGTGCGCTTCCAGAACATGCCGAGCAGAAACGTGGCAAAGAGCGGCGCATTCACGAACGCGAAGACGAGCTGCAGCATGTCCATAATATTGTTGAAGCGATTGGCCATGTACGCCGCGGCGATGGAAAACGCAATGCCAAAGACAGTGGACGCGCGGCCCATCCAAAGATAGTGCGCGTCGGTTGCGCCCGGCCGGATGTAGGACTGGTAGATGTCGTAGGTCCAGACGGTGTTGAAGGCCGTCACGTTGCCGGCCATGCCGGACATGAAGCTGGCGAGCAGCGCGGTAAGTCCGAGCCCGAGCATCCCGGGCGGGAAATAATGGAGCAGCATGCTAGGCACGGCGAGATCGTAGTCGAGTTGCGGCTTGCCGTCTTTGTCGAGCATGGGCTGCCCGGAGCTGGCGTCGACCTTGAAAGGGATGATGCCTTTCCCAGGCGGCTCCGCGCCCACGACCACGCGAGCGTGCGACGGAACGGCGGGCTGCGTGGGCAGCGCGATGGCAATCAAGCCCGGCAGGATGACCAAAAACGGAAACAACATTTTTGGGAACGCGCCGATGAGTGGCGTGCGCCTTGCTGCGCTCATGGACTTCGCGGCCATGGCGCGCTGCACGACAAGAAAATCCGTGCACCAGTAGCCGAAGGAGAGCACGAAGCCGAGGCCCATCACCAGGCCGAACCATTCCACTCCGAGACGGTTGGTGTTGGCGTGACTCAGCCCTGCCCACGAGTGCGTGTAACTCGGGCCCAGCGTGGCTTTCAACCCCGACCAGCCGCCGACGTTTTTCAATCCTAAATAGCTGAGCGGCAGAAATCCGGCGACGATGAGAAAAAATTGCAGCACTTCGTTGTAAATGGCACTGGAGAGACCGCCGAGAAACGTGTAGACGAGCACCACGATGGCAGAAATTATTATCGCGAAGTCGAAAATCCACGAGCTGTTGAGCCCGAGGCGCTGAAACACGCCGTCAAAGACGTGCAGCGTCTGAATCAGCTTGGCGATGGCGTACATCGAGATGCCCGAGGAAAAAATGGTCATGATGGCGAAGGAGATGGCGTTGAGGCCGCGCGTTTTTTCGTCGAAACGCAAGCGCAAATATTCGGGCACGGAGCGCGCGCGGGAGCCGTAGTAAAACGGCATCATGAAGATGCCGACGAAGACCATCGCGGGAATCGCGCCAATCCAGTAAAAATGCGAGGTGGCGATTCCGTACTTCGCTCCGGAAGCGCCCATGCCGATGACTTCCTGCGCCCCGAGGTTCGCGGACATGAAGGCAAGGCCGCAAACCCACGCGGGAATAGCACGGCCGGCGAGAAAAAAGTCCGTACTGGTCTTCATGGAGCCCTTCAGCGCCACGCCGATGCCCAGCACGAACGCGAAATATAAGCCCAGGATTAGCCAGTCGATTCCCGTCATTCTGCATGGCTCCTTCCACCCGGTCGCTCTGCGATTTCAACGGGGGACGCGCTTCTCGCAAAAATCGGCGCTTACGAAGCTCGGAGCGTACATGAGAGGCGAGGGCTGCCGCAAGCATTTGTAATAATTCAGGTTCGCTGCTGTTCCAGTTAAGATTTTTTGGTTTGACAAGAGCGCGGCGTCCTTTTATGTTCTGTGTTGCTTGAAGACTTCGTTTTGGCCCAGCTCTAACCACGCAGTGATTTTTGTTTTCAGGATTCGACCATGCCATACAAACTGACAGTGAATGGACGGCCCGCCACGGTGGACGCTCCCGCGGACATGCCGCTCCTGTGGGTGATTCGCGATGTGCTAAATCTTCGCGGCACAAAATACGGCTGTGGTATAGGCCTGTGTGGCGCTTGCACCGTGCACATCGGCGGGCGCGCCGTGCGCTCGTGCCAGACGCCGGTATCCGCCGCGGAAAACGCCAAGATCACCACCATCGAAGGGCTCTCGACCGACGGCTCGCATCCGGTGCAGGTTGCGTGGGCGGAGTTCGACGTGTCGCAGTGCGGCTACTGCCAGGCTGGGCAGATGATGTCCGCAGCGGCTCTGCTCGCGAAAACCCCCAAGCCTACGGATCAAGATATTGACGCGGCGATGAACGGAAACATCTGCCGCTGCGGAACGTACATCCGCATCCGTCAGGCAATTCATATGGCCGCTGCCTTGGCAACGAGTCAGCCGACGCGCGGTGCGCAATCGCTGAGCAGCGGCAGCGCGTCGGGTCAGGAGTAAGGAGGCGCTTATGGCAACCGCAACTATTCCAAGCACGATCGGGCGCCGCTCCTTTCTTCGCGTAAGCGCCATCGCCGGCGGGGGCTTGCTTCTCTCTGCGTACATCGATCCGAAGGCTTTCGGGCAAGCGCCGCAGGGTCCGCCGCCCGCCAACCTCACGCCGAACGCGTTTATTCGCATCGCGCCTGATGGCACCGTGACCATCACCGCCAAGAATCCCGAAATCGGCCAGGGCATTAAGACCATGCTGCCGATGCTCATCGCGGAAGAGCTCGATGTCGACTGGAAAGATGTGCGCACGGAACAGGCCGACGTCGATTACGCGAAATACGGATTGCAGGTCGCGGGAGGCAGCACCGCCACGCCGAACAATTGGGATCCGATGCGCCGCATTGGCGCTGCGGGGCGCCAGATGCTGGTCACCGCCGCCGCGCAGACGTGGAGCGTGCCGGAGTCTGAATGCACCACCGCCTCGGGCCGGGTGCGTCACGAATCCACCAAGCGTTCGCTGGGCTATGGCGAACTCGCGGCAAAGGCCGCGACGTTGCCGCCGCCTGATCTGCAGACCGTGCACCTGAAAGATCCCAAGGATTACAAAATCATCGGCAAAGCCACGCCGCAGGTGGACAACGCCGCAATTCTGACTGGCAAGCCGCTCTTCGGAATCGATTTCACGATGCCCGGTATGTTGTGGGCTGTATTCGAGAAGTGCCCGGTGTTTGCCGGCAGGGTCATTAGCGCGAACGTCGATGAAATCAAAGCGATGCCGGGAGTCCGGCACGCATTCGTCGTCGAAGGCGGCAGCGACCTGACCGGATTGCTCTGCGGCGTCGCCATTGTAGCCGATAGCTGGTGGCAGGCGCGTACTGCGCGGCAAAAACTGCAAGTCAAGTGGGACGAGGGCAAAACCGCGCAGCAAAGCAGCGAAGGATTCGCGCGCCGCGCCGAGGAACTCTCCAAGCAGCCGCCGGCGCGTTCTCTTCGCAAGGACGGCGACGCCGAAGCCGCGTTGCAAGACGCGCCGAAGGTTGTCGAGGCGTACTACTCCTATCCATTCATCGCGCACGCGCCCCTCGAGCCGCAAAACTGCACCGCGCATTATCAGGACGGCAAGCTCGAAATGTGGGTGCCGAGCCAGACGCCGCAGCGCGGCCTCGGCCAAGTTGCGAAAACGCTTGGCATCAGTGAAAAGGACATCACCATTCACCTCACGCGCATGGGTGGAGGCTTCGGGCGGCGCCTCACCAACGACTACATGATTGAAGGCGCGTACATTTCCAAAGTCATCGGCGCGCCCGTAAAACTTTTATGGACGCGCGAAGACGACATGCGCCACGATTTTTACCGGCCCGCGGGTTATCACTCGCTGAAAGCAGCGGTCGATGCCTCCGGCAACGTGGTCGCCTGGCGCAACCATTTCATCTCCTTCGGCGAAGGCGAGCGCTTCGCCTCCGCCGCCGGCATTTCTCCCGACGAATTTCCCGGGCGCTTCGTTCCCAACTACGCATTGCACAACTCCCTCATGCCCACGGCTGTGCCGACCGGCGCGATGCGCGCTCCCGGTAGCAACGGCATCGCTTTCGTGATGCAATCCTTCATCGACGAACTCGCCCACGCCGCTGGCAAGGATCCCGTGCAATTCCGATTGGCGCTGCTCAGCAACGCACCCCTTGCCTTCACGCCGCCGGAGGGCGCGCCGGCCGGCGCACCGCCTCCTCCCTTATTCGACGCCAAGCGCATGCGCGGCGTGCTCGAACTCGTCGCCGAAAAATCCGGCTGGGGTTCGCGCAAGCTACCGAAAGACACCGCCATGGGCGTGGCCTTCCATTTCAGCCATCGTGGACACTTTGCTGAGGTCGCCGAAGTCCGTCTCGCGCCGGGCAACAAAATCCGCGTCAAAAAGGTGTGGGTCGCCGGCGACGTCGGCAGCCAAATCATCAATCCCAGCGGCGCGCTCAACGAAGTGCAAGGCGCGGTGATCGAAGGGCTCAGCCACCTGATGGGCTACGAGATCACCATCGACCGCGGCCGCGCCGTGCAGAGCAATTTCCACGAATACCCGCCGGTGCGCTTGACGCAAGCCCCGCCCGAAATCGAAGTGCACTTCCTAAAGACCGACAATTCGCCCACGGGTTTAGGTGAGCCGGCATTGCCGCCGGTTCTGCCCGCCGTGTGTAATGCTCTTTTCACGCTGACCGGCAAGCGCATACGCACGCTTCCCCTGGCGAAGCAGGGCTATTCCTGGGCCTAGCGCTTCCGTAAATCGGGCAATTTTGAGTTGCGGCCGCTTGCCGCCGCTTTCACAACTAAATTCATAGCAACGCATCGCGCGCTGCGATGCGCCCGGTGTCATCTTGTGGGATACTCGCGCTGCTTCACCTTGCTCCAAGATGACGCCCGCACAACAAGTACATCCAGTCAACCCGCTGCTGAAAATCCCGCGCCGCCGATGGGGCATCGCCCTGCTCCTGGGCTTCGGCGTGCTGGTGAACTATTTCGACCGCGTAAACCTTTCCGTCTCGCGGGATGCGCTGCAGGACGCCTTCGGAATTTCCGCCGTGATGTTCGGATATTTGTCCAGCGCTTACAATTGGACCTATGCGCTCCTCCAGCTTCCTTCCGGGCTTTTGCTCGACCGCTTTGGTGTCCGGCGCGTCGGAATTGTCAGCACGATTATTTGGAGCGTAGCGTCGTTCGCCGCTGCCCTTTCCGGCGGGATAGGCGCGTTGTTTGCCTCGCGGCTTCTTTTAGGGATCGGTGAAGCCCCGACGTTCCCAGCCTACGCGAAGGCCACCGGCTACTGGTTTCCCAAGGACGAACGCAGCCTGGCAACCGCGATGTTCGACTCCGCAGCGAAATTCTCTTCAGCTATCGGGATACCGGTGTTGGGCCTCGTGCTCCTGCATTTCGGATGGCGCTGGAATTTTGCGGCCACCGGCCTGATCAGCGTTGTCTTCTTTGTCCTGTTCAATGCTTACTACCGCAACCCGAGCGAAGACAAACTCCTCTCCAGCACCGAACGCGAGTACATCGCTCGCGGCGGAGCGCAACCGGAAGATCGCGTGCGCGCCGCCAAGGGCGCGCCCCTCGCCTACTTGCTGCAACAGCGCCGGGTGTGGGGGCTTGCTCTGGGCTTTGCGTCATACAACTACAGCTTCTACCTGCTCCTTACCTGGCTGCCGAGCTATCTCTCTACCGTCCATCACGTGGATCTGCTTCATTCCGCGCTCTATACGAGTGTTCCTTGGCTCATCGCCACCGTGATGGATTTGGTCGTTGGTGGCTGGCTCGTCGATTCGCTCATTCAGCGTGGCTGGAATCCGGTTCGCGTTCGCCAGGTCGTGCTAATAGGAGGGACCGCCCTTGGGCTGGGCGTCCTGGGCGCAGCAAATGCAAACGGCGCTGTAAGCGCCCTGTTCTGGATCAGCGTTGCGTTGGGAGGCTTGTCAGCAGCATCCCCGGTGGGATGGTCGATTCCCTCGCTAATTGCTCCAAAAGAAAGCGTTGGCACCGTCGGAGGAATCCTGAATTTCTGCAATCAGCTCTCCGGAATAGCCGCTCCAATTGTTACCGGTTACGTGGTGCAGGCAACGCACTCGTTTTTTTGGGCCTTCGCGGCCGCAGGCATTTTCCTGCTGATCGGAATCGCCGGCTACATTTTCCTCTTGGGATCAATGGAGCCGGTGCCGGAACCGGCTTGATTCGCCGCGAGGCAGCCTGGTCGATTCCGAATGGAAGGGGGACGAGTCCCTCGGGTGACTCACTCGATTTTTGGGAACTTTCAGCCCTCAGGGACGCTCGAGGAATTCACTTAGCAGCATGTGGAAATGGTGCACGCCGTTTTCGCGCCGCACCGAATACCGCCCGCGACCATAGGTCACCGAACGCAACCCTCGCTGCACGCTTTCGCACAACCCGATGTCTTCCTGCTGCACCTCATCGCTGAACTGCACGGCTTTTTTCACGCGCTCCTGCATTTTGGAGGAGCCCGCATCATGGAAAAACCACTCGAAGATAGTCAGCGTCTTTTCCTGCGAGATAGGCAGGATTAAGTTTGTCGAGACGTTATTCGGATAAATGTTCACCATCAAATTCGGGAATACCCAAAAATATAGCGCCTCTTGCAATCCCGCTCCCGGCGGATAAAACCTCTCGCCCGAATCTTCGCTCTTCATCGCGCGGATCGGCGCAAACTGCTGCGAATAGTAGCGAAAGGTGTCAGTGCGGTATTGCGCGTAGTCGATCTCCCGCATCAAGCCAGGATGCGCAATCGGAATGTGGTAGCCTTCCAAATAATTGTCGACGTACACCTTCCAGTTGCAATCGATCACGTAGTCGCGGCGCTCCGCCAATTGCAATCCTGCAAACCGGAATCCTCGCGATTGCTGCGGTATCTCCCCCAGAAATGCGGCAAGCGGCTCCGCCTGCGCGTCGAAATTCACAAAAATGAACTGCTCCCAGGTTTCCAACCGCAACGGCACCATGCCCATCGTGCTGCGATCGAAGAATTCCACGCCCTCCACGTCCGGAGTGCCGATCAGCCGCCCGTCCAGCGTGTACGTCCAGCCGTGATACCCGCAGCGCAGGACATTTTTGCAGCCGCTGCCGTGCGCAATCGGTCCCGCGCGGTGGCGGCACACGTTGCTGAACGCGCGCAGCGTTCCTTCCTTATCGCGCGCCACCACGATGGGTTCGCCCGCCAGCTCGGCCGTAAAGAAAGTCTCAGGGTCGGCGATCGTCCGCTTCTCGCCGTTCACTTCCCCGCAAGCTTGCTGCAGCGTCCCCACCAGTTGCCACGTGCGGCGAAAAATCTTCTCTTTCTCAACCTCCAAAATCGATGGATCGGTGTAGAAGCGTGACGCCAGCGTCTGCGCGCACTCGATCTGCTCGTTCACGTCGAGTTGCAGCGATTTCTTCTGCGCAATTGGGTTAGCCGACATATCTGACGTTTCTAGAATTTTCGCGTTTCCTGCCGCGACCAGCGCTCGATCACCACTTTCGATTCCGTATAAAACTCCACCGCGTCGCGCCCTTGTCCGTGCAGGATACCGAAAAAACTTTCCTTCCATCCGCTGAACGGGAAATACGCCATCGGCGCCGCCACGCCAATATTGATCCCGATATTCCCCGCCGGCGCTTCATAGCGGAATCGCCGCGCCGCCGCGCCACTTGTAGTGAAAAGCGATGCTTGGTTCCCGTAAGGGCTGCGCGACAAAAACTCCATGGCCTCATCCATCGAATTCGCATGCACCAGGCTCAGCACTGGCCCAAAAATTTCCGTGTGCGCCAGTTGGCTCGACGAAGGCAACCCATCCAAAACCGTGGGCTTCAAGAAATTGCCGTGCTCGTGATTCGGAATTTTCGTGTTGCGTCCATCCACCACCGGCTCGGCGCCTTCACCAACGCCTTTGTCAATCAGCGATTCAATCCGCTGCTTGCTCTCTCGCGTGATCACCGGCCCCATCTGCACGCCGCTGTCCAGTCCTGGTCCCACGCGGATCGACGAAGCCGCCTGGCCAATCGCGTCGCGAAACGTCTTCTGCGCCTCGCCAATCGTGACCGCGACGGAAACCGCCAGGCACCGCTGCCCCGCGCAGCCGAACGCACTATCGCTGATGATCTGCGTGGCCAACTCCATGTCCGCGTCCGGCAGCACAATCACGTGATTCTTCGCCCCGCCCTGGCACTGCATGCGTTTCCCGCTCGCCGCCGCCCGCGCATAGACATGCTTCGCCACCGGCGTCGAGCCCACAAAGCTAATCGCTCGAACTTTCGGATGATCGCAAAGCGCATCGACCACTTCGCGCCCGCCGTTCACCAGGTTCACCACACCTTTGGGAATCCCCGTTTGCTCGATCAACTCAATCGCTCGCCGCATCGTCAACGGCACCCGCTCCGAAGGCTTCAGCACCAGCGTGTTCCCGCACGCAATCGCGTATGGCAAAAACCAGAACGGAATCATCGCCGGAAAATTGAACGGCGTAATCGCCGCCACCACGCCCAGCGGCTGCCGGATCATCGTCTCGTCCACGCCAGGCGTCACGTCCTCCAGGTTATAGCCCTGCATCATCATCGGAATGCCGCAGGCTACTTCCACGTTCTCAATCCCGCGCCGCAATTCCGCTTTCGCTTCGCCGAATGTTTTTCCGTTCTCCAGCGTGATCAGCCGCGCCAGCTCGTCAATATGCTCCTCGAGCAAATTCTTAAGTTTGAACAAATACTGGATACGCTCGCCGGGCGGAGTCCGCCGCCACTCAGGAAATGCCTCTGCCGCCGTCTGCACCGCCGCGTCGACGTCAGCCTGCGTGGAAAGCGGCGTGCGCGTAAGCACTTCCGCCGTCGCCGGATTAATCACTTCCACAAACTCCGTTGCCGTCGACGCCCGCCACGCTCCGTTGACATAGTTCCGGAGCTTCGGCTCCTGCATGGTGGTGACACTGCTCATGAAATGCTCCTGGTCTGCTCGCCTGAAGATCGGATTTCACGCGTACCCATCGCAGCGAATAGTCAAACCTGCCCTAGATTACCAAAAATATGTAGGGTTGAATACGCAGCGCGACGCAACGAAGACAGCTTCTCAGCGTGCCGACGCCTCCGCACGGGCATTCCCCTCTGCTCGCGCGCTCTGGTACGTCCGCCATGCCAGCCACGCTACTACCGCGACCATTCCCATCCACGCAATCGCGCGCATCGCCCCGCCTATCTTCTGGTCCTGCATCAACAATCCCCACTGCCCGAACAAGATTGCCCAGTCGTGATCCCCCGAACCGACCAGCGGCAATACCTGCGCCCGAGCGTCCGCCATGTACGTGCCGATGTACGGAAAATTCTCGAAGAACCAAAACCCGCAAAACGCGGTCCCCGAAATCTCGCGCTGCCAAAAGAAATAAGCGCCACAAAGCAGCGGAACAATCAGCTCCGCCAGCGTTCCGCCCATAATCATGATCGTGTAGCCAAATGGGCAGAAGAGTGGGTGCCCGCATTCATGAATCATCAAATTCGCGTAGTCAAGAAACAGGAAGCCCGAGCGGTCCGCGGCCGCATACACCAGAAACAAGAAATAGAAGCATAGCCAGCCGATTCCCGCATAGCGCGAAATCGGCTTCCACTCTCCGAAATATTCTTCCAGGAAGTGCACTCAGGCAAGCGTAACAGGCAGGGCCGCGCGGGGACGCGAGATTCGAACGGGCGTGCCGAAACAGTTCAGCGTGCGTTCCACACCTGTTGCTTTTCGACCGCGGCCAGCGCCTCATAGGCCGCGCCCAGCAGCGGCGCCGACTCATTGAGCACCACCGAAACCGGGATGTTCCCCAGCAAATTCTCAAAATGCCATTTGTCCTTGAACGCTCGGAAAAAACTCCCGTCCTTGATCTTCTCGATGATTTTCACGGCAATCCCACCCGCCACGTAAACTCCGCCCAGCGCCAGCACCTTCAGCGCCAGATTTCCTGCCTCCGCGCCGTAGATCGAGGTCCACAAATCCAGCGTCTCCACGCACACCGGACAAGTCTTCGCCAATCCCTTTTGCGTGATCTCCGGCGCAGGATCGGCGTCCGGGTCTTCGAACGACGCGTGCTTCACTTCCGGCGCAAGAAATTCGTGCAGCGTACGAAATCCGCGCCCGGACAAAATCAGCTCCCAGCTCACCTGCGGATACCGCCGCCGCATAAACCGCAACAATTCGATCTGCTGCTCCGTGTGCGGCGCAAAATCGGAGTGCCCGCCCTCCGACGGCACAATGCGATAGCGCGCCCCGTCCCACACCAATATCGATTGCCCCAATCCCGTTCCCGCCGCCAGCAACGCCCGCGTCCCACCCGGTTCCGGCTTCCCCGGATTCAGCACGCAAAATTCTTCCGCCGGCAAATGCTCGATGCTGTGCCCTGTTGCGCCCAGGTCGTTCATCAGCACAATTTTGGCGACGTCCAATTCCGAGGCCAGCGTCCGCGCATCCACCGTCCACGGCAGATTCGTCGCGCGCACGTGATTGTCGATCACCGGCCCCGCAACGCCGAAACCCGCGGCCACCACGGGATCAGACGCGAGGTGCGGCGCGGCCAGCCGCGAAAACTCTTTCACAATCAAATCGAATTGCGCGAATTCCTTGCTCGCAAATCGCTTGCGGAATACCGGCGTCAGCGTGCCGTTCTTCTCCGCGAACAGCGCAAGATTACATTTTGTTCCGCCGACGTCACCCGCAAGGATCACCGTGTCCCCCTCTTTCTAGTTCCGATTGCTGGCCTCAGCGTCACCGTCGCCGATTTACGGGTTGCACCAACGTCTTCCGCCGCGTTCGAGCAACAGGTCCGATTCCCGCGGCCCCCAGCTCCCCGCCGGATACTGCGGCACCGTCGCCGTCTTCGCTGCGCTCCACACGTCCAAAATCGGATCGACCAGCGCCCACGCCGCCTCCACGCTGTCCCCGCGGTCAAACAACGTCGCATCCCCGCGCACGCAATCCCCCAGCAGCGTGGCGTACGCGCTTCGCGTCTTCCCG
>Ga0209701_10002205_pt1 | contig 12681 bp, 11 predicted proteins | sample CZO8metaG_4_FD_188356 | JGI IMG/M metagenome (GOLD analysis project Ga0209701, IMG submission 188356) | Vadose zone soil microbial communities from the Eel River Critical Zone Observatory, Northern California, USA - CZOApr15con2H3.8 metaG... | ecosystem: Environmental > Terrestrial > Soil >...
TGCGGCGTCGATCTGTCTCGGCCCACACTCGCCGCGCAGCTGACGTATGACCTCGACGACGCCATGAAGCCCCCCGCCCGCTCCGGCTTGGCCTGCGCACAGTTGACCGCCGGAGGTATTGAGTGGATAGCCGCCGCGGCCAAGCTGCTGTCGAATGAACTTGGCTACCTCCCCGCCCGGGACCATGCCTAGGTCCTCGAGCTGGACCAGGACCATGACGGGATAGTCGTCGTAGACGCTGATCACGTCGCAGTCGGAGGCGTCCAGCTCGGCTTGGTCCCAGAACCCGCCGCGGACGATATCGGCCAGCCCCGTGGTGAGCCCGTCTCCTTGTTGCTCGTCGCTGTTGAACGAGGCGGCGATCGCCCTGATCTTCACTCGCGGTGCCCGGCTCTTCCGGGCCGCCCCGGTGATGACGACCGCGTCCGCGCCCGACACCACCGGCGGACAGTCGAATCGCGTGAGCGGGGAGGCCACCATCGGCGCCGCGAGGTATTCCCGAGCGGTGAGGGGCGTTCGGTAGGTCGCCGCAGGGTTCTTCGCCGCCCACGCGCGCTGGGCCATTACGACCTGACCGTAGTCTTCGCGGTCAAGGCCGTGTCGCCGCATGTGTCGCTCGGTCACCATGGCGAACAGCGAGTTCGGGCCGCCGTAGGGCAGCGCTGTCAAGAGGTCACGCGTGGCGGTGTTGAAGCCGGCGGTCAGAGCCGTGAACGCGTTGGCACCGAAGTGGTCACCGGCGAGGACGAGCACCGCACGAGCGTCACCGGCGTCGACGGCTCTCGCAGCCGTGCGAATCATGTCGATCCCACTGGCACCGCCGGTGAAGAAGTCGGCCACCCAGGTGAGCTTGAGCCCGAGGCGCCAGGCCAGGTCGATGGCATGGTCGGGGTTTAGGGAGAAGGAGGACACCGCCAAGCCGTCGATGTCCGACCAGGCCAGTCCCGAGTCCTTCACCGCGGCGACGGCCGCCTGGGCTAGGACGCTCCCAGTCGTCAGGTCGGCCGCCCGGCGGACGTACGGCGTCTCAGCGATCCCCGTGATCGTCGCCTGCGGCGTGCTCGGGTGGGTCATGCAGGAGGTACCAGGGCGAAGACTCGGGCGGGGGCGGCGGATCCGCCCTGGATGCGTAGCGGTGCTGCCACGATCGTCGCGCCGAGCGGAGGCAGTTTGTCGAGATTGGCTAGTGAGGACATGCCGCACTTGCCGGCTTCGTGGAAGTAGTGGTGTGCGGGATGCGCCGGGTCGAATCCTGACGAGATCCCAGCATCCGTACCGATGGTGTCCACTCCCAGACCGAGCAGAGTGGTCTCCTGCGCGAGCCAGCGGGCGCAGTCGACGGTGAGACCAGGCCAGTGCGGGCGCCCGTCCTGGCCACGGTTGAGGAATCGATCGGAGTCTGGGTAGAAGCGGCCCCAACCGGTGTACAGCAGGAACCACGCCCGGTCCGGCATCGGTCCGTGCTCGTCGATGAACCTCTCGACGTCGGCGCGGGTGACCAGGTGATCAGGGTCATCTGCGGCAGCCTGGGCGACATCGAGCACCACGGCTGGGCCGATCAGGCGGTTGAGGGGCACTGTCGAGATGTCGTCGAGGTCGCGGCCAGTGAACCAGTGGATGGGTGCGTCAACGTGCGTACCGCCGTGCTCGGGAGAGGTGAAGTAGTTGTGGTACTCGTGCTCGCCGCGTGAGTCGTAGCGACTGATCTCGGTCAGCGCGAAGGGAGGCGGGCTGACCTTGGGAGGGGGCAGCTGGATCGTCGGTGTCGACTCCGAGAGCGGCCAGGTGAGGTCGACGATCTCAGTGGTGTCGTCGAGCAGCGTGGCCAGCAGGCTCTGTTCCCTGGGCATCGTCAGTCCTCCACGAACGTGGGCTCGCTGAGCTCAGGCGCCGGGCGGCCATAGGCCTGCTCCCAGCTGATGATCGCGTTGCGCAGGATTCCCATGCCCTCCACCTCGCACTCCACCACGTCACCGGGTTGCAGGTAGTAGCGCTCGGCATCGGGCTTGAAGCCGGCGACGCCAGCAACAGTGCCCGTGCTGAGCAGGTCGCCCGGGCTATAGCCCATCGGCGAGTGGTGCGCCACCAGTTGCGCCATCGTGACCCACATGTGGCTGGTGTTCGACTTCTGCCGGATCTCGCCGTTGACGCGCAGCTCCATGTCCAGGTTCTGGGCGTCCGCGAACTCGTCGGCCGTCACGATCCACGGCCCCACCGGGCAGAAGGTATCGATGGCCTTGCAGAACGAGAAGACCCCCGACTTCATCTCATTGCGCTGGATGTCGCGGGCCGTGATGTCGTTGAAGATCGTGTAGCCGGCGATGTATTCCTCAGCGACGTCGGCGCCGAGGTGCTTGCCTGACTTGCCGATGACGATGGCGATCTCGATCTCATGGTCGAGCTGCCGAGTGAGGTGGCTGGGATAGATCACCGGGGCATCGGGGCCGATGATGGCGTCGACGTTCTGGAAGAACACGATCCACGGGGCGATGTCGTGAGAGAAGTTGACCTGCCTCGACTCGACAGCATGTTCGCGGAAGTTACCTGCGGTGTGGAAGAACTTTTTGGGCACGATGGGCGCTGTCAGCCGGACGTCTTCGAGCGCAAGGCTGGTGCCCGATGCCTCCCGCGCGGCCCGCAGTCCTTCGTCGCCGAGCTCGAACAGCTGCCGCATGTCAGGCAGGTCGATGGGGAAGATCCGGCCGTCGCGTAGCACACCGGGTCGGGCGGCGTGGTCATTGGTCAAGAAGGTGACGAGCTTCATGGGGTCGAGACCTCGCAGATATCGACGGCGGCTAGGAGGTAGGCCTGGCAAGTCGCGGTCAGCTCTTCGATACTCAGGTTCTCGCCCTGCTGGCTGGGCAGACCGCTGGATGCGCCATAGACCACGGTCTGAATCCCGTAGCGCGACAGTGGAGCAGCGTCGCAGTACCAGCTCGCGACCTCGCGCCCGGGGAGCTGACCGAATACGCTCGAATGAGCACGCTCGATCGCCCCGACGACTGGATGGTCGACGGCGATGGAGGAGCCGGGCGCGGTGACGAACAGCTCCGAGTTGAACTCGCAGTCCGGGAACTTCTCGTTGAGATCGCGTACCAGGTCGCGGAAGTGCGAGGCCGCTGCCTGTACGCGCATCGACGGCGGGACCCGGATGTCGAGGAACAGGTCGGTCTGCCCCGGCGTACGGCTCAACCGCCAGGCGAAGCCGCCGCGCACGGCGCCGATGTTCACGATCCCGGGCACGGATCCTTCGCCTCCGAGTTCGGCCCACTCCCTGATCCAGGCAAGGATCGCTGGCATGGCCCGATGGAGGCGCACGATGGAGTTCTCTTCCAGGCGCTCACCGCTCCATGCGGTGTGGACGAAGGGCCCAGCGACCGACAGGCGCGCCCACAAGGTCCCGAAGTGGCCGGTCACGACCTTGTTCTCGGTGGGCTCGCCGAGGATGCACACGTCAGCAGCTGCGCCTCCGAACATGGACAGGAAGCGGCTCCCGGCGCCGTAGCCCCTGTACTGTGCGCCGACGAACTCTTCCGAGAACTGTGTCTTCTCGATCTCCCCGCACACCCCGGCCACCATCAGGTCGCCGCGCAGCCGGAGGCCGGACTCGCGCAGCACGCGCACGACCTCGATGTAGCAGGCCACGGCTCCCTTCATGTTCGAGATCCCCAGACCCCAGATCCGTCCGTCCGTGACCACGGCGGCGGGCTTGAACCCGTTACCGGTCAGCCACGGCTCGTTGCCGGAGTAGGACGTGTCCAGGTGTCCGTTGAACATCAGGCACTTGCCGCCGCCGGCGCCCGGGAGGCGACCGAGGGCATTGGCCCGGCCCGTCTCAACCATCTGCAGCGCAGACTCCATGCCCTCTGCGGCGAGGCAATCGCGAACGTACTCCGCCGCTGCCTGCTCCTCACCGGTCGGGCTCGGGATGTTGACCAGGTCAGTCGCCGTGCGGACGAGGCGATCCTGGTCGACGCTGTCGATGAGGCGCTTGGAAAGGCCGGCCTCGAGAGTGGTCACTTCCTGACCTCAGGGAGGACCTTGGTGCCGAACAACTCCAGCTGGCGTTCACGGTCCGCTCCCCACATCTCGAGCATGATGTGGTTGCAGCCGGCGTCCCGATACTCCAGGATCCGGTCGATGCACTGGGTCGGGGTACCCGCGATGGGCTTGCACTTGTCGAGGATCGCGTCGGTGACTGCCGCCTTGGCGGCCAGGCGACCTCCGCGCTCCATCGCCTCGGCGATGGGCCGGATCTCATCGGGTTCGAGGTGAGCCTTCTGGAGGAGGACCTCCGCGGCGCCCTGGATGTTCTGGACCTTGTTGGCGAGGTACATCGCGGCGATCTCCCGGGCTCCGTCGCGTCCCGTCTCCGCGTCATCACCGATGCTGGACACCAGCGTGCATCCGACGTCGACCGTCTCAGGGTCTCGGCCGACCTCGGCCGCGGCTGCTCGCACATTGCCCCACGTGTACCGGACGAAGTCCGGGGTCGTGATGCTCGCGGTGAGCAGGCCGTCGGCCACCCGGCCGGCCAGGCGCTGCATCTGCGGCCCGGTGCCGGCGAGATAGACCGGCACCGCGTCGCGTGGAGCCTCGGCGTCGGCTCGGAGGGCCGGGACGTGGGCCGAGAATGCCTGACCGTTGTAGTCCACCTCTTCGCCGGCCATGACGGCCCGGATGATCTCCAGGCTCTCGCGCATCACCCGTACTGGCTTGGCCGGCTTGTCCGCGCCCTCACCGATGTGCCGCATGAAGATCTTGGAGGCACCCAGGCCGATCCGGAGTCGCCCGGGCCCGACGAGTTCCTGAGTGACCCGCGCATCCATGGCTACCTGGATGGGGTGACGGGTGTAGGGCGAGATAATGCCCCAGCCCACCGTGATGCTGCGGGTGTCTCGTCCGACCAAGGCGGACAGCGCGGTCAGGGAGCGCGCCTCCAGGGAGTGCTTGCGCCACCACGGATAGGCCTCGCACAACCAGATGGTGTCGAAGCCCTGCTCGTCCATCACCTTGGCCTGAGCGAGGATCGTTTCGGTCGGCTCGGCCGTCAACTGCATGACACCGATACGGAACGGGACCGCCATGTCACCCCTTCTGTTGCCAAGAGCTAAATCGGTGCGGCCGGATGAAGCCGCCCTCGACAGACCTCGCGCAAGACCATGGGCCCCTGGCCCGTGCAGTCCCTCGCCGGTCGATGACAACTCTAGCACTACCTATTAGTAGTGACAATACTAGTCGCCTCGGAAGAGAGGCAGAGATTCCGGCACGACCCGATGCCTTCCACGGTGGCCTCCACGACCTGTCCCGCGCGAAGGAAGGTGGGCGGCGTCATCGACGCGCCGATCCCACTGGGGGTTCCGGTGGAGATGACGTCCCCCGGCTCCAAGGTGGTGAACGTCGAGATATAGCTCAGGAGCGCGGCTGGCGAGAAGAGCAGTTGCGACGTACGGCTGTCCTGGACGACCACTCCATCCACGGCGCAGCTGATGCGCAGGTCAGCTGCCTCGTCACACGCCTCGGGCGTCACCAGAACCGGGCCCAGCGGCGTGGTGGCCTCGAAGTTCTTGCCCTGATCCCATTGCGAGGTGCGCCGCTGCCAGTCGCGTACCGAGACATCGTTGACGACGGTGAACCCGGCGATGTGCGCCATGGCCCGATCTTCGCTGACGTGGCGCCCCCGCTTGCCGATCACGAAGGCGAGCTCGACCTCCCAGTCGATCATGTCCGAGCAGGAGGGCAGGACGAGGTCGTCGTGAGCTCCGCACAGCGTGGCGGCGAACTTGGTGAACAACGTCGGATGGACCGGAGCCTCGAGCCCCGTCTCGCGAATGTGGTCCAGATAGTTGAGACCGACACAGATGATCTTGCGCGGTGCGGGGATCACCGGCGCGAACCGAATCTGGTCCAGCTGGTGCCGACGGCCGTCTGCGGCGGTCGCGGCCGCGCGCCAGCCGGTGCGCTGTAGCAGCGCTCCTAGGTCGATGGCGTCTAGCTCGATGACCGTGTCGTCCTCGACTCTCGCGGCCACCGTCGCTCCGGCGGTGACGATCGTCGCCAGTCTCATGAATGCTCCCTCTCACGGTCACGTCAGTACGTGGGGACGTCCCGTTAGGGAACGGGGATCAGGACCCCCGGATTGAGGATGGCTCTCGGATCGAGCGCGTGTTTGATGGCGCGGTAGGCGCCTTGCTCGGCCGGTGTTCGCGTCAGACCGACGTGGCTGGCCTTGGCCCGGCCTACACCGTGCTCGGCACTGATCGACCCGCCCACCGAGGCGACGAGTCGCAGCACCTCGTCATCGGCCCGGCTGTCGTCGGCGTCGAGTCCGGTGATATTGACGTGCAGGTTGCCTTCGGCCAGGTGGCCGAAGAGATGGACCACCGCCATCGGCGCCAAGCAGGACACGCTGTTCGCTATCCGCTCCGGCATCTCGGCCAGCTCCGACATCGGGACGGAGACGTCGAGCTTGTGCGGGGTTCCGACGCGCGAGATCGCATCGCCCAGACCCTCGCGGTAGCGCCAAAGCGCGGCGCGCGTCGTAGCGTCGACGGCGGCGAGGCCATCGAGCTCACCCAGCTCGTAGAGCAGATCCGAGGGTGGCTCGTCGCGGCCGGCCCATCCCACGACGACGACGACGGCAGGGGTGCTGGCGAACGGGCGCGGCAGCTGGAGCTGCTCGCAGACGAGTTCGAGCCCGGCGCCCAGGAGGAAGTCAGCCGCCTCGATCCCGCCGAACCGAGCGCGAAGACCCTGCACCAGTGAGATGGCAGCCTCCATCGACGGCATGCCGACCAGCCCCACCAGGCGATGGGCGGGCGCCCGCACCAACCGGAGTCGGGTACGGGTGACTACGCCCAGCGTGCCTTCGCTCCCCACTATCAGGCCGCTGAGGTCGTAGCCGGTGTTGTCCTTCGCCAGGCCGCCCAGCTGGCCGACCACTCCCCCGGCCCCAAGCACCGCCTCCAGCCCCGCCACCTGGGCGCGCATCGACCCGTGCAGCCCGGCCCTGGCCCCGGCGGCGTTGGTGGCGACCATGCCGCCGATGGTGGCGGAGTCCCGAGAACCCAGATCGACACCGAACTCCCACTGGGTGCCGGTCAGTCGGGACTGTAGGGCGCCGAGGGTGACCCCAGCGCCTACGGTGACTTGCCCGGATGACTCGTCGATGCCGCCGATCGAGTCGAGTCGGCGCAGCGACAGGAGGATCCCGCCCTCGGCCGGGACCGAGCCTCCCACAAGTCCCGTGTTGCCACCTTGCGGGACCAAAGGCACCGAATTGGCGTCGCACCAAGACACGACTGCCGCGACCTCGTGGCCGTCACCGGGACGCACGACCGCGGTCGCGCGAGCGTGGAAGCGTCCTGTCCAGTCGGTCTCGTAACCGGAGCAAAGATCTATGTCGGTGAGGACGTGGTGGGATCCGACGAGCTTCCCCAACTGGTCGATCCCGGCCTCGTTCATGCGCTGGGCCTGGCTGGCTCGAATCCTGCAGCCACCGCATCGAAGGTGTCGCCCGTGACGCCCTCGGCTCGCAGGAGGGTCTTCTGGATCTTTCCGGTCTCGGTGAGCGGCAGCTGATCGCACAACCGAACAAAGCGCGGAACGGCGAAGTAGGCGATCCGGCTCTGACAGTGGTGGAGCAGCTCCAGCGGGTCGAGCGAACGACCGGGGGCGGCAACGACTGACACCATCAGGTCGTCCTCGCCCAGGTCCGACGGCACGCCATAGGCCGCAGCCGCGACAACAGCGGGGTGCTCCAGGAGGACGGACTCGACCTCGAACGCGGCTATGTTCTCGCCTCGCCGGCGGATGGAGTCGCTTCGGCGATCGACGAACTTGAACCAGCCTTCGGCCGAGCGAACGACCTGGTCGCCGGTGTGGAACCACAGGTTGGTCCGTGAAGCGAGCGTCTGGTCGGCGCGGCCGAGGTACCCGGCAGAGAAGCTGAACGGTTCGTCCTCGCGCAGCACCAGCTCACCGACCGTACCGTCGGGCACCTGGTTGTCCGCCTCGTCGACCACCGAGGCTTCGAAGCCCGGGAGCACCGGGCCCATCCATCCGTAGCGCTGCTGGCCAGCGGGCGCACCGATCACATGGTTCGTCTCCGACGATCCGTAGCCCTGGATCAGCTCGACACCGAAGCGCCGCTCGAACTCTTCGTGCACCTCGGCGGTCGTGGCCGGTGCGAGTGCCACCCTCAGCCGGTGCGGGTGCTGCGCGTCCTCGGGTGGGCGACGCAGCAGAATCGAGGCCATGGTGCCCATGAGGTACGTCACCGTTGCCTCGCGCCGGGAGATCTCCTTCCAGAAGCCCGACGCCGAGAAGCGGCTGGCCAACCCGAGGCGGCAGTCGAAGACCATGGCCTGGACGAATGCGCTGAGAGCGTTGGTATGGAAGAGCGGCAGGGTCGTGTACAGCATGTCACCGGGCCGCAGGCCGATGCTGGCCCCGGTGTTGACGCCCCACCAGAAGAACTGCGCGTGTGGGCACAGGACCCCTTTGGCCGGCCCCGTCGTCCCCGACGTGTAGATGATCAGGAATGGATCGGCCGGTTCGCACGGGGTCGCTTCGGTGCCCTCGGCGCCGAGGGACACCTGCGCCACCGGCACCGTCTCTGACACGAGGCTCCCCGGCGGCTCCGTCGTCCACAGCTGTTCGATGGAGCCCGGCGAAGGCGCGTACTCGAGCAGGAGCGGCGCTCGCTCGGCATCGGCGACGGCAAGGCGAACTCCCGAGTCGGACAGGACGTGCGCCAGTTGGTTGCCACGCAAGGCGGTGTTGACCGGTACGGGGACCAGCCCGGCCCAGCTCGCCCCCAGCATCGCGTCAAGAGTCTCCAAGCGGTTGCCCGCCATGATGGCCACGCGGTCCCCGCGTTGGAGTGATGCGGTGTTGAATGCGGCGCCCCACCGAGCTACCTCAGCACGCATCCCCTCCGCGCTCCGGGTGACGTCGCCGACCGTCACGAACGGCCTGTCACCGCCGCGTTCCGCGTGCCAGTCCAGCAACCTCGGCAACGTGAGATCGCCCGGCGAGAAGGCGGCTAGCGGGGACGGGACGCGCTGCCAGGCCGCACCCCGGGCACCGCTAGGCATTGCCGAAGAACAACGGGCGACCCACGCGTGCCTCGATCCGCAGGTAGCGCCACAACCTGTAGCCGTCGACCTCGGTGACTCGCAACAGGTTGGTCACGGCTGCCACGGTGTCCAGGTCCGGCACGTCAGCCAGGATGTAGGAGGTCCAGGGAAAGGCCGTCGACGGGCCGACCATGAGCTTGTCGTCGTCCATCGTCCCCAGGACGTCGATGTCGAAGCGCTCCTTGAGGTTGCCGAACACCTCCTTGAGGACGTCCAGCAACCGTCGCAGCGTCGCGCCATCGGCCTCGAAGTTCGCGGGCAGCACCCCGATGCAGAACAGCACTCGCAGCGGAGCGGCTGACGCTGGTGGTGTCGTAGTGCTCATGAACTGGCCGCGACGATGCTCTGGATGAGCGGGGAGTCGATGGCTTCGACGCTGGGCCGGATCGAGATCTCCAGCGACGTCTTGCCGAACAGGTTGAGCGCCTCGAAGTTGTTGTACGGATGCACGGTGCCGGCCCGGACGTCGCGGTAGGCACGCTCCAGTGGCGATGACTTGAAGTAGCCCGACCCCCCGGCTACCTGCATGACCAGGTCGAGGATCTTGACGGCGTTGTTGGTAGCCACGTACTTGGGAAGCACCGCTCGCGACATGGCCTGCTGGACCGGGAGGTCGACATAGAGCCGACCCGACTCGTAGTCCTGCGCATGGGCACGAATGACCGCCCGGCCGGACTCGAGGAGCACCTCCATGTCGGCGAAGGCGCGCTGGATCTCGGGTCGCTGCTCCCAGCGGCGACGCAGCACGATCCGCCGCAGTTCCGCCATCGCGCCGGCGGCAATGCCGAGGTAGACCGACCCAAAGACCGGCATGGACCAGCCCCAGACGGTCTTAATCAACGTGGCGTCGAAGTGGTCGATGGGGAGGGAGTGGAAGACGGCAGTCTCGGGCACGAAGACGTTCTCGAGATCGAAGTCGTTGCTCTGCGTGCCGCGCATGCCCATCGTGTCCCAGGTGTCATGCACGACCACACCTTCGCTGTGCCGCGGCAGAACGAAGAACATCAGCCGAGGCCCGTCGACGGGATCGTCATAACGGGCCATCGTCGAAAAGCTCGTGCACACCGCGGAGCCGGTACCGAAGACCTTGTGCCCGTTGACCAGGAAGCCGTCGGGGACCTTGGTCATCGTGGTCGACGAGTCCGTGAGGATCGAGTAACCGGGCTCGGCCGACATGGAGGCGTAAACGACCTCGCCGCTCGCGGCGCCTCGCAAGAGGCCCTCGAGCTCAGGGCGCAGACCCGCCTGCCACAAGGTCGCCTGCTGCCCGATCGGTGAGATGTGCATGGTCACAGCCAGCGCCGTCGAGGCACAGCCTTGGGCCAGCCGCTCCTGCGCCAGACACATCTCGAGAAGCGAAGCCCCCATGCCACCCAGCTCCACCGGGACTGACAGGCCGAGATAGCCGGTCTGCTTCATCCGCTCGTAGTTCTCGAACGGGAAGCTGCCGTCTCGATCGTGCTCGGCAGCTCGCGTCGCGAACTCGTCGGCCAGGGTGCCGGCGAGGTCGATGAACTGCTGCTGCCGGGGGGTATAGCATTGCTCCATGAGTTACTCCTGTCACTACGTACAAGTAGTGAAAGACTATCGGAAGGAAATGTCAAGCACGCAACACTCCGCGTCGGCGATGCGGCGGGCGCTTCGCCGCGCGGCGGACGGCGTCAGCCTGGACGTCACCGAGGCGTCGATCCTGCTCGCGGCACGCGGAGCCGACCTCGATCAGCAGTGCCGGATCGCCGGTCACGTCCGCGACCAGGGTCTGGCCACCGCGGGCCTGCCGGGGTTGGTCACCTACTCACGCAAGGTGTTCATCCCGCTGACCCGGCTGCGCCGCGACCGCTGCCACTACTGCACGTTCGCGACGACACCCAACCGCGTCCCCGCCGCGTTCCTCGACATCGACCAGGTCGTGCAGGTCGCGTGGGACGGGGCGGCGCTCGGCTGCAAGGAGGCGCTGTTCACCCTGGTGACCGGCCCGAAGAGCGCTGGCCCGGCGCATTCGGGCGTTCGCTCTATAGATGGAGACGACGGGTGCACCGGCAGGCCCGTCAGATTGGCTCTGAGTGCTTGATCATGCGCGATACATGCCCAGATCAGCCCACCATGCGGCGTCTTGCCTGCTCAGACCGTGGTAGCTCTGTTCCCTGACAAGCGAGTCAGCCACTGTAGTCTGGCCGACACAAGCGACGCGTCATCTGGTTAGTGAAGCGACGACAGCGGAACTGGTTCATCTGCATCCTGCCCGAGCTAGTCGTTGCACTTCCAGCACTCCCGCATATTCGGCCGGCTAAACCCGCAGGGTCCCCTCGGCCGCAGCAGCTGCCGGGACGCCGCCACCGCAACCGCGGCGGTGTTGTCGCAGATCTCCCGGGCGATCGCGGTCGCCGCCGGCAGCAGGTCCGCGGCCGGGCACACCCGGGAGACTAGGCGGCTGACCAGTGCCTCCTCGGCAGCGAACACCCCGGCCAGTGGCCACCCACTCCATCGCCTGGGAGATGCCGACCACGCGGGGCAGGAACCAGGTCGAGGCGGCCTCGGGCACCAGGCCGCGGCGGGCGAAAACGAAACTGAGCCGCGCGGTGTCGGCCGCGATGCGGATGTCCATAGGCAGCGTCATCGTGACGCCGGCCCTCACCGCTGGCCCGTTGATCACGCCGATCACCGGCTTGCGGCAGGCCGCGATGGACGTGTTCGGCAACAACATCGAAGACCGCATGCGCAAGATCCCGTTTCTCATCTTCTACCTGGCCTGCGGTTACGTCGCGGCGTACGGGTTCGCGGCGGCCAACCCGTCCTCGGCCGCGCCGCTCATCGGCGCGTCCGGCGCCATCGCCGGGGTCCTGGGCGCCTACCTGGTGCTCTATCCGCGGGCGAAGGTCTGGAGCCTGGTGCCGTTCCTGTTTCTTCATACCGGTCCGCATCCCGGCGTGGGCCGTGCTGGGCCTGTGGTTCGTGCTGCAGTGGGCCTACTCCGCTGGCATCAGCACCGAAGGCGCCGACTCGGTCGCCTACCTGGCTCATGTCTTCGGTTTCCTGGCCGGCGCCCTGGTCGGCCTGGTCATGCGGGCAGGCTCCCGGGCCGCCAGCAACGCGTAACCGCGCCGGGGCTGTGCTGGAGACGGTTACCCGATGGGCTTGGTGGTCCATTTCGCCGGGTTGGCGCCAAGCACCCGCAGGTGGTCCCGGAACAGGGTGACCAGGTCCATGGGCGGGTGCTTGCCGTCCTGGTTGATATAGAACGACAGACCGTCGGCGTGCGCCGTGCACAGCATCTGGCTGAAGGTGGTGCGGGGCAGATCGGTCACGACCACCAGGTGACCGTTGATTGTCTCCACCTTCGATTTGTCGCTGAAGTTCTTCCGGTACTTGTAGCGGTAACAGGAACCGCGCGGGGTGGCGGCGGCGATGTTGCCGAAATTGGGCAGGTTCTTCTGGTATTCCAGGCCGCCGTCGGCGCCAGGATCAGGTGTACCCGAGGTCAGCGCAAACCGGCTGGCCTGCAGCACGCCAGCGTTCGGCACGTAGAACACGCTGCTCACCT
>Ga0209701_10002207_pt1 | contig 12668 bp, 16 predicted proteins | sample CZO8metaG_4_FD_188356 | JGI IMG/M metagenome (GOLD analysis project Ga0209701, IMG submission 188356) | Vadose zone soil microbial communities from the Eel River Critical Zone Observatory, Northern California, USA - CZOApr15con2H3.8 metaG... | ecosystem: Environmental > Terrestrial > Soil >...
CCGGTCTCAAGTCCGGTTGGCCCTCGTGTGCTCCGGCCGTAGCCAGAAACTGTTTAGCCAGACGCTGTTAGATTGTCCGCGCCGTCGCGGAACCCGGCCGCCGCAGCGGTCTCCGCGCCATGTCCTCTACCGCCGATACTCCGCGCCGCGCAAAATTCACCATTGGGTGGTTGCTATCCGCAACTCGCCCCACCGCGACTTCCCAGCCCTTTTGCAGCATGTACAAGCTCATAATCACAAAAGCAACGGCCGCGAAACCCATCGCAAACAGCGCAAACGCCGCCAGCAACTCCCGCACGAAATAGAGCTGCAGCGCTACCAGCACCCCCAGGAACCACCACATCCATTTCCGCCCATTGTCCTTGATCTTCATCCTGTCCTCTGTGCCTATTCCCTCTGCCTAAGTCCCACCAGCTTCGTTATTTCGTTCAACGACTACTTAGATGCTCGGCCCTGTCCTTAAGGTCTATTCCCCGTTTACCTGTACCATTTGACACCCAGGGGGGTTCCAAACGCGATGGTACACAAGACACATTTTCGTCTTTAAACTAAACTGCTAGTACGTCCTTCCAAATGCCTAATTTAAAGTTATCTTATGTATTTTCAGTACTTTACAAATTCAACGATTGTGTGCAAATCTTCGCTCCGTCTTCACCTGTCCTACCTGTGGAAAACCTGACCCTCCGTACAGGCCTTTTCGGGAGCCGCCCCGACTCCGGCATCCAGCCCAGGCACCGCCCGCGGCAGACTTGCTAAGCCCTTTTGGAGGAGCACGGCGCTTAATATATTCGCCTTTTCTTCGCTATGTCAAGCAGTTTTTCCGCGGAAACTTGCAAGCAGGTAGAAGGAAAGAAACAAAGGAAGGAGGAAGCACCGAAACCCGGTGACCGACTGGAACCTGGCGCCCTAATTTCCCTTCAGTGCATAACCCACATCAAACGGCAGTTTCCCATCGACCCGCAGCACCTTCACCGTGCTGTTGATGGCATACACATCCAAAATTCCCACCGCTCCTGGCGTAGCTTCCACGGTCCGCAGCAACTCCTCGTCGCTTTCCACGATCCGAACCACGGCTCGCGTCTCGTTCAGCTTGGCAATCGCGCTCTTGACCTCGCTCGGCGGTATCCCAAACAGCTTCTGCACCGCTACGCGCAAGTCCGGCGATTCCGGATCCCTCATCACCAGCGTAAAATTTCGCCCATCCGCCCACGTTTTCTGCGCGCCTTTGCAGAGCTTCGCCAACTCCGCCAGCGGCACATCCTGCAGCTTGCTTCCCGCCGGCGCCACCACCGCCATGTTTTTGATTGCCGGCGCAGCAGTGCCCGTGATCAACACTCCGGCGCATACCAGCGCCGTCAGACGGAACCCCTTCCCCCATTGCTTTACTTTCATAAATCGCAAGCGCCCCTTGGAACGATCTATCTGAAAGTATTCGCACGCTCTGCCAATGGCACAAGAAAACATTGCTCCTCTTGTGTCCAACCGTGCGACTCCGTGAATCGTAACCATCCCCGCACAGCCTGTCCCATGGGCCAGTATGCCATCGCTCGCCTCCCAAGCTAACGTGATTCCTGCAATGGCTGTTCAGCGTTCTCACATAAAGAGGTGTGTGCTCATGAACCGCTTCTCAGTGCGCATTCTTCTTCTGATCTTCCCTTCGTTCTTGGGCTGCCCGGCCTGGGCGCAAAACTCCGCGCCCCGCGTCGAAGTCGCCAAGGCGCGCAACACAGGCTCCTCCGCGAGGATCGCTCCAATCTCTAAGCAACAACTCTTTGGCAGCATCCCGGTCTCCACCCGCTCGCAAGAAGCGCGCAAATTCGTCGAGCTCTCGCTGGACAAGTATGAAAACCACATCGTGGACGGCGCCCTCAGCAATGCCCGCCGCGCCATCCAGAAGGACCCCCAATTTGCCCTCGCCTATGCCGCGCTCTCGCTCGCTTCGCTTGGCAGCATTCCGGATTCTGCCGCTCTTGGCCGAGCAAAATCTCTTCTCACTCGCGCCACTCCCGACGAGCAGCTCCTCGTCCGCTGGATGACCAGCATTAGCGATCGCGACCTGCTTCCCGCCATCAGCGCAATGAACGATCTTCTGAAGCGCTATCCCGACAACAAGCACGTCCTCTACATCCTCGCAGATTGGCTCTACTTCCAGCAGGATTACGACCGCTCCCGCCAAATGCTGGAGACCGTGCACCAGCTTGATCCTGATTTCCCTCCGGCCCTCAACCTCCTCGGCTACGCTTACATCCAGACCGGAACACCCGATCCCGCAAAGGCCGTCGCTTCGCTCCAGCGTTACGCGGAGGTGCTGCCGAATTCCCCGAACCCGCAAGACTCACTCGGGGAAGTCCTGCGTATGTCCGGCGACGACCAGGGCTCTCTCGACCACTACTCCGCCGCGCTGAAAATTGATCCCACGTATATTTCCTCGCGCTACGGCCTCGGAGACACCTCTGCCATTATGGGCAACTACCTCCGCGCCCGCGCCGAATATGACGAGGCTATCTCCATCGCCAACAACCCACGCGATCGCTCGCATTCGGAGTTTCAGAAGACGCTCGTCTATTTCTGGGAAGGCCAGCCCACCGAGGGACGGAAAGCTCTCGATGCTCTCAACGAAAAAGCGCAGCAACAAAAGGAGCCCTATTCACAATTCGAAATTGGTTTCGGCCGCGCCACGCTCGCGGCGGACCCGTCCGTGGAACTCGCGCAACTCCGCTGGCTGGAAACCTGGCTGCAAGATCCGGTCGATAGCTTGACGGAAGTCGACCGCGATAGCTCTCTCGCTCAGGTTCTTCGCGAGCGAGCACGCATCTCCGCTCGCCGGGGCGAATTGGCCCTCGCGGAAGCCAGCGTTCGCAGACTCGAACATCTCGCGGACTTGTCGCGCAACCTGCTCGTTGCCAACAGCTATGAATCCGCTCGCGGTTACGTGCTCGCCGCCAAAGGTGATCTCGCCGGCGCGGTTGACGAACTAGCCGCTGACCCGCGTTCCCTGCTCGTACTCGAGCAGCTCGCCGCCGCACAGGAAAAAATCGGAAACGCACCCGCCGCCGAAGCCACGCGCGCCCGTATCAAGTACCTGCGCGCCCCCACCGTCGAGTGGTATTTGCTGACATCCACACCAGCCGCAAACTAATATAGTCGTCACGCTAATCGAATGCCGCTAATGCCGGCGCAAATTCGCTTGGCTCTTGCCCTCTGAGAGTGCATGCATGCAGCTAATCGACAATATTCCAATCTGGGGTCAGCCGGAAGAAGGCGCACTTAGCCAAATCAAGACCTGTGCGAAGACAGCCGACAAGGTTGCCTTGATGGCCGACCATCACAAAGGCTATGCCGTGCCCATCGGCGGAGTGGTCGCCTACAAAGAGTCCATCAGTCCGAGCGGCGTGGGATTCGATATTGCTTGCGGCAACAAAGCGGTCTTGCTGGACATGCCCGGCTCTGCACTTCGAGCAGACATCAGCAGGATTATGGATGACGTGTGGCACACGATTAGTTTTGGAGTCGGACGCCGCAACGCCGAGCAAGTAGACCACAATTTGTTCGACAGTCCAGCTTGGAAATGTGAAGCGGCTGCGCCGCTAAAAAACATGGCACGGGGACAGCTAGGTACAGTTGGCTCCGGCAATCATTACGTCGACCTATTTGCCGACGAACAAGACAGGGTTTGGATTGGAGTTCATTTTGGATCGCGCGGGCTAGGACACAAGATCGCGACCTGGTTTCTGAAGAAGGCTGGAGCCAAAGACGGCATGGACGTTGATCCGTGTGTGATCGATGCAAATAGCGATCTCGGCGTTCAATACATCAAGTGCATGCACCTCGGCGGCGAGTATGCATACGCCGGAAGAGATTGGGTTTGCCGGAAAGTAGCGCAACTTCTCAATGCCTCGATCCTCGAAGAAGTTCACAACCATCACAACTTTGCCTGGAGAGAAACTCACAGCGGTCAGGAGTATTGGGTAGTTCGCAAAGGGGCCACGCCGGCATTTCCCGGTCAAAAGGGTTTCGTAGGCGGAACTATGGGCGAGACGTCTGTCATTCTCGAAGGGGTCGAGAATGACGAAGCCAGGCACTCCCTCTACAGCACCGTTCACGGTGCGGGCAGGGTGATGGGCCGGATGGAAGCGAAAGGCAAGAAGGATCGGCGAACCGGTGAGGTGCTTCGCCCCGGCAAGGTTACGCAGGAAATGATGACCGGATGGCTCAAGAAAGCGAATGTCGAGTTACGCGGCGCCGGCCTGGACGAATCCCCGGACTGCTACAAACGCCTGCCTGAAGTCCTAGCAGAGCATGGCAAAAGCATTCGCATTTTGCACACTCTCACTCCCGTGGGCGTTGCCATGGCCGGTGCAAACGAATTCGATCCATACAAGGATTGAACTCGCCTTCTAACGCGGGTTACCCGCCTTGCGAATATAGATTTGTCCCTGGAAGTTCCTGAATTGAATTTCCGGGCCGCCGCCATTGATCGTCCCGTGCACCGTCTTATCAATCTTCACCCGGTACTTGCCGCCGTGTCCGCGCCCGTCTTCCACCACCGGCTGCGAAGACGCCGCCTTGAGCTGCACATCAAAATCGCTGAACACGTCTCCCTGGTCCGAACGAATGCTGACATTCGCCTTCAAATCCGCAGGGAACGTAACATCAATGTTTCCATTCAACGAACTGAAAGCCATGGCCTTCTGCGGCTCGACTCGCGTCAACGTCGCGTAAACATGCCCATTCAACGCATGCGCCACCACGCTGCCGGAAACGTTGTTCAACGTAACCGCTCCGTTTATGTCATCCACGTCCAATTCGCCATCCACGCCCGTTACCACGATGTCTCCATCATTGACCGCCCGCAGCTTCAGCGAAGTGTGCACCGGGACCGAAACCGTCACATCGATCGGGTGCATATACGAATCTGTGTTGATGTTGACCTCGTTGTTTTCTTCCTCCACGGAAAGTCCTGTACTCGAGATCGTCAGCCGCTTCGGCCCGCCCTCGTTGCGGGAATTCTCGCGGTTCCGCACGCGCGCTTCCACCACCACTTCCTTGCCCTCGTACGCCTTCACGGTGATCCCGCCATTCACCATGCTGACCTTGACCCGTGCCGGCCGCGAGGGATCACTGAGTGTCACTGGAATGCGGTCGCCGCCCGCTTGCGTCTGGCCCTGCGCGAACGCCTTCTCCGCTTCCGGCCCCAGTGTCACCACCGCAATCGCCGCCAACGCCAACCCCGCCGAAATCGATGAGAACCGCTTCGTTTGCTTATTCATGGTTTTCCAGAATTCGAATATCTCCATTTAAATTTTCCACCTTGATCTGCGGACCACCCGCATTAATCCGCGCTCCCGTGTACCGGTCCGCACGAAAAATCACTTTGCGCCCGTGATGCTCCTCTTGCATTCCCTGCACCGGCAGCGCCGTAACCGGAAAATCGCTGTAAATCCCGCCGTTGAACGTCTTGAATCGAAAATCCACCGACAAATCGCGAACGAACGCCAGCTCGATGCTCCCATTCACTGTCTGGAAATCGGATGCCTCGCGTGGATTTTGCCGGAACGACACTTTCACCGGCCCATTGACCGTGCGCGCCGTCCCCGATCCCGCGATATTGCGGATCTGTATGTCTCCGTTCACATTGCGCACCAGAAAACTGCCGTTGATATCGCGCACCGACACGCGCCCTTCATTCACAGTCTTGATCTTGATGTCGATGTCGCGCGGCACCTGCACCTGAAAATCCATTTTCACGATGTACCCTTCAAATTCCCGCGAACGCGAGCAGTCGTGGCAATCGCACCGGAACGGCCCATTCACGTACAGCTTCAGCGCGTCAGCCTGCTGCGTGATATCCAGCGTCACTTCCTTGCGCGCCTGCTCGATCTTTTCCTTCGATTCCGCGCGGATGCTCTTGTTCACCGTGAGTTGCGCCTTATCCGAAGCCGTCCCCACCACCTCGATCGATCCCCAAACGTTGTCGATCTCCAGCGTTCGCCGCTCTGTTCCAGCCGGCATCGCAAAGGTTTTCTCTATTTTTTCCTGCTCATGCTCCGTGAGATTCGGCTCGTCGTTATCGATCTCCTCGTGGTCAAAATCCTCCTGATCGGAATCCGCGTCCATCTCAGGCTCGTCTCGATCCGCGTCCATGTCCACCTGCGGTTCCTCGATGTCCATTTCCATGCCCGTGTCGACGTCCATATCCGCGTCCGGCTCTCTATCCATATCGACATGAACAGCAGGAGACTTCTCCTGTTGCGCGGACCGACCAGCCTGCTTCTCCGGAACATTGCGTGCCGCTTGTGCCGGAAACAGCAGCACAGCCATCCCGGACGCCAGCACCGAAAGAAAGTACGTCCTGTTCATACACAGCTCCTCAATTCAACTTGCTGATCGCCCAGTCCGCCCGCTGCCGCACCGTCGGATTCAAATTCGGCATCTGCCGTAGCTTCTCAAGCCGCGGAGCCGCTTCCGCGTCGCGCCATTCCACCAATTGATCGATCAGCGCAACCTGCACCAGCGGTGATTGCTGCTCCTGCAACGCGTCCACGACCGTTTTCTTCACCTGTGGCTGCCCGGCATGCCGGCTCAGTGCGTCCAGCGCCGCCAGCCGTACATCCACGCTCTGGTCGTACCTCAACGTATGCACCAGCGCCGAAAGTACCTGCGGATCGAGCTGCCCCTCGCGCCGCGTCCACGTCACCCCTTCCAGCCGCTGGCTCGCCGACTGTTGCTGCAGCATCGACAGCGCCACGACCTGCCGCATGTTGGTCAGCTCCGTGTGCATCGCCGCCAAATCCTGCGAATTCGTTTTCGTGCTCCCCAATTGCATTCCCAGGTACGTTCCTACCGCGACCAGCGCGATGCTCCACGCAACCGCACCCACCGGCGAACGCAACCACTGGAACACATTCCAAATGGAGGCTCCTCTACCCGGTGCGCGCTGCATCACACCTTCATTTCCCCGCCCCGTGAGGTAAGCCTGTAGCATCGTTTCGAACCGCTCCCGTGACGCCGCGCTCGGCTGCTCATCTGGAATCAGCCCGAGTTTCTTCCACAGGCCGGCTACCTCGCTGCACTCGACGCAGCTCTCCAGGTGCCGCTCCACAGTTTTCTTCTGCTCCGCGTTCAAGCCCTCTCGCAGATAATCCGGCAAGAGCTCCGCGATCTCTTCACACTTCATGTCCCAACCTCCGCGGCGGAAAATTTTGCCGCGCATTCCGCTGCGCGGAATTAGCCGGCGCAGCCTGCAATTGATGAAAAACTTGCCGCAGCTCCATCAGTGCACGGTGGATGCGCACCTTCACCGTCGCCACTCCGCACCCCACCAGCCGCGCCACTTCCTCGTACGGCAACTCCTGAAAGCGGCAGAGCACCAACAGCTCGCGCTTTTCCTCCGGCAGCTCCATCAGCGCCCGGTGCAGGGTTTCCGACTCCTGCTGTTGCTGCGCCGGATCCCCCGCCGCCACATTCGGCGCCATCTCCGGCTCGAACGGCACCTGCGGCCGGCTCTTCCGAAAATGATCGATGCGCGCATTCCGCGCGATCTGATAAATCCACGCGCGAAACGGGGTCCCCTGCCTAAAGGTCTTCCGGTGCCGCAGAATCCGCAAGAACACTTCCTGCACCAGGTCTTCGCTCAGCGTCCGGTCCCCGGTCAGCTTGGTGTAAAAGTTGTATAGCGGCGCGTGGTAGCGGTCGAACAACACCCCTAGCGTTTCACCAGCGCCATCACGCACCTGCAGCATCAATTCCTCGTCGGTAGCCGAGTGCATTCTCGGATCGTTTTCTCTGCCTGCGTCTTGCCCCTGCATACAGGAATACCGCCTAACCGGGAAAAGGTTACATCGGGAAGGTGTCTAGGCCGGCGCCTGCTCACCGTGAACCGGCTCCAAGTACTGGCGTCCGGTTGCTGCCGGTCAACGAAATTTGACGAGTGCGCCTTTGCGCGGAATGAAGATTTTCTCGGGCGGCGTGATGTTGAATTTTCTCGCGTAGCTGCCCTGGTTGATGGCAATCCCGACCCGGCCACGCGAATCAATGTACAAAAGAGATTCCCCCACCGAAACGTCCATAAACGTTTTCGCGTAGGGCAGCGCGACCGCCTTCTTATTGATTTGCACAAACACTTTATCCCCGAGGTTGTAACCCAACTGCTTGAAGTCCTCCGCCGGAACGTCCGTAATCAACGACCCGTAAGGATCATCCAGCCCAATAACATCTCCGTCGATGCCCTTCGCGGACGTCACGGAAGTCTTGGGAGTCAACCGCACAAGCTGCTGCACCGGCGGCCCCACTAAATCAAACTCCCAGCCCTCCGCCAGATGCGCCGCCGCTGGCGAAAAAATATCCCGCCCATGAAACGTCGACGACAGTGGCGCCTGGATCATCCAATGCTGATTGGTGATTTCCCTCGCGGACTCCAGCCCGTCGCGGTCCAGCACCGGCGTGATTACTCCATTGTCCGGCAGAATAAAATATTGGCCCTTCTTCGATTTCACCGCGATCGCCTTGCGCGATGTCCCCACTCCCGGGTCGACCACCACCAGAAAAACCGTCCCCTCCGGATAATAAGGCGTCACTCCGTATAGAAAGCGAGAAGCCTCTTCAATCGAAAATGGGGTCACCTGATGCGTGATGTCCGTGATTCGCACGTCCGGCGCGATTCCGTAAATCACCGCCCGGCAAATCGCCACCGCATCGTTCGCGGTGCCAAAGTCCGTCATGAACACAATGGCGGGACGCGCCGAGGAAGCCTGTGCCGATGCCGGCGCAGCCGGCTGCCGCGAGCACCCAGCCAGCGGCAGAAAAAGCAACAAAGCAGCCAGCCTATTCATGCGCGATTTACGCGAACGCATCGCCTCTCCTTCGGACAAAAAGTATACCCGAACCGCGCAAGGCAAGCGCCTGCGTTATCACCACATCGGAGAAAAGCTACGACACAACTGATCGCGCGGAAGGAAAATTACTCGGCGGACCGGCAAGCCGAACAGCTCAATTCCTGCCCCATATGCTCGAGGCGGCCTTGCGCGGTTGTTACCCAATGATGGTCGGTGTACGGCGGATCATTCCGAACGTGCTTCTGGTGCCCACACTCCAGTTCCGCCACCCAGTTGCGGTCTACATCCATATGAAAACCAACGATCTTGCGCAGAATCCCGGCCGATTGAGTTTTCATGGGCCTCATGCTTCTATTCTACGCGCATTCCTTCGCCCGTCCTTAAATTTCCAGTGACCGCACCAGTTACGCCGACTACCGCCGCACGAAGTGCTACACTCCGTCTGCTACGCCAACAAAGAGCCATCTAGAAGGAGCACAGAACATGGAAGCGGGCAACGAAGCAGCGGCTGCAATCCTGGTGCAAACCATTTTTCTCAAAGACGGACACCTGCAGGGCCTTCTAGGCGAGCAGGCCACCAAGAGCCCCATGGCGGCGGCCGAGTTCCTGAAGCCGTTTTATCGCGCCGTCCTCGGCATGATCGCCAAAACAAAAGCCGACGACAAATCCTGACGACGCAGACGAGACGCAGCCCCCCGATGACAGTGCGAGCGCAGCGGCGTAAACTGCGAAGTTGCATGTGAGCTTGGGAGGCTACTATGTCGATTCGACCTGTGAAGCGACTGATCCGCAGCAAACCTACTACCGAAGGCGCCGGCGTGCACCTCCGCCGCGCATTTGGCTTTAGCAACACCTCGGAGTTCGGACGGCGGCTACATCACTGTTGCGCGCCTGTAGCTTGGGGCGAATTCGGTGATGGCGAGCCTGGTTCCGCAGAGCATGCGGGCGGGATGCTCTACGAAGGAGATGTAGAGGGCGGCGCCGGCGAAGAGGCCGGAGCAAAGGATTGCTAGGGATTCGGAGAGGACGAGGAGCGAGGGCATGGCTCCATGCTACCAACCTTTGGATAGAGTAGCTCAGCGAGGAGAGATTCAACTCGCAAAAAGGCGCGAGGCGATGGGGAGGCGGTCCTCACTTCGCGACCCGGCGCACAGAAATCATGTGCGCAGGAACAAGCCGGGCCGCTACGTTCGGAATGACGGGTGGGGTGGAGCGGCTTTATGTCGGACCTGAAGGTCCGACCCCCTAAAGAATTTGTGCTGTTGATGCGCGCACGCAAGTTCGGCTAGCGGCTTTCATCCGCGTGTGCCGCACCGCGACAACTGAAAAAGCAGCAGGCCTCCGGGATGCAGGTTCGCCTCCTCCGCTCCGGCGTGTCTTGAAGTGATTTTTCAGTGAGATTAGGCTTATTCCGGAGAAACATAGCCGTGCCCCGAAGCCCTGCACGAAGGCCGCTCTGCCTGATCCTGCTGCTCGCTTTGCTGTCTGTGCTTGCCTTCGGGCAAGGGAAGGGAGGCTCAATGGCTTTCCAAGTAACCAGCACCGCCTTTTTGCCCGGTGAAATGATTCCCAAGAAATTTACATGCGACGGCCCGGACGTTTCACCCCAATTAGCGTGGAACGACCCTCCGGCGGGCACAGAAAGCTTCGCTCTCATTGTCGACGATCCCGACGCGCCAGTAGGCACGTGGGTGCACTGGGTTTTGTACGACTTGCCAGCGAGCGCACGCGAGATCGCCGAAGGGGTGACGAAGCAGGAGCAACTCCCAAGCGGCGCGCGTCAGGGGCGAAATGATTTCGGAAAAATTGGCTACGGCGGCCCATGTCCCCCGCCGGGCAAGCCGCACCGTTATTTTTTCAAGCTCTACGCGCTCGATGCAAAGCCGAATCTCAAAGCGGGCGCGACCAAGGCCGACGTCGAGCGCGCCCTGAAAGGCCGTATCCTCGGGCAAGCGGAATTGATGGGCCGGTATGGCCGATAGGTACATCTGACAACCATGTGGGTTTCACCCGGGGCTTCCACCGGAGCAAAACGAAGCGGTAGGATGTCGCTACGGACGCCCTGCCGCCCTGCTGTTTGTATTCTATTGTTTCGGCTGATTGGGATTCGGGGGATTCTGGTCTGGCGCTTGCGGATGGGCCGCCACGGGGGTGAGCGTCGGCGCGCCGATTGCCGCCAGCTCCGAGGGCTTGTATTTCGGGGCGCTGACATAGCCATGTATCAGGTTTTTGTCGACCCGGTTCACGACCACCTGAACCGGCTGGGACTCATTTTCCGTGTGGATCCAAATCGGCTCATAGAGATTGACATGCTTCTTGGTGAGTTGATTGTCGTCGACCATCATTTGCACGTCGTAGTTCTTGTGTTTCGTATCCGTCCTGCGCAGCGAGAGGGTGAGCGGCCCGACGCGTTGGAACTGTTTGGATTTTGTCAGGTCGAACTCGAAATAGCTTCGCTCGCCGCGCTTCGCGAGCGCGACCAATTCCTCGTGCGTCTTAGCGATCGATCCGTTGAGCTCATCGCGCGTGGAATTGAGATTTCCTTCCAGGTCTGTCCGATTCTTGGCCACTTCCTCTTGCGTCTGGCTCAACAGCTTTTGTTGCTCGTCCAGCCGCGCCCGGAGCTCTTTGAGTTGTTTGCTGCTACTCGTGCCGCTGGCCGATTTTGCCCCGGGCGTACCCGCATGTCCCGCCGACGCTTTCTTTAGCGCCGCGGCTTCCGCCGCAGCCTGGTGCGCGGCGGACATTTCGTTCAGCTTCGCCGTCAACGTAGTGAGCTGTCCCTGCATTTCGTTGATGGTGGCGTTCGCCGCTGACTCTTGTGCCGTCAAATGGCCTACCATGATTTGCTGCCGGTATCCGTAGCCAAAGGCCGCTGCGGCAATTACCAGCAGCACCCCGGCCGCAACTACCAGCCAGCGGTTTACACCGATTGACGCCGGTTCCCCTTCATGATGGTTCTGATTTACTCCTTGGGATTCCTCCATGGTTTTCCTCCTTAATCTCGGGCCAGCTTCCACGGGACTCGTCGCAGAACGGTCCTCGGTTTGGCGATTGGCCGGGAACGAGTCTCGGCGTCAGGAGTTGCTGCATCGCTGGCGTGCTTCTCCCCGCAATTCGTGGGCAAGATGCGTGCCGTCCACGGAAAATCGCGGAGGGAGCTAAACCTTGTGTTGCCAATGACTAGCCCGCCACGCACCAAACGTCCATATTTTGGTTGGCGGTACTAGTCCTAGTATTTTTTTACTGGCTGAGGCCGTTGGGCCTCAAGCATTCGGTCGCAGGGTGCGTGTTGGTTTTCCAGGTCGCTCAGAAGAGACGGGAGATGTATTCGCGCATTTGGTGCTTCCAGTACGGCCAGTCGTGGCCGCCTTCCGGGCCCCAATTATCGAGGGAATGGCGGATGCCTTTGCTGGCCAGGATCTCGGAGAGGCGATACGACGGGCCCGAGTTTTCCCACTGGCCGGTGCCGGTGGCAATGTGAATGTCGCAGGAGGCGAGCTGCTCGAACACCCACGGATCGCTGAGGTTGGCCAGGTAATCGACGGGATTGTTGAAGTAAAAGTTGTCGTCGTACATTCCGTCCATGAAATTTTTCAGGTCGTAGACGCCGGACATGGCGAAGCAGCGCTTGATGACGTCCGGATGCTTGAAGAGGGAGTTGGCCGCGTGATACGCGCCGAACGACATGCCCATGGTGGAGATGCCGATTTGCGATTGGCAATTGCTCCAGATGAACGGCACGACTTCTTCGCGCAGATAAGAATCGAACACCGACTGCACGTAACTGCGATGAAAGGGATGCGCGGACTTGTCGTAGAAAGAGAGGCCGTT
>Ga0209701_10002211_pt1 | contig 12659 bp, 8 predicted proteins | sample CZO8metaG_4_FD_188356 | JGI IMG/M metagenome (GOLD analysis project Ga0209701, IMG submission 188356) | Vadose zone soil microbial communities from the Eel River Critical Zone Observatory, Northern California, USA - CZOApr15con2H3.8 metaG... | ecosystem: Environmental > Terrestrial > Soil >...
TCGCTGAAAGCTTCCTGCTGGAACTGCTGAGCTGCCTTTGCCATGGGCATAGCTGCATTCATCTCCATCCTCGACCGGCCAGTGTCATTAGCCACGCGGTTTAGTTCTCCGGCAACGAGCTGGAGCCGCGCATTGTGAAACGCGGTACCGCTGTTGTTGACGACGGTAACCCAGCCATCCAGATCGGCGTTCTTGTCGTCGCGCGCGACCGTAAGAACGTAATCGGCATTCCATGACAAGTTGCTCGCGAGATAGGAAGCTTCGATCTGCTGTTTTTTCGCGCCAGAGTTTTCCAGCGACATTAGCAGTGTGGGACGCTCGTAGAGGTTCGCGGGCACTTCGGGAAAGCGATAGCTCTCGGCGAACATTCCGGTGACGATGTCGTTGCCAATCTTCCAGACCGGGCCGTTGTTATCGGAAAGCAGCGTGGCCCTTATCTCTTCGCGCTTGGTCGTGCCGTTTTCCTGGTAGCCGCGGATCAGCGTGACTTCCTTACCGACGTACTTGTGGAGGAGTTTGGCAGGCTCGAGGAGGTCGTATTCGTAGTTCTGTTCGATGACACCGAGCTTTTCAGGATCGTTCAGCGAGCGGAAATGAACGGTCGCCGGATTGACGGTCGCGGCGATGTCCATGAATTTCAGGCGAAACGTGCCGCTGGGAAGCATGAGATTGCGGACGTCGCGAATGAGAGCAATGTTGGAGTTGTAGACAGTAACGTTCAGTTCGGTCTGATCATTCAGGCTGGTGGATTGATCGCCGGCGGATGCGCGCGCGGATTCCTTTTCCTGCGCCGCATAAACTTTGCTGCCACGGACCGCAGAATAAGGAATTGCCGCGCCAGTGGTGAGAATCGCAAGAGCAGAAATCATCCAAAACAGCCGAGTAGTTGCCGGACTCCCAGGGATCTTCATCACTTTCACCTCAATCTGGATTTGCCTTCTCTCTTAGAACGATGCGGGCGAAAATTCTTGCACTGGACGATAGGGGCTCGGGGCCTTCCAGATCATGGATTCGGGACCGGCTTCCAGATCAAGCCGCCGTCGCTGGTTTCAAAACTTTTGGTATTTCGGACGTTCCAAATCGTGGCATGCAGAGCATCCGTGGCACGGATTCCGCCAAGATCCTCCGACAACGGCGAAGAAATCAACGTCCAATGCGCGCCGCCATCCGTAGTCAGAAGAATGGCTCCAACGCGGCCCACGATCCAGCAGACTTTGTCCGAAGGAGCGGAACCGGTCAGCAAGTCGGCGAGCACGCCGCTCGTTTGCCGGGACCAGGAGGCTCCTCGATCTTTCGAGATTTCGACCAAGCCCGCGCGGCCAGCGCGCCACAGGACGTTTGAACCTGGCGCGACAATTAAACGCGGATTGGAGACAGTCACAACCTCCATCATGGAAGTCGCAGCGGTAAGGCCTGCCGCTGGTCCGGCAGCAGGTTCCGGCGGCGCGGCGGCGGCCCGGGCAGCCTTCATTTCTTTCTTCTTGTTGTCCGTCTGGCCGAGCGGAGCGGGACCCGGCACCTTTTGCGAGTTGGCGTTGGTTTGATTCTGAAATTGACCGTTCGTGGCTTGCGCCTGCAGTTGTACTTCAGCTTTTTCTTGTTTTGCGGCGCCCGCGGTTTTGGCGTCGCGATCCAACTGCTCGTCGGCACGAAGCAAAGCAATGGAGGATTCGCGCTCCGCGTCTTTTCGCAAGCGGCCCTCTTTGTCAGCCAGCGGTTGCGAAGGCGAAACCCGTGCCAGAGAATCCAACTTCTGGTTCGATTTCATAGCGTCCGCTGCGCCCCCGGTATTCGCGCTGGCAAAATCATCGACAGCGGATGAAGGCTTCGAAAGGGCGGCCTTCGGCGGCGGCGAGGCTTCGTGCACCGTCGTTGAAACCGACGGTGGGGGCGGAGGGGGCGCTTGCTTCGTCGCAATCTGGACGTGGTTCAAACTTGGAGGAGACAGCGGCTGGTTTTCGTGCAGCGCGATCCACACAAGTAAGCCGGCGGCGAGGGCACCCGCGGGGGCAAGCCACTGCCAGCGCGCGCCCCTCAAAAGAAGAGCCCTGCGTGACTTCTTGGGCGGGGCTGCTTGGGCCGCGCGCGGGCTCTGGCTCGGAGCCGCCGCCGGGAACACTTCGACGTTGCGCGCAGCCAGCACCGACACGGCTCCCTTCGCAACGACTTCCTCTTGTTCAAAGGCTTGCAGTGAAATCTCATCCGTGGCTTCAAGTTGCACGAGGATCGCTTGGCAACGCCCACAGCCCACGAGATGCTCTTTCAAGGAATTCAACTGTTCGGGAAGCAGAGACCGCTCGTGATAAGCCGCCAGCGCTTCCGAGTCAGGACAAGCGCCAGTATGCGAAGCGGGGGCTTCGGGCAATCGGGCACCTTCGCCGGCAGGCGCGGCCGAGCGCAGATGGCGTGCCAGCGCCTTGTCAAAACTCCGATCGCGTTCGTCAGGCGCCATGGGCTTCTCCATCCTTAGAACGAAATTCCACCGCTTTCTTGCACCGCGCGGTCACGGCGTCCGCTTTCCGGCTGCCGGGGCCGGCGATTTTGGGCGCGGCAGCAATTTTTCCAAATCGATGGGGTTGTCTCCCGCGCTGTATTCGAAACAGAGGGCGATTTCCGCATCGCTCAGTCCGGGCTGAACCGCGGAACCGTTCGCCGCGCAAATGCCTTGTCGAAGAATGTCCTCGACCGCCTGCCGCAAATCGCGCCGCACGCGGTCCAGATGACGCGAAACGCTGGATTCGTGCTCCCCGAGCAGCCGTCCGATCTCCGCAAGCGTTTTTTCCTCGGCGTAATAGAGGCGGAGCCGCTCCTTTTCCTTAGGTTCGACTCGTTCGAGCGCGGTCTGCAATGCCCGTGTGAAAGATGCAACGTAGCGCTCGCGATGCGGATCGCCGGGCTGCATCTGCGGTCCGGAGAGCGTCTTCGATGGTCCGTCGCCAGTTTCGTCCTCGGCAAGCTCCTGGAAGCGCCGGCCCGTGCGGATCGCATCAATGTGCCGTTGGGCGAGGACGGCGCGGAGCCAGGTCTTCAGCGAACTGCGCCCTTGGAAATACCGGAAGAGCGAACGTTCCGCGCCCTTGCCGCCAGCCAAACCGTACAACTCCGAAAAAAGGGAATCCGCAAGGTCACAGGCATCCGCGGAACCCGCTTTGCAACGCAGAATGGCGGCCGCCGCCGCGCGCAGATACCCGCGGAAAGTGGTGACAAAATGCTCCCAGGCAGCTTCACATCCTTCGGCGCAGGCGCTCGCCAGGGCCAGATCTTCGAGATGCAGCGCGCCGAGGTATTCTTCGAGCTGGGGCGCAGTAAACGCTCCGCTTGCCAGGCGCTTCTTCGCGCTGCGTTCCAGTGCGGCCGCGAAATGCCCGCGTGAGAGCCCCCAGCGTGCCGCGTTTGCCTGCGCGTACAGCCACTCGACCACTGCCGGGCGGTCTTTGAGCGCCTGCACCACGTCGACCGTATTCGCGTCTACGGATCGGCTTTCTGGGTCTTTGTCCATGTCTATTTCAGTATTTACTCTATCCCAAGAAACTCGATCCGCGCCTATATTGGTACACCTAAGGATAAGCCCGGGGAAGGGAACGAATGTGTAAAATGAAACGCAACCCCGCGCGAAGTTAGGGTATCCTAATTGAGTGTTGCGCGCCCTGCCCGCAACAAATGCTGCCTTGCCGGGTTGGAAACGGGTGCGAATCTGTGCGCTCGCGGGAGCATTAGCGACTTCGCGACGCTAGTACGAAAGTCCTATTCGGACTCCCTCAGACTCGTCAGTACGCTGGTACTGCTAGAGCGCATTTCCTTCTCTGCGAGCGGAATTGGGACGTTTGAAATCCCAAAGAAAACTCTTGTTTGCAGGCCGGAAAGAGCACAAGGCGGCACGCGGATGACAACCATGATCGCAGATCCACCACGTAAGTCGACGATGGGCGTCGGTTTTGAGGCCAACCGCGGCCGTTCCGGCGATCCACAAGCGTGGAAGAAAGCCATCGGGACCAAACCCATTCCGGCACGCCTTGCCTTGCTCCCCGAATCCAAGCCCCGCTGGGACCGCATTGGGCTGAGCGCCGCCGGACAACTTGCGATCTTCGGTTTCTTGCTGATGGTTCCTCTGCTCTTCCCGCAACAGATGCAAACGGCATTACATTTACGTGTTACGGAATTGATGCAGCCGGTTACGGAAATCCCGGTTGCGCCGCCTCCTCCCCCGCCGCCGAAGGTGAAGGCCAAAGTCGTGCCGCCGGAACCAAAGCCGGTGGTGCCAGAACCGGTGAAGCTGAACCCAAAACAGACGCACGTTTTTCTCGCGGCGAAAGTTGAGCCACCCAAGATAAAGACATTGGAAGCGAAGCCCGTGGAACTGAATCCGACTTTCGAGCAGGTGAAAATCGAAACGCCGACGAATCAGCCGAAGCGGCCGAAAGAAGATGTGAAAGTCGGCAATCTCGGATCGGGCAGCGCCGCTCCTGCGACCGTGGTGGCCCCGGTGAACAAAGTGCAAACCGGCGGCTTCGGCGACCCCAACGGAATCCCCGGTAAGGGTGATCCCAACAAAGCCACGAACGTCAATCGTCTTGGCTCACCCGCATTGCCGGGCGGACCGGGATACGGCAATGGCACCGGCGGGGATAAAGGAATTCGCGGCACAGTGGCGAGCACCGGCTTCGGTAACGGCACGGCGATTCCTCCGCCAAGCACCAAGCGCGGCGCACTGCAGAACACCGGCTTCGCGGATCAGACGGTCGCGACCGAGGCGCCTAAAAAGAAAGCGGCGACCAGCGACAGTGCCACGACGCCTGTTGACATATTGGAAAAACCGCGTCCGGAGTACACCGCGGAAGGGCGTACTCTGAGAATTGAAGGTGACGTTGTTCTGGAGATGGTATTCCTGGCGAACGGCAGCGTGCAAGTGAACCGGGTTGTAAGCGGTCTGGGCCATGGGCTCGACGAAGCAGCAACTCGCGCAGCGCAGCACATCAAGTTCAAGCCGGCAAGACGCGAGGGTCAGCCGGTGGACTTTCCGGCGCGCGTGCGCATTGAATTCCGTTTGGCTTACTGAGGGGAGAGAGAAAATGCGTAAGGTAGCGACAGCTATTTTCGTTCTAATCTTGAGCGGGCTGGGCGCCATTGCCGCGACGGCAGCCCCCAAGGCGGCCGATCAAGCGCGGACCATGGACGACGTCATCGACCGCGTGATCACCAACGAAAACCGCGCCAACCAGCAGATCCGGCAGTATTCGCCGCTGGTGGAGACGTACATCCAGAACCTGAAGCCCGATAAGGATCTTGGCTATACCCCCGCCGGCGACAAGTATTTCCTTGGCCGGGCCGACTTCTCGAAAGGCGTCTCGCTGGTCTCCTTGACGGACACCAACAGCAAGGGGAAGAAGATCTTCGGCTCCATCGGCAACTTCTTTTCGTTCGCGATGCAATTCCTGCCGGATGGCTTCCTGCAGATGATCTTCATCGACACCAATGGCTTCGACAAGCAGCACTACAAGTTCGATTACGTGCGCCGTGAATTCCTCGGCGAAGTGCGCTGCCTGGTGTTCGACGTCACGCCCCAGGAAAAGTCCGGCAAGGGCCGGTTCCTTGGCCGCATCTGGGTGGAAGATCAGGATTACAACATTGTCCGCTTTAACGGCGCCTACGGCGGCAGCGGGCACTCCAGCTGGTATTTTCACTTCGACAGCTGGCGCACCAATGTGCAGCCGGGTCAGTGGATGCCTTCCTTCGTATACAGCGAGGAACGAGATCTGCACTATGCCCTGGCGAAGAAATTGGACTTCAAAGCGCAGACGCGGCTGTGGGGTTACAACCTCGGCCACGCCAGTCAGGAACAGGAACTCAGCAAGATTCTGGTCGAGACTCCAGTGCAGGACGATACGAAGACGGCAAACGACCTGACACCCATTCAGGCGCAGCGCTCCTGGGACCGCCAGGCGGAAGATAACGTGATCGATCGCCTGGAGCGCATCGGGCTGATCGCGCCGCGCGGCGAAGTCGACAAGGTCCTCGAAACGGTGGTCAACAACCTGGAGGTCACCAACAACATCGACGTTGAACCCGATGTCCGCTGCCGCGTGATGACCACCACGACGCTGGAATCCTACACCGTGGGCCACACCATTGTGCTGAGCCGCGGGTTGATCGACGTGCTGCCGGATGAGGCCAGCCTGGCGACGATGATCGCGCACGAACTCAGCCACGTCGTTCTCGGCCATCGCCTCGATTCCACGTATGCCTTTTTCGATCAATTGCTGATTGAGGACAAGGAAACCTTCCGCCATTTCGGATTTGCGCGGACTCCCGACGAGGAGAAGGCCGCCAACACCAAGGCCATGCAAATCCTGAATAATTCGCCCTACAAAAATCAACTCGGCAATGCGGGACTTTTCCTGACGGCGCTTACGACACGCGAGAAAGAGATTCCGAACCTGATTAGCGGGCACCTCGGCAATCGCGTTCCGGTGATCGGCGACCTCAAGTCAGCGGCGCCGGTCGATCAGAAGCAAAACCCGCAGATGATCGCGGCGCTTCCCATCGGTGGACGCGTGAAACTGGATCCGTGGAACGACAAGCTGGAACTCATCAAGAGCAAGCCGGTTGGCACGGTGGCGGAACGTGAGAAGATGCCGTTCGAAGTCACTCCGTTCATGCCTTACTTGATGCGCTACGGCACCGAGGCCTCGAAACCCATCGCGGCCAGTGCGGCCACGCCGGCCGACCCGAAAACTGCGGCAGCCGCGCCGGGCAAGCCGTAGTCAGCCATTCGAATCGTCCCAAAAGTCACGGCCCGGGGACGATCTCTTCTCCGGGCCGTTTTCGTTTGCCCGCGGCCATTTATTTTTGGGCGTGTTCTTCACCGCGGCGACGAGAGCTCTTTCATCAGCTTGTAATTGAAATCCACGCCGTCGTAAAAGTCCTGCACGCCGACGCGCTCGTCTTTTCCATGCTCGCGATTGTCGTTCTTATCAAAGAACATGCAAGAAATGCCGTAGGTCGGGATGCCGGCGATGCGCATGTACTTCCCGTCGGTGGCCCCGGTGGACATGGTCGCGACGAGAGGAACGCCGGGCCACACGCTTTTCAAGATTTTCTCCACGGACTGCGTTAGTTCCGGCAGTAGCGGCGACGGCGGCACCGGCACGACGGGCACCACCTTTCCATCCGGAGTAAGCTGCGGAACAGTGCTGATCTTGACTTTCGGATCGTTCGCCACGCGCTCGAGTGTCTTGTGAACTTCCTCCGGGTCTTCGCCCGGGAAAATCCGGCAATTGACGTTGGCGCGAGCGGTTTGCGGAAGCGCGTTCGGCGCATGACCGCCGGAAAGGATGGTGGCGACGCACGTGGTGTGCAAAAGCGAATTGTAATAGGGCACGGCGGAGAGCCGCTGCACCGCCGCAGAATCCGGCGGTTGCTTGGCGACGGCTTTCATGTCTGCCGCAACTTGTCCCGTCGTCATCACCGCGTTCTGCTCGAAATAACTCCGCGTGATTTCGTTGATTTTTGTTGCGAATGAAAACGATTGCAGCCGGGACAGCGCGCCGGCCAAGTGATAGATCGCGTTGTCCGGACTGGGGACCGAGCTATGCCCGCCGGGATTCAGCGATTCGAATTGAAAATCCACATAAACTTTTTCACTGGCCTGAATTCCCGCGAGCAGCCGCTTGTCTTTGTCTTTTTCGAATTCGCCGCCATCCAGGTTGATGCAATATTCCGCATCCACCCAGTCGCGATGTTCCCGGAGCAGCCAGTCCACACCGTTGGAAGAGCCGCCCTCTTCATCGGCGGTCAGCGCGAGAATCAGATCGCGGTCCGGCAGATAGCCTTCCTTTTTCAAGCGGATGAAATTGGTAACCAGGATGGCGTCGCCTTCCTTCATGTCTTCCGTGCCGCGGCCGTAGAAATAGCCGTCTTTTTCGACGAATTCGAATGGATCGGTGGTCCAATCCGTTCGGAGCGCTTCGACGACGTCCAGATGCCCGATGAATAGGATGGGCTTGCGCTTTCCGGTCCCGCGAAAACGCGCGACGAGATTTTTCTTGCGTTCGTTCGGCCCGGCTACCTTGAGGTCGCCCTCGGCGAAGCCTCCGTCGCGCAAACGCTTGGCCATCGCTTCGGCAGCCGTTGTCACGTTGCCAACAGAATCGGTGGTGTTGATCTCGATGAGCTGCTTGAAAACGTCGTGCGCCAATTGCTTCGTTTGCTCCTGCCCTTGAGTTCGTCCCACGGGCGCACAAATGGCGAGCAAGCAAATTGACAAAATCCAGCGTATTCCTCTTGGCATTTACTCTCCTCAGAGCAAGTGATCACGAAAACGGCAGTGGACCCTCGGGCGAGGCCGGCCGCGCCGTCAGCGCATAGCGCAGGCAGCGCGACAGATACGATGCCGCCCAAAACAGCAAAATCATGCCAACTCCGCGGTCCAGCACAAGAAACACGGCGAACGCGAAAAATACCGCCGCCCCCGCTCGATCGGGCCTCATCAGCGGCGCATTCAGACGGCTGTTCACAAACCACGCGAGTTGCCTGGGCCACTTGAAGACCCAGTACAAACCGTAGACAGGAATCAGATGGAACCATGCCGCACGCATGGGCTTAATTGGATACGCGCTGGCCGTCGCCTGCGCGAGGACGACATGATACTCATAAACGCAAACAAGCCAATAAATCAGGCTGATGAAATTCGCCAGAAAGAGATACAAAGGAGGTATGAGCAGCGGTTCTTTGGCGAGTTCCGGATGCAAAGAGACCGCAATCATTTCCGCGATCAGCGTCGCGATGCCCAACAAATAGCCAACCCAGATGCGCGGAAACGGGGGCAATGTCCCGGGTGCCGCCTGTTGCTCTTGTGATTCTCCGCCGGACCAATCCATTCCGTCCTCGATGAGTCTATCTTGTGAGCGTAACGGCCCGGCCGCTCCTCCGTCAAACCATTTGGGGAAGCGGCCGCGTCCCGTTGTTGCCGCGAGTTGCTTCGTCCGGCGTGCCTTACATAAACTGGCATGGTGCTTATTGCGGAGGAAGAGATGACGTCAGCCATGAAACGTGCGTCGCAGATTGTCCTGGGCGCAGTGATATTCGTTGCGGGAATCGCCGCCGGCTCGCTGCATGCGCGCAGCGCGCCGGTGCAAAACCGCTTCGGCCAGCCGAAAACGGTGCTGCACGTGGTGGTTTACAAATTCAGGGACAATGTTTCGAATTACGACCGCGAACGCGCCATCAACGGCATCAAGGAAATGGCTGGAAAGATTCCGGGCATCAAGAACGTGTGGCTGAAAACCTCGCGCAACCAGATCAAGGATTTCAGCGGCGTCTACGCCATCGAATTCACCAGCGCCGAAGCCGCCGCCGACTACGCGGAAAGCCCGGTGCATGAGGCGTGGTCCAAGACGTGGCAGGAGCAGCGCGAGAACAGCCTTTCCTTCCAGATTGCGAATCCATAAGCCCTCAGCGCGCTAATTTTCACGCGTGATTCCGTACCTTCGCCGGATCATGCGATCTGCCGCGCTATCGGTCAGCAGCCACTTGGCCCATTTCGCAAATGTCGCGAGCGAGGTTACGCCGTAACGCGCCTTCGGCTGTGGCGCCTCAATAGCCTTCAGCATGATGCGCGCGCAATCTTCGGGCGTGGTTTTCGACTGTGCCCGTGTGCTACTCGCGCTTCCCAAATAGGACGCATAGATTTTGGCGTAGGGTCCGCTCTTGAACTTTTCCTCGTAGGTTTGCGCGAGGTCCATGGCCGTACTTTGAATGTTGGTCACGATGTAGCCGGGCTGGAAGAGAATGGTGTAGATGCCGAAGGGATAAAGTTCATGACGCAAGGCGTTGCTTAGCGCTTCAATGGCGTGTTTCGAGGCGCTGTAAGCGCCTTGCGTGGGCGGCGTCACAAAGCCGGAGACCGAGCTCATCATCAAGATGCGTCCTTTCCGCCGTTCACGCATCTGGGGAAGGACGGCTTGCGTCACGCGGATCACGCCGAAAAAGTTCGTTTCGAATTGCCGCCGCCAGTCTTCCATGCGCAGTTCCTCGACGGCGCCAACGTAGACAAGCCCCGCATTGTTGATCAGCACGTCAATCGTGCCGGCCTTCTGGTAGACGGCCGCCACGGCCCTTTGCACCGAGCTGTCGTCGCACACGTCCATTTCCAGCGATTCGAGCGGGAGTTTTTTCTCCTTTGCTGCGGCATCGAGCTGCGCGCGCTTCGCCGCTGAGCGCCCGGCCGCGAATACACGGTAGCCCCGTTCGGCGAGCAACAGCGCCGCGGCCTTTCCCAATCCATCCGTGGCACCAGTAATCAAAACCGACTGAGTTCCGCGCTCCGCACTCATTCCGCCCCCTTTGGTGCACGCTATCGTATCGCGAATTGGAACGGCTCGCGCTGGGCGTGTCGGCGTCCCGTTTTCGGCACAGGGGCGGAGGCGCTGCTCTTTGTATTGATTAGGATTGCTAGACTAATTGCATTCCTTACGTTCTAATCGCAACGCTTGGGTGAGCATGCATGCCGACCGACGAAAACCTCGCCGTACCTGCGCCCGGAAAAAAGTGGCGGCTCGGTTTTTGGAGCCTGATCGCCACTCAATTCCAAGGCGCCTTCAACGAGAATGCCCTCAAATTTCTCGTTATCTACCTCATTCTTGCGGTCGAAAAAAATAAGGCACATCGTGACCAGCTCGAATTGCTTGTCGGCGTGCTCTTCGCGGCCCCTTTCATTCTCTTTTCGCTGACGGGCGGATATCTGGCGGACCGGTTCAGCAAACGCTCCGTCACCATCTGGACGAAAGTATTTGAAGTGGGGGTCATGGTGTTCGCCGCCGCGGCCCTCGTGGGACCCAATCTGAAACTGGCGCTGGCGGCGATTTTTCTCGTCTGCACGCAGGGAGCATTCTTCGGGCCGTCCAAGTACGGTTTGCTGCCGGAAGTGCTTCCGCAGGAAAGACTTTCGTGGGGCAATGGCGTTCTCGAACTCGGGACTTTCCTGGCCATCATCGTCGGCAGCGTGAGCGGTTCATTTCTTGCCGAAGCTTTCGACGGGCGCGAGATTTATTCGGGAGCGCTGCTCCTCGGTTTTACGATTGTCGGTTTGGCTTGGAGCTTTGGCATCAGCCGCGTGCCCGCCGCGGACCCGGCGAAGAAATTCCATCTCACCTCGCTGATCGACGTCTGGTCGCCAATGAAAATGATTCGCGGCGACCGCGTGCTGTGGCTCGCGGTGCTGGGCAACACCTACTTCTTTTTCGTCGGCGGGCTGCTGCAATTCAACATTTTTATTTATGGGCAAGACGTGTTGCATATCCGTTCGACGCAGGGCGGATTTTTGCAAGCGGCAATTGCCATCGGGATCGGCCTTGGCAGCTTTGCCGCCGGATATCTCTCGGGCGGAAAAATCGAGTACGGATTAATTCCTCTCGGCTCACTGGGCATGACCGCCCTTGGACTCTGCCTGGCGATTCCGGACTTATCATTCCGCGCCGTGCTGTTGCTGCTGGCGGCACTGGGTTTCTTCGGGGGATTTTTTATAGTGCCCATCAGCGCGCTGATCCAGCACCAGCCTGAGGAAGACAAGAAGGGCGTGGTCATCGGCGCGGCCAACTGGCTTTCTTTTGTGGGCATCGGCGCCGCTTCCGCGGCGTATTACGCCGCCACTCATTTTGCCCATCTCAGCCCCGGCGGAATTTTCTTCTGGTCGGCGCTGGCGACGCTCGGAGCAACAGCCTATGTGCTGTGGCTGCTGCCGGACTCGCTGCTGCGCTTGATGCTATGGTTTGCCACGCACACTTTGTACCGTCTGGACGTCGTAGGCCGGGAAAACGTGCCGGCGCGCGGTGGAGCATTGCTCACGCCGAATCACGTTTCCATGGCGGACGCCGTGCTCCTCATCGCTTCGATCGATCGTCCCATTCGCTTCATCATGTTCAAGGGCTCCTACGAGCACCCGCTCGTAAAGCCGTTCGCAAAGATCATGGGCGTGATTCCCATCGCCTCGGATCAAGGTCCGCGTGAATTGATCCATTCCTTGCGGATGGCCACGGATGCACTGAAGAACGGCGAAATCGTTTGCATCTTCCCGGAAGGCCAGATGACGCGCATCGGCCAGATGCTGCCGTTCCGCCGCGGCATGGAGCGCATCATCAAGGGCGTCGATGTTCCCATTGTTCCCGTGAATCTGGACGGCGTGTGGGGCTCGATCTTCAGTTTTGCCGGCGGGCGATTTCTTTGGAAATTCCCGCGGCAAATTCCTTACCCCGTGCGAGTCACCTTTGGAAAACCGCTGCCTCCGACGGCCTCTGCGCAGGAAGTCCGCCGCGCGGTGCAGGATCTCGGCGCGGAAGCTTTCGCGCGGCGCAAGAAGCGCATGCACACCTTGCCTGAATCATTTATCTACTCGGCACGGCGGCATCCCTTCCGCTTCGCCATGGCCGACGGGCAAAGGCCGAAGCTGAGCTGGTTTTCGGCGCTGGCGGGGGCTCTCGTGCTCGCGCGGCGCCTGCGAAAGCAATGGCAGGGCCAGGAAATGGTCGGCATCCTCTTGCCGCCATCGGTTCCCGGCGCGCTCGTGAATTACGCCGCAATGTTAATGGGCAAGGTGCCCGTAAACCTGAACTACACCGTTTCGAATGAAACGCTGGCTTCCTGCGCGCAACAGTGCAACTTGAAAA
>Ga0209701_10002212_pt1 | contig 12658 bp, 13 predicted proteins | sample CZO8metaG_4_FD_188356 | JGI IMG/M metagenome (GOLD analysis project Ga0209701, IMG submission 188356) | Vadose zone soil microbial communities from the Eel River Critical Zone Observatory, Northern California, USA - CZOApr15con2H3.8 metaG... | ecosystem: Environmental > Terrestrial > Soil >...
TGATGGATCATGGGCCAGTCAAGCTGAAGAGATCACGAATGTAGAGGTCGCGCGGCGCTTCGATGCCTACTTACGGCGTCTCTCGTGCTTTGTCGATGCGCAAGAACGAACAGAAGACGAAAAATGCCGTTTAGGCCATCTCCTCAAGGTTTTAACGCATTTGAGGCCGGGGCTCGTCCAATGTTACGACATCGAAGGATTTCCCCGGACCAACAATGAGATGGAACGCACCATTCGTGCCATCAAAATGCATTATCGTCGCATCAGTGGCCGCAAAAACTGGAACAATTATCTCTTGCGCTATGGACGCTGTGTCGCCTATCAAGAATGGTGGCAACAGCAACCTGATGGCGAGGCTCAACTGCAAGCTCGATTACGACAGGTGACTCCGGCATCGTGGCGACTCGTCCGGCAAGAGACCCGTCACTGTCACCAGGAGCAGCTCAACCGTTTTCGTTTTCGCCATCGACCACTGGACTATCTTGCTTCATTAGAGATGCGCTGGGAGCAAACCACCGGTACGGGCGTATTGCCCCCATAGTCGCAAAAGTCGTCCTTGTGCTGGTGTCGGCTCACAAGTGAGCCTCTGCGAGAAAGGTTGTTGAGGTTTTTGTGCGCTTTGCGCACAAAAACCTCAACACTTTTTTCTCTTTACGAGCACCGTAGGCGCGAGCAAAAGCCACGAAGAGCGACTTTGCGAAGCCCTGGTAATGTGTTACATAACTGGAATTAAGGGAATAAAATGTGGTATCCTTGTGGTATTCTTATTGTAAGGTGGATATAGTTGATTAACTAAATCACCTATGATGCCTGGCATCAGCGTCGTATAGTAGTGGCTGCGCAGCCGCATTCGGGGAATGGTGAAGGCAGCTTCAGCCATGCAAAAATCGCACGCATAACCCCAAGCATCAACATTTCGTATTTTGAAGACAGAAGGAGAAGTGCATGTCAGAAAACAAGGGGTACGTTCATCCAGAGGTATTAGTCGACGCAGATTGGGTACAGGCTCATCTGAAAGATCCCAAGGTTCGTTTGATCGAGGTTGATGTAGATACAAAAGCCTACGATCAGGGACATATTCCTGGTGCGGTGGGATTTAACTGGCAGAAAGAACTGCAAGACCAGCTCATCCGCGCTCCCATAAGCCAGAGGCACCTGGAAGAGTTATTGGGCCGCGCAGGGGTGAGCAATGACACCACCATTGTGCTGTACGGTGACAACAACAACTGGTTTGCCGCCTGGGCACTCTGGATTCTCAAGTATTATGGGCATGCCGATGTGCGTATGCTGGACGGTGGACGTGTGAAGTGGCTTGCCGACAAGCGCGAGATTACTACAGAAGTACCAGGCCATGCTCATACAACGTACCACGTGGGAAAGCCAGTGGCCGATATTCGCGCGCTGCGTGACCAGGTAATGCAAGAACTGGGCAAACAGGGCGTGGCCCTGGTTGATGTCCGTTCTCCTGGCGAATACAGTGGGGAACTGCTGGCTCCCGCGAATCTACCACAAGAAGGGGCACAGCGTGGTGGCCATATTCCGGGTGCGGCGAACATCCCCTGGGCATCAGCAGTACGTGAGGATGGAACTTTTAAATCGGCAGACGAGTTGCGTGCTATATACGGAGGCAAGGGTGTCACGCCAGATAAAGAAGTTATCGCCTATTGCCGTATCGGTGAGCGCAGTAGCCATACGTGGTATGTCCTCCACTACCTGCTTGGTTATCCCAAAGTGCGTAACTATGATGGTTCCTGGACAGAGTGGGGCAGCCTGATTGGCGCACCAATCGAGAAATAACCCATCCTAACCTGAAAACCATGAATGGATCTGCGGGTTTCCGGCAGGCGCGCCTGCCGGAAACCCGCAGATCCATTCATGGTTTTTCTCTATCCTCCGAGGGTCAGGTTATCATCGGTAGGCGGGCGAAAAGACCAGGGAGGCATAGGTGTTTCATCGCTAAATTGAGCTTCATTGGCATACTGAGGAGCAACGCTGGCGGCCTTTTCCTGTTCTTCGTACAACCTTGCCTGCTCAAATAATCGTTCGGCGGCAAGACCAGCATCGAAGTTTACATTTTTATTGGCTTCGGAATCGTTTGCGATAGCGAGAAAACCTTCCGCCACCTTACGAATCGCCTCTGGCGAGGTAATAACTTTTGCCTGTATTTGTTTATAGGCGTTGATTAACACCGCCTCATTCGGGCGTTTAGCAGGTGCAGCAGCAGGCGGCGGAGTTGCGGAATCCGGAGGCGGCTTTATGGTTATTGGATTTGCTGGAGGTGCAGCAGCACGTTGCGGCGTCTCCACTCGTCCACCTGTATCTGACCCCATCCTTCTGGGGGAAGCCTGTGCTGGTTGTTGTTGGGCTGCATCTCCTACGAAGACCGGCCTTGTAGTACTGGATAGGGAGGCGCGGGGAGTGAGAGTAATATCTCGAATTTTCACCTCTTTCATTTCTACTCCCCACTGAGCAGCGCGGTCGCGCATGTGTTCAAAGAGGATAGTGTTGAGATAATCCCAGCGTGCTTCCTCCGCCATTTCTCCGTTGGCATGTGAGCGGGAACGTGACCTCTGCCCCCAGACCAGAAAATCGTCTGCCGTGAGTTGGGGAGCGGCGTACTGCAGGACAACCTTAAAATAATCTTGCAGTTTCTCCTCCCAGTTTTCGGTCTGTGTCACGGCAAGATAGGCATCCTCCGGCACCAACTGATACGAGATGGTTGCCTTGAAGCTCAATTCTTCATCGAGTGACACAGGCACCGTCTGCTCAGGACACGTCCAATGCCTTTCCCGCGTATCCAGGTGCGTATCAATCCATTCCCAGGGTAACACAAAATTGAGGCCTTTATAGTGTGTACGGCTGTACTTACCAAATGAATATACAAGATCGACAGAGCCTTCAGGAACGGGACGCATGCAGATACGGGCCGTGATGAAGCTGCCAATCAGCATGACTACCAGCACAATCAAGGTAGGAAGAGGCCCAAAAAGGACAAAACAGCCAACGAGCAGGAAAAGGAAGAAGCCCGCAACTATGCCGAGCGACCAGTATACATTGTTCGCGCCAGCATAATAGAGCATCATTCCTTGCAATATCGCAACGGCTACCAGCACAAGTCCTATTGGCCAGAGCCGTTCCATGTGTAAGTAGAAGTGATTAGTGCGCATCAGCGGCAAGAGAAATAAGAAGGTCAATGCACCAAAAAGCAGTGGAGCAAGTATGGGGGATAGTTGTTGTCCAAATTGCCTCAGGGCTTCAGTGTTCGTGTAAAATGGTTCCGGTTTTGCTTGCTCATCCTCTTCGATGTCTCCATCTTCTGGAAATGCTGACTGGTCGGAATAGAACGCTGCTTCCTCGTCCTGCTCATATGAGAGAGGAAGTCCCTCCTCATTCGAGTCATCCCAGCTCAAATCGCTGGAATACTGCCATGTGGCATTGGGTTCCTTTCGTTCTGGCGACATAAGAGCTGCTTCCTCCCTCTCATCATCAATAGTTTACTGCACGATTCCACGAACGATGCCATTCACCTTGCAGAGCCTTGTAATTGAAAGTCTCGCTTTATCCCACACGAGCCACAACCTCCCCCTCCTTTTGTGCCACAACTCCCACAACTGCCTCCATCTTTCCGCTTACAGCCGCCTCCCCCGCTGCCGCAACTTCCGCAACCTCCACCTCCGCTGCCGCAACCGCCGCCTTTATTGAGGCTGCAACTTCCGCAGCCTTTACCCCCTACTTTTGCTTCTGCCGGTTCCGCCCCCGGCAACTGGTACTGATTCACAGGTATCGTAATGGTTACGCCACTCTCCAACATGACCTCGACCGACTCTTGCGGCACATTGACCGAGACGACTTTGCCTGGGCCACTTGGCGTATTGAGCATCGCGCCAATCTGTGGCATCGATTGTTTCGCCTGGATGTAATTATCATTTTCATACGAGAGACAGCATAAGAGGCGACCGCACACACCGGAGATCTTCGAAGGATTCAGAGGCAATCCCTGCTCCTTCGCCATCTTAATCGAGATAACCCCAAAGTCCGCAATCCATGAGCTACAGCAGAGCGTTTTGCCGCAAGGTCCCAGGCCTCCCTGGAGTTTGGCCTGGTCGCGTGCCCCAATCTGGCGTAGTTCGATGCGCGTGCGAAAGGCCGCGGCCAGATCACGCACCAGTGCGCGGAAGTCAACACGTTCATCAGCCGTGAAATAAAAGGTCAGCCGACCGCCATCATAGGCGTATTCTGCCTCCACCAGTTTCATCGGCAGGGCGTGTTGTGCAACGCGCTCCGCGCATTTGACCAGGGCTTCCTTCTCTTTTCCCTTGAACGAGAGCATCATGCGCAATTCGTCTTCGGTAGCCAGGCGCAATACTGGCTTGAGCGGATCGGTGAGATCGCTTTCGGCTATCTTCTTCGACGCAATCACTACACGCCCAGCCTCTACGCCTCGAACCGTCTCAATAATCACATACTGGCCTGTGTTATAGGTTTGCTCCCGTGGGTCAAAATAATAAATGCGTCCGGCAGGACGGAAACGAATTCCAGTGATGACAACAACGTTTCCGGTAATTGTCGCTGATATCATGCTTAATTATCTTTACTAGACACAGAAAGAAACGCGGCAACGGAGCCGCGTTGCATTTACATTTCGTTGGTCAGCAGGATTGCCTCCGCTACCTCGCGCATGGATTTGCGGTTATTCATGCTCGCCTTTTGAATCTTGCGGAATGCTTCCTGCTCAGTCAGGCCTTGTTTTTCCATCAGGAGTCCCTTAGCCCGGTCAACGACCTTGCGCGTCTCCAATTGTTCGCTAAGCGTGCGCGTTTTTTCTTCAAGGGCGCGAAATTCATTATAGCGAGCCAATGCTACTTCAATGGCGGGGGTCACTTCGCTTTCTCGCAATGGCTTGACGATATAGTTGACCACACCCGCCTCTTTGGCCCGTTCGACCAGCGGCATATCCCCGAAGGCGGTGAGCAACAGCACCGGTGCTATCTTTTCCTGCGTAAGCGTCTCGGCGGCGGCGATGCCGTCCATATCGGGCATTCTGATATCCATAATGACCAGGTCTGGTCGTATCTCGCGGGCCAAATTGACGGCACTGAGGCCATCTCCGGCTTCCCCCACTACAAGATAGCCCTGCTTGGTCAGTACATCTTTTAAATCCATTCGCTGAATGGTTTCGTCGTCAGCGATTATAACTCGTGTTGGCATGTGTATTACCTCTTCTGTTCCTCATCCAGCCCAGGTCAAGGCCGAATACACCAGGCAATCCCCAATTTCCGCGCCTCCCGGTCAACTCGCGCCTGGGTGCTTAGATATGAAGAGTATAACATATAACATAAGATGAGTCGAGATTTTCAAACAAAAAATTCAAGCTACCCATGATAGCCCCTTCTTGCCCCCGATCATTTCGGCAATCAACTGTGTCTCGCGAACGATCGAGCGCAGCTGCTCCGCGGTGATCGACTGGCGACCATCGCAGAGTGCGCTGTTGGGGTCGGGGTGAACCTCTAGAATGAGTCCATCCGCTCCAGCCGCGATGGCAGCACGAGACATGGTGGGAACCAGTTCTCGGCGACCGGTGGCATGGCTTGGATCAACAATTACCGGCAGGTGGGTCAATTCGTGAAGTAGCGGCACGCAGGCGAGGTCGAGTACATTGCGGGTCTGCTGGTCAAAGCTGCGGATACCCCGCTCGCAGAGAATGACCCTCGGATTGCCTGCCGAGACAATGTATTCTGCTGCCAGCAGCCATTCATCAATGGTAGCCGCCATTCCGCGTTTGAGCATGACCGGACGCCCCCGGCTGTTGTGGCCCGCGGCCAGCAGCAGGGGGAAGTTCTGCATGTTACGGCTGCCTATCTGCAAGATATCCGCGTATTCCGCCACTGTCTCTACCATGTCTGGTTCCATCACCTCGGTAATCACCGCCAGCCCCGTCAGCTCGCGAGCTTCAGCCAGCAGGTGCAGCCCTTCTATGCCCAGTCCCTGAAATTGGTAGGGCGAGGTGCGCGGTTTGAATGCTCCCCCACGCAAAACCACGGCACCGGCAGCTTTCACCGCCTGTGCCGTGGTTAGCAATTGTTCTCTATTTTCGACGGCGCATGGACCCGCAATGATGACAGGCGAAGAGGATGTGCTACCAACAGAGCTACGAATGGTCACGGCATTCCCGCCAGAGATGCCACCCGCGATGATAGTACTTCCCTCTGGCTTGAAGGCTCTACTGACCAGCTTGTACGGTGTCTTCACGCGCGTGATAGTCTCCACAGCACCCTGCTCAGCCAGTAGTGCGCCTGCCTGCATATCTATCTGAGAGCCATCCAACGCAATCACCTCGCATCCATCAATGTATGTAGGAGTGATAGGTCGTGCATTGCCCGTTATGCGACACAATAGTGCCAACAATTGGGCGCGTTGCTCGTCGCTGGCCTGGCTACGAATGTTGATAATCATCAGAAAAGTCCTCTCTGTCTACTAAGTACAATAAAAACAAAAAAGCAGAGGTTTGCTCCTCTGCTTACTCCAGCATGACTGGTGAAAATTTTGCTCAGCCCAAAGGGCCCACCATCATGCTGGAGGGCTAAACCAATAGCAAAAACTGTATTGTTGGTGTGTTATGCTTGTCGTTTGTTCGCTGAGCATACAATTATTCCATCTGTTACACGTTTACCGACTGACACGTCGGTTCTTTATCTAATAAGATTATAGGTGGATATTATGGCTGTGTCAAGGGGTACCCCCAGTTAGTACGTAATGAACGTACTACGAAACCCAGCGTGAGAGTTTGAGATCGGCTCTCTTTTTGCCCTTTCCTCAACTATTTTCTTAACTGCGTGCATCGTGTGCGCAACCTCAGAAAGTCTTTTTTCTGTTTGATCTTTTTGGCACTTGACCCATTCAAGTTTCTTCAGTAAGTTGTCTTTTTCAGCAGCCAATTGGTAGAGCCTTAAAAGTCCATTACTTTCGGTGATTGGACCCGGTCTGGTATTTAGGCTGCGAATTCCTCTTATATCACTGGCTCCTTTGGTTATCATATGCTCCTCCTTGCTTTAAAATTGCAGTTCTTATGGAAACAAACCTTCCACCTAGAAGTGTTTCTCAATGAGACCGATAACTGCCTCTGTCATTTGCCCTCTATCATTGCTGTTGTGTCTCCCTGATATTAAGGCGTCAACACAAATATCAACAAAAAGAGGATTATGTTTCTCCGCATGCACCCCTTTTTGTCTGAGAATCTTTCCAATAACAATTCCCGGCCTGATACTTATTGGCTGACAGGGGCCAACCATCTGACGGAAGTCTCGCAAAATTCCCACAATCTTTTTGGTATCTTCGAGCGTCACACCGGTCCTGGCAACCACAATCGCTCGTTCTGTCTCCTCATCAAAATAATCTAAATGCATGCTCACCATCCGGTCTAAAAGCGCATCCTGGGTTTTGTGAACTCCAGCATACTCAAAGGGATTGGAGGTGAAGATGGCTTTAAAATTAGGGTGAACTTTAATATAGCCTGCCTCTTCCCCTTCCCCCTGTGACGGTGGCAACGTCAGAATTCCCTCCTCTACAACAGACAGAAGGGCGTTATTGGCTTCCGGTCTTGACCGGTTAAATTCATCATATACTAAGGTTAACCCTTCCTTACAAGCAGTAGTTAAACGGTTGTCTACCCAGCGTTGCGATACGTCTTCTTCTGTCTTTAACACCGAGTGAATAAAATTATCAATCAGCTTACGCTTGCGATAACCCATTCTATCTCCAACCAGATCTGAAGTCCCGAGCTCTTCATCCCCAAACAGAAGCATCATCGGTTGATGAAGTTTATACGCCAGGTGCATCGCCAACGTACTTTTTCCCGTACCGGTTGGACCAGTAAAATGAACTGGAAAGCCGGCTTCAAGGTATGACATCGCCCGGTCGATAATTTTTTTGACTGCCGGTGTCTCTATAAACTCCTCGGACGGACTGACAGATAAACCAGTAGTCTTATTCATAAAGGACCTGTCCCCTCGCCTTGACAAAAAGCGCATTTCATTTTTGCTGTTTCAGCCATCACCTATTCTTCCTCCTGTGTTTTTGCTTTCGCTCTTTTTTTCTGCATTTCTTCTGCCAATTCCTTCCAACTTTTCGCCATCTCTTCCCGCTCCTCACGAAACCTCGCAATTGTTTCCTCAGCACTTTTCCTTATAGCCATACTTACCTGAGTGATTTCTTCAACTTCCTCTTTCCGTGCCTCTGTCGCTCTCTTGGCCTCAGCGATAAACCTCTTAAAATCGCGCAACCTCACTTGTCTGCCATCGCCAAAAAGGTTCTTAAGTCCTTCAGCTAGAGCTTGCTCCTCTTTTTGAAACTGCGCCAGCATCTCCATTACTTCCTTCTCTCGTGCTTTGCGCTTTTCAATCACCTCTCCTAGCAGCTTCTTAAAATCAGCCTTTCTTAAGGATTCTCCCTTAGCTAAATTCTGTTGCAGCTTAGATGCAAGTTCATCCTGCTCTTTTTTGACACTGGCGATAGTCTGATGAGCATTCAACTGCAAAGCTGCAACCTTTTCCACCACGGCATCATAAAAATCCGCAATTTCTGCTGGAAGAGCTTTTACTTTTACATTTGTATCTACCATAAATCACTACCCCCTTGTCTACGGGTGATTATTTTGCCACTCTGCGACGTATTATCGACGTGGTTGTCAAGGCAGCCGCGCGGCTGCCTTGACAACCACGTCGATAATACGTCGCAGACGATAAAATTAAAGGTCCGTTAACAACCCCTTCCGCTTGGAACATAAAAGTGTTCTTTCCAACAATGACCCTTTGTGTCGCAGGCGCAAGAAGTAAGATATAAATCTTACTTCTTGCTTCCAGTTCCTTTATCCGCTGTGTTAACGCCCATCTTTGCCTTTGGTGTAGGGACCAACTCATTGCGCCCACCGCCGATTAATCGGCCTGCTCTTTTTGCGGCCATCACATTGTTCAGATGTTCCCAATGGGTGTGGGCTTGCTGGTGGTCGGCGGAGAAACCGGCCAGCATATCGCCTACCGTCTTACTAAGCTCCCTTTGAAAGCATGAAAGCTCGCTTCTCAAAGAACTTGCCATCTCTTGATGATCGCTCCTAAAATCAGCCAGGGTTTTGGCGGTGTCTTTTTCAATATCTGCTACCGCACCTTTTATTTCCCTCATCAGAGTAGCAAACCCCTTCATTCTTTCTTTTTCAGAAGCAGAAAGAAACGCAGCAAATGCTCTTGCCGTATCTCTTGAGTCTTCAGCATTCCCGGCTCTCATCTTCTGTACCTGTCTTGCTCGACCTGACCTGTTAGAGGCAAGGGATCGCTTCTGATCACTAGCCATCTTTTCGTGTTCCCGGTGAAAGTTTCCCAGCGTCTGGTGGGTTTCTTTTACAAGATCAGAAACCGCCGCTATCCTTGTTTCATAGGAAGCTTCAATATCTTCAGTTAAAGATTTTACCTGATGGTTAATCGACATCTTTTCCCTCTTTTCGATTATGTTGATAAGGCATGCTTTCCAGGCCTGGCGGGTAATCTCTCTCTTGTCTCCCGTGTGTAAAGGATTCCTTGATAAACTTGGGACGCTTTACGCCTGCAAAGGATGCCTTAAATATTCCTCAACGTTTAGGCTGCTGAAGCAGTTAGCCCGATGGCTTCGGCATATTTAAGGTAGGTCTCAACTGATGCGACTACAACTCTGGCTTCAATTGCCAGAAGTTCAATACCCACCAGAGAGAGCCTGACCCAGGCGTCAATTACCACACCTTTGTCAAGGATACGGTCAATAACCTCAACAAGACTGGAAGACGCCATCGACTTCTCTACGGCCATGTTTATTCACCTCCTCGTATTTAGATTTACTACCTTGGTAGTAATTCGAGTATACTCATATCAAAAAACTGAGCAATCGCCAATGGGAAACCCATCAATCGCCAACGGGAAACCCATCTTTTGTAGGGGCCGATTTATCGCGCCCATCGCCGATTTATCGGCCCAAATCATCGCGCCCAGACCTCGCCGTAAGGGTCGAGCAAATACATCAATCGCGCCCCGAGGGGGTCATCAAGCAAGGGTATATTTTGTACCACAGCGTATAGTGTGTAAGAGCGCTGTAACAGGCGCTGCTATCCATCTACGCTTTTTTGTGGAGGTAGTTCATACTGCTTCTTTTGCTGCGTGATGGAAGGAAAAAAGCTTGCGGGCGTTGCAATTCTAATAGGTTGCAAGGTGTCTAGCCAAGGAAGGTAATATTGAAAAGGAAGGTAATATTGAAAATACACCAACTAGCCTGGAAGAACTATCGCATGCCACTGCGAAAGTGGATAGCGGAGAACTTCCAGCGATATATACCGGTGAGAGTCATGCAGCGGTGCTGCATTGTTGTTATGCTGATCCTGCTCGTTCTGGGAGCGAGTTTCGCTTTCAATAGCGGGAAGGCAGAAGCGCAAAGCTTCTGTCCGCGGGGAGCTTTACCACACACGGTGGTACATGGCGATACGTTGAGCAAGATTGCAGCGCGCTATGGAGTTAGTTGGAGGAGCCTGGCTTCCGACAATCGTCTCGCCAACCCCAATCTTATCTATCAAGGGCAGGTTATCTGCGTCGTAGAGGTGGAGATAAACGGGTACGTCCACGTTTCCCAGCCCCCCAGGCGGCCAGGGTTCCCAGCCTCCCCTGTGAGATCGCGTAATGTCTTCCCCTATGGAGCCTGCACCTGGTGGGCCGATCAGCGATATTTCCAGCTACATGGTGTCTTTGTCCCCTGGAGAACTCAAGCGAACGCCTGGGAGTGGGTGGCGCGTGCCTATCAATTTGACTGGAGAGTCTCATCCAGACCTTCGCCGGGGGCAATTGTTGTACTCCAACCCTGGGTTCAAGGAGCCTATGGGCTGGGCCATGTGGCGGTCGTGGAGCGAATACTCAATAATGGCCATGTCATTGCTAGCAACATGAGCTGGGGGCACTATCCCTGGCAGGTTACCTATGTGCAATTCGCTCCGGGACCAGGGGTGACCTTCGTCAGCCGGTTATGACTGGTCTTTACCCGTACCGGATGTGAAGATCGTGTTCTGCTGAAGAACACGAGATAGATTTGTGACACATCACTCGCAAGCGAAAGGGGCGGTTCTCGCAAGAGAACCGTCCTTTTATTTTGCAAAATCACCTCGACTGTCACCCTGAGCGCAGCGAAGGGTCTGCATGAACCGATTTGTTTGGTCCATTATACTAAAGATAATTAAACCCCAGACCTTGTATCTGGGAGTATCGCTTGACCCCTGCAGATACTTCTTACCACTTTGTCATCCTGAGTGAAACGAAGGATCTCACGGGGATAAAAAATTGGGAATGAAAAATCATGCCAGCAAAAAAAACCGCTCAAAAGAAAAAAGACGAGGAAGAAGTAGGGGAGGGGGTAGACTTTAGCATAGGTAAAATTTCCCTCGCCGGCCTTTTTCAAGGAATCGGAAGTATCATTGATTTAGTTTCCAAGATGGAGGAAGAAGGGAAGGGGGAGGTAAATCGCGAGGAAGAATTTACCAGTCCATCAGGTCGAGTCAAAGCGGTCTATGGTTTCTCCGTAAAAACGGGGCGTGGTGGAAAGCCGACAGTCGAGCCGTTTGGCAATGTTAAAAAGACTGCCAAAGGACCGGTAGTTGAGGAAGAGAGACAGCCTTTAGTTGATGTCTTTGATGAAAAAGACCACGTTTTAGTAATTATTGAACTTCCGGGGATAGAAAAAGAGCACATTAGCACCAAAGTAAATGGTGATATTTTAACGCTCTCTGCTGCTCATGGTGGTCGCAAATATTATAAAGAAGTGGTTTTGCCAGAAGATGTTGACGCCGACACCTTACAAAGTAAATATAAAAACGGCGTTTTAGAGATAAGGATGAGCAAGAAGTAGTATGGCCGGAATAACCGTTCAACTCAAAGTAGCCGAAGCCCATCCTCGAGATGTGGGTCGTGGTATTGCCCGCGTTGATCCCGAAGTCATGGAGAAACTGGGTATTGACGACTCCGGAGAGATCGTTGGGCTCCAGGGCAAGCGGGAAACAGTGGTCAAGATCATGCCTACCTTTCCAGAGCTTCGGGGCCGCGGCATTGTCCAAATTGACGGAATAATCAGGGAAAACGCGCAAGTCGGCATTGATGAGCATGTCAAACTTGCCAGAATCAAGGTTGAGGGAGCAAGAAAAGTGACCCTTTCCCCTTTAACCTTAACTGGTAGAATGACTACTGATGGTGCCTACCTTTCAAGACAACTTTCTGCAATCCCGGTTACTCACGGAGATAGGGTTCAAACCACCTTTTTGGGAACAAAGAAACAAGACTTTAGAGTGGTAGATACCCTGCCCTCTGGGGCAGTACTTTTAACACCCCAAACCATCATTTCAATCACCGGAGAAGGTAAGGCAACAGAAGCAAGGTTGACCTATGAAGATATAGGCGGGCTTGGAGATCAGGTGAAGCGCATCCGAGAGATGATTGAACTTCCGCTGCGCTTTCCTCAAGTTTTTGCCCGTTTGGGAATTGACCCCCCAAAAGGTGTCCTTCTGCACGGTCCGCCCGGCTGTGGAAAGACCCTGATTGCCAAAGTGATAGCCAATGAAACCGATGCCTATTTCTTGCAGCTCTCCGGGCCAGAGATTATGCACAAG
>Ga0209701_10002216_pt1 | contig 12651 bp, 14 predicted proteins | sample CZO8metaG_4_FD_188356 | JGI IMG/M metagenome (GOLD analysis project Ga0209701, IMG submission 188356) | Vadose zone soil microbial communities from the Eel River Critical Zone Observatory, Northern California, USA - CZOApr15con2H3.8 metaG... | ecosystem: Environmental > Terrestrial > Soil >...
ACGAAGCCGGCGGTCGCGGCAGTGCTGACACGGATGATTTGGAGGGTCACGGGTCGTCTTCTCCGCTAGCCACTCTAACTACCAGCAGGATCCTGCGGGGACCCGGGTGGAAACTTCTTGCGATCTATTCCTGAGATCCTCAAGAGCTCTTCTGTTTGAGGCGCTTGACAAAACCCTCATCCTCTAATGCCTTCACGATGCTCATATCGACAAAAGAATTCGGGTCGGCCTTGAGCACTTCGGGCTTGGTTCTACCGTACTCGGCCAGAAAGGTCTTCATCCCCTCGACGGTCGGATAAGGAAGGTCGGGGATGGCCGTCTTGAAATAGGCGTAGGGCTGCTCCAGCAGCGACTCCTCCATCTTCGTGTACTTTTTCAGGACCGCGATCGTCTCAGCCTTGTGCGTCCTCATGTACCGGATCGCCTCCAGCACCGCGCGGCCGAAGCGCAGCGCGGTGTCGCGGTGCTCTTTGAGAAAGCGGTGGCTGGTGATGACTCCGGTGTGCGGATAAGGGATGCGCTTGCCGGCGAGATCGGCCAGCACCTTGAAGCCCATCTTGTCCGCCACGTCCAGATCGCTGTTCGAGATCACGGTAAACTGCGCCATCCCTTGCTGCATCGCCATCATGCGCAGGTTCGTCGCGCCGACGACGCGCAAGGTCACGTCACGGTCCGGGTCGAAGCCCAAGCCGCGCAGCCCCAACCGCATCGCGAAGTCGGCGGAGGTCGCCGCGCTGTGGTTCGAACCGACTTTGCCCTTGAGTTCCTCGATGCGCTGGATCTTCGGAACGGCGATCAGATAGTAAGGGAGATAGACCTCAAAGCCCATGATCATCGTGACGTCAGCGCCCTGGAGTTTGGCTGTCACTACGGCCGGTCCTGTGCCATGCGTCAGCTGCAGGTCGCCGGCCATGAGGGCCATCAGCGCCTTGGGCGTGCCTTCGATGTAGATCAGGCTCGCATCCAAGCCATACTTTTTGTAAAGGCCCGCCTCTTTCGCAACCCAGAGCACAGAGGTTGCGCTGGCGTTGGGCGAAATATAAGCGAGGTTGATGCGCTCCTCGGCCACTGCCGCTTCTTGCACCGCAAAAAATAGCGCCAGTAATAAACTGCCAACCAAGATTTGTCGACGCATAGGTTATTCCCCCCGTTGACGGGCTGAGCGTCCGTAATATATTACGCGCAAACTATTCCAAGCGACAAGAACCGCCAAGCGGGAGAAACAAGACTCAAAACGAAGGGATGAATGAAAGTTTGACCCGGAGCTCCGCTAACTGAATAGGTAAGGAAAATTAGACCCCCTGCAAGGGAGCGCACGTCACTTCGACCGAGCCGTCCTGGCGCAGCCGAACGACGTTGACCGTGCCGGCAAGGTCCGGAGAGCCCGAATAGTAGGCGTGGATCTGCTCGTCGCCCACGCGCGCCGCGCGATTCCAATGTCCCAGCGCGACATAATCGGCGCCGGTGGCGAGAAGCTCTTCACGGCGGATCAGCCAGGAGCCGAGAAGGCGGCCCGGCTCGGCGGCTTCGACGTAATGGCCGTGCGCGGCGGCGAGCTGCCAGCGCGTCGAGCGGGAACGCGGCTTTTCCAGCGGCGACATGTCGAAGTAGTCCAGATGCGCCCTGCCCCAGACCTCCAAATCAAGCTTGGGAAAAACCACCGCTTCGCCGACGGTGAGACCGAGCACCCAGACATTGGAAGCGGCCGCCAGCTCGGCGCGATGATAGACCGAGTCGGGGGTCAGCGGATCGTGGTTGCCGGGCAGGATCACGATCGGCGCGCTGAACTCGCCCATGGTTCGCGCGGCGCGATCGACCAGCTCGGCCGGCTGGCGATTGTGGTCGAACGTATCCCCGACCAGTAGTACGAGATCCGCGCCCACTGCCGTAGCAGCCGCGAGAACCTGGTGGAGAACTGACAACTGATCGGACGAGTAGGAAGCGCCAAAGCTGGAATCGGCGCTGAGGTGCAGATCCGAGCTGTGGACCAGAACCACCTCGCGTTGCGAAGCCCCGCTCATACGGAAGAAATTAGCGGATAATCAAGTGTCCTGTCAACGCGAGACCGGATTGCCGGCAGGAGCGGACTGATCCGCTTCGGAGCGGCTTGTCCCGGCGCGAAAAAATATAATTGATGCTTTAAAGAAAATGAGCTATGAAGCTACCGGGTTAAACCTTCTGCTCAAGTCTGAGCGATCAAAAATGAAAGAGGTCTTTATGAGAACAAGCGTCATCGTCTGTCTCTTAACCATCTTGCTGCCGGGTTGGTCCCATGCAATGACAGACAGCCCGACCGCAGAGGTCAAGTCCACCGTAGACCAGGTGATAAGGATCCTGACGAATCCTCAATACCAAGCGGAGGCTAAGAGAGAGGATCGCCGAAAGCTCCTGCGCGACACGATTCTTCCCCGCTTCGATTTTCAGGAGATGTCCAAACGCGCTTTGGGAACCGAGTGGCGCCGTCGGACTCCGGAAGAGCAGCGGGAGTTTGTGAAGCTTTTCAGCGATTTCTTAGAGAAGACTTATGTGCGGAGGATCGAATCCTACAATAATGAGAAGTTCCTCTATATCGCCGAGAAAATAGACGGCTCCTATGCAGAGGTCAGCAGCAAGATCGTGACCACCAAAGGAGAGGAATTCAAAATCAAGTACATGCTGCATCGCCCCGCAGAGGAGTGGCAGGTCTATGACATGGTTGTCGAAGACATCAGTCTGATCAACAATTACCGCTCCCAGTTCGGTCGAGTGATCGCACAATCATCCTACCAGGAGTTGGTCCGTCGATTGAAAGACAAGCTGGCGCAGGAGGGCCGCCTGTAAAGATGAGATATTGCCAAGGCATCTTCAAAGAAGCAGCTTGCGAGTTCAAACTTTTGTACCAAGGAGGTGCTGTATGAGCCCAATCTTTGAGACTGACCCATCGTTCTCTTATTTGGTTTTGCGCTTAGGTCTGGCGGTTGCGTTCTTCGCCCATGGATCGCAACAACTTCTCGCTTGGTTCGGCGGACACGGTTTCAAGCAAACCCTCGGCAACTGGAACCAAAGGTACGGGATACCGGCGCCCTTGGGCGTGGTCGGTATCTTCACTGAATTCTTTGGCAGTTTCGCCCTTCTCGTAGGATTCCTCACGCGACCCTTTGCGCTGGGCTTGGTTATTTTCATGGCGGTCGCCATCCAAAAGGCTCACTGGGAACACGGCTTCTTCCTGGCGCGCCGACCGGGAGAAGGCAGTGGGATCGAGTATTGCCTGGCGCTTTTTCTCATGGCTTTGGCGCTTCTCATCGGCGGCGGCGGCGCCATGTCCATCGATCGGCTACTGAGTCAATAACCGGATTGGGGAGGGTGAGAGATCTGTCGCGTGAAGTATCGTCATCTCGGTAAGCAAAGGCTCAAGGTTTCCGCCATCGGTTACGGTTGCCCGACCTTCGTCGGTAAGCTCAGCGACGAGGACGAAAAGAAAGCCATTGCCGTTCTCCACCGCGCCCTAGAGCTGGGCGTCAACTTCATCGATACGGCGGACCATAACCACGGCAACAACGAGGAACTGCTGGCCAAGGCGCTAAAGGGAAAACGAGACGCCGTCGTGCTGGCGACGAAATTCGGCAATCTCAGAGGCCAGCCATGAGCGAAGGGCCGCCTGGCCGATGGGCGGCCGGAGTATGTGCCCATCGCCTGCGAGGCGTCGCTGCGGCGCCTTCAGACGGACTACATCGATCTCTATTATCTGCACCGCATCGATCCGGAGGTGCCGATAGAAGATACCATCGAGGCGATGGTCCGGCTCATCGAGCAGGGAAAGATTCGTCACATCGGCCTCAGCGAAGCGGGACCGCGGTCGATTCGCCGGGCGAATGCGGTCCATCCGGTCACATCTGTGGAGAGCGAATATTCGCTATGGACGCGAGAGTACGAGGCGAACACGATCCCCTTGGTCCGCGAGCTCAGCGTCGGGTTTGTCTCTTACTATGCGCTCGGGCGGGGTTTCTTCGCCGGCGGGGTCAAGAGTTTGTCCGAGCTCGATCCCAAAGACGCGCGGCGAGGAGTGCCCCGTTTCTACGAGGAGTACTTCGGACACAACCTGCGCCTGCTCAATCCGCTGCAGGAAATCGCCGATGCCAAAGGATGCACTTTGGCGCAACTGTCGCTGGCCTGGATCCTCCATCAAGGGGAATCGTTCGTTCCCATCCCGGGAACCCATCAGATCCCGCATCTTGAAGAGAATGTCCGCGCGGCCGATCTCGTCCTGACTCCGGACGATCTGGGCAAAATCGATAAGATCTTCCCCCAAAAGGGAGGAGTTGCGGGCGAGCGCCACGACCGGGACCGTTCCCACGAACTCAACATCTGACGGCGGCTTGGTTTCCTTATTTCTTGCAAACCGCAAACAATAGGGCTCTTTCAAGAGATTTCAGAGCGAAAACTCACTCATTTATGCATGTAATGATTAGAGCGAAAAAAAAGTCCTCAAATTCACCCCGCGCCGGAGCATCTCAGCTTTTACGGCGGTGGTTATGAGATTGCCACCGAGACCGCCAAAAGTCTCCTTTGAAATATTCACGAAACCTAACAAAATGGTAGTACAACGACTTCTCCAACGAGGGGTACCGCGCCAATGTCCGTCTCCATTCTTCAAGGGATCGAGAGTCGGGATGCGATGGATCGGCAGCAGCGCTTTCGGCAACCCTTCGTGCCTTGTAAGCAATCTTTGCAAGCTTTCTTCTTAAGCCAAAACCGGCGACTCCAAAATCGCCTCGCCGCAGCGGCTCAAAAGCAGGGCTATAGGCGAGATCATGCATCAATATCAGAGGGTCGATCAGCCGCGTCCGGTAATACCTTTCACTTCTATTCACCAACGTCGCTCCCTCATCATGAACACGAAACGCAGCTAAGACCTTCGGGATGTAAGTGAACCCTGTATGAATTCCCACTCGTATCCAGTACTCCAGGTCGCAGAGTTGAATAAGATTCGAGTTGAAACCGCCGAACCGTCGGAACACCTCACGGTGCAAGATCACCGCCGTCGGCTCTCCAATAAAATTAACGCCAACATACTTACGGACGGCCCGACAGAATGCTTCAGCGGAAATGTCTGTCAGACCGAGGAATATTTGCCGTATAGACCAACGGGCGCGGTGTTTCTCATACAGTTTTTGTACATCCGCGCTCACCCCGTCGAATACGATGTTTCGCTCACATACTCTGACAAGCCTGGATCCCCGTGATTCCTGGACCATCATTTTCAGGCAGTCGGGTTCAATAAAATCGTCCTGAAAAACAAATTTGATCCATTCCCCGTTTGCCAATTCCATGCAGCGGTTCCAGTTCTGAACCATCCGGATGTTCCTATCGTTGGCCGCAACTCGAATCCGGCTATCTTCCTTTGCATACTCCTGTGCGATCTCCAAGGTGCCGTCGCCGGATTGGTCATCGACAACCAAAACCTCAAAATCAGAAAACGTTTGCCGCAGTATGCTTTCCAGACACTGCCTGAGGTGCCTTGCGCCATTGAAGGTTGGGACACACACGGTAACCGCAGGTCTTCGACCGCTGGGAGTCATGGAATCCCTGTTACTGGGATGGGTGCGATACCATCAGCCATGTCGAACTCGCCTTGGCCCCCGCCGGTCATGAGAACTTCTTATTGCAACCTGCTAATGGGAACGGCGCAGTTTCTTGATTAAAAAGGTCCTCCGGTAGCAACGGCCAAAATTGAGATGGCACAAAAGAGGCGCTAAAAGTTTCACAGTAGCGCGAAGCAGGAGGTTGACTCCTGAATTCCGCGCATTCAGCAGCAGAGACATGTACAACCGCTGTAAGTGCATATTGACGTTTTTATCTTCTCTAATATCAAGCCGATACCCAAACTTTTCCACCCCGCTCTCAAGCCAAGCTGCGAAATCCGCCCGCGTCGGGAGACTAAGCTTCCTATGCTCTTCAAGCCAATGCAAAACAGGCCTATGCCGGACCTCAAACCAATTGGCCATTGTCTGGTCAAAGTGCCGAGCCGGATCCCCGCTCGGAAATGCAACAAAAAACCTTCCACCTGGCTTGACTACGCGAAGCATCTCCAAAACCGCCCCAGGCCGGTCGTCGGGACCCATATGCTCGAACGTATCCACGCACACAACGTAATCACAGGAATTGTCTCGAATCGGAAGCGAAGTGGCCGCACCGACAACAGGCACCAGCCTCTCATTGAGCTTTATTTCACTAGGAGTGAAGAGCGTGTCGATACCAACGACTCGACGGGACACAAAGGCGCTCAATCCGTAACTATTAGGACCGACCTCGACGATTCTCAAACGATCCCGGCGATCACGGGTGATTAGTTTTGCAACCTGTAAATATCTAAGCGCCCAATCGACGTACCAGGCGTTGGGATGGTTTGCGTATTTTTTGAGGTAATATCTGAGGCTATGAATAGGATACCTCAGTCGATGAGGTCAGAACCCGCCCTCAGCCGTCTCTCACCTTAACGATTTATATCGCGGTCATCCATGGATTGCCAGTCAAGAATTATTGGCTCTTGTCGACGCTAAAGCTCCGAGTTCCCGGCGCGCGCCACGATCGCGACCAAGCCAACGAACTCAACATCTGACGGCGGTCGGTGGGCCGAAAAACAGGCGGGCTCAGTGCTGGATCTCAACCACCATGCTTTTTCCCGGGCAATAGACGTAAGTTTGGCGGTCATAGAACCTTTTCTCTTCCCTGTCCGTATCCGTCCATTAGAATTCCAGACAGTGCGGCATCTCTTGTAAAGTGAAATCGATGCGCTTGATGGTTATTTGTTCTACCCTGTAGGGCTCCTTGGAGTCCGCGAATGCCCTGTAGCTGAACTTCCTCGTCTCTCCCTCCTTCCAATTGCCCACGGGAAACTTCAATCCTCCCGAAAACATTCTCGTGCCCAGGCCCGGCCTTGCGTCATAAAGCCTCCCCAGACCGGACTTTTCTTCGTTGATGGCGAAGAGCTGCAGCTTCGTTCCGCTCTTTCCGGGATTGATTCTCTCGTAGACGAGAAACATCTGGCCCGTGACCGGATGCTTCCACTCGACCGGCCCTCTTATCTGGTAGCGTGACTGATGAACGTAAATCGCGTCGACTTTTGGCATTTTGAGCTCTCTTTTCCCATCCCGCGCCGCACCTGACCAAAGCTCGACAGGGATGTATCTTTCGTTTGTCGCGCGGTCCGTTGAATCCTCCCGGACTTTAAGATCGACGGAGGCGCCATAAGCCGATGCCCAAGTCATCGCCCAAATCAGAAAGCACCGCAAAAACAAATCGCGCTTCACTTCAAAACGCATCTGGATCTGCCTCCCGTCGATCAGAAAAAAGTGGTTCACTCCGCTTTTTCCTTCCGTACAAACTTCAGACAACGAACAAAGGGCTGCTGTCGATGCAGTCCAGCGAGAGAAGAAAAGGATGAAATGTCTGATTCAGTCCCAGACCGTGCGGACCAAGCCGGAATTCTGGATCTTCTCGTCACCGCTCACTAGCGGCAATCCCAATATTCTAGCCTGAGCCACAATCATCCGGTCATAGGGATCCCTGATTCCCACCAAGGCGGAGGCTTCCAGAAGGAGCTGAGCGTCGTTTTCTCCCAGATCGAAGTTCTCTGCCTGCATTACCGAAAGGAGAAGTTCCCTGAAAGGCAAGCGAAGCCGGATTTTCCCCGCTTCGGAGAGCAACATGATTTCCTCCAACACGGTGAAAGGAATCAGGAGTGTATCCAGTCCCCGCTCGACCCGGTCAAAGACAGCTTTGGCTCCCCGGCCCAGCCGTCTGTGTTGACCGGTGAAATGATAAACCAAGGCATGAGTGTCGGTGGCAAGCGTCATTTAGAGAGAGCGCGCTAAGGACTCAATCCTCGATTTTCGCAGCTGCTTGATGGCCCAGTCGATATCGCCAACCGCAGTTGCTGCGCCTCTGAGCTTTAGAATCCGCCTGTCCCGGGAACTTCTCAGATTTCTGCTCGCGTTCGCCATGGCCCGGTATTTTTCAACCCCGACAATAACTGCGAGCGGCTTTTGCCTTCTAGCGATGACGTAAGTCTGCCCCCGCTCGCTCACCTGATCCACAATCTCGCTCAGATTGGCTCGAGCCTCGACGAATGAAAGCACTTTTTCCTTTGCCATTGCCTGCCCGCTTTTATATGTACATCTTAAATGTACACTACTGTCTTGCCCGCGTCAAACGAAGCATGCATAAAGCAAAAACCCGAACTCTTGCGATTCGGGCCTTTCAACAGTAAAGGTCTTACGCCGCCGTCATTTGGTTGGTTGTACTACTCTACGGATCTTGCTAAAGGAAAACACTTCAGCTCTTTACAATGAGAAAAATACGATGAGCAACAGCGAAGCCAAGGCACGCCTGTAAAAATCCCCGTCATCACTTTTGACTCGATGGCAACCACCAAGCTCGATTCCATTTGGACCCCCACATTCGCCCTTCTCTGTTTGGCGCAGTTCCTGGGCTACGCGCATCACGCCTTGCTGACACCGACGTTCCCGCTTTATGTGACCCATCTCGGCGGCTCGCCTTTCGTCGTCGGATTGGTCCTCGCCTCCTTCGCCGTGACCAGCGTGCTTTTCCGCCCGCTCATTGGCGACTGGGCAGATAGGTGGAGCGAGGCGGAAGTGTTGGCTTCAGGTCTGCTCTTTCAAGGCGCCAGCATGCTTTTATGCCTGATCCCGGTCGTCGAGGCCACGATGCTCGCCAACGGCCTCAGAGGAATCGGCTGGGCCGGGCTCAATACCGGAGGGTACTCGCTGTTGGCGTTGACTGCGCCCGCGGCGAGGCGAGGAGAGGCCTCGGGCTTTTACAGCGGGGTGCAGAGCAGCGCTACGATTCTATTTCCCGCCGTCGCGCTCTGGCTGATCGATGCCCCTTTCGGCGGGTTCCAAGTCGTGTTCGTTGTGGCCGCAACGCTCGCCGTCATTGGCGCGGGCGTCGGCGCGGTCCTGGCGCGCCACGCCCCTCGCGCCGCTCACGTCCCGCATCCTGAAAGCTCCAGATCGTGGTGGGTCGAAGCCTTCACCCTGGTCGATCGCGATGTTTTGCTACCCTCGGCGTTGCTCTTCTGTTTGAACCTTACTCTTCCCGCCATCACCAGCTTTCTCGTGCTCTATGCTCAGACGATCGGGGTCGGCAACCTCGGCTGGTTTTTCGTCGCGAGCGGAGCGACGAGCCTACTCTCCAGGCCCCTTCTCGGCCGCCTCTCAGACAGGATCGGGCGGGGTCGCTCCTTGGCAACGGGGTTTGCGCTGCAGATTGCAGCCTTCTCACTACTGGTCGCGGCCTCCGGCCTCACGGGATTACTCATCTCAGGGGTGCTATACATGCTCGGCAACGCGATCGGTAGCTCGACGACCTTGGCGCTCGCCATGGAACGGGCCAACCCTCAACGCCGAGGCCGGGCGATGGCGACGTTCTCCGTCGCTTACCCTTTGAGTTTCGGGGTCGGTTCGGTGTTGACCGGAAGCGCGGTGGATCTGGCAGGATACTACTGGATGTTTCTAATCGTCGCGGGGCTCGGAGCCTCAGGCCTCGTGTTAACACTCGCGAACTGGTCCAGCCTGAAGCAAAAAACTTAACGCTTTAATCGCCACATGCTAATGCAAGAGAAATCGAAGGCGTGACCGGATCGAAGGAGCCAGCCTGAAAACAGAATCTAGTCAGCCTTTATCTTATTCGCGGAGAATTTAGGGTCAAATAAAAATCGTGATCGAGAATCGTGGAACGTCGCTCGTGGTTCGTGTGGCGTCAAGCGGCTTGAATCCGGCGGCGTCCTACTCTCCCATACGGCGACCGCATAGGTCCATCGGCGCTGGAGGGCTTAACGACCCGCTCAATGACCGTCAGGTTTTTCCCTTAAACAATCTGATAGGAACGATCATCGGGACGCGCTCCCGATAGTTCCTATAGGCGTCGCCGTGAAAACTGATAAGATCCTTCTCCTCAAATTGCATCGCCAAAAGTATATAGGCGGTTGTAGCTATGGCAAAGATCATATGGCCTATGGTCATCGTGGGCGTCGACCAGAAGGCAAACAACCAGCCAACATAGAGAGGATGGCGAACATATTGGTAGGGACCTGGCGTCTTAAAGCTAATCGGCGCACACCTTCGCCCTACCAAATGGAGATAGACCTGGCGAAGCCCGAACAGATCAAAGTGATTGATCAAAAACGTGATCGTCAACACAATAAGCCATCCAGTCGCAAAGAGCGCCCGCAGGACGAAGCGACCTGCGGGCTGGCTTACATCCCAAACGATCCCGCTCAGCGGTCGCCATTGCCAGAAGAGCAGATAGCAAACAACCCCGTAAAGAAAAATAAAGATTCGGCTCAACATAGGATCCTCCTTCCCGACATTCCAAAGGTCAGGCCGTCCGTCTCACTCGCAAACAAAAAGCTCGGCTGGGGAGGCCAGTCCGGGCTAATGTAAAACGAATCGAAGTTGTGACCGGATCAGAGACCCAGCCGAAATTGTGCCAAGCTTAGTCGAAGTGTCGGCGTGGCGTCAAACGGAATTTCGCGCGTGAATCGCCGGACGTGCTCGTGATCGTGGAAATCGTGAACTGCGGTCCTGGGTCCCGTGGGTGGGTATTTGTTACGTTGCTGGAAAATGTGGTACGGATGTCCTGAAAAGCTGCCCCCGTTGAATGAGAAGACACAGGCAGAACAAATGACTCAGCCCCCTTTTACTACTGCGCTTGAAGGAACAGTGGCGATCGAAGCGAGCGGGCACGTGGCGGGTCCGTATGCGGGCAGTCTCTTGAGCGACCTTGGACATGAACAACCATACTGCGTTTTGCATCAGTGAAAATTTTTCAAAGAGGAGTGACCTATGGACTTTAGTCTGCAAACGGATCCGCCAGAGGTCGCCGCGTTCGGAAAGGAAGTCCGAGCATGGCTCCAGGAGAATATGCGCGGCTGTGAGCATTTGAGGTGGTCGGCCTCGTGGTCGACCCGGGAGAATGAAGAGGAGTACCGGTTCCGGCGCAACCTTGCCGGCAAGCTGGGAAGAAAGGGCTGGCTGTTCCCGATGTTTCCTGTGGAGTATGGAGGCGCCGGGCTCACAATCGATCACCAGATGGTGCTCGAGACCGAGCTTGAACACTACGGCCTCAGCCTGGGTCACGTCTTCTACACCCTGGCGCGCATTGTCGCGCCGGTTATCCTCAAGTGGGGCAGCGAAGCTCAGAAGCGGGAGTTCCTGCCTCAAATAGTCCGCGGCGAAGTGGCGGTCTGGCAGGTGCTCACGGAGCCGCAGGGCGGCAGCGACGTAGCCAACTGTCAAACCAAGGCGATCCGGGACGGAGACCATTACGTGGTTACCGGTCAGAAGGTCATGGTCGGCCACCACAAGCCGCCGGACTTCCTCTGGACGCTCGTCTGCACCAACCCGTCCGGCCCGCGGCATGAGAACCTCGGTTGGGCGTACATTCCGGCGAAGTTGCCGGGCATAACCATTCAGCACATGCACCTCATGATGGGGATAAAGAACGCGGTCTTCTTCGACGGCGTTCGCGTGCCCGCATTCCACCTGGTCGGCGGCGAGAACAACGGCTGGAGAGTGGCCCACACCCACCTCGAGCTGGAACACGGCGGCGAAGGGAGAGTGGGCGCGGACCCCTTGGTCGAGCGGGTCGTAGAATACTGCCGGAAGACGCGAGTCGGCGGAAAACCACTCATCGAGGAGACGCACGTCAGAGACATCATCGCCGACATGATGATCGAGCTCCACACCGTAAACCTTTTCACTCGGCGCAACTTCTGGCATCGGTTCAACAGGCAACCGCATCCCTACGGGGGTGCCCAGTATCGGTACTATCAACGAATGGTGCGGCTCAGAAACGGCGAGCGGCTGCAGCAGATCATGGGTTGTGACGCCCTGGTTCCGGATCTCACGGTCAATGAGGTGGTGGACTTTGAATATGTAATACGGAGTGGCCCCGGGCAATTGCATGGCGGAGGCACACTGGACACCGACCGGCTGGTCTTTGCGCGCCGCGTCGGCCTCGGTCGACCGACGAAAGAGAAGCCGCCGGAGACAATTTAGGACCGTGGCTCGTGATCGTGAATCGTGATCGTCGACGAACATGAGCACAAATCAAAAGGGACTTCGTCAACGGACTGTTATTGAGAGGGTGACATATGGATCTTAAATTGAACGAAACACAGACGATGCTTAAACAGGTGACGGCCGACTTCGTGAAAGCCGAGGCGCCCTCTCATATTCTCACCCAGTGGTACCTGAAGAAAGAGACTACCCAAATCGCTCTGTACCGCAAGGCGGCCGGCCTGGGATGGTTGGGTATGGTGCTCCCGGAGGAATACGGCGGCGCCGCCACTTCCTTCACCGACTGCGCCGTCGTGTTTGAAGAGTTGGGGCGCGGGCCGCTTCCCGGCCCTTTCTTTTCTTCCGGCGTGCTCAGCGCTCTGCTCGTTTTGCAAGGCGGCTCCGAGGCGCAGAAAAAATCCCTGCTCCCCGCCATCTGCAGCGGGAACTCCATCGTAGTTCCAGCGATCACAGACAAAGGAGCGCACTGGGGACCGGAGTCTATCGAGACGCGGCTCACTAAAACCAGTGGCGGCTTCGTCGTCGACGGCACGAAACGTTCTGTGTTCGATGCGGAGGCGGCAACCGGCTT
>Ga0209701_10002220_pt1 | contig 12639 bp, 12 predicted proteins | sample CZO8metaG_4_FD_188356 | JGI IMG/M metagenome (GOLD analysis project Ga0209701, IMG submission 188356) | Vadose zone soil microbial communities from the Eel River Critical Zone Observatory, Northern California, USA - CZOApr15con2H3.8 metaG... | ecosystem: Environmental > Terrestrial > Soil >...
CGGTTTATACCGGAGACATGGGTAACACTTTTGGTCCGAAGGGGTTTTCGAGGGGTTCCAGCCTGCAGGTCTCGTGGTCGAAGTAGCCGAGATCGTAGCTCGCACCAGCGCAAGAACCCGACCTGCCAGAGAGGACAAGCCGGGTTCTCGGGACTGGGCGGGAGCAAGCAACGGGGGCAGGAAGGTACCGCCCAGCGCAGGAGGCTCGGATGCCCAGCGGAAAGCGGGTCGAACACCGAGCCATGAGCGTCTCGACAGGGGTAGCGCAATGACAGACGACGAACGCGCCATCCGCGATCTGGTCGAGACATGGATGGCCGCCAGCAAAGCCGGAGACCTTCCGACAGTGCTTAGTCTCATGGCGGACGACGTGGTCTTCATGGTCCCCGGGCGAGATCCATTTGGGAAGACGGAATTTGCGGCTGCTTCCGAGGGATTGAACAATGTCCGCATCGAGGGCAGCAGTGATATTCAGGAAATTCAGGTCGTCGGCGATTGGGCGTATCTGCGGAATTACCTTGAAGTGACGATGACGCCAGATGGGGGGAGCCCGGTGCGGCGTTCTGGCTATACGCTCACGATCCTGCGCAAGAAGCCGAACGGAAAATGGGTTCTTGCTCGTGACGCCAATCTGATGACTCTGGCGACGTGATGGCGTCGCTGCCGGACGTGAGATCAAGCCCCCGCCGCACAAGCGCGACGTCGACCGAACCCGCCGAACCCATGGTACGAAGCCGCTAACCAAACGACCGAGAATTCGGCTCCGGCAAAAATCCGTTATGTCATTTTCTTGCCGGCCGTGCGACGAAGGGAAGCATGTTTCGGAGCGGGAACGACGATGCGCGCAAGCGAGTCGGAATTCTGCCGTCGCCAGGCGGATCGCCTGCGAAAGCTCGCCGAGCAATGTTCCGACGCGGACGTGCGGGACCAGCTTTCCGTCATGGCGAACGAGTGGCTGGAACGAGCCAAGGCAGCCGAGAGCCCGGGAAAGCCGGACCTGCCCGACATAACTTAGACGATTCTACGGGGCTCGGTTCATCCGGTCTGCTATTTTGGCAATGTCTCGATTCCGATCGCCATGAGGTAGCTGTTGATCAAGTCCGTCTTCAATTTTGTGCCGATCTTCGGCTTGTTGATCAGCTTGTGAAGATACTTTCGTTGTCCTTTCGTCGCCTTGTCCAAAGCGTACGATTGTTCCTCATAGCCGATCGACCTGAGGTACTGCCAATCCGTCGCGGTCAAAGCATCGGCGGCGGATACCCCGCGCGTACCAAAAGGCATAACCGCGAAAACGATGCCAAGCAACATCGCGGCTGCGGCAGTGCCGCGCCGTCCGGTCCCTATGACCGCGGCTCGTGAAGCTCTCGGGCTGATTCCGCGAACCATACGTCCCTGCTCGTCCAGAAGTGCTCCTCGCCGCAGAGGGGACACCGCATCCGAGTCCCGACCTTGGGCAGCCGGTCGATGCCGTCCGTGTCGATCCCCGTGGAAACCTCACGACCTGTGCTCGGACACCTGACCATCAACGAGGTCATCGAGGGCCCTCCCTGTTTTGACCCCGATCCCCTCGCGGAAGTCAACGCTCGGCCCGTCCGGGCGTCAAGCGGAACCTGCGAACGAGTGTCTTGGTTCGATGATACCGTTCCCGCCCGATAAGCCTGTGAATTTCCCCTCGCCTGCCTGAGCGCCGGCTCGACTCTTCGCGACTCTTGTCGCTTGCTCGTGACTGTCGAGATGTCGGCGGGCCTCACTCGATTCGCCTAAATGGGATAGCGGATGCCAGTCCTAAGAAAGTCCATGATCTTGCTTGCAGCCGCGGTGCTCGTTTGTGCTGCCACCGCGTCGGTTCAGGCAGTCACGTGCGAGGACGTGCGAAGCCTCAGTCGCGCCGAACAAGACTATTGGTCAAAGCGACTGAACCTGACTCGCGAGCAACGCCATCAAATCTGGCAAGCCTGCTATGGCGGGTTTCGGACTGGCCGTGCGGGTCTGCGGATTTCCAAGTCCGCCGAATAGCGACGGTGGGGACGCGAACCGCCGGCCGAGCTGAGAACCCACGCCCCGGGAAACCGCCTGAGCTACCCCATTGCTCGACCGGCCCGCGGTGCTCCTCCGGCCGCCGAGGGCACCTCACTCCTCGACGGTCCGATCTTTGGCCTTGCGGTTCTGCACATGAATCAACAGGAAGCCCAGGCCCAAAGCACAGACCGATGCCCATACGAACGCCGGCTCATATGCGAGACGGCCGGCAAATCGTCCCCAGTTCTGCATGGCAACGCAAGATTCGGTGTTCAGGAAGAAACACGACAAGGAGCGCGGGATCGAGAGATTCGTGGACCCGATCACGTTCTCGCTCAGTCCGCGGCGCAGAAGCTCCGCATGCAGGTCATCGAAGACGTAGAACCGGAACCACCACGCCACACACAGAACGATTCCGAGCCCTCCTGCGATCGCCAGGTCTCGAGCCAGTTGTAGATCGGGGTGCGAGCGGGCAGGCTTCGCGACAGCAGGATGCGCGCCCCGATCGTTCTTGAGCGATGGGGCGGCCGTCGCTGCCGCGGCGCCATCGGCAGCCGGAGCCGCGATCGGCGGGGCTTCGCCGGCCGGTCCCGGCCCGGTTGCCGGTTGCTCGAGGTTTCGTGTGGACCGCTCGTTGCGAAGAACGGGCGAGACCTCCACGAAGGACTTGAAATGATCCAAGTCTCGGAAGGCTTCCATGCCGTGCACGGTTTCGCCTTCGAATGCCCCGTCGGAATAAACCCGCCAGTTCCGGCCTAAAAACTCCCCCGTTGCGACGATGGTCCGCGGTTTGACAGGTTCCTGCGGTTTTTGCCGCTCCTGTGGTTTTTGCCGTTCCTGCTGTTTTTGCTGTTCCTGCGGTTCTTGCGGCTCTCGCTGTTCGGCGCCGGGATCCATTCCCTTGATCAGAGTCTCGAACGAACGCAGGATCGCATGCTTCATGGATCGCTCTCGTGCCATTTTCCCTTCCTGACTGCCCGGCACAGACGTGCTGTCTCGAGGATCGACTGCCGCAACGGCGGCCGCAGAACGCTGAGCGGGGCGGACACCGCCCCTCCCCCTCACGCGTCGATCAGTACGCCCGGATTGAGCAGGCCGTGCGGGTCGAGGGCGCGCTTGGCGGCCTTGAGCGCCTCGGCGAACAGCGGCGGGCGCTGGCGGTCGTACCACGGCCGGTGGTCGCGGCCGACCGCGTGGTGATGGGTCACCGTGCCGCCGCCGGCGATCACCGCGTCGAGGCCGGCGGATTTGATCGCGTGCCATTGCTCGATCAACCCGCCGTGGCGCCCGGCCGCATGGAAGGTGAAATACGGCGCCGGCCCGTCCGGATAGACGTGGGTGAACCGGCAGGTGACCTGGCCCTCGTGGCCGGTCGCGTCCCGGATCGCCTGCTCGGTCGCCGCCTTGACGCCGTCGTGGAAGTGCTCGAACCGCTCCCAGGTGATCGAGGTCTCGAACGTATCGTTGATGATGCCGCGCTCGATCGTGCGCTCGCGCGCATAGGGCATGCGGATGAAGGCGCCGCGCCAGCGCCCGGCGGCGCCTTCGCGATGCGCGTCCGCGGCGCCCGCCGGCTCGAGCTCGCCCGCATGGTCGCGGCAGCATTCGAGCGCGCGCGCCATCCAGGCCTCGAGCGGATGGTCGGCGGATTCGAACGCCAGCACCATGATGGCCGCTGTGCCGTCGCCGGCGCCGGTGTTGTAGGCCTCCTGCGGATCGAGGATGCGGCAGTTCGCGGGATAAAGCCCGGCTTGCGCGATCGCGCGCAGCGCGCGCGCCGCAGTGAAGAAGCCGGGGAACCGCACCGCGCCGCCGGCGCGGAAATGCGGGCGGGCCTGCAGCCGCACCCAGGCCTCGGTGATGATGCCCAAAATGCCCTCGGAGCCGATCAGCAGCCGGTCGGGGCTCGGGCCGGCTCCCGAGCCCGGCAGCCGCCGGGTCTCGATCGCGCCTCGCGGGGTGACGACGCGCAGCGATTCCACGAGATCGTCGATGTGGGTGTAGAGGGTCGCGAAATGCCCGCCGGAGCGCGTGGCGATCCAGCCGCCGAGCGTCGAGAACTCGAAGCTTTGCGGAAAGTGCCGCAGGGTGAGCCCGTGCGGCTTGAGCTCGGCCTCCAGCGCCGGCCCGAAGGCGCCCCCCTCGATGCGGGCGGCGCGGGAGGTGCGGTCGACCTCGATCACGCGATGCATGTCGCGCAGGTCCAATGTCACGGCCGCCTGGTAGCGGCCCAGCCCGTCGATGCGGGGCTCGACCCCGCCGACCACGCTCGAGCCGCCGCCGAACGGCGTGACCGACGCTTGCGCCGCCTCCGCCCAGTCGAGCACGGCCGCGACGTCGCGCTCATTGCGCGGATAGACGACGATGTCGGGCGCGGCGGCATAATCGCCGAGCAGCCCGCGCACGTAGTCCGGATAGGATTTTCCGTAGGTATGCGCGGCCCGGTCGTAGCGCTCGGTCGAGGCGATCGGGGCCAGCGAAGCCGGCGGCTTCACGCGCGGGGGATGCAGCTCGATTTCGTCGAGCCGCGGCGGCTTGACCTCGGCGAATTCGTCGATCCGGAACCGCTCCTTGATCCGCGCCCAGACGAAAGCCTCCTCCTCCGGGGTGATGCTCTCGCCTTCGCGACCCCAGCCGAAATGTTTGAGCCGCGGCTGTGCCATTTTCTCCTCCCGCCTATTTTTCAAACTTCAATCCGTCATCCTGAGGTGCTCGCGCATTCTCATGATAAACCTCACGCACCTAAATTCGTAGCGCGAGCCTCGAAGGATGCACGGCCACCGGCTCTCGGGCTGTCGCCCTTCGAGGCTCGCGCACGCACGACTCCCAATGCCGTTCGTCTTCGTGTGCGCGAGCACCTCAGGTGACGGGACAGCGCGGCGACCCGGCTAGCGCGTCAGGCGCTCGAGCTCGGGAAACGCCGTGTACGCGGCGCCGGCGCACTGGTCCTTCGCGTCCCGCAGCGCGTCGAGCTTGCCCCCGACGAAGATCACGACGTGTTCCCGGCCCGGCGGAGTACCGCCGGCCGCGTTTCTCAGGCCATAGCGCAGGCAGCTGATGTAGCGGTTGCCGAGGCCCATCGGCTTGAGCTCGGGCTCGGAAACGAACGCATCCCGGACATTGCGCGGGTCGTTGAAGTAGTTGCGCATGTACGCCAAAATCTCCGACCGGTAGCTCTGCGGATAGAGGTTGCGGGCCTCCCAGGCGACCCTCTGCGCTTCCGGCGAGGGCTCGGTCGAATAGCTGGCGCACCCGGCGAGCGCGGCGGCAAGCAGGCACGGCGCGCAGCGCCGTAAAAACCCCGCGCGCCGGATCGGCCCGGGATCGATCTCGTTGCGGCGAGCGATCATTTCCCGAAATAAGTCTCCGGAAAACGGCTCAATTGCGCCGATACCAGGCGTATTGCAATCGAGCGAGCGGATACGCGGCCGGATGCGACACCCCGCAGGTGAAGACGAGACTGCTCAGATCCTCGCTCAGCCGCACCCACGCGGGCTCCCGGTCGGCGATCGAGGACCTCTGCACGCCCCCTTGCGGCTTCGGACACTCCCATTCGATATGCCCTGGTCCCCTCGGGGTGCCGATCAGGCTGATTTCCGGCAAGGCCCCGACGAAGTCCACGGACACGAACCGCACGGTGCCGTCGTCGGGAAAATCGAAGCGGTGGGCGGCTCCCTGCTCCCAATGGTGCCAATTGTTCCCGGCATATTCCTCCCACGTGCATCCATTGGGCCGGCGGAAATCGATTTCGATCAATCGCGTGTAGCACAGCCACCTGCTGTAGGTCGCCTCGCCCGCCTTGCCTTTGAGCTCGGCCATGACATGGGTCGACGCGGGAGAGCCGCTCGAAGCCAGGAGGAAAAGGCAGGCCGGGAGCGCCAACCAGAGCACAGGGAGAATCGCAAGCTTGCCTCTCGGCATGGACCTCTCACCCGCAGCCGCATCTAGGCCCGCAGACGTGCGCTCCGGCAGGAACCGGGATCGCGGATCGTGCCATTGTACAGCCGCGCCCGCTCCGGCAAACGGCTTTTCGCCTTGCTGGCGGCCATCGCCGGTCTGGGTCAATCGAGGGATCACGGATCCGACAAGACCCGCCTGCAGGGCATCGCCGGGCTCTCCCATGTGAACCGTCGAGGGCCACCGCTTTCCGGGTCACCGAATGTCGAGCGCGGCAAAACGTGCTTGCGCGCGAATATCCGCTGACGCAATAGAAGGAGCAGGTTCGCTCGTTCGACCCGAGGAGTTGCCGCATGGCCCACATCGAGACCGGCGCGGACGCGCCCGCCGCAACCGAACGAAAAGCCCACAAGGCGGTCTGCGCCATCACCGGCCGAGAGCGGCCGCGCCGCGACCTCGTTTCGCTCGAGACCTTGCGCCCGAGCCTGGCCGACCGCATCCGTGCGGACCATCCCGAGCTCGGGCCGGAGGCGCTGATCAGCCGCGCGGAAGTCGCGCGGTATCGGGCGCTCTATGTCGAGGAACTGCTGCAAGCCGAGCACGGCGAGTTCACTCAGCTCGATCGCCAGGTGGCGGAGAGCATCGCCAGGCACGACACCATCGCCGAGAACGTCGAGGCCGAATTCGAGGACCAGCGCAGCTTGGGCGAGCGCATGTCCGATCACCTCGCGAGCTTCGGCGGCAGCTGGACCTTCATCATCATCTTCGGGGTGTGGCTGGCGATGTGGGTCGTATTCAACCAGACGGTACCGAGCGGCGAGCGCTTCGATCCCTATCCCTATATTTTGCTCAACCTGATCCTGTCGTGCCTCGCCGCGATCCAGGCTCCCATCATCATGATGAGCCAGAAGCGCCTCGAGGCGAAGGACCGGCTGCGGTCCGAGAGCGATTACCGCGTCAACCTCAAGGCGGAGCTCGAGATCCGGCACTTGCACGAGAAGATGGATCACTTGATCACCCGGCAATGGCAGCGGCTCGCCGAGATCCAGCAGATGCAGCTCGAGATCATGCACGAGACGAGCCGCGCCGGCCGCCGCTCGTGAGCTGTGCGACAGCTCGGTTTGTGAGGAAACAGTGACGGGAGCGCAGACGAGCCGCGAATTCCCGATCCCGGAGCACATGAAAGCCTGGGTACTCGGCGATCCGGGCGAGCTCGCGTTGAAGCAAAAGCCGGTGCCGACGCCGGGCCGGGCCGAAGTGCTGGTGCGCATCGACGCGGTGGCGATCTGCGCCACCGACCTCGAGGTCATCGCATACGGCACCCCGGCGATGATCCAAGGCGGCCTGCCGTTCAACAAGAACTTCACGCCGGGACACGAATACATGGGCACCGTCGTCGCACTCGGTCCGGGCGTCGACGAAGTTTCGATCGGCCAGCGCGTCGCGGTCGAGATCCATGCCGGCTGCGGCCAATGCAAGCGCTGCCGCGAAGGCATGTACACCGCCTGCCTGAACTACGGGCTCAACTACGGCGACCGCGACAAGGGCCACCGCGCCAACGGCTTCACCACCGATGGCGGCTTCTGCGAGTATCAGATCAACAACATCAACACGCTCGTTGCCGTCCCGGACGGCGTATCGGACGAGGAGGCGTGCCTGATCGTGACCGCCGGCACGGCGATGTACGGCTTGACCGAGCTCGGCGGGCTCGTCGCCGGCGAAAGCGTCGCGGTCCTCGGCCCGGGGCCGATCGGGCTGCTCGGGGTCGCGGTCGCCAAGGCGTTGGGCGCTGCCCCGGTGATCCTGACCGGGACCCGCGACAACCGCCTCGAGATCGGGCGCGAGCTCGGCGCCGACCATTTGATCAACATTCGCAAGGAGAATGCCGTCGAGACCGTGCGCCGGCTGACCGGCGGCCGCGGCCTCGATTACGTGCTGGAATGCTCCGGCGCGCCCGATGCGGTCAACGACGCCGCCCGCATGCTCAGCCGCGGCGGCAAGCTCTGCCTCGCCGCGTTCCCACACGAGCCGGTGCTCGTCGACGTGGCGCACTTGGTGCGCAACAACATCTATGTCTACGGCATCCGCGGCGAGGGCCGGAGCGCGACCCATCGGGCCGCCGCGCTGATCGCGCAAAAGCGCTTCGATGCCCGCAAGATCCACACTCACACCTTTGCGCTGGAGGATCTGCCGACGGCGCTGAAATACGCGCGCGAACGCATCGAGGATGCGATCAAGGTGGTGGTGAAGACCCGCACGGGCGCGGCGCAGAGGCTCGCGGCGGAGTGAGATAGCCGGCGTTCCCCGGACAAGGCGCAGCGAAGAAATCACTCCGCGTGTCATCGCCCGGCTTGACCGGGCGACCCGGTAGCCTCCGGGACAATCGGCTTCGAACAGACCTTTCCAGCGCCGGGAGTACTGGGTCGCCTGCCTACGCGGGCGATGACAGCTTCGAGGCGAACGAATTTCCCTCACCTCCCGGTGTTCACCGGGTATTGAGGCCACGCGATGCGCCGCCGATGGCAACATCGCTTAGCAGTCCGCAATCGAACCGGGAGGATTGCCCGTGACCGAAATCACCCGCCGCTCGCTGCTCGCCGGCACGATGCTGGCGGCTGCCGCGACCGCGCTGCCGAAGTCCGCCGCCGCCAATGCTCCGGCCGCCGGCAAGCAGGCGGCCAGCCTCTATCGCTACAAGATCGGGGATTTCGAGATGACCGCCATTCACGACGGCGTCTGGATGCGTCCGATCGACGAAAAATTCGTGCGCAACGCGCCGTTCGCAGAAGTGCAAAAAGTATTGGCCGACGCGTTCCTGCCGACGGACAAATTGCCGATCCCGCTCACCACCCTGCTGGTCAACACCGGATCGAAGCTCGTGCTGCTCGACACCGGCAGCGGCGGCCAGCTCACCCCGACCGCCGGCACGATGACCGCCAATCTGGCCGCCGCCGGCCTCGACCCCAACAACGTCGACGTGATCGTCATCTCGCATTTCCATCCCGACCACATCAACGGCATCAAGACCAAGGACAACGAGCTGGTGTTCGCCAATGCCGAGATCCTGGTGCCGGCGCCGGAATGGGCGTTCTGGATGGACGACGCCAGGATGAGCACGGCCCCGGAAGGCCTCAAGGGCAATTTCCTCAACGTGCGCCGGATTTTCGGCAACATCGCCAAGGACGTGCGCCGCTACGCGCCGGGCCGGGAGGTCGCGCCCGGCATCACTTCGATCGCGGCCTATGGGCACACGCCCGGCCACACCGCCTTTGCCGTGGCATCCGGAAACGACAGCATGCTGGTGCTCAGCGATACCAGTTTCCATCCGTCGCTGTTTGCCAGGAACCCGGAATGGCAAGGTGTTTTCGACCTTGACGGCAGCATGGCGGTGGACACCCGCAAGAAGCTGCTCGACCGCGCCGCCGCCGACCGGATGCTGGTGCAGGGCTATCATTTCCCCTTCCCGGCTTCCGGCTACATCGGCCGGGAGAGCAAGGGCTACAATTTCGTGCCGGTGATGTGGCAGCCCTCGCTGTGACGGAATTCACCGCGGCGTTCCCCTGCGGAGCATCTGTAGCCCGGATGGAGCGCACGCGAAGCGGGCGCGAAATCCGGGGCGGCCGACCCGGATTTCGCTTCGCTCCATCCGGGCTACGGCAGTGCGCTACGCCCGGGATGCGCCCCGCATGAGTTGACAAACCGCGAGCAACCATCCCACTCTTGCGTCGGTGCAGGTGTGCCGGCCTCGGCCGGCCAAGAGGGAATCCGGTGCGGCGTGAACAAAGCGCGCCAATTCCGGAGCTGCCCCCGCAACTGTCGGCGGTGAGCCCTCCTCCAGATGCCACTGGGCGCAAGCCTGGGAAGGCGGAGCGAGGGTGACGACCCGCAAGCCAGGAGACCTGCCTGCCCAGTCACCCTTCCGGCGTGCGGGGCGCGCGCACGGGGCGGGCTGTCCGCAGCGGTGACATGCAAACCGTCGCGGGGGCTCGACCTTGGCTCGAGTATCGAATCTCATTTCGACATCAGGTGCGCGTCTTGCGACCGCGCCTCCGCGACTCGTTCGAAACCACGAACGTGACGGAGGCATGTCATGTCGACCCTATCGTTCCGAGCAAAGCTCGGCCCCCGAAGTGCACGAAGCGTTACCCTCGCATCCGCTCTTGTTGCCGGCTTGGGCGTAGCGACGGCCCGGGCGCAGAGCGTCGAGCTTCCCGAAATCAGCGTCTACGCCAACCAGGCGCCGACGGAAGTCGGCAAGGTCGGTGCCGCCGCGACCGTGCTGCGCGGGGCGGATCTGCGCGCGCAAGGCTACAACAATGTCCCCGACGCGCTGCGCACGGTGCCGGGCGTCGAAGTGAGCCAAACCGGCAGCCGCGGAGCGCTCACGCAGGTGTCGATCCGCGGGTCGCAGGCCAAGCACGTGCTGGTGCTGATCGACGGCGTGCAGGTCAACGATCTGCAGGACGGCGCGTTCGATTTCGCGGATTTCTCGCTCGAAGGCATCGAGCGCATCGAGATCATCCGCGGACCGCAATCCGGCATCCACGGCTCGGATGCCAACGCCGGCGTGATCGCCATCACGACGATCAGCGGCCGCGGCCAAAAACCTTCGGCCGACGTCAAGATCGAGGGCGGCATGGAGCGATCCCGCGAGATCGCCGCCTCGGCGCGCGGCTCCTCCGGCCCATTCTACGCCTCGGTCAGCGCCAACCGCGAGGCCACCACCGGCTACAACATCTCCCGCTTCGACGATTTCGACAATTGGTCGCGCCGGACCAATTTCAATGCGCGCGCCGGGGTGGATTTCACGCCGAACCTCAACGTCGACGCCTCGATGCGCTACGTCAACCGCGTCACGTCGATCGACGTCCAGCCGTTCTTTGGACCGTTTGTCGGCTTCGCCGTCCCTTCCACGCTCGCGTGCTCGTCAACGCCCGGGCTCTGCCTGCCGGGCGTGCCGGTCGGCGAGGATTTCACCGGCTTCCACAGTCTGCAGGGCCGGATACAAGGAACCTGGACCGGCTTCGATGGCGTTCTCGTGCAAAAATTCGGTGGTTCCTCCTATCACGATGGCATCGATTCCTTCGATGCCCAGGACGGATTGTTCCAGACCCACGGCACCCGGGACGCCTACGACTACAAGGGCACGATCAACGTACCGCAGTCGTTCTTCGGCGAGCACCAAACCCTCACGATCGCCGCCGATCGCCAGCGCGAGACTCTGGTCGAGAATCCGTCGCCGTTCCTGTCGGTTCCAGTGCGCTTGCGCAAAGGCGTCGGCGGCGAATACACGGTCGACCTGCCCTGGGCCTTGACCCTGACCGGAGCGCTTCGCCGGGAAAACAACACCGGCTTCGGCTATGACACGACCTGGCGGACCTCGGCCTCCCAAAAACTGTTCTCGGATACCCGCCTGCACGGCTCGGTCGGGACCGGCGTGACGCGTCCGGCCCTCATCGACCAGTTCGGCTTTTTCCCCGGATTTTTCATCGGCAATCCCAAGCTGAGGCCCGAAAGCTCGCTCGGATGGGATGCCGGTTGGGAGCAGACCTGGTTCGGAGGCAAGATCGTGACCGACGTGACCTATTTCGACGTCCGATTCACCGACAAGATCATCACCGTCGGAACTGGTCTCGGCGCTACCACGACCGAAACCAACGCGCCGGGGGTCTCGCCGCGCCAGGGCCTCGAAGCGACGATAAAAATCAATCCGGTCAGCTGGGCGACACTTGCCGCATCCTACACCCACACGGATGCGCGTCTCTCCGACGGCGCCCCGGAAATCCGCCAGCCCAAGGACAAAGGCAGCATCAACATCACGACGCATTGGCTCGACAACAAGCTGCATGTGACGACGGGCATCGTCTTGCACAGTGACATGCCGGATCTGTTCTTCGGCAGCTTTCCCGCCCCGATCGTTACGCTTCCGGCCTATACCGTCGTGAACGCGTCCATCAGCTACGATGTCTGGCCCGGCGCGCAGATCTACGCCCGCGTCCAGAATTTGTTCAATACGAGGTACGAGGAAGTGTTTTCCTTCCGCGCGCAGCCCTTCATCGCCTATGCGGGATTGCGGGTGCACTTGAACCCCTAGAGAACGCCGCAAACTTGCCGGCCTGGAAGCCCTACGCGAGACGCAAGAGCTTGCCAGGCCGGCATTCGCGATCCGGACGACGATGCAGTCCGTTACCGGGTCGCGGGCGTGGTCGCGGCTTGGCCCGGGCTCTTGGGCGCAGCCGTGTCGGCTTTCTTCGCGCCAGTGGCGTGCTTGGCATGCTTCACGTGCTTGACGTGGACCTGCGCGACATGCCGGTGGTGGCGCAGGTGGTGCCTGGCGTGGCGCGGCTGCTGCACCTTGGTTTCGGCAGCCGGCTTGCCGGTCTCGGTCGCCGGCTTGGAGGCGCCGGCGTCGACCGCGAACGCCGGGGCCGCGAGGACGGAAGCGGCAAACAGCGCCGCAGCGATCTGCTTCAACATGGGAGTATTCCTTTCAGGGCCTTTTGTTCGGGTGGCGTCGGCAGGCCCGGCCGATCGTTGCGGGCATGATGCGCAAGCGGCGCTGAACCCGCGGTGAAGCCGGACGCGCGGTTTCGTTCATCCAGGTGAAGGCCGCATGAGGAAGCCGGTCGGCCAATATTCAGATTCGAGCCGCGCACCGGCTCCGCGCCGGCTGGCTCTCAATCACGCTCGCGTGAAAGCGCGGCTCGTTTGCCCACGCGACCT
>Ga0209701_10002222_pt1 | contig 12633 bp, 11 predicted proteins | sample CZO8metaG_4_FD_188356 | JGI IMG/M metagenome (GOLD analysis project Ga0209701, IMG submission 188356) | Vadose zone soil microbial communities from the Eel River Critical Zone Observatory, Northern California, USA - CZOApr15con2H3.8 metaG... | ecosystem: Environmental > Terrestrial > Soil >...
CTGCGGCGTCGGAACCAAAACGACCTGCATAAGCGGTCTTCAGACCGAGACGCTGCAAGGAAACCATCGCGCTCGCGGTTTGTCCACCGGCGGACTTTTCGTGCTCGGTGAATCTGACCTTGGTATCGAACGCCGGATACTCAGGCACGACGATCAAGTGATCGACGGCGTTTAAGCCAAAGCCGACCGCGTCGAATTCGCGTTCATGGGGTGGCTGAAGAGGGATTTGCATACCAGGTTTCTACGTCTGTTGTCGATGGGCTATGATGATTCAAGAGGATATGCCACAGAGACACGGAGGCACGGAGAAAATCCAGGACAAAATAAAAATGGAAAGCGTAACTCCTCTTACTTTGCTTTCCCGCTGTTTCTCAGTGCCTCTGTGCCTCTGTGGCTGATTCCCAACACCGTGACTTTAGACGAAAAACTCAAAGAAATTCCCAGATCGCCCGGCGTCTATCTGCACAAAGACGCGGCCGGCAAGATCCTCTATATCGGCAAAGCCAAGAACCTGCGCAATCGCGTCCGATCGTATTTTCAATCGAGCCGCACCGGCGACTTCAGCTACGGCATCAAAACCGTTGAACTGGTAAAGCAGATCGCCGATGTTGAGATCATCGTCACTGACAACGAAGTCGAAGCTTTCATCCTGGAAGCGACGCTGGTCAAGCAGCATCAGCCTTACTTTAATTACAAACTAAAAGATGACAAGTCTTATCCGCATCTGAAGCTCACCATCAACGAGCCGTTTCCGAAGTGCGTGATCACGCGCCGGATTCAAAACGATGGCGCCCTTTACTTCGGCCCGTTCCTGCCGGCCTCGATGGCCCGCCGGACAATCGATCTGATCAATCGCACCTTTCAACTGCGCACGTGCGACATTGAAATCGACGGCAAAGCGCCGCGGCCGTGTCTGGAGTATCACATCAAACGCTGTCTCGGGCCGTGCGTCAAGGGGTTGTGCACCGCCCAGGAATATCAGGAAGCCGTGCGCGACGTGCGCATGCTGCTCGAAGGCCGCAACACCGAGTTGGCGGATCAACTCGAGTCGCGAATGATGCAGGCTTCCGAAGACACGCGTTATGAACTCGCGGCGAAGTATCGCGACCTGCGGAAAACCGTAATCAAACTTTCTGAGCAGCAGAAGATGGCCACGACCGCCGAGAGCGACGTGGACATTTTTGGTTACTATCGCGAAGGCAAGCGTTTGGCGCTGCAACTTTTCACCATGCGCGAAGGCGACATCGTCGGCCGCCGGGAATTTTTCTGGGAAGATTTGCCGGAAGAAGACTTCAATCCGGCGGAATTTTTGAGCGAAGTCCTGGCGCAGTATTACAGTGGCCCTGACAGTGGGACGCGCGTCCCGCCCGTGGATCACGCGCAGGATGCGCGTGCCACTCAGTTTGTGCCCCGCGAGATTCACGTTCCCATCGAGTTCGATGATCGTGAACTGCTGGAAAAAGCATTGACCGAACGCAAAGGACGACGCGTGCACATCCTGGCTCCCCAGCGCGGTGAAAAGCGCGACATGATCGATCTGGTTGAGAAGAATGCAAAGCTGGCTTTCGAGCAGCGCTTTCGCGTCCTCAAGCCCGACATGAAACGCGTGCTGGAAGAGATGCAGGAGACTTTGGAACTACCGCGCTTCCCGGCCCGGATTGAATCGTTTGACGTATCGCACATTCAAGGCGCTGAGAATGTTGCCGGCATGGTCGTTTGTGAAAACGGAAAGATGAATCGCGCCGAGTATCGCAAGTTCAAGATCAGGACGGTCGAGGGCGCGGACGACTTTGCTTCGATGCACGAAGCGGTGCTGCGTCGCTATCGGCGCGTGCGCGATGAAGAAAAGTCTTTGCCTGACTTAATTATGATCGATGGTGGTAAAGGACAGCTCAGCGCCGCGGCCGAAGCCATGCGCGAACTCGATCTGGAAGCCGTGCCGATGATCGGCGTGGTCAAGCCGCCGCTTCATCACAACCAGGTGGCTTACCTTTTGGTCAAAGGCCGTGAGGATGAACCGGTCTATCTCGATTCGCATTCGCAAATCCTGCGGTTGATTCAAATGATCCGCGACGAGACGCATCGCTACGCGGTCACTTATCATCGCAAGCGCCGCGAGCTGCGCGATTTCACTTCCGAACTGTCGGCGATTCCCGGCGTGGGCGAGAAAAGAAAGACGCGCCTGCTGCGACAGTTCGGTTCGATTCAGAAGATCGCAACTGCCGGCGTTGAAGAACTCGCGCCCTTCGTCGGCCGCAAGACGGCGACAGAGATTGTCGAACACTTCTCGCGACAACGAGCGCTGGCTGAAGGCGCGAACGCGGCGTGAAGTCCGACCGAGCAGAATTAGATGGCCATAACAGATAAAACGAGAAAACTTCTCTGGGGACGTTCGTGAAACAGATGCGTAATCTGCAGACGTGAACTGGTGATCGACTCAACTTCCGTCGATGACGAATCTGTAATCGGCGACGAGTGCCATATCGTTTCGGGAAGGAATACTTCGAGCCCTGCGCGAGACGAGTCCGGAAATAATTGCGCTAGATCTATCAAACCAGCACGAGCAAGGGGATCATGCTGAATGAATTATTGCGCCCTTCGCTTTCCCAGAGTATCCTTCACCCATGGCCACGATTATGGAAGTAGAGAGGCTTGCACTCAATCTGACCGAACGGCAACGAGCAACTCTAGCCGCGAATCTTCTCAAATCGCTTCCGGCTGTTTTGTCGGACGAGGACGAGGGAATAGCAGAAGCGCTGCGCCGCGACACTGAGATCGCTGCCGATCCTAGTCAGGCAGTTTCTCTTGAACAACTGGATTCCCACATCCAAAGCCGTCGCCGCTGATGCTCCTGGAATTTCATCGAGAGGTTGCTTCCGACATCTCTCGAATCATGGACCATTATGAAGATATTTCTGGATTGCAACTCGCGGAAGAGTTCTACGCCGAGTTGCGATCATTCTTTCAAAAGGCAGCCGAGTCTCCAGAAGCTTACCGCGTTAGAGAGCGAGATCTCCGTCGCGTCAATCTCGAAAGGTTTCCAACCCGACGTTAGCCGCTCTAAAAAGAAATCATGTCAACTTTCGATCCGACCAATCCGGCGTCCTTCGATCCGTCGCAGCTCGCCGAGATGGACGATCCGTATCCGGTATTCGACGCGCTGCGCAGCGCGGGGCCTTCGCTGATAACAGCTTCGGGCCTTCATGTGGTCACCGGCTATGTCGCTGCCGATGAAACGCTGCGCGACAAGCGTTTCCGTACCGGGCCAATCGCAGAGCGTTACCACCAGATGCTCCCGCCCGGCGCGGCGCAGGACGAACTCGCGCATCGGATAAACTTTCTCGACGCGCCAAATCATTCGCGCGTGCGCAGCCTGATCCAGCGGGCATTCACGCCGGCCCGCGTGCTGGAAATGCGTCCGTGGGTCGAAAGCAAGGCCGAAGATCTGCTGGATGCCATCGAAGCGCGCGCGCGGGAAACGGGAGAAGAGTCGTTTGACATCCGGGCGGATCTCGCGCACTCACTGCCGTCGCTGGTGATCTCTGAAATGCTCGGCGTTCCCCTTGCCGATCGCGATCAGCTTACCGAATGGACCGAAGCAGTCACGCCACTGCTGAGTGTGTACGTGCCGGACGATCAATTAGCGCCGGCCCTTGAAGCCTCCGCACACTTCGCGGCTTACGCTGCGGCCCTGATCGCGAAACGTCGGGCCGCGCCGGGCGACGATCTATTGACTGCGATGCTGCAAGTTAAGGATGGTAACGAACGGCTCAGCCCCGAAGAGTTGTTGTCGCTGGTCGTTACGCTCTACTCGGCCGGGCACCGGACTACGCGCGACCTGTTTGCCAATGGGTTGTACACATTGCTTCAGCATGCGGAAATGTATGCGGCGATCGTGAAGGATGAAAACAGCGCCCCCGGCGCCATTGACGAGTTCCTGCGTTTTGAGACACCGACGTTGTATGTGGGGCGCGTGCCGACCGAAGCAGCGCAGATCGCCGGAGTGCCGGTTCCCGCGCACTCGCTGGTCATCATTCTGCTTGCGGCGGCGAATCGGGACCCGCAACACTTCAAAGATCCCAATAAGTTTGACATCGCCCGCGCCCAAGGCCCTCCGCTTTCGTTCGCCGCGGGGGCTCATCACTGTCTCGGCGCGGCGCTCGCGCGCATGGAAGCCGAAGTCATGCTGATCGCCGTCACGCGACGATGGCCGAAGCTTGCGTTGTCCGGGCCGCCGCCGGCATGGTGGAGTTCCGGTCCGTTTCGTGGTTTGACGCATCTGCGCGTCACACCGGATCAAACGGCGGAGGCGAGCCCGCCTTCCTCACCTGAAAGGTTGTCAAAGTAAGCTGTTTCCTTCACTCTTTTCGATCTCGAAGATATGGTTTAGGTCAAAGCAGCTCAGGGTCAGGAAGGGGGCTTGCCCCCGCAAATAGATCTCAATGTCTGAACCCAGGAAATTCACCATCGAAGAACGCGTACTGTGGGGCGATGTCGACGCCGCGCGAATTATTTTCTACGGTTCGTACATCCGCTTTTTTGAAATAGCTGAGACCGAACTGTTTCGCGCGGTGGGCATGGCATACGGCAAGATATTTGACGATCTGGATATCTGGTTGCCGCGCGTGCATCTGGAGTGTGATTTTCATCGCGCCGCGCAGCTCGACGATCTGCTGGAAGTAAGTGTCTACGTCGGAAAGGTTGGCCGCACTTCAATGCGTCTGAATTTTGAAGTGCGCCGCAAAGGCGACGACGGGAAGATTGAAGAGGACTTGATTGCCACCGCGCATTTTGTGCTCGTCGCGGCCGGCCGCGACGGCTTGAAACCGGTTCCGGTCCCGGAAGAACTGCGCCGCGCACTTGAACCGTACACGGAGTCGTGATCGATGAGGTCAGTACCGGGAGCGGTAGCGACCGGGTCTGGTCTTCTCGATCTCGCTCGTTTTTGAGTGTTGACCCGGTCGCGACCGCTCCCGGTACTGACCATGCGGCAGCCCCTCGATCAGATGATCCATTCCCAACCACAGCGCCCAACTGTGATGATAGAACGCGAGCGGAAACGTGACCCCGACGGTGAAGAGAATCGTTAGCGTGACCCGTTCATCAAAATTGGTGAAGAGCAGGCAAGAAAAATAGACGGCGAGAATCAGGACCTCGGTAGCCACCACGTTCGCCATAATCGCGCCGACAAAAAATCCTTCTTCGCGTTTGAAAATCACGTCGCACGCAGTGCAGCGGTATTTTAGATTGAAAGGTCGATCGACGATAGACGCGCGACCACAGGCTGGACATAGCAGCTGGAGACACCGCCACAGCGTGAGGATGATCGTGCGCGGATCTCTTTTCATGGATTGAGGGTGGCTCTGGCTAAGCCCTCCCTCACGGTCGGGCTACTGCCCCGCTATTATCCTGCTGCCTTCTGCTCTATTCCCCCAGGGCGGAGTACTTGAACAGCCGGAATCGATAGCGCGATTGTTCGCGCATGTTCTTCGCAACGACCCCGTGCAGTTCATCTTTCCACGTCGTGTACTGAGCTATGAACTGATCGGCCCCTGTCTTGTCACCGGCGTACTGAACCTCGAGCACCTTCTGAAGCAGCTTCCCGACCACCGAATGATACCGGTCGTAATGAATTCGCAGTTTGGCATTTTCAAAAGTTAACAACCTATTCTCGAGAAAGAAATTCCATTGCATCAACTGCATGGTCTGGTAAGGCTGATCGCGCCGTGGCTTTACGTTTTGCAAGACGCGCAGAATGCCGCCGGCGTAAACGCTGCGCAATTGCCCGTCCGTGTAGTAGCCCTGCTGGTGCAGGGCGTCGGCCACGAACAGCGAAACCAAATCAGCTTTCATCTCTTCCAGTGCACTGGCGTCGTCCGTCAGGGCCTGATCGAGATCGCGGCCGTCTTTAGTCTGATCGACGCCAAGATAGTGACCGACTTCGTGCCAGAGCGTGCGATAGAAATTACCGTCAGAGGTCAGCTCCTTCGCTTGATCTTCGCCGACCGCCGCCGCGAACGCGCGCGACGTGCCTTCGAAGATGTTCGGTTCGCGCATGATGTTTGCGCGCAGGAGGATCGTGCGGCCATAGCGGCGCGCCAGATAACTTTCGTTCGGCAGAATCGTCGCGGTATTGCCGCCGCGCGCCTGGCCAAAGTCGGCAATCACGTCATAGACGCCGACGGGAATGTCTTCGCGGATTCGCTTGTGATGATCGTAAGGCAAAGAATCTTCGAGAGCTTGCAAACCCTTCATCGCCCGGCGCAGCGCGGTGGTCTCTTGTTGGCGCGTTGCCAGCAGACTAAAGGCAAAGAAGGTCTTTACGCCGTAGAGTTCATCGTCATAAGTTTCGTACGAACCAATCTGGGCGTTGAGGTTCTTGAAGTGGCCGGTGATCCAGGCTGCATCGCCCGACTCGTAATCATCCGACAAGAGATCGCGCGCGCGATTGCGCAGAAACTTTGCAAGCTCTTCATCGTCTTTTTGCAAAGCGTCGGCGGCTTCGTTGAGCAAGCCATAAGCATTCATCAGTTCATCGGCGTACGCGACCGAGTAAGGAACGGCGTAGAAGCCCTGGGTGCGCATCCCGGGACGCGGACGTGCTCTAACACCCGTGATCGTTTCCAACTCAGCTTTCAGTCCGGGATGCAAAGTGTCCAGCACCGGATATTTGCGAAGGTTGGCCAAATCCTTATCAGCATTCAGAGAGTTCGCCGTTCTCACCATCGAGCGCAAGCCCATGATTTCGTCACGCTTCTCGGGGTGCGCCGCGAGGAATGTATCGATCTCTTCTTTCTTCACGCCCCATGGATACATGTTCTTGCCCGGGACGACGGGATCAACGGGCAGAAATGGTTCGCGCTTATTTTCGAGGGTCGTCGCGATTGGTCCCTGATTCAGCCGATAGAGCGTCAGCAGGTTCTCGGTCGCAGCCGGCGCCGGTGAAATATAAGAGCGGACCAGCGCATTTAGATTTCGATAAGCCGAAAGCGCTTGCTTATGCCGCTGGTCTTCGTAAATGCCCTGAAAGATTTTTCCTACTTCGAGCAGCTTTGCAACTGCCTTCCGTTCGTCAGCACTTAACTGAGAGAGATCCGGCGCCAGACGGATCGTCTGGGTTTTGTCGATGATCGGCTGGCTCTTTTCCAGCGGCCAGTAATTGGGCGGGACAGAGCTTTCCAAAGTCGTTTGCGATCTAGTTTGCGCGAGGGTGATCACCAGAGCGCACAGCAGCAGTGGAACGGTTAGCAATTTAGTCATCGCGCGTGGCCTCATGTTCTCCGACGGAATCCGGTGAAGCGCATCATACCCAATGAATCGCAAATCAGCCAAAGCATCATCTGCCTGCTGCTTACTGACCGCTGCTCCTGTCCGCACTTTCTTGCATTCGATCGTCGTGAAAATCGCGCGCCAGAACAATCTCCCTCCCTCATCTCACGCTGTGTTAAGCGGTCTTCGATTCGGCATTGCGCTTGCTGACTTTCGACACTGATGGCGGAAAAGATTGCTCGCTCCCAATCAGGTTCTATCACAACACAATTCCTCTCTGCGCAACCTCTGCGTCCTCTGCGCCTCAGCGGTGAGCATTCCGACGCCACAGGATTCACCGCAGAGACGCAGAGAACGCCGAGTTGGCGCAGAGAATTAATTGAGGCGCTGGTCCACGGAATCAAACGCCGCTGGGCGCGCGAACGGCGGCGGCGAAAAGTCGGTCGCGCTTATGACATGGCAAAGGAGATCGCGCGCGTGATTCCACGCGGCTCTGAAGTTCTGGATGTCGGCTGTGGCAACGGCTTTATCGCGCATCATCTTAGCGCATTGCTCGGCACGAGCATCGTGGGAATTGATTTGGGAAATAGTGCCGCGGCGGCGATTGATTATCGTCGTTACGACGGCGCGCAGTTTCCGTTGATGGATGATTCATTGGACGCCGTGCTGCTCTGTTATGTCCTGCATCACGCCCATGACGTTCGCGTCGTACTGAACGAAATACGGCGGGTGCTGCGCGATGGTGGCCTCGCCGTCATTTACGAAGACATCCCCGGAACTTGGTGGGATCGAGGGGTGTGCTGGATTCACAATCAACTGTGGCGCGGACGCACGGGCGCGTGCACCTTTCGCCGCGAATCCGAATGGCGCGGGCTGTTCGAATCTCTTGGCTTTGAGATTTTGAGCGAGCGACGACTCTCACGCTGGCGGAATCTCACGCATCCGGTGCGTCGAAGATTGTATTTGCTCAAGTTTATTCACGCGCCGACTCAATTGGGCGATCAGGGTGCACCGTTCAGAACAATTTGCCTCGATCAAGCATAGCTTCTACTCCATTGGCATATTCTCCCAACATTTCGCGAAAGTGCTCTATGGCAGCATCGTAATTGCTTACATGAACCGAAAGGTTCGAGTCCCAGGCTTCAAAGTGTCCTCTATTGAATTCATCGAAGAAGTAACTGGGCCTCTCAGTGCCGCCCTCTGGCGAGTATTCCAACAGCAGGCAGGGCGAATCATATGAGACTGCTACGTAGGGATAAGGATTTATCATCATCTTATTACTAGTCTTGATCGCGAAACATGTCGGGGTGCCAAGATACAACCGAACGTGACAGTACTTATCGTTCCACTGCTTCAATGTCGCAAGGCTACTGATGATTTCATGACCAATTTCCGTGGGCCGTCGATTCTCTTGTCCGGCTCGGAAATCAGCAACTATAGGATGAGTCAACAGAAACTTGACGTGAACCAGGCCGCGATCAGCCTTGAAGCGAAGCTTCTCGGCAATTTCTCGGTATTCTTCCCTCTGGAGCAGCCCCTTTAGCGATGAACCGATCACCATGATCTCTCTTGATTCTTCGTCAATAGCTCGAGAAAAGGCATTCAGAGCCATCTCTCTTCGTTTGTATATACCGATAACACCGGCGTACCTGACCGCCTGTAATAAATCAATTTCACCGGCGTATCGTCCAAGTATTTGCTCGGTGCTGTCCCTGATGGCCGGAGGAACAAGCGCCTTCAGATTGGGGATTTCAGCCATCCGCTTGTTTATGACTTCGAACTGCTCCTGAATCGTAGTCAGGATTAGTTGGCTGATATCCTGTGGGCTCCGCGTCACGTCAATCGTGGCGGCCATAGTTACGGGCGAGTTGACCCTGTAGCCCTTCTTCAACACCACGCGCATTTGTTTGGAGACTTCGTTGCGCGCTCTGGTTCCGCCTTGCAAATCCAATGAATAGGCGATTGTCCTAATACCCAAAAGGTTAAAGGGTGGTTCTTGACCTGCTACCAGCAACTGCAGTACGGGCTTTCGAAATGCATGTCGCAAGGCATATTCATAAAACACATTAGCGTTCCGGTCTGTTAAGTCGGCTACAACTAGCTTGTCGTTCAAGATGTGCTGAATAACCTGGGTGGTAATGTTTCCAGGTTCGGAGATTTGGTCCGCTCTGATAGCTTGAAGTTCGTTCTCTTCAGCTGCGGGACTAATGATGTCGTTAAAGACGATGTCTGACCTGCGTCGCACTTCCGAGTCCGGCGCGTCGATCGGCGAAATAACGAAGCAGGTTTCTTCGGGGTTTATCGAATCCGGATCTTTTTGCATAGTTCTCCTAAGGACTAAAGAGATTCAAGATTAGAAACTCAATGAATTCCGGTCTGAATTCGGTCAGGCTTCCGGTTAAATCAGGAGAAGTCGAACGAACCGCTAAGGCTGGCACAGGAGAAAAGCGAACACAGGCTCTGGGACCAGCCTGAAAAGCGCGTGAATAGTAAACCGTAAAATGTGAACTGTAAACAGAGAATCGTGATTGAAATATCTTAATCTTAAGCCCGATTCATCGGGCTTGCCCGCAGTGTTACTAGAACAGCGCTTTGAGCGCTTGGGTAAGTTAGGTGACGACCTAAAGCGCGCTTCAGCGTGCTTACCATCAGCGCTTGAGCATCCGGCTAAAGCCTCCGATGAAGATAAGCCCGCTGAAGCGGGCTCTCAGCAATTCTTCCGCTGCTGCCGACCCCAGCCGTAAACGGCTGGTCTAGTAACCCCTCGGGCAAGCCGCGTGAACGCGGCTGATGGCATCCGATTCGGCCTGCGGGTCTGTTGCGGACGGTTAGCTGACTATTCCTGCCCGTTCGGAAGCACTGCCGGCAAGTCCGAGTAGTCAGCTTTCGGTCTGGCGCGGCAGACGAAGTTTACCAGCATTGATTGAGCCTGCAACTATGCTGGCCGACTGAGACTCACTCGGTTCGTTAGCAATGAAGTAGCCGGCCAGCAACACGATTGTGATGAACGAAGTAATTATAAGACGCATGGCCGGGCATGTTAATTCCTGATTCGTGTTTAGTAAATGGCCATCTTAAGCGGGTAGTATCTGAGTTTCGTTTCGTGTGTTCCTGCGGATTACATAAGAACGATCCACGAAACCACACCAAATCCCACCAAAGCCGCCTCGTGTGGCTTCGTGGATCGTTGTCCATCGCCAGCCGATCTCTCAGAATTAAGAAAGTAAGCCACTACGCTTAAGCCGGCAACAGCTCGCCTTTCGTCTCCTTGCCGAATGGCAGGAGCAAGAGACCTAAGATGAATGCCAAAGACGTCAGCGCGACGGGAGTTCCGATGGTGTGATAGTAAGCGACGCCGGCGCCGACCAGAAAAGTTATACCCGCGCCGGCAAAACGTCCGATCGAAGTGGCGAAGGCAAACGCGCTGGCCCGGCACTCAGTCGGGTATTGTTCCGGCAGCCAGAGCGTGTACATGGCAAAGTTAGCGCCGCCTATGCCGAGAAAGAACAGACACATCATGAACCAAACGAGCGCGTGCGTCTGAAGATAGAAGACGTAACCGAAGCCCAGCGAGATAAACGCGGCCATCAACGCGAAATAGATTGCCAGCGTGACACGACGGCCAAACTTCTCAGCCAGGATCGGCAGCACGAGACAACCGATGATCGTCCCGGTGGAAAGGATCATCGTGCCGTACGAAGCTAACCGAATCCCTTGTCCCTCAGAGAATCCTGCCTTCATCGCCAGGTGACTTACAGATGCCGGAACATAGACCGAGCCAGCCCACAAGCCGACGATGGAAATCAGCAGATAAGTCGAGTTAAGCAGCGTGCGCCGGCGATATTCCGGTGAGAAGAGCGCGAACAATGCGCGCTGCATTGTCCAGGTTCGGCCTACCTGCGCGATGCGATGCTCCCAGCGCTTCGACTCCTTCACGCCGTAACGAATGAAGCCAACGAGCAAAGCGGGGGTGCCGCCCACCACAAACATCGCTCGCCAACCATAACGCGCGCCGATGAAGTAGTTGGCGATCGCGGCGAGAAAAATCCCGACGTAGTAGCCGGTGTGCATCAAACCGGCGGCCATCTTACGCCGCGCTTCCGGCAATTCTTCGGCGATGAAGGTGCCGCCCATCGACCACTCGCCGCCAATTCCGACGCCGGCGAATAAACGGAAAGCCGCCAGCGTCCAAACGCTGGTCGCGAACGCGCCGAGAAAAGTGAAGATCGAATAGCAGAGGATTGTGAACATGAGCGCGCGCAGGCGGCCGAAGCGATCGGCAATCGGGCCCCAGACGAGTGAGCATCCCCAGCCAACCAGGAAAAGCGCGAACAGCAACCCGCCATAAAACCCTATATTGGATTGATCGGCGGCAATTCCTGATCGGGGCAACAACTCGCGCAGCGCCGGCACCATCACCAGCGCATAGATGAAAGAGTCCATGCCATCCAAAACCCAACCACCCCAGGCGGCCAGGAAGCCGCGACGCTGGTTTGGAGTCAGGGGAACATGAACCACCGGGACAGTTTCGAGTCTTTTGCATTTCGAGTCCAGTGTTCACGTGCGGCTCCCCGAACCCGGCGCGCACCAGAGTCGACAAACACTTTGTCCTTCGCGGCCATCACCCTCTACCGCTTCAGTATCCGGATTAATCTGACTTAGGCAGGAACTTCCTTGCTACATCGACGGTTTCTCGACCTTGAAATCAGCGTTGTATTCGTAAACGATGTGCGACTTATGTGCGTAAGTGGCGACCTTGAACTCCGAATCGCTCTGCCGAGGCAGACCATCAGCCGCGCCGATCCATACCTTTCCTGTGCCGGTGTAATTTTGGCCGGCCATAGTCGTCTCCAGTGTGTAGCTATACGCATGACAAGCCACACCGTTGATCGTTTCGGGACCGAGATATTTCACCTCTTTCACCATCTCGGCGAGTTTCTTTGTGAAGTCTTCAGCGCGATTTTCTCTCCCGGACGACGGCACGGTTCCTTCGGCCCATTTGCCATTCTCAAACCAGTAGTGCTTATCGCCGATGCTAATCGCTTCGACAACGCCGCCCGGCCCGCCAGTCCACTTCATGTGCGATCGATCGGCAGCCGCGAATTCAACTACGCGCGTGCTCTCAGGCATCGCTGTTTGGCCGTTCGCCGTCGCCGACATGGTTTCGGTGAGTCGATATGGATAGGCCGTTTTCAATCTGCGCAGCGCTTCATGAAGATCTTTGCGCGCGTCGCTGGAAGGAGTGAAACTTGAACCGGCTGTGGATGGATTGTTAGCCCCGTTTGTTGCTCGGCTTTCGGAGCCGCCTTTCAACTGGCTGATGCCGCATGCTGTGACCAGAAAGGCGCAGATCGTCAGCAGAAA
>Ga0209701_10002224_pt1 | contig 12630 bp, 11 predicted proteins | sample CZO8metaG_4_FD_188356 | JGI IMG/M metagenome (GOLD analysis project Ga0209701, IMG submission 188356) | Vadose zone soil microbial communities from the Eel River Critical Zone Observatory, Northern California, USA - CZOApr15con2H3.8 metaG... | ecosystem: Environmental > Terrestrial > Soil >...
TGGTCGCCGTCTCGTCCATCCACGAACAGTAGAGGGTGCCGCGGTTTGGGCCGCTGCTACGATCGGCATCGCAGGCCGGATAGAGCAACGCTCGCCGAGTGGCCATGGCCGGGATACCATCATCGAAGGCGACAATGGTTGGGGAAATCGTCTGTGGCTGACCGAAGGTGACGCCACCATCGAACGAGCTATTGACCAATAACGTGTTGTTCTGGACATCGTGCCAGGCAACATAGACCTCGCCGTTGGGTCCCACGAACGGATCGGCAGCAATCACAGAAGATGGGCCGCCGGTGAGAGTGTTCACGGCGATTGGACTGCTGAACGTGCGTCCGCCATCGGTGGAACGCGCAAACAACAACGCGTTGTTGGCCGACGATTTACCCGCATTGAAAGAGGCATTATCCCATGCAACGTAGACACTATCGCGGAACGGGCTGTTAGGATTGGTGTCCACGGCAATGTACGGCTTGTCGTTGAACTTGCCGGTGCCGCTATTGAAATTGAAGAACGTGACCTGGGGCCAGGTTTTCCCACCATCGGTGGACCTGGCTACCGCCATCTCGGTGCCTTGAATCGAGGCGAAGAAGCGATTAAAGAAGACAACAATGTAGGCATAATAGACGTTGCCACGCGTGTCGAAGGCCACGGCTGGATCAGAACCGAAGTCGGTTCCATTGGTGGTCGCGGCAGGCGGGAGTGGCAAATCTACGGCACCCCAGCTCTTGCCTCCGTCACTGGAGAAATAGCCGCGCATAGGAAGGCGGACGATTTCATTGGAGCCACCGACGAGAATGTTGGAATTATTGGGATTGACAGTGATGGATGTTTCACTCTGCGGAGTGTCCTCGTTGCTCACGTCAACATTTGGGCCAACCGAGAGAGCTTTTGTCGTGGATGAGGAGCTGACGGTTTCCTGCAGCAATCTCTGATATTTGGCCCACCACGTTGGCTGATTATAGGGAGAAGCAGAGGAATGTGCGCTGGCGCGGCCTGGATGAAAGGCGGCACCGGCAAATAGGATGAGGAGTAATGCCAGGATGATGAAGAGGTTCTTGCGTCCCAGGCTGACGACGGTTGTATACGGCATACGTGTTTACCCCCTTACGAAGATGTGTCCTTACGTTTAACGTTTCAACGGAACGGTTGTTGAATGGCCTGATTGTATGCTTGAGTCTATATATTGTCAAGAGGAGGAATCTTTTTGGGTGTGGTGAGCGATAGGAAAGTGCCCAGGCGCGGGGAGCGCGTCTGGGCACTGATACGCGAAGCACACGAATAGATTACACCTCTACCACAACGGGCAGGACCATTGGTCGACGGTGTGTCTTTTCATAAAGAAACTCGCTTAGCGTATGCCTGATTTTGTCTTTGACGAATGACCAGTCTGAAGCATGGCCATTTAAGCCAATGAATGATTCAAGCACACGCTCACGGGCGCTATCCAGTAGTTCCTCGGCGTCACGCATGTAGACAAAGCCACGCGAGACGATATCAGGACCGGCCAGAGGTTGCCCGGTCTCTTTATCAACCGTCAGTATGGCCAATAAAATGCCATCTTGTGCCAGCACCTGGCGGTCACGGAGTACAAGATGGCCCACGTCACCTACACCGAGACCGTCTACATAGACATTGCCTGATACTATGTGATTCGCTATTTTGATAGAGTCTGGCGTAACCTCAATGATGTCGCCATCTTCAGCGACGACAATATGCTCCTTAGGAATGCCAAGTGAGCATGCCAGCTTCTGATGCAGGGCTAGTTGGCGATATTCTCCATGAATAGGCATGAAGAACTGCGGGCGGAGCAGACCGAGCATCAACTTCAACTCTTCCTGTGCTGCGTGGCCTGAGACGTGGACATTGGAGATGGCCTGGTAGAAGACCTCTGCTCCCTGGCGAAACAGGTTGTTGATGGTGCGATTGACCATTTTCTCGTTGCCCGGCACAGGTGTTGCTGAAAGGATGACCGTGTCGTTTGGCTGGATACGTACCAGGCGATGATCCTGGCTAGCGATGCGTGTGAGAGCTGAGGTTGGCTCTCCCTGGCTGCCCGTACAGATGAGCACCACCTGCTCCGGCTGGAACTTGTTGATGTCTTCAGCGCGAATCAGGGTGCCCTTGGGGATGTTCAGGTAGCCAAGCTCCAGTGCCATTTGCACATTGTTGACCATGCTGCGTCCCACCAGGGCTACTTTGCGATCGTAGCGCACGGCGGTATCGACCACTTGCTGCACTCGCGAGATCAGCGATGCGAAGGTGGCGAGCAGGATGCGACCCGGTGCGTTGGCAAAGATTTTGTCAAGCGAGTCGTTAATGACGCGCTCAGAAGGGGTATAGCCGGGTACTTCCACACGGGTGCTATCGCCCATCATGAGCAAGACGCCTTCGTTGCCGATGCGCGCCAGGGTACCAAAGTCGGCAGGTTGGCCGTCGATGGGAGTGTGATCGAATTTGTAGTCGCCGGTGTGTACAATGGTGCCAATCGGTGTATGAATGACGACACCGACTGCGTCGGGAATGCTGTGGTTCACGCGAAAGAACTCGACCAGACATTCACCCAGTTCTAACTGGTCGCCCGGGGTGATGACGTTTACGGCTACTTTGTCGAGCAGTTTATGCTCCTTGAGTTTTACGTTGATCAGGCCCTGTGTGAGACGAGTTGCGTAGATGGGCGGGAAATCCAGCATGGGCAAGACATAAGGCAAACCACCGACATGGTCTTCGTGGCCGTGAGTGACTAGGATACCACGAATGCGCTGCTTCTTATCATTGAGGTAGTTGGTATCAGGGATGACGAGGTCAACACCGAGCATTTCGTCATCGGGGAACATTAACCCAGCGTCAATGATAATGATGTCGTTAGCATACTCAACGACCATCATATTCTTTCCGACTTCCCCTAAACCTCCGAGCGGGATAAGTCGAATTTTTTCTGTTGTCAAGGTAATAGAAACCTCCTCACTACACGTTCATTAAGCGTGTAGCTGCGTTTATTTATTTTTTGTTATTGTATCTATCTTCACTTCTGTATCTACCTACAGAAGTTAAAGGCTTTGGTAACTGGTAAAAAGGTTTTAAAATAAATCCTACTTTTCCATTAAAAGTTTAGCACATTTGTCGAGAAAAGGCAAGCAGAGCACTAAGCTGTCCTCATATGCTATACTCAAAAAAGGTTATATTCACTCAAAGAGGTTTCGATGGCTATGTTCGCCAATATTATGTTCGATCTTTCATTTGACCAGATCATTGCTATTATAGGGCTGGTTGTAAATAGCTTGCAGGCTCTGGTGCTGCCGATTACTATTTACCTGCTGATAGTGCAGACACGTGCTATGCGCATGCAAACCACGGCGCTGGTGGAGCAGAGCAAGGAGATGACGGCGCAGACGCGCGTTTTCATCGATACGATTTACAGCGCGACCTTCCAGAGCCTCTACGATGCGGAGGCGCATATTGGCGAGTTGATGATGACCTACCCAGAGGCAAGTCGCATCCTGATGAGTCCTATGCCACAGCCAACAGACGGCAACAAAGGGGGTAGTGGTGATAGCAGCGAACAGTACAAGTCTCTTGATCCGGAGCTGCGTGAGCGTGTGCGCTGGCTCGGTACGGCTATGCTGGATTTCTTCGAGCACATCTGGACGCAATCCCAGAAGGGGGGCTTGCCTAAGGATGTCTGGGAAGCCTGGGAGGACTATATGGGGAAGATGTTGAAAGAGACACGTCTGCGTCACCTGTGGCAGACCGAGCGCGGCTACTACTCTTCAGGTTTTCGCCGCTTTGTTGATCAGAGGGTCGGGCTTTCGCCTGATATACCTGTGATGCCCCCGTTACCGCGACCCACTACCGGCTCGCTGGTTCCTCCGCGTTCAGGAGATGCTTCGCCGCCGCAGGTAGCACGAGTGCTGCGAGCTGTAACGGAGGAGAATGAGGGGGAGAAACACTCCCGGTAAGCTGCTGCAAGCGACCCGTCTGAGAGTCTGGGGATTCTCAGACGGGTCGCTCCCTTTCCTGATTATAGCAACTCTGCCTCGCTCAAAGGGCCCAGGGCCATCAGGACTTGTTTGTCGCGCATGGGGAAACGGCGGAGGGCATGTATAACGTCGTCTGTGGTCACTTTTTCGACGCGCTCGATCTCTTCGTCTAGGCTGACCAGGCGACCTTCGGTGACCCAGTCATTGGCGAGGGTGCGCATACGGGAGAAGGTGGATTCGCTGCTGAGGACCAGGTTGCTGATCCACTTATCCTTGGCACGGCGTAATTCGTCCTCATGCACTCCATCCTCTAGAAGGTTATCGAGTTCGCCACGCAACAACTTGAGTACTTTGGGAGCATGTTCGGGTGTGGTATTGGCTTCCATTAACATGATGCCTGTTCCTTCCATCGCCCAGATGCCGGCACTCGCTGATTCGGCCAGGCCTTTCTGATGGATGTTCCAGTAGAGACGGGAACCATCACCGTCGCCAAAAATGCTGCCACCGAGCGCGACTGCATAATAATCAGAGTCCTTGATATCTACAGAAGGCATGGCGATGATTATGATCTGCTGCTTGAGTTTTTTGTCAACGACGACCTGATTGATGGATTGCGCGGGTTCGTAGCGTGAGACATCGCGCCCGGCGTCGCCGGTACGCCAGTTGCTACAGTACTGCTCAGCCAAGTCGATGATGTGCTCCCAGTCAAAATTGCCTGCAACCGAAAGGATCAGATCGTTGGCGCCATAGCGTCGATTCCAGTAGTTGCGCATCTGCTCGATGTGCATGTTGCGGATGCTCTCGCGCGTGCCTAGCACGTCATGCCCTAAGGGATGGTTGCCGAAGTAGGTTTGCATCATGCGCCTGTAGGCAAGGTTGTAAGGTTGATCTTCGGAGCGTGCGATTTCGTTGACAATGACTTCTTTTTCGGTCTCGAAGTCACTTTCGGCCAGGCGTGGGTACATCATGTCGCTAAGGAGTTCGACGGCACGCTCCAGGTATTCCCCCAGCACACGTGCAAAATAGACGGTGGCTTCATGGGAGGTGAAAGCGTTGAGTTCCGCGCCTATTTTGTTGAATTCGAGGGGGATTTGTTGCCAGTCGAGTGTTCTGGTGCCTTTGAATACCATGTGTTCTAGAAAATGGGAGACGCCAGCGATGCTGGGGTCTGGCTCATCACGCGAGCCGGTGCGCACGTAGTAGGATACGGAGACAGATTCGAAGTCGGGCATGGGCTGACCAACGATCTGCAGACCGTTGCTGAGGCGATGAGTATAAAAGACAGTGCCGTTGGCTGTGGGTTCCGTCATGTGTGTGGTTTCCCTTCCAAATATGTTGGGTTGTGATTTCCTTATAGAATGATAGTCCTGAGATGAGGAAAATGTCAAATTATAATGCTGATGGAAGGAAGAGTTTCACCTGGCGATATATGCCAGCATGACGATTAACATGAGGTGAAAGAGCATGGCGATGACAAAGCCCCAGGCAATGAAGATGACCCATCTGCGGTCACTAAGGAGAGGACGATGTGTGCGGTACGCTTTGGGCCAGCGCTCGGCTGCGACCAGCCCCATGGCGATGCGCAGGCGCAGGGGTGAGCTCACAGGGGAACGACGCATTTCGCTGAGGAGTGCACGATAACAGGATTTGCAGAGGGTCCATGAATGGCGTGGTTCTGGTACACCTTCTGGCTCCATAAGGGGAACGGCATCAAACCAGGTGCGATGTGAGCAGATTGAACAACGCACATTCATCCGTTTTTTTGGTCGGCGTGAACTTTCTTGATGAGCCACGACAGCAGGCCCGCCGCTATGCATTGAGTCGTTCATTTCTGGCTGGTCCTTCCCGTTTCCTGCTTACAGTGCGCTACGTGGCTACATTGAACTCACCAAAAATCCTTATCACAATTCTATCACATTTTTACGACAATAAGAAGTGGTGGTTCTCTGAGATCCACTCAGAAAGCAGGAATGCAAGGGGCGCAGCCTCTTGCCGGGGGCTCGGGGGTGTCCCCCGAACTTTTCTCTCCCCTACTGGTCGCCTCCGAAGGAGGCAAGTTATGAGTGAATGTCAGGTCAGTGCAGTCCGAAGATGGCAGAGATAATGGCTGGGCCATAGACGGCGCCAAAGACGGCTACCCAAACGCCGTCAACGAAGTGCCAGTACATTTCAACCGCCTCGACGGCGAAGACTCTCTTTCCGGCGAAGTCACCACGCAGAGCACGCAGCCAGCAAATTAGCAGGAAGAGTACACCGATCGTGACGTGCAGACCATGGAAACCGGTGAGCGTGAAGAAGGCGGAGCCGAAAATGCTTGCCTGTGGCGTAAGCCCTAGAGAGACAAGGTGTGGATATTCAACGCCGAATTGCAGTGTTACGAAAATGGCGCCCATAATTGCAGTCACAAGCAGCCAGAGCTTCAGTTGACGCTGATCGCCCCTCGCGAGAGCTCTACCGAAAAAACGTGCAGGAAAACTGCTTGACCACAGAATTGCGGTATTAACAAGCAGAAGCACCGAAGGGATAAGCGACGGGCCACTAAACACAATGAGGGATTCCCCGTTGGGCAATAGCCAGAATCCCTGGCGGATTTCCAGGTAGAGGTAAGAAGCGATGAGATTGGCGAAGATCAACGCTTCCGATGTGATGAAGAAAATCATGCCCCACCAGTTGACACTTCGTCCCCCTGCTTCACCATGTTCTTCGAGGACCATAGCTCGTGCAACGCTCATATTACAAATTCTCCCTATATTTTCAACGACGTTCGAGGCCCCAACCGATGATGGCGACGGCCACCAGTACCACGCCTATACCCAGGACGATCGGATGCATAATAAATCCTATGAGCAAGACCGCCAGGGCAAAAGCCAGGGCAAAGGGCCAGACACTCTGCTGAGGACTGATGGCTTGCTCTTGCGCTTCTTTTGATTTTGATTTTGACTTTGACTTCGATTTCGAGCCACCTGCTTTAGCTGGTGTTTGTTGTGGTTGACCAGAAACCTGGTTCTGATCTTGCTCCTCAGACACTATATGCCTCTTTTCCTTAGTGCGTTGCCGTCTTCCAGTCGGCTATGTCTGGATTCTTCATGTCATAGAATGGGCGACGGCTACGTACGATAGGAATGGTGAGGAAATTGTAGACTTTGGGCGGGGATGCGGTATCCCATTCGAGGGTGAAGGCATCCCATGGGTCTGTACCTGCTTCCTTGCCGCTTCGCAGGCTGATGATCACATTGTAGATGAAGACCAGGATCGAGAGGGCAATGATGAAGGCGCCGACCGTGGCCATCAGATTCAATTCGTTATAGCCAAGATTACCCGGATAGGTGTAGATACGGCGTGGCATGCCAAGTATGCCCAGGATGTGCATGGGGAAGAAGGTCAGGTTCACACCGATCAACATCAGCCAGAACTGCACCTGTCCCCAACCATCGCCGAGCAGTTTGCCGGTCATCTTGGGGAACCAGTAGTAAAGACCTGCGAACACGCCAAAGACGGTTCCGCCGAAGAGCACATAATGCAGGTGGGAAACGACAAAGTAAGTATCCGTCACCTGGTAGTCAAAGGGCACAACGGCCAGGGCCGCGCCATTGATACCACCGATCAAGAACATGGCGATGAAACCAAGCGCGAAGAGCATAGGTGCCTTCAAACTGACTTTGCCTCCGTAGACCGTAGCGATCCAGTTAAAGATCTTCACCGCCGTTGGAATAGCAATCAGTGTGGTGCTGGTAGCGAAGAAGGCCTGGGCAATAGTCGGAAGGCCAACGGCAAACATGTGGTGCGCCCACACGGTAAAGCTTAAGAAGCCTATGGCGACCCCCGACCACGCAATGAAGGTATAGCCGAAGATAGGCTTGCGCGAGAAGACCGGTAAGACCTCCGAGATGATGCCGAAGGCAGGCAAGATCAGGATGTACACCTCGGGATGGCCAAATGACCAGAACAGGTGTTGCCAGAGTAAGGGGTCACCATGAAATGTAGCATCAAAGAAGTGTGTGCCCAGGTGGCGATCCAGCAGCAGCATAACGGCAGCGGCGGTCAGGCTGGGAAGGGCAAAGAGCAGTAAGAACGACGTTATCAACGTCATCCAGGTGAAAAGTGGCACGCGGTTCATGGTCATCCCTGGCGCACGCAACCTGAGGATCGTTACCACAAAGTTGAGCCCGCTGGCAATCGACGAGATACCGAGCAACAGAATACCGAGTGCCCAGAAGTCCGCATTTACACAGCCTACGACACCGGCAACACCACAGCCATATTGCTGCTCGCTTAATGGCGCATAGTAGAACCAACCACCATTAGGAGCGGCGCTGAACCCATTTGGTCCAATGAAGAGGAAACTGGAGTTCAGAAAAAGCGCGCCGAAGAGGACGAGCCAGAAGCCAAAGGCATTTATACGTGGGAAGGCCATGTCACGGGCACCAATCATCAGGGGCACGATGTAATTGCCAAGGCCGGTGAGCATAGGCATCACGAAGAGGAAGATCATGGTCGTGCCGTGCATGGTAAAGACTTCATTGTAGACTTCAGGACTTAATACATGTCCGTTCGGCTGTGCCAACTGCGTGCGAATGAGCAAAGCCTCCAGGCCGCCGACCAGGAAGGAGAAGAAGCCGGTCATAATGTACATAATACCGATCTTCTTGTGGTCGGTTGTCATGATCCACGACCCAATGTAAGTCTCACCGAAACGCTTTCGGCGTACTACACTTGGACGCTCAACAATAGTTGCCATCAGCAATTCCTCCGCTGTCCGTAGGGGCCCAATTTATCGCGCCCAACAAATTATCCTTATTTCAGGCTTTCCAGGTAAGCTACCAGGGCATTGATCTGATCTTGTGGGAGACCCAATTGCGGCATGTCGTTGCCTGGTTTCACCGCTTGTGGGTTACTGAGCCATGTAGCAAGGTTCGCCGGGGTATTGGGTAAGACGCCGCCTGCGATCAGGTCGCGGCTGCCAAAGTGCGTCAGGTTGGGCCCGATGAGACCTGCAGCCCTGGGATCATCATAACCCTTCAGGTCGACGCCGACGATACCATGACAGCCTACGCATGCGCCCTGTGCGAAAAATTTTGCACCACAGGCAACAAGGTCACTCTGTGGGATGGGTGTTGTACACTTGACAGCATTAATATTTTGTGGGGTGGCTGCTTGTTGTTGCATGCTGATCCAGGTGTTGAAGGCATCGGGGGCGTCGACGACCACATCGAAGTGCATATGTGCATGCTGCGAGCCACAGAATTCAACGCATTCCCCAGGATATGTGCCAACGGCATCTGCTCTGAAAATCAGTTGGTTGTTATGGCCCGGGACGACATCCTTCTTGCCCGAGAGTGCCGGGACCCAGAAGCTGTGGATAACGTTGTTTGAGATGAGGTCGGCTTCTATGGTGGCACCCAAAGGAATATGCATCGTGTCAGCAGTGACGATGGGATGACCATTAGAACCGGGATAATTCATGTAGTCGAATTCCCACCACCATTGATGTGCAACCACATTTACCTTGAACCTATTGCCGGTATCGAAATCGGTCAGGGTAAACATATAGTAAATGGTGGCGCCCAGCACGATAAACAAAAATATGGAAGGTGCAACTGTCCAGGCAATTTCGATGGCGTTGCTGCCGTGTATCTGCCTGGGGGCGGGTGAGTTTGGACGTTCACGGAAGCGGAAGATGGAGTAAATCAGTACCCCCTCCACAACGATAAAAATAAATGTGGCTATCCCCAGGATAATATAGAAGAGATCTGCTTCTTTGGCGGCGACAGGTCCCCTGGGATTCAGTATGGAAGGGGAGTTTTCGCCGCAAGCTGCTAAGAGGAGCGAGGACAATAGCATGGCTGAGGCGATGGTGACCCAACGTTTCGTTTTGCGAAATAAAGGCATCCTCACGTCTGCATCTCCTATCCTTAAGCCTGGCACCCGCAAGGGGCGCCACTACATTCCATTAAACTGTTTAGCAATCGCGCCGTTGCCGGTGCGAGACGCATTCCACTCTAGCGTGTAGTGTAGCTAGCGACCCTGACGGGGAGCTTGCAGCTACTTGCTGGGACCTTACAATGGCCTAAATACGGACGACCGCAAGGGTTCCGACCCCAGGTCCGCACCTGACCACCCCCGCCCCTACTCGATACCTATGTCTTGTTTTGCTTCCTCGGCTCGTTGTTTGGCTTCCTGTTGTTGCATCCAGCGGATGAAGAGGATGCTGACGATAATAATGTAGATTATGTTGCCCGGTACCCACATGATCAGTCCGCCGAGTTGCTGGTCGGTGGCAGGAGAAAGTCCCCACAGGTGAGGCGCTTGCAAATAAGGGGCATAGAGAGGCCCGGCAAACGTGAGTCCTGCTCCCAACGCCACAACAGGCATGCCGCTGAAGAAGAGGTAAAGTATCCGTCCCCCACTCGAGAGAGGCGGTAAATCTTCGGTAAGTGGGCTGTAGATGGGCCACCAGTTGATAACGCCAAAGACGATAAAGGTAATGTGCTCCAGGATGTGTATGTTCTGGTTCGTCAACGTGGCGTCATAGAGAGAGGGTACATGCCAGAGCCAGAAATCAGCGTTAAATAAGAAGAAAGCTACAAATGGATGTGTCAGCAATTTGGCTACACGAAAAATGAAGTGAGAGCGTATAAGTGGTTTGAGCAGCACCTCCGGGGTGCCGATGAGGAGCAATGGCGGTCCAACCAACGTGAGGAGCAGGTGTTGGACCATGTGTACGCTAAAGAGGTAGCGATCACCCAGTTCGTCGAGTGGCGAGACTAATGCGAAGAAGATCACAAGCACGCCGAGATAAAAGGAAATGACCTGGCGGCGTGTCACACCATCAATGAGCTTGTAGGGTTTGCGTAGTAGGCCGACGGCATAAAGGTAGATGCCCATGATGATGGTTGTGCCGATCAAGATGGATGGGTCAAGATTCCATTGAGTGAGCCAGAAGGGGAGCCCTATCTCCACCATAGTATGGCGACCTTTCCAGTGTGTGCTCGTACGTAACATACTATAGCAGGAGAAGGAAGAGGGAACAAGAGAGATTGGGGACACCCCAAACTCCGGCAGGGGACGCAGCCCTCTGCGCCCCCGCCAGGCTAAATCCCTGTTAGCCTACGATGGCGTAGGCGATGACCAGGTCGCTGGCTGGTGCTGTATTGATATTGATGGTGAACTTACCTGCGGCTACTCCTGTCACCCATAAATATCCTCCCGGATCGCCTTGTGGGGTGAGTAGAATGATGCTGCTGGCTGACACTGCCGAATCACTCACTGTTACCGATGTCTGAGCTTTCTTTAAGGTCGCTGTGGCAGTGCCCATTTGCACACTTGTGCCTCCCCCATTCCAGCTAACCATGGTGCGTTTACACTTACTAGTCGCACTTTTTACCAACTGAAGCGTGCCATCCTTTTTCGGACATGCATAGTAAACGGTCGGTGGTTGTTGTGCCGCCTTCGCTGCTGCCGCGCTGGCTTGCATTTCTACTGCAAAGACAGACACAAACGCAAACAAGCTGACCAGTATAAACGCGCTCATTACTCGCAAGCGCGTTCCTGTGTCCGTGGTAGCTGGGAACATTTCTCTATACCAGTTCTTCATAATAAGACGTTATGGCGTGCATCCTCTGTGTGTTCATGCCTGAGAGGACACATCGCCCCTCCTTTTTCGTGTTAGCCCCTTACGGGGGAGCGTTTTTAGTGGGAACGCCCGAAGCCAACCGCTGGCGCGGATAATGGTCACCTCGACAAAGTTACTTGAGAAGTTATTCCTTCTTGTGAAGGTATCGTTTGGGCCTCTAAAGGAATGTGCATGCTGTTTCATGATTTCGAAACAGCTCCATTACCTCTAGACGTTGGTAAATACGTAAGGTAATTATGGCGGGAAGAAGTACTAGAGGCAAGAGTGAATACGCCACAACCTGGTCAAGATTCGGCTGTGATTTTCCAAATGTGGTAGAGATTTCTTTGCCTTCTCGTACCGGAGAGTTACGTAGCATTGATCTCCTGGGTATAATTGAACGTATATTATTTTAACGGTAGTAGAGTATCCAGCTCGGATGCCCACCAAATTTGGCCCGGCACGGCAACCTAGTACCCAAATTGTAGTTGCACCCCTTGCGGGTGCCAGGCGGCCTCGGGCGCCAGGCTGCGTTGATGCCCACCAAATTTGGCCCGGCACGGCAACCTGGTACCCAAATGTGGTGGCACCCCTTGCGGGTACCAGGCTTAAAGAAGGGAGGATCGGCGCTCCCCATTGACTTCGCGGAAGAGGGGAATGCCGGAACGTTTCATGGCAGATCTCAACAAACATGTGAGCCTAAGATCATCGGCTGGGGGCTTGCTGACGAGCCGGTTCTCTCGTCATCCCGAACGCTATATCGAGATATTTCGCATTCTGCGCAAGTATGAATTGCACCATGTCGCCGCTCAACTGGGCATGATACATCGACACGAGGACGAGGACGAGGAATTTGGCCTTGATGGACATGAGGAGGAGGATGACCATGCAGAAGGTCTGGCCAGCGCCCTTGAAGAGCTGGGGCCGTGCTTCATTAAGTTAGGGCAGTTGCTGAGTACCAGGCCGGACCTGCTACCGGCGAATTACATTGAGGCGCTCGCTCGACTGCAGAAGGCTGTTACGCCCGTGCCAGGAGACAAG
>Ga0209701_10002234_pt1 | contig 12602 bp, 10 predicted proteins | sample CZO8metaG_4_FD_188356 | JGI IMG/M metagenome (GOLD analysis project Ga0209701, IMG submission 188356) | Vadose zone soil microbial communities from the Eel River Critical Zone Observatory, Northern California, USA - CZOApr15con2H3.8 metaG... | ecosystem: Environmental > Terrestrial > Soil >...
TGGGCGAACGCCCTCTGAGCCCCCGCCGACGCTCGGATTCGGTCCGAGTGGGTGATGGCGCGATTCGCCTTCACCGAAAACACGAAGTCGTCGGGCACCGAGGACCTCCACCGCCGGGCGTATCGTTCGGGAACCGGACGGTAGAACGACGCATTCAGCTCCACGAACCGGAAGCCCCGGGCGTACGCCTCGAGTCCGCCGTCGAAGTACCCCCAACCGCCGGCACCGACAAGCGCGTCCATCGTGGCCGTCCCATGCCGGCGAGGGGCATAAGGGTGAACCTCGGAGACCGGCGAAACTGAGACACAAGCCGGGTTAATGGTAATGTAGCGCGGGCGTCTTTCGGATGGGCTCATGGCCCGCTTCCGATTCGGCTGCAGCGGCTGGGACTACCAAGAGTGGATCGGTCCCTTCTACCGCAATTCGAGCGAATCGAAGCTTCGGGCATATGCGCGGGTGTTCGACACCGCGGAGATCAACTCGACGTTCTACCGGGCGCCGTCGCCGGGCATGGTCCAAGGCTGGGGCCGCTTCACCCCGGACGATTTCGCCTTCGCCGCCAAGGTGCCGCAGACGGTCACGCACGATCGGCTCCTCGACGTGGCACGCGGCGCGGACAAGGAGCTGATGGCCTACTGCGACCTCATGCACCCGCTCTTGGACCAGGGGAAACTTGGTCCCCTGCTGCTTCAGCTGCCTCCGCGGCTGCGCTTCGACGAGAAGCTGATTCATCGGTTCCTCGATGTCCTCCCGCGGAACTTCACGTTCGCCCTCGAACCGCGAAACAAGTCCTGGATGGCGATGGAGGCGTTTGACCTGCTCCGCTCGACGGGCGTCGCCTACACGATCGTGGACGAGCCGTTGCTCCCACCCGACCTCCACGTGACCTCCCCCGCCGCGTACGTGCGGTGGCACGGTCACGGCACGGACCCTTGGTACAACTATCACTATTCCGAGGAGGAGCTCAAGACCTGGGTCCCGCGGGTCCAGCAGGTCGCGTCCCAAGCAGAGTCCGTGTTTGGCTTCTTCAACAACCACTTCCACGGCTATGCGCCGGAGAACTGCATCCAGATCCTGCGGATGCTCGGCATCCAGACCCAGGAGCAGGCGCGAGCCTTGCAACGGATCGAAGGATTCCGAAAGCAGGCCAGCCACGCCGACGTTCGTCTACGTTCCCTCACCTTGGAGGACTTCGGCGCCGACGTTTCGAAGGACGCCTCGGTCGATGCCGCGTTGGGTCGCCTGATGGACCCGCATCGGTTGGACCGGGCGAAGCGGATCGATTCCAAGGACGTCGAGGTGACCCGCGACGGGGACCTGATCCTCGCGCGGATCAAGGAATACCGGGTCGAACTGGATCCTGCGACCAAGACGATCGTTCACGACTGCGAGGACTGGGGCAAACTCGCAGGACGAAAGGATCTCTGCAAGCACGTCGGGAAGTTCTTCCTCAGCCTGCCGAAGGAGGAGGCGCTGTCCCGCCTCGATGCGATCGCGGCGGATCGCGACGCCTGGACCTTCTCGATTCCTCCGTCCTAGGCGCGCCGAGTCGACCCTTTGCCTGAAGCGGCGACGTGGTCGCAAAGGTTAACCCCACCCTCCGGCGTGGACCGCCGAGTGGGCGTCCATCTCACGCCAATCGCGATCCGCCATCCGACCTCGCTCGACGCGCTTCGAGGCCGGTCGATCGCGGTCGATGGGAACCTCGAGCTGTATCAATTCCTCTCGATCATGCGAACGCGCGACGGGACGCCGCTGCAGGATGCAAGCGGCCGGGTCACGTCTCATCTCAACGGCCTGATCTTTCGCACGACCCGGCTGATCAGCGATTATGACATTCGGCCGGTGTTCGTGTTCGACGGTCCGCCGCCGGACCTGAAACGAGAGGAGATCCGGAAACGCCGGGAAGCGCGCGAGAAGTCGCAACGCGACTATCAGGCCGCGGTCGCCTCAGGAGACACGGCCACGGCCTGGTCCAAGGCGGTCATGACGTCGCGCCTGACCCGGTCCATGGTCGACGAGGCGAAGACCCTCCTCGGCCTGCTTGGCATTCCGTGGATCCAGGCGCCCAGCGAAGGGGAGGCACAAACGGCCTTTCTCGCGCGCCGGGGCGACGTCTGGGCCGCCGGGTCGAAGGATTACGACTCCCTCCTGTTCGGGGCCGCTCGGATGGTGCGGTTCCTGGCCATTGGATCGACGGAATTCCTTCCAAGTCAAGGACGATCCCGTTTCCATCCGCCGGAGGTGATCGACCTGGAAGAGAACCTCGGGCATCTGGGGCTCACGCGAGCCCAGCTCATCGACGTCGCGATCCTCGTGGGCACCGACTTCAACGAAGGGGTCAAGGGAATCGGCCCGAAGACGGCGGTCAAGCGGATCCGGGAATGGAAATCCCTCGATCAGGCTCCGGCCGAGGTGTCCACAGCATTGCCTTCGAATTTGGCTGCCATTCGGGCGTTCTTCGCGGACCCTCCTGTGTCGACCGAAACGGTTCCCCCTCCGCGGACACCCGATGACCAAGCGGTCTATCGCTTCCTCTGCGACGAGCGCAACTTTGCCCATGACCGCGTCGAAAAGGCGATTGAACGTCTACATCCGGCCGCGGGTCGGCAAACAACGTTGGACATCTGACGAACTCGGCACCGTGCGCTGGAAAACGCTTAAGTGAGCACACCGAATACCGCGGCCTACGGCTGGCCGAGCCGGTTTGACGTACGGGGCGGATGGAGTTGGAGTCACCTGAGCAACCAAAACCAGCGGGTGCAGCTGCGGGGAGCCGCAGACTACTCGCGATCGTGGCCGTCATCATCGTGATTGCAGTCGTCGGATCTGCTGCGTATATCCTCACGCTCCCGCCAGCGGTCAAGAAGTATCCGCTCGAACTTTGGTACAACAACGACGGACACTATGGGGCGACGGAAGAGAACCTCGCGACGGTGCTGAAGTCGAGCATCGAGTCCTGCGGTCATGTAACTGTGACCCTCAAATCCGACACATGGGCGGCGTACAAGCAGCGCTGGGCCGCCGGTCAGATGCCGGTGTTCCTATTGGGCTGGTATCCGGACTACTTTGACACCGATGACTACGTGTCCCCGTTCCTCTCGACCGCGGGGGCAAAGTCCCTCGGTTCGTTCTACACCAACGCATCCATGGACACGCTGATTAACAATGAACAGGTTGCAATCACGGACGCGGGGCGCGCGGAGAATTTCACGAAGATCCAGAACGGCCTCGCGGCCGATGTCCCCTACGTCCCGCTGTTCAGCGGCGTGGCGCAGGCCGCGTTTGTGAACGGAGTGACGAATGTCGAACTCCACCCGGTCGTGTTCAAGTGGTCCATCATCGGCAAGACGGGCTTCGCTCAGCTCAATGCGTCGACGAGCGACAAGATCATCTCGCTCGATCCCGCCTCGGCGTACGACTTCTTCTCGATCGAGGTCATCAACCAGGTCTTCGACACCCTGCTCGTCTATGAGCCCGTGACCTCGAAGCTCTTGCCGGGACTGGCCACGACGATTCCGACCGTCGCGAACGGCGGCATCTCGAACGGCGGCAAAACCTACACGTACCACCTCCGCCCAGGCGTGACGTTCAGCGATGGGACCGCGTTCAACTCGAGCGTCGTCAAGCGAGCAATCGATCGCGCGATCCGGCTGGACTTGCCGGCCTCCGCCGCGTTCCTGCTCTACGACGTCGGGGCGCTGCGAGCGGACCACAAGGGCGGGAACAACACGGTCGCGGGAACGATCACGACGCCAGATGCGCTGACGGTTCAGTTCAACCTCACCAGCCCCGTGTCGTTCTTCAACCAGCTGATGGCCTTCTCGGTCGCGGCGCCGGTCCCGTGGACCTACTCCTCCACCAAGGAACAGCCCTCTACCGTCGGAAGCGTGGTTGGGACGGGCCCGTACAAGATGACCCAGCACACCGTGAACCAGCTCGTTGTGCTGCAGAAGAACCCGACGTACTACAACGCGGGCCTCTACGCGAGCTTCTCAATTCCGTCGATTCCCGTGATGGGCCAGGTGAACATCAACATCCGGAGCAGCTCGACGATCTTGAAGCAGGACATCGAGACGAAGGCGGTCGATGTCGTGTTCCGGACCTTGACGCCCACCGACCTCACGGACTTGCAGAACCGCGCCACGACCCTGGGGATCACGGTCAAGCTCGGAGCGAGCCCGCAGATCCGGTACCTCGTGATCAACCAGAACACGATCACGGATAAGAGGGTCCGACAGGCCATCGCGTACAGCGTGAACCGTGCGGACATCAACCGAATCGTGTTCAACAATCAGGTGACCGCGCTGTACAGCATGGTCCCGCCCGCGATGCCGTTCGCCTCGCCCGTGTTCCAGGGGGCGTACGGGGATGCGAATTGCACGGCGGCCAACGCGTTGTTCGCGAAGATTGGATACGGGTTGATGCAACCGGTGCTCTGGATCGCCAGGGACAACTGAGTCCCTGGCCCTTTCTCCTTTTGCCTTTTCTTTCTTCTAAACCTTCTTTACCTGCAAGAGCGTTCCCTCGGATTCGGGAATGGCCGGGGGACGTTCGCTCGCTGCGTACATCGTGGCGCGCATACTGCTCGCCATCCCGATGCTGATCATCCTCCTCACGGCGGTCTTCCTGATCCTCCGGGTTCTCCCTGGCGATCCCATCCTCGCACTCTGGGGTGGTCACACACCGCCGCAAGCGACCTTGGACGAGGCACGGCGCGCCCTCGGACTCGACCAACCTTGGTGGGTCCAATACTGGAACTACCTGACCGGAATTCTCCGCGGACAGCTCGGGACTTCGATCGGGGAGCTGTATCGCGGACAGCCCGTCTGGTTCCAGATCTCCGAGCGTCTTCCGGCGACCTTCGAGATTGCCATCGGCGCCATGCTGGTCGCCTCCGGGGTCGGGGTTCTCGCGGGGGTCACCGCCGGCGCTCGACGTGACACGAAGGTCGACGTCGCGTTGCGCCTCTACGGGACGATTATCTGGGTCATCCCGATCTTCTGGCTCGGCCTGCTCCTCCAGCTCGTCTTCGGCGTCTGGTTGCGTTGGCTACCGCCTCACGGTAGGTGGACGGGGGCGGATTTCCCCGTGCGCGTGACAGGATTGTACACCATCGACTCGCTACTCGAGGGGAACTTCGACCACTTCGCCAAGGCCGTGGCCCATCTGGTCCTCCCTTCTCTCACGCTCGGCCTCGTCCTGAGCGGATTCTTCACGAAGACGGTGCGAGCGAACATGATGCGGACCATCACCGCGGACTACACAGATGCCGCCCGCGCCCGCGGGATTCCACGGCGGCTCATCGTGTACCGGCACGCGTTCAAGAACGCACTCGTGCCGGTCGTCACGCTCCTCGGACTGCAATTTGCAATCCTCTTCGCCGGGGCCGTCCTGACGGAGAAAACGTTCTCGATCGAGGGCATCGGGGTCCTCCTTCTGAACTCGATCACATCGAAGGACATGACGATGATCCAAGGAGTCGTCGTCGTCTATGCCGCAATCATCGTCGTCGTGAGCCTCGTCGTCGACGTGTTGGGTGCGGTCATCGATCCTCGGATTCGGTTGTAGGACCATGGGGACTCCTTCGGAGGACCGCGGTCCTCTCGCCTGGCTCCCACGACACTCCATCCTCGGCCGGATCGTCCATCCCCTGTTCGAGGAGCGCCGCAGCCTCGCAGGCGCGATGACGTGGATCGGAATCGGGATCATCATCGCGTTCCTGGTCGTCGCCTTGTTCGCAAATTTCCTCGCGCCGGCCGATCCGATTCTCCTCTACGACGAGAAGGACGTTCCCCCCTGGACGAACGCCGTCATCCCGCGCAACCAGTCGTTCCAGGCTTGGACGACAAACTGGACCGACGTTGTGGCGGCGACCCGATTCGATGGGGTCGGTGCACTCTCCAACACGACGGGTCAGTCGCTCAACGCGACCGACTTCCCCATGGCAATCCTCCGGGATTCGGTCGTCTCCGTGGGGTTTGTGGTTCGCCTCACCCCGAGCGGGACGGATCCCGGTCAATACGTCGGCGTGCGCGTCAGCTGGGACGGCGGAAGGAGTTGGTCTTCCAAGTACCTCATCCGCGCGGTGGGGCCCGAGGTTCGGGTGGACGTGACGAGCCTCACGACCTGGAACGCCCCGAAACTTTCCGAGTGGAACCTGAATCTGAACGTCACCCATGAATCGGATGCGGGAACGAGTGGAAAGGTGAGTCTCGATTATCTCGCTGCCACGGCAGTGTGGCGGAGCTACTGGCATTTCATGGGGACGGACCCGGTCGGGCGAGATGTCTTCTCGCGGGTGTTGTTCGGGACGCGCACCTCCCTCGCGATCATGACGATCGGCGTAGTGGTCGCGCTCGCGGTCGGATTCCCTCTCGGCCTGTATTCGGGATTCCACGGTGGCAGGATCGACAAGGTCATCGTGCTCGTGATGGATTCGATCTACTCGTTCCCCGGATTGTTGTTCGCGGGGCTGATTGCGGTCTTGCTAGGCAAGGGCGTCGTCAACATCGGCCTCGCTGTGACGGTGATCTACATCCCGCTCTACTTCCGGGTGACGCGGAGCCAGGTGCTCTCCGCTCGGGAGGAGCTCTACGTCGAGGCCGCCCGCGCCCTGGGGGCAAAGCCGTCGCGGATTATCTTCAAGTACATCGCCGTGAACGTGATCGTCGCGATTCCGGTCATCTTCTCGATCAGCGCCGCCGACGCGATCCTTACGGCCGCCGGCTTGTCGTATCTCGGCCTCGGGGTCTCGGCCCCGACGCCGGACTGGGGACTGGATCTCTCCGGGGCCGCCTCCGAGATCGACACGGGCGTGTGGTGGTCGTCGTTCTTCCCCGGCTTAGCAATTCTGCTCCTCACGGTTGGGCTGAGTTTCGTCGGCGAGGGTCTCAACGACATCATCAACCCACTCTTGAAGAAGGAACGATAATGGGCGAGCCGATCCTCCAAGCACAAGACCTCCGTGTGCACTACCGAACGAAACGAGGCCCGGTCCGCGCGGTCGACGGGGTCACGTTCGGTTTGGCCCTCGGAGAGACCCTCGGAGTCGTCGGCGAGACGGGTTGCGGAAAATCGACCCTAGGCAAGGCGATTCTCGGCATCTTGCCCCCCCGGACGGAGGTTTCGGGCAGTCTCAAGCTCCGGGGTCGGGAACTCGTCGGACTCCCGGAGGCGGACTACCGCCATCTCCGCGGAGAGGAGATCGCGCTGATCTTCCAGGATCCGATGACGCGACTCGACCCTTTGATGACGATCAAACATCACTTCATTGAGACGATTCGCGCCCACGACCGAACCGTTTCCACCGCGGAGGCGGTGGCTCGCGCCGTCAAAGTGCTTCGATCCATGGGGATCCCAGAGACCCGCATCGACCACTACCCGCACGAGTTCTCCGGAGGGATGCGGCAGCGGATCATGATCGCGCTCGGGCTCGTCCTGAATCCGAAGCTGCTCGTCGCGGACGAGCCCACGACAGCGCTGGACGTGATTGTCGAGGCCCAGATCCTCGAGATCCTCCGCGACCTCCGCGGCGCCTATTCGATGTCGCTTATCCTCATCACGCATAACCTCGGCATCGTCGCTGAGGTGTGCGACCGTGTCGCGGTCATGTATGCGGGACAGCTCTCCGAGCTCGGTCCGGTTGACGGCATCTTCCGCAAACCGATCCATCCGTACACCCAGGGACTTCTCGCCAGCACGATCTCCGTGAACACGAAGGAGCTCCATTCGATCGACGGCGTACCGCCGAGTCTGCTGGACCCGCCCACCGGATGTCGATTCCATCCACGTTGTCCGTATGCCCAACCCATCTGTTCGACCGACGAGCCGAAGATGATCGAATACCGGCCGGGCCAGTTCGCTTCCTGCCACTTCGGGAAGGACTTCGCATGACGGACGCGCTCCTGCGGGTCGAGGATCTCAAGGTCCACTTCCCGGTCGGCATGAACGTGGTACAGGTGGCGGGACGAGCGATCCTGCGACGGATCGCTGTCCGCCGCGGGACCGCGGGCGCGATGGCGTTGGAGAGGCCCAGGGTGCACGCTGTGGACGGGATCTCTTTCGATCTCGCGCCCGGCGAGATCCTGGGCCTCGTGGGGGAGAGCGGGTGCGGGAAAACGACGACCGGTCGATCGGCCGTCCGTCTCATTGAGCCCACGGATGGAAAGATCGTGTTCGAGGGGTCGGACATCACGCACATGAAGGAGGCGGATCTGCGCGGCCTTCGCCCGCGAATGCAGATCGTGTTTCAGGATCCGCACGCGGCCCTGAATCCTGCGATGACGATTGGTCAGTCGATCATGGATCCGCTCCTGATCCACCGCGCGGCGGAGCCCGCCGAAGGAAAGGCCGCGGCACTCCAAGTGATGCACGAGGTCGGCCTGTCGCCTCCCGAGGATTTGTTCAACAAATATCCGGCGGACCTGAGCGGCGGACAGAAGCAGCGAGCCGTGATCGCACGGGCGCTCCTGTTACGCCCCTCGCTCCTCGTCGCCGACGAGCCGGTCGCGATGCTCGACATGTCGATCCGCGCGAAAATCCTCGAGCTCCTCCTGGATTTGCGGCGCAGGTACCAACTCGCTCTCCTGTTCATCTCCCACGATCTGGCGACCGCGAAGTTCATCTGCGATCGGATTGCGATCATGTACCTCGGTCGCATCGTCGAAATCGGTCGGGCGGCGGAAATCTTCGCAGACCCGAAGCATCCGTACACGCGCGCCCTGATTGAAGCGATCCCGGTCCCCGAACCAGGGCGGCCGCGACCCGAGGCGTTGCCTCGGGGCGAGATCCCCGATGCCATCCATCCACCGGCCGGATGCCGGTTCCACCCCCGTTGCCCGGTCGTCTTGCCGACGTGCGGCTGGGAAGGTCGCGATTTCGTGGACTATCTCGAGGAACGCCGCCTCGATGCAAAGCGGGCGGAGGCCGACGCGGGTCCCATTGGCCCCTTGAACAAGTGGCGTGCGGCAGGCCCGTATGCGTGGCGCGCGACGAAAGCTGAGGACCCGGGTGCCATCGCCGCCTACCTTCGATCCATCTTGCCGGAGGCCCAACCCGCGATGGCGAAAGCGGTCGAAGCCATTGAAACCGAGGAGGCTCGGGTGGTCATTCGGTTCCGGAGTCCGGACGTCCTCCTGCCCAAGGACGTCGAAGGTCGCATCGTGGAATGTCTCCTTTACTGAAGCCAAATCCTTAAGTCGGCCCGGCTATCGGGACTCGATGGAAGACCTCGCGAGGTTCGCGGCCGCCCATCCGGAGTTTTGCGACCCGAGTGCGGTTCGGGTGCCGGGCCTCGGACCCGTCCCTCCGCTCCAGAGCGCCCGTCCCTTCGAGTTGACGGCCGAGAATCTGTCGAACTATCACGTGGCCGCCCCGAAGGACCCGAACGCTCTCCCTGCGATGCTGAAGCACGGGCCCGAAGCGGTCTCGTTCTACGTGAGCTTCCGCCTTGTGCCCGACCAGTGGGGCGTGTACATTCGGGAGGGAGCCCTTCGAGCCTTGAAAGAGGAATACCACCGAATCATCTGGAGGGATCTCGGCAAGTACGCGGACAAGAATGTGGACGACGTCGCCGACAAGGTGGAAACGACGCTGGTCCTCGACTACCTGCTCGCCCACAATCGAATTCACTTCCTCGTCGACAAGTGGACGGCCGAGTTGGAGGTCGCAGACAACAAGCCGCGATATGCGCCATACCAGGTGGCCTGGTATGCTTCGCCGCCTAAACCGGCCATGGTGCCGGAGGACGTCGGGAACCTCGAGGAGGCCCTCGCGAACATGGAGGCGTTCCGTCAGTACATCAACCCCTCCTACGCGGAAGGGGTCGCGAAGCTCGTGGAGGGCCGGCTCGACGAACGGAACGTGAACGAGTGGAAGGCCTTCTTCATCGGGGGCCGTTTTGCGGTCGAGATGGCGAACGTGTTCTCGCGGCAGCCAGCGGGCTGGAAGGACTTCGCCCGGTTCCTGAACCGCAAGACGTCCGTCGGAGCGACCAACTACGTGAGGATTCAGTACTCCTACAATCCAGACATGCTGGAGCGAGGACAGAAGGAGCTGACGAAGCGGATCGGCGGGTCGCCGGAAGCCTCGAATTTGTTCAAGACACAGAGCGCCGATTTTCCGAACGTGTATCTCCTGTAGCCTTGCGCAGAGTTGGATGCGGCCGTGGCCGCAATCCCGACGACGTTCGGGTCCCGGCGATCGCCGCGCGCAGCTTTTTATCGCCCGCCCAGCTTCCGCGGATGTGTCGCTGTCGGACCCGCTGGGGAGTCGTCGGGCCGTCCATGCTTCGATGATGCTTCAGGTCCTCCTCTGGGGACTCGCGTTCGTTGCCATCAAACAGGCGCTCGTCCACATGTCGTGGATCACTCTGACGTTCCTTCGATTCGCCGTCGCGGATGTATTGTTCGTGGGCTTTCTCGTGGCCCGCCGCCAGCTGCGGCCTCTTCCGCGGAGAGAGGATGTGCCGCACCTTGCCCTTCTCGCGTTCGTCGGGTTCACCGGCTATCACCTCTTCCTGAACCTGGGGGAATCGGATCCGACCGTGACGGCCGGGACGGCGGCCCTGATCATCGCGTCGACTCCGGCGTTCATCGCGGTCCTCTCCATCCCCCTGCTCAAGGAAAGGGTGCGCCGCCTTCAGGCCGCGGGAATCTCCCTCGCGTTCGCGGGACTCGGCGTCATGATTTTCTTTGCCCATCCGGAGAGCCAATTCCGCTTTCAGGCGTCCCAGGGCGCACTCACGGTGATCCCATCGGCGGTGTTCTCGGCCCTGTATGCGGTCTTCGGCAAGCGATCCTTGGGCCGGTATCCGCCGGTCGTCCTGGTCACGTGGACCCTGTTGATCGGTACGGTCCTGCTTCTTCCGTTGATCGTCCTGACCGTGCCGGCTTTCGCCAAGGACCTCGCTACGATGGGACTCGACGGATGGATCCCCGTGCTGTTCCTCGCGTTCCTCCCGACGTTCCTGGGATACACGATCTGGTTCCGAGCCCTCGCTCGCCTCCCGGCCGCGTCCGCGGCGGCGTACATCTACCTAAGCACGCTCGTCGCCGTCCTTGCTGGTATTGTGATCCTCGATGAATCCCTTACCGTGGCCGCGTTGGTCGGCGGGGCGATGGTTATCGCGGGAGTGTTCGCGGCCCAACGTTTCGGACGGCGCTAGCGTTTCTGCGCCCGCGGACCGTCCATCGCGTCGAGGATGTCCACGGCCCAGCCATGGTGAGCAATGGTGGACCGCTCCGGCAGTCCCGACCGAGGAAACCACTTTAGAGCGGCGACGTTCAGTCCCGCGTGAACGACAGGCGAACCTGTGAGGTCGGCTCGATAGTGGAAGATCAGATGCCAGGCGCCGTTGCCGAACGATTCGACATGGCTCAGTCGAAGGTCCGCGAGGGTGAGACCCGTTTGGTCCCGCGCGATTCGCTTCGCCGCGTCCTCCGGATGTTCAAGATGGCGGGGGAAATCGTCCGGCAGGAACCAGCCGTGCTGGCCGTCGTATCGGGAAACATCCTTGTACTTCACCAGGAGGACCTGGTCTCGAGAACGAATCGCCACGTCGGTCACGAGCCGATGAACGGTGCATCCGCCTTCCATGCCGCATGCCTCGCTGGGAGACGCGGATGAAGGCTGACCTCAAGAATCCTTTCGTGTCGCCGGCGGACGAGATCAGCGGATCCGTTCGAGCTGGAACGAGCCGATCATGATGGACTTGTTCGTGAACTTGTAGGGCACCCAGTCGTGCGTCTGGACCTCGCCGAGACCGACCACCTGGAGCTGGGTCTTTTGCTTGTCCGACTTGAAATGGATCGCGCCATCGACCATGTGTTCGAGGGCCTCGAGCGTCTGGTCGTTGTGCATGCCCCGTTCCAGGGCAATCACGGACACGACCTTCGTCTGTCGGAGGCGGTTCATGAGCTTCTGGACGAAGTTCATCGCCTCCCGCTCGTCCGCCTGGGTGATCGAGGAGCTGAGCGTGAGGTAGGCGATGCGGAAGTACGGATACTTCTTCTTGAACTCCTCGTCCAGCTGGCCGACGATGTTGTAGATATTCTCGAAGTCCGTCGGGCCGTTCACCCGCCAGACGTTCTTCTCCCGGACGGGCTTGCCGGACGCCATCGGCGACGTGCAGTCGATCCACCGCACGAGCCCGAGCTGGTCGTACTCCACGAACGTCGGGAGGATGGGTGCGATGTCCTTCGCGATGTCGATCGGCAGCTTCGTCGTCGTGATGAGGATCGTCGGGATTCCTTTTCGGAGGCCTTCCGCGACGAAGTTGAGGATCGCGACCTCCTTGCCCACGAAGGCGGGGCCCACGAAGAGGACGGTCGAGTTGAACGGGATCCCTCCGTAGAGGAGGTCGTCCAGTCGCGGCGTGCCGGTCTTGACCCGTTCGGCCTTCTTTTCCATCGCGACGGCCTCGCTTGCCTCGGCTTCGCCGGCCGGGGTCGTGATGCGGGCCTTCACTGCGCCTTCCCGCATCTCCATCTCCTTGTCCTTCTGGTACGCGCGGCGTTTGAACTCTTCCTCGCGCTCCCGCAGCCGCTTCTCCCAGGCCTCGAGCTGGTTCTCGCGGTCCATATCCTTCATGCCGGGGGCGC
>Ga0209701_10002240_pt1 | contig 12582 bp, 15 predicted proteins | sample CZO8metaG_4_FD_188356 | JGI IMG/M metagenome (GOLD analysis project Ga0209701, IMG submission 188356) | Vadose zone soil microbial communities from the Eel River Critical Zone Observatory, Northern California, USA - CZOApr15con2H3.8 metaG... | ecosystem: Environmental > Terrestrial > Soil >...
CGCGTCGGGGAGCAGCTCCAGCGCGCTCCGGAATTCTTCATGCGCAACCGCGTAATTTCTCGCCCGCATGGCGGCTTGTGCGCGGGCCAGCACTTCCGCACCGCGCGGCAGCGCTCCCTGGCGCCGTTCAATTTCGCGCTTCGAAATCCGGTCGACGTTTTGCGCGAGAACGGCGGAGCAAAAGATCGACAATAATAAAATCAACAATAGGTGGACCGACTTCTTCGAAGACGGTGCTAAAAATTTCCGCCGCGAAGCGGCGCTTGAATAACATCGCGTTCGGAGAACGCGATCCACCATCCAGGGGAATTTTAATTTCATATGTAGCAGATTATTGATTGAACAGGCCAATTTCGATCGGTTCGTTTGGCTTTTGCGTATTCACGATGACCGCCTTGGTCGGATCAACATCCACTAGCTTATATTTGATTTGCACCTGCGGTTTCAATGAAAATTCTTGATCTTTTCTAACCTGGAATTCCTGGCGCCCGCCCCAGGTATAAACGAACGTCGCCACCGATTCCGGCGATATCGCCACTTTCTCTTTGACCAGCGTGAGCTGCTGTTTGGTTTCTTCCTGTTCGAGGGTCAGCTCGGAAACATCCACATTCGTCCCGTACTTATTCGGCTCATATTTCTTGAGGAATTTCGCGATCTTGAATCGCGTCCCTTTGATCGTGTCGCCGACTTTCAGAAATTGTGTCGGCTGTTTGAAGTCGATCGTGTTGATCTGGTAGGTATCGCCCATCCATGATGAGAAAATGAGCCGGAACGGCTCCTCCACCGCCGATTTGAGTTTCAATTTCGTGTAATATTCGGGGTGCGAATTGCCATCGGTCGGGTTGGTGTGGCCTAACCATTCGTCGAGATTGGTGAAACCGTCGCCGTCAGGGTCCTGGTCAAGCACATCGGCATCGGCGATCGGCAATCCAAATTGCTCGAGCCATTCGTTCGGCACCGGCGGATGCACTTCGGTGGTTTGCAATGTCGCCGGTTGTCCGTTCGCGCCGATGAAATGTTTTTCAGGGACAAACAGCCCAGAACGACCGCCAAACGTCCACTGCGGCGGTCGATGCAATTTTTCGGCGGCCGCCTGCAATTCCTGCGCTTTCTCCAGGGGCGATACGCTTTTTAATGACGGGGCCGGCGGCATCACGGCAAGTTGCGAGCTGAAGCGCGCAGCGTTGCTCCAGATCAAAATGGAGCTAAGAAAAAGCAGCACCACCGCCGCCATCAGCAAGACTCTTTCGTAGTGAGCGCGCACCCAGTCCATATTTAGAACGCGAAACGCACCATCTCGATCGTCGCCGTGGTTTCGACGTGTTCGTTACCGACGACAAATTTTAATCCGCTGGTTGGCGCTGTCGGGGTCGCCGCCGCCGGTGCGGCGTTGCTTTGCTCCCGGGACGGTCCTTTCAATTGCTCGTTGCGAACGTACAACGTGCGGACAATGAAAAACTGCCTGTCTGAGCTCGCGATTTGGTTCAAGACTTTGCGCATCGCCGATGGCGAAGCCGTAAAGGTAAGATCGACAATCGAGCGCTCGACCAGCGCGGGTGGTGCGGCATTTGCCGGGCCGGAAGGTTTTTTCGACGGCGTTGGCGCCGCTGTTGCCTGGGCGGGAGGCGCCGTTCGTTTCACGGCCGCGATTGCATCTACGCGTGCGTCGATCAAAATGCCGAAGAGCAATTCAGCTTGCGCCAGTTCCTGCCCGAGCAATGGCGCGGCCGCAGTCGTTGGCAAGGTGGTGCTGAATTCGTCGAAGCCGAGATGAAAATTTCCCGGAAGCTTCACCCGATTCGCGCGCGCTTTTTCGGTTGTGCTGACAATTGCCCGACGCAAGCGCGATTGAAATTCATTTGGCGCAAGCGGCGAGATCGGCACCATCTGCGCTCTCAACTCTTCTTTTAACTTATTCAGCGTCACGCCGTAATTATCGAGCGCGGCCCGCGTCTTCCGAAAATTCTCTTCGTTGGGAAAAGGATTGAGATGCTCTAAACGATTGCGTTCGGTCGCGGCGTCGTTGAATTGAGCCGACGCTTCGGCAAAGCCGCTCTTGGCATGGAAAAGAAACCAGAGCGCGAGGAGCGCCGCCCCCGCGAACGCGATCACAAAATTTCCAAGCCAGCGATTGTCGCGGTACCAGCTCATGGCAGCTTCACCGGTTTTTTAAGGTCCAGCCGCAATTCGTAGGGAAACGCCCACTCCGTGTCGTTCGGGATCGTTGATTTGATCACGCGCGCCTGGTTCTTTGGATCGATGTTGAAAAACGGTGAGCGGACGAGGTTCCGAAAATAATCGACCACCACTTCCTGCTGCTTCGGGTTGAACAAATAGAGTCCGCGCAGGAGAAGACCGTCGATCGCTGCGCTTCCCGCTTGCGCCTTCGTTGTCGATCTTGCAACGACAGCCGGCGTGGGCGCGATTTCGGCGACGCGTTTCTCGTCCACACCGATTGGTTTGCCGCCCGAAATCGGGATCAGTTCTGTGATCCAAATATCTGCCTTGGGCAGACGCGCGTTCAGGTCTTCCAGAATCTCGACCCAAAAAAATCGATCGTTGATCGCTGCGACCAGCGGCGCACCAACCGTATCGAGAGATGCCGCCTGTTTACGCAACTTCTCGATCTTCGCTTCCGCCGCCTGCATCGGTGCATTGATTTTTCCAATCTTTTCCACACCGAACCGAGCCACTTGCGCGGCGCGCGTGTAGTAGAATCCCCAGCCCAGCAGCGCAAGGACAACGGCGGCAGCCGCCATCATAAAAAACGGCCGGCGTTTTTCGAGTGCCTGTCGGCGCAGGACAGTGGCCGGGCGGAGATTGAGCTCCATCGGGCACGCGCTCACCGAGCGAAGCGCCAATCCCACCAGTTCACCGAGCAAGTGCGCCGAACGCGTCAATTCCTTGACCGGCGCCGAATGCGCGACCGCAACATTGCGGAGAGGATTAAAGAATTCGATCGGAATTTGCAGCTTCTCGCTGAAAAACTCGCGCATGTAGGGCGTGCTCGCGCTTCCGCCGCAGAGAAAAAGGCGTTCCGGTGCGTTTCCCTGTTGCTGGGCACGGTAGTGACTGATTGAGCGCATCACCTCAGTGTGAAGTCGCGTCATTGTGCTGCGCATAAGTTTGGAAACGCGCGCAACTTCGGGGTCCGTCGGCTCCGCATATGCGCCGCCAGGACTGACAAAGCCGTCCCGCTTCTTGCGAAATTCCGCCGCCGCAAACGACTCATCGAACTCCTTCGCAATCGCTGCCGTGATCGAACTTCCGCCGACCGGAATGTTGCGCGAAAAAATTTTTGGCGGCTCGATGAAAAGTAAATTGGTCGTGCGCGCGCCGATATCGACGAGCAAGGAGCAGCCGCTCAGGTCCGCGTAATTGTAACGAAACGCATTGTAGAGCGCCATCGTTGCAACATCGACAATCGCCGTTCGCAGTCCTGTTTCTTCGACCGCGCCGTTGATCTCGTCGAGAAGGTCAGTCTTGATCGCGACCAACACGACCTGGACTTGCTCGTCACCGCCACCGGCAATCAGCTGATAGTCCCAGACCACTTCGTCGATCGGGAAAGGCACATTTTGCTGCGCTTCAAAGGCAATGATCCGCTCGATCTTTTCCTCTTCGACCGCGGGCAACTTCACGAAACGCGCGAAGACTGATTGCGCTGAGACCGCGTAATTGACCGCTTCGTGGCGAATTTGCAGCTCGGCCATCATTTCGCGCAACGCCGCGGAAATTTGTGGGTGCCGAATGTCCTCGCTCGCGGGGTCGATCAGCACTTCGCGCAAACGGTAGTTTTGCAAAACGAGTCCGCCCTGCGGTTGCGCCTGAAACTCAGCCAGCCCAATCGTCTGCGAGCCCAGATTCAAACTGATGATGCGGGTCGCCTTCGTCATGGGCTAGAAGCTCCAAAATCCAAATACCAAAGAAATTCCAAACTCCAATGACGCAACCAGCGCGTTGAAGCACGCGAACAAATCTTGAGGCTTGGAGCTTGGGCTTTCATTGGACGTCCTGGGATTTGGCATTTTGCGCTTTAGCGCGTCGTCTTGATTTGGGGGTAACGGTCCCAGTACAGCGGCGCGAAGGGGGTTTCGTTCTTATTCAAAACAAACCCGGGGATCGGCGGCAACGCTGCGAACCGATATTCGCCAATTCCGTAATTCGGCATCGCAATCAGGTTCTTGGTGATCTTGGTGATTTGAAACTCACGCCCGCCGACACGCACTTGCGCTTGCGTCGTCAGGGGCAAGGCCAGAAAAATCAGGGCCAGGGACCAAATGCTCGCTCTCATCCGCAGATGTCCATCTTGCAGTAGATGTCGATCCTACAGCGAGCCGAAAAAATTCCATTAACCGCCGATTCAATTCCAGCCGAAAACCAGCGTCAAGTTAGGGAGATTATTCACGGTCGATCGGGCTATTTATACAGTAGGCGACCGCAAAGCATATTGGCTCTGAAGCACATGCAACCGAATACAATTCCTGATTCTGCATCGCGCTCCTGATCAAAACTCAGAACAATTGAAAATTATCCGGCGCTGGCACTTATCGCTGCGACAAATCACTTTGCATTTCTCTTGCACCGCGGCTGCTCCGCAGACCGGACATTTGATTTCGTTTTTGATTTCGATTGCAGTCGTCGATCGCGGCGCAGCTTGAACTGAACGCTGAAGAGTTCTCCCCAGCAGGCTGTGGTTGGAAATCAAGGACGGGAGCGCGAGAAATGGCCGTTAAATTCCTGATAGGAAGCGCCGACGTTGATTTGCAAATGCTCGTTGCCGACGCCGCCCATGATGTAGCTAGTGAATTCGTCGCCGCCGAATTTTCCACTGGAGTGACCGTACATGAAGCCGATCTCGCCGCCGGTCCAAACCAGTGATGCTTTTTCAGCCGCTAGCGATTCAGCCGACGAATAATCTTTTCCATCTTTCGGATCGGTTACCGGCCCCGACACGGAGCTTCCCTTTTTCCGTGGCTCAGCGCTCACCAACGCCATCGGAAAATTCGCGACCGGTGCGGTTCCCATTCGACCCAAAGGAGTCGAGCCCGGCAAGCGTCCATCCAAAAATTCCTGCATCGGCAACTGGTGAACCAGCGCTGCGCTCTCAACGGTCGTGAAAAGCTCGGGCCGATAGAACCCAAATATTGCGTCCGAGTTATCGGCTTGAGTGGGTTGCTGCCCTAAAGCCGGAAAGCAAAGGGCGAGGAGAGCGACCAATCCGAAGCTCGCGCGCTTAATCATGTCACAATTCAAAGCCGAAAAACCGCAAACGCCAGTAAAATTTTGCATCTCAATTGTTTAACGCCAGAACTTCTCAACGGTTGCGGTGTCTCTCATTTTCCTTCGATGTGAAAACGGTGCAAAAGACGGTGGGCAAACGGGCCGATCATCAGTCCTGCGATGCCGACGAAAGCCAGCCCGGAAAACAGTGCATAACAGGAAGCGAAAATCTTTGCCGCGGACGAACGAAGCGGATCGACTGGTCCCATCCCGCCCAAAATCATGGAAGCGTTCAGAAGCGAATCGATCCAACTCAAACCTCCAATCAGGTGGTATCCAAGCACGCCAATGCCTAAAGCGATGCCAACCAGAAAAAGCGCCAGCAGCAAACGGCGCGCGACGCGGCGCGCGAACTTCGCGCGACTCAGCAACGGATGAGTTTGATGCTCATACATCGGACGTTACCTTTCGTGCACTTCAGTGAGTCGCTAAAATATTCGATCGTTTGCTTGAGATTTACTATCTTGATTCGATTGAGAAGTCGAGGCTAACGCGGTTGGCCTTCGAGTTGGCGGATCTTTTTCGCCGTAACCGGATTTGGGTAGATCCGATAAATTTCCTTATATTCGCGGAGTGCTTCGCTTTTTTTTCCGGCCGAGTCGAGGGATTGGGCTCGCTCCAAGTGGGTCTCGGCCTCGTTTTTCAATCGATCGCACAATGACAACGCCGAAGTGAGGTAGCGCCACAACGGTTTCTGATTATCACCAGGCGGCTCAGGGTAGCGCTTCACAAAATTCAATAGTGTCATACGTGCTGCCGGCGTATTCTCTTCGGCGATGGAGCGCGCGACTTGATCGACAACCGTAAGTGCGTCCACTGTCTCAGTTTCGATCTTGGATTCGTGAAACGCTATTTCGTATCCTAGCTTTGTGCGGAAATCGCGTGCTCGATTGGCAAGTGAAGCGACGCTGGCTGACACTGGCGCGGGTAAATTTAGCACCGCGTCAATCCGATCGATCTCGCGAAAATTTGCAGTCGCATCCCTCACTTGAGCTAGAACGGATTCCGTCTGTTCTTTGAACTCCGCGATCATCCGATCCTTCGAATCGGGGCCGTGCGGAATGGCGGTTGTCGATGATGATGGGGATGGCGATCGTGAGGGTGCTGGCGTTGGGGTTGGTGATGAGGATAGGCGTCGCGATTGCGTCGGTGATGACGGTGGCGTTGGTGTTGGGGTTGGTGATGACGATGGCGTTGCTGTTGGTGAGGGAAATGGCGTTGGAAATAGCGTCGGCGGCACTGGCGATGGCGATGGTGATGGTGATGGCCGCTTGACTACTGGTTCCTCAGTCGGCTGCATCTCGGCGGTCTCGGTGGATTGTTTCTGAGGTGTTGAAGCTAGAGTACGCGTTGATCCCGGCTCCGACCAGTCGCCGACTTTATCTCCATTGACGAAGGTGGCCTGCAACCGTGTTTGGCCCTGTTCCCTAATAACCGGCCCTTCAAACTTTCCGCGGACCATTTTGCCGGTATAGCTGTTGACGAAGTTTCCAAGTCGATACCAGGTCAGCGTTCCTTCTCCGGTGGCATATCCATTTAAGTCCCGGAGGCCCGACCACGTCGCTTGCTCGGCGACTCCACGCAGATTATTCCAAACGAGCGCTTTTCCGTCTTGGGTGCGCTGGTATCGCGCGCCATTCGCGCCATTCGTGAACAACAGAAGGAGGGCACCGCAAACAAAAAAACATCGGGCGCTCACGGCAGGCGTTGTTTCAGTTCGAGCCAGCAGCCTTTAACGCATTCCGGAAATATTCAATCGTCTTCTTGATTCCTTCCTCGAACTGAACTTTCGGTTGCCAACCCAGAATTTTTTTTGCGCGCGCGATATCGGGCTGGCGAACTTTCGGATCGTCCGCCGGGAGCGGTTTATGTTCGATTGTCGATCTTGCACCGGTGATCCGAATGATCTCCTCCGCGAATTGCTTGATCGTCATCTCTCGCGGATTGCCGATGTTGACCGGCTCGTGATAATCGCTCATCGCGAGTTTGAAAATTCCGTTGATCAAATCCGACACGTAGCAGAACGAACGCGTTTGCGAGCCGTCGCCGAAAACGGTAAGCGGTTTGCCGGCGAGCGCCTGGCCGATAAACGCCGGCACAACCCGCCCGTCCCGTAATCGCATCCGCGGACCGTAAGTGTTGAAGATGCGCACGATCTTGGTGTCGACTTTATGATACCGGTGGTAGGCCATCGTCATCGCCTCGGCGAATCGCTTCGCTTCATCGTAAACGCCGCGCGGCCCAATCGGATTGACGTTGCCCCAGTAATCTTCTTTTTGCGGGTGCACCAACGGATCGCCATAACATTCCGATGTCGATGCAAGAATGAACGACGCCTTTTTGTCCTTGGCCAGGCCAAGCGTGTTGTGCGTGCCGAGCGCGCCAACTTTCAAAGTGGGGATCGGGAGCTCGAGATAATCAATCGGGCTGGCCGGCGACGCGAAATGGAATACGTAATCGAGTTTTTTCTCCGGCAAGAAAATGAAATTGGAAACGTTGTGCTTGATGAAATGGAAATTCTCGTTGCCCGCGAGGTGGCCAATGTTCTCGGTGTTGCCCGTGATCAGGTTGTCGATCGCGATGACGCGATGGCCTTCCGCCAGCAACCGATCGACCAAGTGCGAACCTAAAAAACCCGCGCCACCAGTCACGACGGAAATAGGCTGCGGTTTCTTCTCGGCCATGCGGTGTTTTATCTACCGGCAGGAACACAAATTTGCCAGCAGGAACTCGCTGGATGAATGACGAAGCCCGAATAACGAATGACGAAAGAAGCTCGAATGCGCAAATGACGAAAGGGCGCCAAAACACCTCCTTTCTGTCATTCGGATTTTTGACATTCATTCGTGCTTCGACATTCGTGCTTCGTCATTTTCTTGTGATCTCGATCTTGCATGACGAGCCAGTGCATGGTCGCTTTCACGTCAAAAGTTGACACTTACACCCATGCGCATCTTATCCGGCATTCAACCCAGTGGCGTCCTCCACATCGGAAATTATTTCGGGATGATGCGGCCGGCGATCGAGCTCCAAAAGGAGGCGGAGACATTTTATTTTATCGCCGATTATCACGCGCTCACCAGTGTCCGCGATCCGGAAGCGTTGCGCAAAAATTCGCGGCAAGTCGCGCTCGATTTCCTGGCCTGCGGTCTCGATCCCGAGCGTGCCGCGCTTTTCCGACAATCAGATGTGCCGCAGGTGACCGAGCTGGCGTGGATTTTATCAACTATCGCCCCGACGGGACTTCTCGAACGCGCGCACTCTTACAAAGACAAACTCGCCCGCGGTTTGGCGCCAACAGTGGGATTGTTCAGTTATCCGGTTCTCATGGCCGCCGACATTTTGATTTACGACAGTGACGCCGTGCCAGTGGGCAAAGATCAAAAGCAGCACATCGAGATCACGCGCGATCTGGCGGTGAAAATAAACGAAGCATACGGGAACGTTTTCAAACTACCCGAGCCGCGAATTAATCCCGACACGCAAGTCGTTCCGGGACTTGACGGCCAGAAGATGAGCAAGAGTTACGGCAATAACATCGACATCTTTGGCGACGAAAAAGAAACGCGAAAACGCGTGATGAGCATCGTGACCGATTCCACGCCGGTCGAGGCGCCGAAAGATGCAACAAAGTCGACAATCCTCCAACTCTACTCACTCTTCGCGTCGAAAGAAGAAATTGCCAACATGCGCGACCGATTCAAAAAAGGCGGCACCGGTTACGGCGATTTCAAAAAAGAACTCTTCGAAAAACTCTGGGAATATTTTTCGCCGATGCGCAAGCGTCGGGACGAAATCCTGCGCGACAAATCGTACATCGACAACGTCCTCGCCCAAGGCGCGAAACGCGCCAACGAAATCGCCGACGACGTCATGACGCGTGTCCGCGCCGCGGTCGGTTTGCGTTAACAAGCGGTCATTATTAGGCGGCTCGATCGAGCTGGAGTTGCCGCAAATAAAGAGAGCGGTAGGCCAAGCGAGACGCCAACAAGTAGAGCAGAGACAATTGGCAACCAAAGAAGGCGCATTGCCAAACGCTTTCCTTCGATTTGGATGAACGAGATCAGCACCACCGCCGAGACAATGACATCAAGTGCAAAAAACGCGCTGACGCGATTCGCAAAAAGATCGCGAATGAACAACTCCATGTTCAACGCGTGGTGCTCCATGACCCAGGGAATGAATTGCGAATCAGGAAGCACCAGCCCGAGGACAGCGAACGCGAGGTAAAGATGCCGAAGTTTCATGGGCCGATTCCTCCCATGAAATCCACAATCGGGTCGAGCTTTATTCGCGCATTCGCTAGAGCGTCTTCAGGAACTGAACGAGGTCGCGCCGAAAAGTTGTTTCGGCGGCGTTGTAACCTGTGCGGGTAAGACGAACTTTACCGTTGCGATCGAGAACCACGAGCGCGGGCACTCCCCTTAATCCAAAACTGTCATGTGCTTTTCCGCCGAAATCGAAAGCGAGCGGGAGTGCGATGTGTCGCTTTTCGATGAACGACCGAAAACGTTCCGGGGTGTCGTTACCGCGATCGCTGGCGACGAGAACAAACTCAATGCCGCGATCGTTGCTTAAGTCTGCGCTGACAGCTGCCAATTCGGGCAATTCCGCGATGCAAGGCGCACACGTCGTTGCAAAGAAATCGACGACCAGGATTTTTCCGTGCTTCGAGCTGACCGGAACGCTTCCACCGCTAACCGGCTGAAGAACAAACGACGGCGCAGGTGCATCTGTTACCCGATTGAGCGAGCGGGCCAATTGCTTGGGAATGTAACCGACACAGTACCATGTCGACCCGACTAATAGCGCAGCGACCAAAAGGATTGCGAGGCGGCGTCTCGCCCGTGCTATCCTCGCCAGAACCACACCGATTGCGACTGCCACGGACCAGAGAATAAGGTTCGGCCACAAAACGGGAACCTCCGTAAGGATGAGGTAACTGAATGACGCAAGTAGCGGCGCAGTCAGGACAGCGGCGGCAAACCAATCTTCTTTGTTCCGGCCAATCCAAATTGCAGCGCAAAAAAGGAGCGCGGCTCCGCTGACATAGATGAGGCGAACGTCGTTGGTAAGAAGAAGTGCGCCCCCGTAAACAACTCCGAGCGCCAATACCCCAAAGCCGGCCGCCGCCAAGCGCAGTTTCCAAAGTGACTTCGCTTCTTTCTCCATACCTTTTCGATCTGATGCATTTCAAAGCGCTTTCGGATTCAAGAAATTTGATCAATGCCGCCATAATTGACCGCCGCTACAGTTCGACCAATGGCGACGCTGCGTATTCATGTTGTTCCAAACGCGAAGATCGAAAACGTCGTCGGGGAACACGGAGGTGCGATCAAAATTAAATTGCGCGCGCCCGCGGTTGCAGGAAAAGCGAACGCGGCGCTCGTCGATTTTCTGGCCAAGCGATTGAAAGTTCCGAAGCTAAAGATCGTTTTGCTGCGCGGTCACAAATCGCGCGATAAACTGGTTCGCATCGACGGACTGAGCGAAGAAGAACTACGACGTCGATTGTTATGACTGTGCGTCGTCGCGCGCTGTTACGAGAAAGGTAAATTGCAGCATCGCGAGAACAAGGAGTGTTGCGATCGCGGCGAAAAAGGGCCAGAACGTATGCAGCGTGATGACATTATAGAGCTGCAGCAGAGTCACACCGATGCCGATAATGCTGCTGGTGTAAAAAATAACGATTCTGCCGCCGGACGTTTTAAATTCTGCTGAAGAGAACCGTCGATAGCTCGCGCGATAACCGCTGGCCATCGAGACAATCATGACGAACGCGAAAATGCTGCAAAGCCGCCAGACTGTGGCCAGATCGAGACTTGTCGATGAGAGAAGCATCCCGACGATCGACAAAACAAACGGTATCGCCGAATTAGTCAGCAGAATCCCCAACCGAAACTTGTCGATCTTCGACCATTCGTGCACCGAGCGACTCCGAAACGCGACCACAACGCCAGCAAATCCCGCCAGCGTCACGGCCACTTGAGCACTTGCACTTAGCGCTTCACTCGGTTGCATACTTAAACAAAATCAGGTTTGACCCACTCGCGAACAAGTTTAGAATTAACATACAGGCCGTCGCACATCGAGGCGCGACCGTTAAGAACTTGCGGCTGGGAAGCGTTGGCCAGGAAGAAACTAAAATCGCGCGTTAGGATTTGGTGAATATCGCCGAGCCAGGAACCGCCGTCGTATTGCGGCATGAAGTTCAGCTCGACGAGCAGGAACTTGGTTTTCGACAAAATTTGCTTCGCGCCGACGAGTACGTGTTTTTCGTAACCTTGGACGTCAATTTTCAACAGCGAAATCTCGTCAAGATCGGCAAGTAACCGGTCGAGCGTGGTCATGTTAACTTCCACTTCGGATGTGATCGTCCAATTGCTTCCAATGACCGCGCGCATTTCTTCGCGCGGCTGAAGCAGTGACGCGCCGGTCGTGTCGCGCGTGATCTTTAACGTTTCAACACTCTCGCGTTCGCCGATCGCGAGATTGTGCAACTGAACCCGGCGATTATTTCCGAATTTTTTTCGCAAGACGGCGAACGCATCCGGTGGCGGCTCGACGATGACCAATTTGTCCGGCCTGACCAAATTGAGCAGCATGCCCGACCATTGGCCGGTATTCGGGCCAACATCGACGACGGTGCGCAGTTTGCCGACATGACCCGGCGCAAAAAGCGAAAGACCGCTTTGTTGGGCATCGAGAACAAGCCGATCGCTCTTGAGTACCTCACGCGGCGAAAGCCGTCGGCCGATGTCGCGCAGCTTTCGCCGATTCTTCGCAAGATCGACAATGCCGCAGGGCAAAATGAACTTGAGAAAGCGCTTCAAACCGGTTCGCGCGAAACCGACGCTTGCGCGGCGCCGTTTTGAACTCGGCGAAGATGAGGCGACCGGCGGTGGTTTGCAGCGCGCTAGCCACAACGACGGTCCGGGTTTTGCCAACATGCGCGCGGGCGTGATTGACCACGATCATCGTTCCGTCCGGCAAGTAACCAACAGCCTGGTGTGACTCGCGACCTTCCTTGACCAAATGCAAATCGATCTCGTCACCGGCGACAACCGTTGGCCGAAGAGCGCGGGTCAGATCAGACAAATTGAGCACTGCCACACGCTGCAGCCGCGCGACCTGGGAGAGCGCGTAATCGTTGGTGAGCAAACGCGCTTTCAATACCTTGGCGATCCGCACCAAACGGGCGTCCGCTCCAAGATCGACATCTTCACTGGTGCTGTCATGAACCGTCAGTTCCACTTCGCGCGAACCTTGCAACTGATTCAAAATTTCCAAACCGCGCCG
>Ga0209701_10002241_pt1 | contig 12581 bp, 11 predicted proteins | sample CZO8metaG_4_FD_188356 | JGI IMG/M metagenome (GOLD analysis project Ga0209701, IMG submission 188356) | Vadose zone soil microbial communities from the Eel River Critical Zone Observatory, Northern California, USA - CZOApr15con2H3.8 metaG... | ecosystem: Environmental > Terrestrial > Soil >...
ATAATCGCCGCAGCCGCCTTTATGATCAGCGGATGTTTCATTCTCCCCCTTGGCACCGTCGGCGGCGTCCCTCTGGAAAAGGTCCAGCAACTCAACGAGCAGGTTCGGCTTTATCAGCCCGGCGAACTCAACGGCGTCGAATATCTCAAGGTCGAGACGATCACCGCCTGGTCCTGTGACGAGAGTTTGTTCGGTATAAATACGACGGATCAGAACGATGTGGTTGCAAAAATCAAAGAGAAGGCCCAAAGCGCGGGCGCGAATGGAATCACGAATTTGGCATGCGAAAAGGGCCCCCCAGGATGCACCGGTTCAATGAAGTGTACCGCGACCGCGGTTAAAGTCGCATCCCGGAGCCCACAAACCAAATAGCTGGTGGTCGAAGACGGAAGGATCACGACTAGTCCCGCTTAGTCCCGCATGCCGTACGAGCCGCCTAAACCATCGACGGGAGTCAATCGATGAAGTTCGGAACTTTCATTACCAACCTGCGTCCCGAGAGAATCGTCACCAACATCCGCAAGGCCGAGGAGGTCGGGATGGAGTCGGCCTGGATCGGCGAGCATATCATCATGCCGGTCAAGTCCGAGTCGAAGTATCCCTACTCCGCAGACGGCCGTTTTCCGGCGCCGGCCGATGTGCCGTTCCATGATCCCCTGTTGGCGCTGGCCTACGCGGCGGCGGTAACCAGTAAGATCAAGCTCGCGACCGGGATTTACGTCGTCCCGATCAGGAACCACATCACAACCGCCAAGGCGATCGCATCGCTGGACGTGCTGAGCAACGGGCGCGTTATTTTCGGTATCGGCGTCGGATGGTGGGCGGAGGAATTCGCGGTCGTCGGTGCGCCATTCAAGGACCGCGCGCTGCGCACCCGCGAATCTATCGAGCTGATGAAGGCGCTCTGGACCCAGGATGATCCCGTCTACCATGGGAAGACGGTAAGCGTCGAAGGCGTCAAGTTCAGCCCCAAACCGGTTCAGAAGCCGCATCCGCCGGTGGTTGTCGGCGGAACCAGCGATCTGGCATTAAAGCGCTCAGCGCGCTACGGCGACGGATGGTACGGGATCGCGAAGTCGCTCGAGGACGCTCGTACGCTAATCGGCCGGCTGCGCGAACAGGAGAAGGCGTTTCCCCGCACGAAGCCGGTCGAGATTACGCTGAGTCTCAGGACCGGCCATCCGCACACCCTCGACGAAATGAAGCGTCTCGCTGAACTAGGGGTGGATCGCGCACTTTCCGGACTGCCGCTGCGTGCCCTCGACGAAGACGAACTCGTCCGCTTCCGCGACGAGATCATGTCGAAGATATAATGGGCCGAGGTTGTACTAGTTTCGACCATTGTTAGTCTGAGCGGAACCGCGGGCGGACGTTGGCGATCGAGATTTGGCAGCCCGTAAATTTTGCTATGGCTCATGCCGGCACCGTAACCCTGCTCTTCACGGACCTTGTCAATTCGACCGAGCTGTTGAAGCGAATGGGCGATGAAGAAGCCCAGCGCATCTTCCGGGCCCATCACAAACTCCTGAGCGACGCGGTAGTCGCTCATGGCGGTCACGAGGTTAAGTGGCTTGGCGACGGCCTGATGGTGGCGTTCCCTTCCGCTGCTGATGCGGTCCGCTGCGCGATCGCGATACAGCAGAGTGCGCGACGGCACGCGGCAGGCGTGCGTCTCGGCATCCGGGCAGGGCTGCATGTGGGCGAAGCGCTGCGCGAGGAAGCCGACTACTTTGGCACCGCGGTCGTGGTTGCGCGGCGGCTATGCGAAACAGCCAGCGCGGTCAAATCCTCGCGAGCAGTATGGTCTCCGGCCTCCTCGCCGGTCGCCAGAGCTTCACCTTCCGCGACCACGGCACGATCGAGCTCAACGGCTTGGGACCCTTCGCCGCCTCCGAAGTGATATACGAGCACGACGACCCCAGCGTTCTCTGCAGCATACGCCGTTTGTCGGGCGCTCGGCGGAACTGACAAAGCTCGACCGGAAGCTCGCCGATGTGCGCTCCGGACGCGGCGGGATCGTGATGCTGGTTGGCGAGCCGGGGATCGGCAAGAGCCGCACAATAGAAGAGTTCGCCGAAAGGGCGCGCAAAAGAAGGCGCCCTCGTGTTGTGGGGACGATGCTACGAAGGGGAATGGTCGCCGCCCTTCGGTCCATTCGCGGAGGCGATCGCGGAATACGCGCGCGCCGTCGAGCCTGAGATTCTTAGAAAAGAGTTGGGGTACGGAGGTCCGCCGCTCGCCCGGCTGGTGCCCGCGTTGCGCGATCGGCTTCCCGATCTTGGCGAGCCCACGCCGCTGGCACCCGAGGAAGAACGTTTCCGGCTGCTCGATGCCACCTCGCGACTGCTGATCGCGATTTCCGCGCGGACCCCGCTGGTGCTCGTGCTCGACGATTTGCACTGGGCGGATCGCGGGACAATCGCGATGCTCCGCCATGTGGCGCGCTTTATCGGGCGCAACCGTATCATGATCATTGGGGCCTACCGCGACGTGGAACTTGATCGCCAGCATCCGCTGGCCGACGCGCTCGGTGCGCTCAGGCGCGAGTCGCCGTACGAGCGAATTCCGCTCAAGGGCCTCGACGTGCATGAGGTCGGCGAGCTGATGAGCGCGCTCGCCACGGTTGACGCTCCCGAGGCGCTGGTCAAGGCAATCAGCGCCGAGACCGACGGCAATCCCTTTTTCCTCCGCGAGGTTCTGCTCCATCTGATCGAGGAAGGAAAAGTCTTGCGCCAGGAATGGCGATGGATCTCGGATGTCGCGATCGAGGAGTTGGGCATCCCCGAGGGTGTCCGGCAGGTCATCGGGCGGCGGCTCTCGCGCCTCTCCGATGCGGCGAATCGCTTACTCGGCGTTGCCTCAGCCTTCAATGGCACTTTCCGTTTCGACATCGCGGCGAGCGTAGCCGCTCTGGATGAAGCTGAAGCGCTCCGCGCGATTGATGAAGCGCTGGGGGCGCAGCTTCTGCGCCCCGGGGCCGAAGCCGACAGCTACGAGTTCACCCACGCGCTCATCCGCCATACGTTGTTCGGCGAAATGAACCCGTCGCGGCAGGTTCGCATCCATCGCCAGATCGCGGAAGCGATGGAGAAGATCTGGGGGCGAGCGGGCCTCCGAGCACGCTGCAGAGATCGCATATCAGTATTCGCGCAGCGCAGCACTGCCCGGCGCCGAGCGGGGTGCGGCGCATGCGATCGCCGCGGCCGATCGCGCAGAGGCCGCTTATGCCTACGAAGAAGTCACAGCGTTCCTCAAGCTCGCGCTCGAACTGCTGCCTCCGGCTGACGAGCGCCGCCCGCGCCTGCTCGGCCGCCTCGGACTCCCGCTCGCCTGGACGCTGAATCCCGATGAGGCGCGCAAGGCTGCGAGCGAGGCCGGCGACCTGATCGCAGTTTCGGAAGGTGAGAGCGCGGCTGCGGACTACCTTGCCGAGGCTACCGAAACGATGGGGCAGGCAGGATTCATGCGTCCCGCGGCAGCGCTGGCCTCACAGGGCCTGCGATACGCAGTTAGTCGCCTGGATGACACTTGGGTGACGCTGACGAGTAGAGACCTCGTACGCGAAGAGGCTGATGACCCAAATTATCCGGGCATTCCCCTGGACTCGCCTCGACGGCGGGAGTTGCAGCAAGTTCTAAGAATCAGAGACATCCGGGCGATGCGGACATCAGCGATAGAGATGCGATTTCACTCCAGAGAGGAAGTCCTTGCTCATGCCCCCAACTACCCGTTTGGGCTGACTTTCTGGGCAGGAGAATACCGCCGCGCCTTACCGCTCTGGGAAGATGAGGCCGCCGAAAGCGAGCGGCAGGGCCGAATCGCCGTTGCCGTTTCGAACTGGGCGCAGGTGGCACGCTGCTACAACGCGCTGGGCGACTTCGCGGCGGCACGCGCGGCCTACCAGAAAGGTAGAACTGCCGGTTCGCGCTTGAGCGTGGTGTCGTTGCAGCTCATACAACTTCTCACCGCAAGAGACGAGATGTGGCTGGCACTGGACGAGAACTGGGAGAGAGCCATAGCGTCGTTTGAGTCCTCCACTCAAACGCAAACTCCCGAGCTCAACTGGTTCCTGGCGGCATTCCGAGCTGCCCGTGCGCGCATTTATGCTCACCTGGGAAAGGCGGAACAGGCAGTGGACCAGTTGAAACATCTGGTCGTACGCTCGAGCGTGCTCCGGGATGGACCTCCAACTACACCCGAATGGCGTGCGACGCAGCCTCGGCGCTGTGGCTGCTTGGCCGCACCGACCACATCGAGGTCATCGAGCGCAACCTTCGCGACAAGGTCGTCGCTCCTGATTTTCGCTATACGATGTTCGATGCGCGATTATCGCTTGCGCGCCTGTGCGCACTCCAGGGCCGATACGACGAGGCCGCCGAATGGTTCGCGAAGTCACGCGCCGTCCTGAATGAGCAAGGTGCTCGGCCGCTGCGCGCGATAGCCGACTTCGACGAGGCGTGGATGTATCTGCGGCGCGGCGCACCGGGCGACCTCGAGCGCGCGCGGCCACAACTCGACGCGGCTATGACACAGTTCAAATCTATCGGAATGACCGGATGGCTCCGCCGCGCCGAGAACCTCGTCAGCGCAAAGGCTTCGAATTGAACCGTCGACTGCTCCCTGCTAGCCGCGTTCCAGCTCGGCGGCGAAGAGGCGCACGTCGGACGCGCGGCCGGCCGCGAGCAGCAAATCGCCCGCCTTAAGCTGATAGTCAGGAGCGATCGGCATAAAGCCGGCCTCGGGGTTCGTACCGTCGCGGAACGCGAGCACGCTTACCGAATAGCGGGAACGCGGATCGAGTTCGCGCAGCGTCTTGCCTTGCGCTGCCGGTGATACGTGGATGCGCGCGACGCGATAGCCGGCTGCCCAGAAAATGCCCGGCTCGCGCGCTGCGAGCGTTGCGACCGATAGCGTCACGCGATTGAACGTCTGCGCGATCTCGCGGCGCGCGACCAGGCCAACGAACCGGCCACTCGGGCGCTCGATCACCGGCAACTCGTCGAGCGCCTCATACTCCATCAACTGCACCGCCTCGTCGAGACTCGATTCCGGCGTAACGGCCGGCGGGTTTCGGCGGCTTATGTCGTACGCGTTGACCAGCGGGCCCAACTCGCTTCCGCTGGCGAGCAATGCCAGCAGGTCGCGCGTCACGATTAGTCCCGAAAGCCGGCCCTCGCTATCCACCACCGGCAAGGTTGCCTGCGTGGTCTCTCCAGCGACCCGCAGAACGTCCGCGAGGGATGCGTTGGGCGAAACCACGCTCGCCTCTTTCGTCATCACGGAGCTGGCCAGCAGTTGCGCGAGCATCAACCTTTCCCTGCCGATATCGAGCGTCTTACCCTCGCGCGCGAGACTATACGTATCGATCGATTCGTTTTCGATCCCGCGCGCCACTACCAGCGCGGTTATCGTCGCAATCATCGCGGGCAGCGCGATTCCGTAGTTGAGCTGCGTCATCTCGAAAAGCAAAAAGAGGGCGGTGAGCGGCGCGTGCGTCACGCCACCTAGAAACGCGCCCAACCCAATCAATGCGTAAGACCCGCGCGCACCCGTAAGTGCCGGTACGATGAGATATGAAAGCTCGCGAAACACGCCACCCGCCATTGTGCCGATGAAAAAGGTGGGGCCGAATACGCCGCCCGGCGCGCCGCAGTCGAGCGAGATTGCGCTCGCGAAAAACTTCGCGAGCATCAGCGACGCCATCATCGTGATTCCAAACTGGCCCGCGAACGCTGCGTTGATTACTGGATAACCGTCGGAAAGATTTTGCGGCAAAGGGATCGCGATAAGGCCCACGATCGCGAGTCCGGCGGTCAGTTTAAGCGGCTGGGGGAACGTCAGCCGCCGAAAGAACCGGCCAGTTGCATGAAAAAAACGAATATACGCCACCGCCAGCAACCCGAGGAATGCTCCCATCAGGCCGTACGTGACCATCTCCCAGTTGCTTCGAATCACGAACGGGGCAGGATGGAAGACCACGGCGTCGCCGATGACGGCCCGCGAGGTGACGACCGCGCTGAACGTCGCGATGAGCACGAGGATGAGGTTGGCGAGTTCGGTCTGTCCGAGGAGCACGATTTCCAGCGCGAACATCAGACCGCCCATCGGAGCGTTGAAGGTCGTCGCGATGCCGGCGCCAGCGCCGGCCGCAACCAGCACTTTCGCGCGGTCAGCCGAGAGCCGCGCCAATTGCGCGGTCACCGAACCGATCGCACCGCCGATCTGTGCAATCGGTCCTTCGCGTCCGACCGAAGCCCCGGCGCCGAGCGAGAGTGCCGCGCCCGCAGCCTTGACGAAGATCCAACTGCGCCTGATGCGCGCGCTGCCCAGGTTGACCGTTTCGAGGAAGTTCGGGAATCCATAACCGAGTACTTCCCCCGGGAAAAAATAATCGAGGATGAGTATTCCGGCGCCGCCCGTGAGCAGAATTACCGGTATCAGAAATTCAGTGACTGTGCCTTGACGGATCCCGAGCGCCCGCCATTCGAGCGACCGGAAGAGCCACGAAAAAAACTCGATTAGCGAGCGGAACCCCAGATTGCCGCAGGCCGCGAGCACACCCACGGCGGCAGCCAGGGCGATGAGTTCGATGTATTCGTACTGATCGATGCGCAGAGACAGCGCCGACACTCCCGAAGCTGGCTGCGTTGGCGGCGCGTTCGCTTCCGCGCTCAAAGCTTGAGGAACCTATGCACGTCCGCAAGGAATTCCTTGAGCTGGTCGTGATGAACCCAGTGGCCGGCGTCTTTGATCGTCACCAACTCCGCGGTGCGGAACGCGTCCAGCCGCCCGTCACGCTCCCAGTCGCCCGCCCACGAAGCGTCGCCGCGCACCAACAACGTTGGACAGCGGATTCGCGACCAGATCTCGACCGCGTCCTTGAGATTGAACTGGTATGGCGAAGTGGCGCGCGTGTAATTGTCGTACTTCCACGAAAAAGTGCCGTTCTCGTTGCGCCGCACGCCGTAGATCGTCAGATGGCGCGCGAGACCGGCGCTCAAATGCGGGTTCGCCTCCATCATCCGATGCATCGCCTGTTCGATCGACGGATATTCGCGCGGTTTGCGCTGCGCCAGCGCGAGCATGTCGACCATCCAATGCTCCATCCGCTCATGCGCCGGCGTCTCGCGCATCATCGCCGCAGGCGGCCCGAGCCCCTCGATTGCAACGCATGCGCCCACCGACTCGGGGAAGACGCCCGCGCGTTGCAGTGCGACACCCGCGCCAAGCGAATGACCGATCAGCACCACCGGCTCCCTGGGTTCGAGCGCGTTCACCAGTTGGCCCACGTCGAGCACGTGATCGGTTATCGAGTAGCTGCCGCCGATCGCCCAGTCGGAATCGCCATGCCCACGCAGGTCGACAGCGACTACGTGAAAATGGTTGCGCAGGGCGAGTGCGACAAAATCCCAACTGCGGCAATGGTCGCGTCCGCCGTGCAGCAGGATCGCGAGCGGCTTGTCGTGGTTGCCCCAGTCGACGTAGTGGAGTTTGAGGCGCTGCGAATAATAAAGATGCGACGTTGGGCCGATAATGTCCGTCATTGGCAATGCCTCCGCTCCCATCCCCAGGCTTGATCTGAAATTTAGCTGACGCTGGGGTGCGGGCATAGCGGCCGATTGTCTTTACCCGGAGTGCGTTCACCCTCCACAGACTGATCGAATTCTTCTTGCTGCGTTACCCAGAGTCACAGATTCGGATGCACCTCGTCGAGCGCCGTGCGCAACGTATGCACGGCAAACTCCACCTCCGGCGACCCAATCACGAACGGCGGCGTGAGCATCACGCCATCGCCCGCCACCGGCCCGCCATTCACTCGCCCCGCCATTCCGACCGACGGGTACAGGAACAGGCCATGCTTGAGCGCCGCGGCCTGCACCTTGCTCGTCACGCGCTTATCCGCCGGATACGGCGCGTGCGAATCGCGATCGCTCACCAGTTCGACTCCCCAGAAGAGTCCAATGCCGCGAATGTCGCCGACCATCGGATGGCCCGACAGCTCTTCCTTGAGTTGCGCACCCAAACGCGCGCCGAGTTCGGCCGATCGCTCGACGAGATGCTCCCGCTCCATGATTTCGAGCACCTTGTCAGCGATCGCGCACGCCAGCGGATGCGCACTGTATGTGTAGAACATCAGGTCGGCGTGCGCATTCTCGCATTCCACTACCAGCCGCTCGTCGACCGCGATCATCCCCATCGGCATGTAGCCACCGGTAAGTCCCTTGCCGCCGATCAGCAGGTCGGGCTTGACGTCCCAATGATCGACCGCGAAGCGTTTGCCCGTGCGTCCGAACCCGGTCATCACTTCGTCCGCGATCAGCAAAATATCGTTGCGCCGGCATATTTCCGCGATCATCGGCCAATATTCCTTGACCGGCGGAACCGCGCCGCCCGACGCACCCATCATCGGCTCGGCGATAAACGCGGCAATCGAGTCCGCCCCCTGCTTGCGAATCTCATCTTCGAGTGCAGTCGCGCAATCGATTCCGCATCCCGGGTATTTCTTGCCCCACGGACAGCGATAGCAGTACGAAGGCCCGATATGCGGCCAGTCGAAGAGTACGTGCTCGTAGTCGGCTCGGCGGTTAAGGTTTCCGCCGACGGAGAGCGCGGCGAGCGTGGCGCCATGGTACGAGCTCCAGCGCGAGATGATTTTCTTTTTTTGCGGCTTGCCCTTTACGGCCTTCTGATACATCAGCGCGAACTTAAGCGCCGCTTCGACCGCCTCCGAACCGCCGCTCGTGAAGAAGAACCGATTCAGTCCGGGCGGCGTCCAGCGCGCAAGCCGCGCGCATAGCCGTTCACGTGCCGGCGACGACCATACTGGTACGATGTAGTTGAGGCGTGCGATCTCTTGCGCGGCGAGCTTCGCGATTTCCTCGCGTCCCTGCCCGATATTGACGACCACAGCGCCGGCGCCCGCGTCGAGAATCTTGCGTCCGTCGCGCGTGTACAGCCATGGCCCTTCGGCCCGCTCGATCATGAGTGGCTCGTACGGGCTCTTCATGAACATCGCCGTATGCTCGGCCATCTCGAAACCGCCTCCCCGGTTGATGCTACGACGCCATTCGGCGTCGAAGCCGCACAACTTCTATCTTAGCGCTTTCGGCCCAAGCGAGGCAGTTACTTGATCGCGCCCTCGGAGCGCCAGCGCTCGACGTCCGCCTGCGTGAATCCCAGGTCGGCGCAAACCTCGTCCGTATGCTGTCCGAGCGTCGGCGCGACCGACCGAATCGATCCCGGTGTATCCGAAAATTTGAGCGAGATTCCGACCTGCTTCACCTTCTCGCCGGTCGGCGTCGTCACTTCGACGATCATGTTGCGGGCGCGGATCTGCGGGTCATTCTCGATTTCGTCCAGCGTGAGCATCCGGCCAACCGTGATATCGGCCTTGCTGAGGTAGTCGAACCATTCGTCACGCGACTTGGTTTTGAAAATTTGCCCGAAGCGCTCTCTCATCTCGTCCCACTTCGCGTGGTTGAACTCATCCTGGATGTATTCTTCGGTGCCGAGCGCCTTGCACAAGTTGGCGTAGAACCACGGCTCCATCGAGGCGATCGTGATGATCTTGCCGTCGTTCGTTTCGTACATGTTGTACATCGGAGCCGCGCCGTCATTCGCGGTCTCGCCGCGCTTCGGCACCTTATGCGTCGTGTAAAAATTCGAAATCGCCTGCGCGATCACGAGCATCACGCCGTCGAGCATCGCCGCGTCGACGTATTGCCCGCGCCCGGTCTGCTGTCGCGCCACCAGTGCCGCGAGCACGCCGATTGCCGCGTGCATTCCGCCGCCCGCGTAATCGGCGAGCAGGTTCAGCGGGATCGTCGGCATCTGACCCTTACGGCCCAGGAGCGAGAGCGCTCCAGCGGTCGCGATGTAATTGAGGTCGTGGCCGACGAGGTCACGGTAGGGCCCGGTCTGCCCAAAGCCCGTCACTGCGCAATAGACCAGCCGCGGATTTCGCGCCGACAGCGATTCGTAATCGATACCCAGCCGCTTCGCCACGCCCGGCCGGTACTCCTCCACCACGACGTCGGCGCGTTGCGCGAGCCGCATGAAAATGTCACGGCCTGCTTCACTCTTCAGGTTGATTCCGATCGATTTCTTGTTGCGTCCGAGCGCGTTGGTCGGCACCGATCCGATATTCGGGCGCGTGACGCCAGCCGCTCCCGCCTGTTCCGCGCGCCTGCCCGTAGGCGGTCCCGGTTCCTCGATCTTGATAATATCGGCGCCCAAATCGCCCAGGATCATCGTGCAATGCGGCCCCGGGGCGAGCTTGGTCAAATCGAGAACCTTGATGCCACTGAGCGGCGCTGCTGCGGCCATCGTCTTTCTCCTTGCTTATTTGTGAGCTATCGCAATCGAATGCTGAACTGTCGCGGCGAGCGCGACCACGTACCTCATTTAGATTGTTTGGCGGCGGTGCGCAAATGAGCAAGATTCGCGACGCGCTTTGGGCGCTAAATCGCCGCGGCGCGCACCCGCGCGAGCAGCGCGGCCAGTGACTTCAAACCCGTCACCATGCGCACGCCGTACCAATGCAGGTCGCGGCCGCTGATCAGCACAGCGCGCCGAGATAGCGCCGGCGGGAGCATCGGCTTGAGCTCCTCGACGTCCTTCGCGCCGAACTCGTACGGTTCGTCTGGCAGTAATATAAAGTCGGGCCGAAGCTCGATCGCATCCTCCAGCGTGACGCGTGGATAACGCTCCCCCGCCGACGCGTAGATATTGTTGAAGCCAAGCATTCGCAACACGTCATGCGCATACGTGTCTGCGTTGAATGCCATCCACGGGTTTTTCCAAATCGGACAGAAGACGCGAAAACGAAGCTTGTTCCACATCCCGTTGCCGGTCTCGATTTCGCTCACGGAACGCACAATCCGGCGCGCCATCGTGCCGGCTTCGGCTTCTCGTCCCACCGCACGGCCAAGTTTCAGAATCGACTCGACCGCCGTTGCGATTTTGCGCGGATAGGTAGTGAAGACTGCGACCCCCTGCTCGCGCAGGCGCTCGATATCCTCGCGCCGGTTCTCCTCGGCATTGGCGATCACCAGGTCCGGCGCAAGTTCAACTATCGCTTTAATGTTGGGATTTTTCGTGCCGCCGATCTTCGGGCGCGACGCCACCGCCGCTGCAGGCTCGACGCAAAAGCGCGTCACTCCGACGATCTCGCGATCGAGCCCCAAGGCGAAAAGCGTTTCCGTCCAGCTCGGCACCAGCGAAACGATACGCCGCGGCCGGCCTTCAAGTTCTACTTTAAATCCAAGATCGTCTGTGGTTTGCATCCACGCCTTCACTATAACGCATTAAAATAACGATGCGGCCCGCGCACTCGCTTGGATTCTCCCTCGCCATCGACGTTACTGAAGCGCCGCCGCTGGCTCAAGCCGAAACCTGAGGGGCGAAGCTTGTCAAAACTTTGCAACCGGGCCTAAGCTCTGCGCACCGAAGCATGAAGCGCGTCCCGCGCCGCCCGCCCGGGTGCGCCATCACATTCGAGTCGGATGCCCGCGCCCTCACGAAGGAGAGTCGCAATGGAAGACCAGGAACAAACCGTCAAAGTTAAGGTGCAAACGCTCACTCAGGAGGCCTTTCGTCCGTATGGCCAGGCGCTCGAGAGCAAACAGCCAATCTTTCCCGAAGTCGAACCCGGCGAGGGCCGCGTCGCCATCGAAATGCAGAAGATGAAACGGCCGGTCAATCCGCGCCGCATCAGCGGGATGGCGATTCATTTCTCCTACAACCAGACCTTCATTCCGGTGCGCGGAACAATGGCGCTCATCGTTGCGCCGCCACCGCGCAACCGCGATGCAGGCCACGAGAAGTACGAACTCGACTACGAGCGTATCGCGGCGTTTTTCGTCGAGCCGGGACAGGCCGCCTTCATCGAGAAAGGCGTATGGCATAGCGCGGTCGCGCTCGGCGCCGAATGCGAGTACATCAACGTGACGCGCAAGAATCCGGGCGAAGGCACCAGCAAGTCGATGGAAGAGCTGGGCAGCATGGAGCGCATCCCGGAATTTCGTCCGTACGTCGAGGTCGTCAACTTCCGCAAGCGCGACCGCCGCGTGATCGAGCTTGAAGTCTAAACCGGCGTCCGGCGAGCCCCAAACATACACGATTTAGTTATTCGTCAGCCTAAGGCGCGTGCGAGCGTTCGCGGATGACCCGATCGAGCGCCTGGCGCTCGTCAGGAGTGAGGTCTTCCCGATTTCGGTCCGCATTATAGGCGTTGGGGAAAGCTGCCGGCGCACCCTGTGGCGAGCCGTCCGCCTTGCTGGCTCCGGCTTCGCTTCGCCGTCCCATGTTCGATGGCGGGTCGCCCGAGGGAATGGCCGGGAGCGTCCTCAGATAACGGACGGCCGCGGGCGCCATGATTCGCCGCGCCAGAAACCCCGCTATCAAAAAAAGAATCGCGAGCAACACGAACAGGCTGGTAGCGCGACTCTTCTTGCCGCGCCGCCCCGAGGCCTTGCGCTCCATTCGCACGAACCCGCCCGATACGGAATGGCGGGCGCGTGGTTGTCGAGGGCGGTTTCGATTAGCCATAGCAGTGACAAATCGCAGCCGCAGATGCGCTC
>Ga0209701_10002243_pt1 | contig 12575 bp, 9 predicted proteins | sample CZO8metaG_4_FD_188356 | JGI IMG/M metagenome (GOLD analysis project Ga0209701, IMG submission 188356) | Vadose zone soil microbial communities from the Eel River Critical Zone Observatory, Northern California, USA - CZOApr15con2H3.8 metaG... | ecosystem: Environmental > Terrestrial > Soil >...
CTTGATCGGAACGCAGTCAGGAAGAGCAAAGGGAAAAGACAGTGACCGCAAGCGCCTTCGGAACAGCCCGAAGCTATCTGTGTGTCCAACCGCCCTGGCCTGAATTCTCCTCTTTCCACACTCAACCCCTTTCTTTTCACATTCTTATAGATTCCGTTTCCGTAAACCCTCTAGGCCCACATACTTCCAAAAAATCGCGCATCTATATCAAAACAATAGGTTTCAAACCCTTTAGGGACACATACTTGCGTGCCACTTTTTCACAAACCATTTTGAATCATATACTTAACAAAAATGGGGATGGGGGGGTACCCCCCTCCTTCGGTCACGAGCGTTGGGAGCCTGCCCCGACCTGGTCGGGGCGAGTCCCGACTCCTGTCGGGACCGGCGATTCCTCGCTTTACTCACGGACTACGGATCACGGGCCACAAACCCGCCTTTCTCTGTGTTGCTCGGAGTGCTCTGTGGTAAGACTCTCTCGCACGCATGGGGGCTCCGGGCTCGGGCTCCGGGTCATAGGTACCCGGCGTAAGAATAGGGCCCGGCTCAACAACGTGGCCACACGGATCTATTTATCGCTGGGGTCGAACCTGGGCGACCGCGCCGCGAAAATCGCGAGCGGGATTGCAGCGCTCGGCGCCGCCGGAATCCGCGTGCTGCGGCAGTCGTCGCTCTACGAAACCGAGCCGGTGGATTTTTTCACGCAGAACTGGTTCTTGAACAACGTGGTCGAAGCGGAGACGCAGCTTCTTCCCCAGCGGCTTCTTCAGGAATTGCAGCGCATCGAGCTTACGCTCGGCAGCCTGAAACAGATTCGGCGCGGCCCGCGCAGGCTGGACATGGACATTCTTTTTTACGGAAATAGTGTGATTCGCACGCCGGAACTGGATGTTCCGCATCCGCGGCTGGCCGACCGGCGCTTCGTTCTAGTCCCGCTCGCGGAGCTTGTTCCGGGGCTTGCTCACCCGGTTCTGCACCGCACTGTCGCCGAGCTGCTCGCCGGCACGAAAGACACGAGCCGCGTGCGGCTCGCGGAAGAATGACGAGGCACAGCAAATGCAAGAGGCGGAGAGATTCCTCGGCTTCGGGACGCGACATGCGCTTCGCGCACGCAAACAGAAACGTCGCGTCCCTCCGCTCGGAATGACATCGCGCGAGGCGTTAACTCGTGCGGTGAATCATCAAACGGTGCAGCGTCAACTGCGCCGGCTCGAGCGCTTCGAGCTCGATCTCGGCGTAACGCCCGGAAGTGATTTCGCGCCAGCGGTACACGCCGGGCACGCTTTCGGTGCGTTCCTGGCCTTGCACCGGACGCAAAAATTCGCGCGCATCGTCAATGGAGGCTTGCTCTTTCGTCTGCGGCCGCGCCAGCGCTTCGATCGCATAGCTGCGCAGCAGCTTCGTCCAGTAGTGGCCGAACAACTCGGGCGAGGCGAAGATGTCGCTCCAGGCGACTTCCGCGCCATAAGCAACCACGACGCCGACCACGCGCTCGCCCTTCAGATTGCTGGTGGCGCGTTCGAAGCGCTTCTGCACCTCTTCGACGAAGGTGTCAATCGGCACGCCCACGGCGCGCGAGTTGTACACCTTCGCATAAGATTGCGTCGGCGCATCGGAAGCCATAGCGCGCTCGATGCTGCGCGGGGAAAGCGGCGGCGCAGCGCCGGCGACTCCGGCATCGGCCCGCGCGGTCGAGCCAGAGCGGACCGCGTCCCAAACCTGCTCCTGCTTTTGGTCTACCGCGGCTCTCTCGCGGACGCTGGGATGAACCATGATTTTGGCGGAGGCAAATTGTGTTCCGGACGACCAGCGTCCGTGTTCGACGCAGAAGACATCCAGAGGCAAAGGCCGTTCGCCGGGACCTACGATGCGGTCCTTGGCGATGATGCGGTCCTGCTTCCCGCCGCTGACCAGTTCGCCGGCCAGCAGCACCAGCGGCCGCTTGCCGCGGTTGATCAGCACGAGGCGGTTCACCGACGCTCCGCTCTGATAGTCCGGGACAATCACCGGCCGGCCATCGCGAGTTCGCCGCAAGGCCTCGCTTCCTTCCTCGCTGATGACCGCGTCGCCCGTGCTCAGCGCCTCGTCCAGCGTCACGAAGCCGCTGGTCCGCGCGGATTCCCCGCTCAGCACCGGAAAGATGGTCAGGTTTTCGTAAGTCACCGGGTCGCCGAGCCGCCAGCCATTCGTTTTTCCCGGCGCGCCACCGGACGCCGCCGCGCCGCCGCCCGGCATCCACACAGACCCGAGAGACGCCAGCGAGCTAAGTCCCAGCAGCGCTCCCGCGAAAATCGAAGACATCGTAAATCGCTCCATAAGCTCCTCCTGATACTTCCGTCAGGCCCGTTCGCGGGCCTTTGCGGTTTGAACGGCGCGTGGGGAATTTCTTGCAGGGTATTTTCGGGTTGCGGCAGACTCCGCCATACGGAGAGGTGGAGCATGGGACAACGCGGGCGGGGGGATTTTGTCTAGGGCCGGCCGAGATCGAATTTTCTTTTCAGCGGGCGCTTCTTGATTTCCTCTTGCTCCTGCTTCTCGAACTCGGTGATTTCTTCTTCGGTCATGGAAAAGTCGTCGCGAGGGGCGAACATGGAGGTCTCGCGGGAAGACATGCGCAGCCTGCGCTTGCGCTCGCGGCCCTTGAAATCGTAGCGCACCTGCCGGATGGGCGCATCAATGGCGTGAACTTCGAGCAGCAGGTCGCTCACTTTTTCCAGGAGGTCGTGCAGGGTAAACGGCCGGATCACATAAGGCATTCGCGCATTCTCCAGCGCGGCTTGCGCCTCGCGTGCCGTTTCCGGCACAAGAAACAGCGCACGCAGCCGCCCGCCTTCGTTTTCGGGCACAAGCGCCAACTCCCGTAAAATGTGAAAAACCGGCGAATTCAGGCCAGTCAGCGCGGCGTTGGCAATCACCAGGCTCCATTCGCCCGACTTGAGCTCGGTCAACAGCAGGCCCGAGTCGGGCACGACGCGCACGCGCCAGTTCTCCGCGTCGAGCACCTGGCGCAGCACGCCCTGGCCCGGCGCTTCAATATCCAGAACGAGAATCCCGACCTTGCCCTCGTTCATGCGCTCTCCCATGCTGGAGAATCCAGTATAGCTCCGCGGCGTCGTGGCATTTCCAGGTTGCACCTCGTGCGCCGCCAATGCGATAACGCCGCTCTTTTCATTGTATGGATGCAAGCAGGAACCCGGCAAATCAAGCCGCGGAAAGACTCTCTAGTCGTTGGCGCCGCGGACTTGAGCAGGCGCCGAGGCACTCTCCAAGATGGGGTTGGGCAACTGGCGGAGAGTCTTCACAAAGATGGCCACCAACTCGCCGTCAAACTGGGCGTTGGCGCAGCGCTCGAGCTCGGCAAGGGCGTCGGCGGAGCTGCGCGCTTTCTTATAGGTCCGGTCGGAGGTGATGGTGTCGTAGGCGTCAGCGATGGCGATGATGCGCGCGCCCAGCGGAATCTGAGCGCTGTTGAGGGCATCCGGGTAACCGGAGCCGTCGAAGAACTCGTGGTGATGCTTGACCATTTGGGCGATGCGCGAGATGGCGCCGAGCGGCTCGAGAATCTTGGCGCCGAAGTGCACGTGGGACTTCATGGTCTCCCACTCCTCCGGATTGAGCGGGCCGCCCTTATTCAGAATGGTCTCCGGGATGCCCACCTTTCCGATATCGTGGAGCACTCCCGCCAGGCGGATCTCTTCCACGTCGGCGTCGTTCATGCCCAGCGCCTCGGCGATGAGCGCGGCATAAGCGGAGACTTTCTGGGAGTGGCCCTGGGTGTAGTGGTCTTTGGCGTCAATGGCAAACGCCAGCGACGTCACGGTGTCAATCACGGCCTGCGGCAGCGCTTGCACGCCCTCGCCGGTGCCCACCGCAGGGGCGCCTCCGGCGTCCTTGGATTTTCCGGCCGGCGCCTGAGAGGCTTCGCTGGCAGCGAGCGACTGCGTGAACTGTTCCAGGCGCTGATAAATCTCCGCGAAGGCTTCCGGGCCGGTGGCGAACAAGCGCTTCAGGGTAACGCCCAGGTAGGCTTCCAGAACGTCGCGCTTCCACTTTTTCGCTTCACTGGGGTCGTAGTGGTCGGCGGTGGAAACAGCGTTGCCGCCTTGATGCTTCGAGAGATACATCGAAGCGTCGGCTACTTGAATGAGTTCCTGCGGCGTCGAGCCATGGAGCGGATAACTGGCGATGCCGAAGCTGGCGGTGATGCTTTTCTCGCGAAGCAACGGATCCGAGGAAACCCACGCGCGCAGCTTCGAGGCAAGCTGGCGGGCGTGTTCGATGTTGGTCTCGGGCATCAGGATGACGAACTCGTCGCCTCCATAGCGGGCAACGGCGTCGGAACGCCGGCAATTCTGCTCGAGGATGTGTCCCACGCGCTGAAGAACCAGGTCGCCCTCGAGGTGGCCGTAGAAATCGTTGACGAACTTGAAGCGGTCCAAGTCCATCAGGACGAGCGAGAAGGCGCGGCCTGCGCGCGTGGAGCGCTTCCATTCGGCCGAGAGGGCCTCCATAAAGAAGCGGTGGGTCTTGACGCCCGTCAACCCGTCGGTGATGGCCTGTTCCTGGGCCTTTTGGAAAGTCAGGGCATTGTGCAGGGCACCGGCGATCAAATCGGCGAGGGTACGCAGCAGGAGCGTTTCCCCGTCGGAAAACTCGCATGGCACGCAGCTTTCGACGTACAGAATGCCGTGAAGCTGTTCGGCATAAAAAATCGGCAGCGCCACCGCCGACACGGAATCGGGCAGCACCGGATGGGCCGCTTCGTCGTTGGGCCGGAACTGCGAATACACGGCGAGTTTTCCGGTGCGCGCCACTTGCCCCACGAGTCCTGAACCGAGCGCTATGCGCTTGCCGAGGGCTTCGCGCCGCCGCCCGCCTTCGGCCTGCACCACCACTTCGCGCGTCGAATACTCGAGCAAAGCGATGCCCACGTGGTCGTAGGTGAGGCCTTGTTCGAGCTCCTCGGCGATTTTTGCGAGCATCTCGTCGGGATTGAGCGTGCTGATGGCATGGCGGGAAATGTTGTTGAGCAGCGTCAGGTGGCGCGCGCGGGTCTGCTCCTCCTCGAACAGGCGCGCGTTTTCAATGGAGATGCTGGCTTCGCTGGCCAGCACGCGCATCAATTCGAGATGGCCCTCGTCAAACACGCGCTCCTGCGGACTGTGCGCGACCATCACGCCGATGGCGCGATCATGGAGCACCAGGGGCACTCCGCAGAAACATCCCATACTTTGAATGGGCTCGACCCCCAGGCGGCTCACTTCGGCCGGGAGATTCTCGCGGATGAGCAGCGGCTGGCGGGTGCGAATCAGATATTCGGTCAAGTGATCCCCCACGGGCCGGGAGCGCTTCGGCAGACGCACGCCTTCGCTCACTTCCAGTTCGAACTGGATTTCGTCGTGAACGGTGTCGTGCCGGGCCACATAAAAATTATCCACGTCAAAAAGCCGCTTCATCTCTTCCCAGATCTTGCCGAACAGCGCATCCATGTTCAGGGTGGAGCTGAGCGCGCGCCCGATCTCGTTCAAGACGTGCAGCTCTTCGGAGCGCCGCGAGGTTTGCTGAATCAAGTAGCTGTTCTCGACGGCCATGCCGATCTGGTGTCCGAGCGCGAGCAGAAGACGTAACTCGGCGGGGGCGAAGCGGCGGCTATCCGGTGTTCCCAGCAGCAGCACGCCAAAGGCACTCTCCTTGGTCTGCAGGCTGATGCCGACTACGGTGCGCAGACCCTGTCCTACGGAGAGTTGCCGGAACCGCCGGAACGCCTCTTCCTTTTCGAGCGCCGCCCAGGAGGAGTCGCGCGACAGATCCCGGAACACCACCAGTCCCCCCAGCCGGGCCACGAGATTCACAAGGTGGTCGTCGAGTCCTTCCTCCTGCGAGGCGCTGCAGAAATCGTCGCTCAGCCCGGCAGCGACCACCGAGGTCGGGCCAGCGGGATCGCCGTGGTGCAGGAACAGCGCGCCGGCGGGAATCCGCACGACTCCAAGAACGCGGTCGAGCGCCTGCGAGAGCATCCGCTGGATCTCGCCGCCCACAAAACTCGAAGTTGCTAGGTTCAAGTTGGACAGCGCCAGCATGTTGCGCTCAACACGCCGCTTTTCTTCTTCATAGAGAGCCATCACCATCAGCATGGCGATGAATAACATGGGAACGATGGGAAGCAGGCGGAGTTCGGTGAAACGTTCTGAGGGAGACCACCGCTGGAGGAAGGCGATCGCCACCACCACGGCCCCCCAGAGACCAAACGACGCCGCCAGCAGCAGGTCGGCAATGGTTTCTTGCTTGCGGCTTTCCTGCCAGAAGACCCAGGCGCAGCCGAGGAAGATTATTCCCGTGCCGAAGGATGAGCCCCACGGTACCCAGCGCACCTGGTGAACCATCGCCCAGACCAGCAGAACCATGGCGGCTCCGGCAATCCGGCCAACCCATGGTTTCGCCTGTACGTAAAGCTGCGCCGCCCAGAAAAACAGCAAGGCCGCGCAGGAAAGCAGCCATTGATTCAAGGCCGCCTGCCAGGGAACCTCGCCCACCCAGGGAACCAGCGCCGGGCTGAGAACATGCAGCGCCACCAGGCTCCAGGCGGTAGTCCAGAGCAGAAGATAGAGCTGCCGCTTCACGGTGTAGAGATAGGCGAAAAACGACGCGATAAGCGTCGCCACCGCAAGCAGGCCCAGCGCGATCATGCTGTCATGGGTCAGCACGCTGCGTGCTCCACAAAGTACAACGCCGAACGCACCGCGCTAATCCGCGCGCGCACACACCCACGTTTGCCTTCCGGCCGACTTTTCGTCATCTTTGGCATGCCCAGTCTTCTCTCTGCGCGCACAAATGCGCCTCTGCGCGAAGGGCCGCAAAGTAATGAAGAGAATAGGCAGTTGGGACTATAGACCACGGTTTTTTGGGGGGTCAAGGGTACCGGGGTACCTACAAGGAAACAGCAGCCCCGGGGCGCCTTACCCTGCGGATATTTGGTGTTTGTTTCCTGCTTCGACTAAACTAGGCAGTTTTCTAATCGCATGGGGTCAGCACACTGAAAACATGAGTCATCACCCTGAATCCGCTTCACCGGCAAGCACCGGGCCACGGGTGCGTTTTGCGCCCTCCCCGACGGGCTACCTCCACGTTGGCGGGGCCCGCACCGCCCTGTTCAACTGGCTGTTTGCGCGCCGCCAGCACGGCACGATGATTCTTCGCGTCGAGGACACCGATGCCGAGCGGAACCGTCCCGAACTGGTGGACGGCATCCTCGAGGCCATGCGCTGGCTGGGCGTTGACTGGGATGAAGGGCCGTACTTTCAGTCCCAACGGCTCGACCTGTACCGCACTGCCGCAGAAAAGCTGCTCGCCGGCGGCGCGGCCTATCTGTGCTATTGCCCGCCGGAGAAATATGCAGGCGCAGACGCGCCGCACGAAGCCCAAGACGACGAACCGGAAGACCGCGGTCCGCGGCGCGTCACGCGGTGCAGTTGCCGCGATGGCAAGCCCGCTTCGCAGGAGCACAAGCCCGCCATCCGTTTCCGCGTGCCGCTGGGCGGCGCGCCCACGAAATTTCAGGATGCCGTGTTCGGCCCGCGCGAAGTCGCCAACGAGGAAATCGAAGACTTCGTGCTGCTGCGCTCGCCCAAAAGCGCGGGCGAAACCACGGGCCTGCCCACCTACCAAATGAGCGCGGTTGTGGACGACATGGCCATGCGCATCACGCACATTATTCGCGGCGCCGACCACCTCTCCAACACGCCCAAGCAGGTTTTGCTGTATGGCGCGCTGGGCGCCGAGCCGCCGGTTTTCGCGCACGTCCCGCTGATTCTGGGGCCGGACCGCACACGGCTTTCGAAGCGCCACGGCGCCACCAGCGTGGGGTCGTACCGCGAGGAAGGCTTTCTCGCAGAAGCCTTCCGCAATTTTCTGGCGCTGCTGGGCTGGTCGCCCGGGGACGACGCCCAATTCCTCCGCACCAGCGAACTCATCGAGCGGTTCTCGCTCGAAGGCGTCAGCCGCACCAACGCCGTTTTCGACCGTCCCAAGCTGGAATGGTTCAACACGCAGTATCTCCAGAAGCTTCCCATCGAAGAGCTTGTGCCGCACGTGGAAGCGGAATTGAAACGGAGCGGGCTGTGGCGCGAGGAATGGGCCGGCGCGCGGCGCGATTGGTTCGCGCGCACCGTGGATTTGCTCCGGCCGCGCGTCCGCCTGCTGCCGGATTTTTCCACCTGGGCACGCGCGTTTTTCAGCGATGAGTTTTCCTACGACCCGGCGGCGCGCGAGAAATTCTGGAAGGACGAGCGGCTCGGAGATCTCCTCGGCAAACTCGCCGATGCCCTGGATGCGCTCCCGGATTGGACCCACGACGCCTGCGACCACGCACTGCGCGCGCTCGCCGAATCCGCCGGAGCGAAGGCCGGGCTGCTCATCAACGCGACGCGTGTGGCCATTGTCGGCCAAGCCGTCGCGCCGCCCCTGTTCGACACGATGGTGGTTCTTGGAAAAGCGCGCGTCGTAGGCCGCCTCCGCCGCGCCCTTCCCGCACTAGCGGCGAAATAACTATCTTTTACAAGATGGGGTCCTGCGCGCTGGCCGGACGGTTCTCGGATGTGACGTGGACCGCGCGACTCTGATCGGTATAAAAACTTCGGAAGCCGTAGCGGTCGGGCAGCGCTGAGATGCCGTAGTTTCGCACAGCGCCATCCGCGCCCGCCGGCCCTGGCGTGTATTGAAGCGTGTAGCCCACGCCCAGCGCGTTTCGCGCCGCCAAGCGTCCCGGGGCACCCAGCGCTTCCGCGGAATCCGGATAACGGCCGCCCTCGGCTCGCGCAAAGTTTTCCAGCGCGGTCTGAAACTCGCCCAGCGATTCGAGCACGCGCGCTTCGACGCCTGCCCGTGACTGGTTCCCCGCGCGCTCGGGCAGCACGTACCAGATGAAGGCGTACAGGCCCATGGCAACCACCACAACCACCGCCACCCAAATCAAGACAATCTTGCCAGTGCTTCGTTGCTTGGCGGGTTCCGCAGCCAGCGCCACGGCAGCCAGGGCTTCGAGGTCGGTCCCGCAGTGCGGGCAGACCTCGGTGGCCTGATTGATTTCGTTTTCACACTCAGGGCATTTGTACATATCAGGTCACAAATCGTGAGAGGTGAGATTATCAGCAGCAGTGCCGGGAGGCGTCAACTCGCACTTTCGCACGATTGTAAAGGCAGTTTCACGCTTCGGGCGCGTGACCCACGACTACAAGCCCCACCGTTTTCACGGTGACTGTGTTGTTCGCAGCTTGCAGATGGACGGGAAACTCCACGAGCCAGAGGTCGCCGTCCTCTTGGTGGCTCATTGCCGGAAGCGTGGCCGGCTGGCCTTCGACGGGACTCAAGCTCCAGACGGATGGATGGTCCCTCCCGGCGGCCTTGCGGCTGAGCGCGAGCAAGTCGTTCATGGAAAGCGCCGCGGCGCCGGCATCGTCCGCAGCAGGCGAGGCCAGAAGAAAATCGCGCTGGGGCGCCACTCCTTGATGATTGCCGTTCACGGGATTCAGCGCGTAGCGCAGCGTGTAGACGCCGGGCTTGACGTGCTGCTGGCGGTAATCGGTCACATCGGCGGGAAAACGCACCACCGCGGCGAGGGTGCCCTCGGCGAATTCTGAAAACGCAATCCCCAGTTCATTCGAAGGATTGGCGTTTAGTGGAATCGCCTTGCGCAGCCAGATTTCGCAGAGCGGCCCCTTCGGCCCTTGCACGCGAATACCGTCATTCGACAGGACCTCGCGGATCGCCGCGGAAACCTCTGGCGGTGGCGCGGCAGAGAATTTCTCTGCCGTGTACGCGCCCGCCGCACCCGCAAATCGCAGCGGAGCCGCGGCGCCGCATCCCGCGATCACCGCGCACAACGCGAGTGCCCGCGCAACCGCGCGCCTTTTCGATTTGTTCATCGCTGGCCTTTAAGACAGACAAAACCCTCAAGTGGGACAGGCTTCCGCATGTCCTCGTTATCATCAACGGTTAGTTAAATGGGGCTGGTAAACGTGCCGACGAACGAGCCGCGCCTGCCCGACTCGCTCCAGTTGATGTCCAAGTGATTGCCGCGATAGGTGCTCTCGGCGGTGTACGCCGGCATGGCATGATTCAAGTGCGCGGCCAGCGGCTGATAAAACGTTTCTTCGTTGTGACAGATTTCGTCCGCGCTGGTCAGCGCCCGCGTGGAGATTTTCACCAACTTGCCGGCCTCGAGCGTCGCCTGGCCGTGCTTATCCGGCGCGATGTCCAGGCGGATCGGCGATAGTTCCACGCCAACGACGTTGTTCAGCAGTCCGGCGGTCTGAGCCTGCGCGAATTTTATCAGCGCTTCACGCTGTCCTGGGGTCGCGCGCTCGTCCAGAATCATCACCGTCTTCGCCGGCAGCGGATTGGCGTAAGGATCGCCCAGCGTGCTGTTTGCGCGCACCACCGCCACGACGCTCAACCCATCCAGCTTGACGTCGCCCCACGTCCCTTTATCCACGCGCCAGCCCAGCACTGCTTCCTGGCCGGCCAGGTTCACTTCGGAATTCGCAAAGCACGGCCCGGTGTACACGTCCGCGCTCCTCGCTTCAATGTATTTCCCGGTAATTTGCGCCGCTTTGCCGGTGGTTGCTCCAGCGGCCAGCGCCGGGAGCAGGAAGACAAGAAGGGAAATTAGAATCACGTTCCGGAATTTCATCGCCGTACCTCCGCAGGAGGGTCGCCGTTATTCTCCCACCCAGGCGCCCGCATTTCAAGATTTTCCATCGGGCGATTCCACGAGTTCAGATGAAGGGGACCACTGCGTTTTCTGTGAGGAAATCCTACTCTCGCGGCGCGGGCTTCGGCCGGAGGACGAACTCCACTCCCTGCCTGGCATTCAGTTCCACGGTCTTATCGAAGTCAATGCGCTCGAACGGACTGGAGGACCCGCCGCCTCCACCGCGCTGCGCGCACGCAGGAATCCCCAGCAATAAACCGACCCCTATAAGAATCGCCGCTTGAAAGAGGTGCTTCATGGCCGCAACCCAGGCGGAAGTATACTCCCTTTCTTGTGGCGCGGCGCCGCAAGGTTGAGCCCACAGCCTCCGATGGCGCGGCCATTTTCCAAACCCTCCACCTCGCCGGTGCTTCGGATTCGGTGCAGGCCTGAAATGCGTTTTCCCGCACAGGGGTACACATGAAATTGCAAGCACCATTCTTTTCGCTTTACAGCCCTGAGGAGCTGTACTATCGTCGTGGTTTCGCACGCTTCCTCCAGCCTGACCGACGGGACCCAGCTCCGCGGCCTCGGAGCCTGCGCCGTGGAGGTGTCGTATGTGGAAAAAGCCTGACGAAAGCAAACAGCAATCCGCTACGGATAGTCCTGGATACGGAGCCCCTTCTTCGACTCGTGCTGACGCCGCAAGTGCGCCGCCGGTTTCCCCCAACGCTCCGGCCTGCGTGAGCCAGGGGATCACCATCAAGGGAGAAATCTTCGGCAAAGAGGATCTCTTCATTGATGGCACCATTCAGGGAAAGATCCATTTCTCGGATGGGTGCGTAACCATCGGGCCGAACGGCCGAGTCAACGCAGACATCGAGGCGCGTGAAATCGTCATTCGCGGCGATGTGACCGGCTCGCTCCGGGCACGGGAGCGCGTGCAGATCTGGGGCACCGGCAAGCTCAGCGGGGATATGCAAACGCGCGGCATCGTCATTGAAGATGGCGCGACGCTGCGCGGCAAAGTCGAAGTCACGCAAAAGGATGAACCCGTGCGGTCCGCTCGCGCTGGCGCCTCCCCGAGTTCTGCGGACGCATTTACACGGTCTGCGGTGACGGCAAAGTCCCCCGAGTGATAGCCGATGGGATTCTTCGCGAAAATGCGGTTCCCCGGCGACCGCCACGCCTCGATGAGCACTTCTTCCCGTGGCGGGACGGGTGCCGCGGCCGCCGGTTCTCACGGCGCGTCCAGTGCGCCCGCCCGCGCCGCCCATCCCTCAGGCAATTTGCGCGTCTCGAACGGATTGAAGGAATTTCTCTGGAATCTGGACGGCCTGGGCCACGGCAGCTTGCTCGACCTCGGGCCGGTGTGGCAATCCACCATCACATTCTTCGTCGAGCGCGGCTTTAAGGTCTATGCCGACGACCTCCTCCGCGATTGGAAGCAATTTGTTACCGCCGAGGACGAGCGCTTGCGAAAAATTCAGCCCGGCGAAGATGCCTCGGAAATGACCTCGGAATCCCGCGCGGACCGCTTCCTCCAGTCTCATATCAAATACCCACGCGACAATTTCGACGCCATCCTCCTGTGGGACCTGCTCGATTTCATGGAGCGCGCGCTGGTCAAGCGGTTCGTCGAGCATCTTGCCGATGTGCTTCGTCCCGGGGGTGTGATTTTCGCGATGTTCCACGCCGGGAAACCGGAATCCTTTCACCGCTATCGGATTTTGGACCGCCAGACTCTCGAGCTTATTGCCACGCCCCCTCTGTTTACCATCCAGCGGTCCTATCAAAACCGCGAGATTCAGGACCTGTTCCGCGGATTTCGGAGCAGCAAATCCTTCGTCGGCCGCGACCAGCTTCGGGAAGTCCTCTTTGTCAAGTA
>Ga0209701_10002244_pt1 | contig 12575 bp, 7 predicted proteins | sample CZO8metaG_4_FD_188356 | JGI IMG/M metagenome (GOLD analysis project Ga0209701, IMG submission 188356) | Vadose zone soil microbial communities from the Eel River Critical Zone Observatory, Northern California, USA - CZOApr15con2H3.8 metaG... | ecosystem: Environmental > Terrestrial > Soil >...
TCGGAATTTTCTTTGGCGCCGCCTTCCTGAATTTGATAACCCATGCGGGCGAGCGAAAAACGGGTGGCTGGTTTTTCGCGCACGAAAAGTTGCAACGTGCGAGGCTTGGGCCCAGGGGATGGGGCGGCGGTGAGCTTTGGACCTGAAACGGTGATCCCGAGAATGAGTCCGCCCATGCCGCCTGAGTCGTGGGGAGAGTTGTGATCGGGAGAATGCGAATCGGCGAATACTGCTGCAGCGGTCTCCGCCGACATGTGGGCGGTCATGTGACAGTGCAGGAGCCAACGGCCGGGACGGTCTGGCGTCCACACGATGGAAGCTGTCTCGCCGGGGTCCAGGTGCTGGGTCACGACGTGTGGAACCTGGTCGGCAGAATAATGATGGTCGCGGTCCTGCTCGCCGACACTATTCACTTCAAAATAAAATCCATGCAGATGCATGGCATGGTCGCTGAGGCTGGTATTGATGAGCCGCCAGCGGGCGGAGTCGCCGGTGCGATAGGAAAGGCGCTCGGTATAGGGCCACGACTTGCCATTGATGACCACTACCTCGCGAAACGGAGGCGTAATCACACCCGCCATCCAGGTCATGATCATGAAGATGCGGTCGTCGGGGGCGACGCCGGGCGGGTCAACAATGAATCCTCCTTCTAATTCGCTCTCAATGCCGAAGGGGCCTTCTCCCATCGTGAGGTCCTCAAGGATGGAGAGGACTCCGATTTCGCGGAGTGACATCCTGGTGCTGCGGGCTGAGTAGTAATAGGTGCCAGCTGTCTGGGCGGTAAAATGAAAATCGGCGGTGGATCCGGCGGCAATAAGCACAGGCTCCGGGCTGGATGCATCATGGGCCTGCAAGCCGCGGATGAACATCGCGACCGGCAGAGCGTTGTGAATCTGGGCGTGGACTTCGGTGCCCTGCGGAATGCGGATTAGAGGACCGGGTATCTGCGGAGACTTTCCTTTTTCGGCGAACGAGTAAACAGAGAGGCTGGGGCCGCCTTCCTGTTCGGGATACCAGGTTGTTTCAACCATTTCCAGTTGTAAGGTTAGGACGCCGCGCTGGAGTTCGCCGGCGGCGCGGCGATTGTCATTGGCTTGGGCGATGCGGTGGGCAAGCGGCGGCGCGTCGGAGCCAAGGGCGAGAGAAGCAATAGGGAGCAGCAGCAGCGCAAACCATCTATCCATCTACTGAGAGGCCTCCACGATCAGAACGAGCCGGAGCGAGAACCGGGCTGGAGCGGGGGCGCCGTCAACCCATCTGAGTGTAGTGCAAATGTATCGAGAATCGTCACAGATACTGGCGGAATTTTTCCTTGTAACGGGTGTAGAGATAGGAAACAAGCACCAGAGCAGCGCCCAAAGCGATCAGCGTAATGTACTTGGACTGCGGATCGAGGCCCCAGACATCGATGAGGAAAATTTTGGCTGCGCACACCAGCAGCAGGCCCAGTCCGGCGAGCCGGAAGCTGCGCTCTCGGACCAAGATCGCAAACAGGAACACGGCAACACCTTCGATTCCCCAAGTTACGGTGAGTTGGCCTCGGGTCGATTCCAACGCGATGAGAGCCGTAAGCAGACCAAAAGGCACAAAGAAAAATACCTGCTCCGGGCGGCTGTCCAGCGTAGGGCCGCCGGCAACTCCCGCGCCCGAGCTCCGCAGGGCGAACGCGAAGGGTAGCGCGGCGAAGAGGAGCGCGATGGCGGCTCCGGCATAATATCGCTGGCTTTGCCAGAAAGAAGCGCCCTGCGCGTTGGACTGGAAGAAATTGTAGGTAATCGTTCGAAATGCTACGGCGAGCGCCAGCAGAAAAGAATGGTGAAGGTAGTCACGGCGCTTCAACCCATACGCTGCTCCAATCGAGATCAGGGCAAGCGCCGCCCATCCGGCCGCCACCCACGGATCCTGCAATTCGAAGTAGAGCAGGGCGGCAAGGGTGGCTGTTCCGAGGTAGGTGAAGAACGTGCCGGCTTGCTGAAACTCTGCATTCTTTGGCCCGGCGCGGCGCAACCGCCAGTCGGTGTAGTGATACGCAGCGGCCAGAGGAAGGACTCGCGAGACACGCGGACTGACCTGTCCTACCACGCCCGAAGCCTCCAGGTTCACGAGGAAGATTCGGAAGAAGCTTGCCGTAAGAGCGGCGTAGCCCTGCCAGCGCAGAAAGCCAGCGTTCAGTTGCAGGCCAATTTCGATCAACACGACTCCGAGCAGCATCCAGACCACGGCAACGTTGAGCGCGGAAACTTCGTACCAGACCAGCAGTCCGAGGAGGATGGAGGCAGCCCAGGTGTAGCCGGCGGTGAACCAGGACCACGGCCCCGCTTTGTCATTGTCATTGCCTCCGTCGGCGGCGCGGGCAAAGGGAGCGGCGGCATACAGCAACAACGCGGTTGTACCCACCGTGACGAGACGAAGGCTGACGCCGTGCCACTGCTCGGCTGAGTAGAGATTCAAAGTGATCAGCCGGACGATCGCCGCTACTGCAATCAGATTGCCCTGCAGGGCCAATGGAGGCTGCGAGAATTCTTTTCCGGCCACATCGAGCAGGAGCGCCAGCCCTGCCCAGACTACGGCGGTCCACATTCCCGGAAAAGCAAACCAGGCTGCCAGGAGCGCCAGCAAGCCGCCGACATAAGTCATGCTGGCCAAGACGGCGGAGTCGAATTCGTGACGGAACAAGTCCGGCCATCGCATTCGCACCCAGTGCGAGTTGAGATAGCAAAGGGCGGCAGCCATCGCGAAAAGTACAGCCGTCGAATAAGCCGGCGCGATATCCGCAGCGCTCGTCAGACGCAACTGCAATAGCGGGGCGCCGGTATCGAAAACCATTTGCGCTGACACGATGGTGAGAGTAAGCATCCCGATGCGACGGAAGACAATTTCGTGAGTGAACACTCCGGCCAGCAGGAATGCTTCTGCAGCGACCAGCCACAACATCGAAAGATCCGATCCGGAGTAGCGGAACGGAACCGCGGCGACCAATAGGGACGAACCCAGGGTCGAGAGAACGACAAAGGCGATGCGGCGACGATGCGCCGCCAGCGCTGCTAATCCGAGTTCGACAGCGCCGAGCACAAGCAGCGTACGAAAAGCCCACTCGGGATGCACGGATTGATAGCGCAGCAGGCCCATCAGTCCGAAACTGTTGAGCAGGGCGGCGGCGGTCGACAGGCGTTCTTGGTTGTCGTCGGCGACGGTGCGGTAGATGTAGGACAGCCTGAACAACAGCCAGTAGAACGCGAGCAAGGCAACGCTGAGGCGAAACTCAGGAAATTCGACCCGATGGGGCCCCATCGCTTCGATCACGGGCGAGACCCACAGGAAGTGGTTGAAATATGTGGCAACGATTCCGAAGACTTCGAGCGCGAACCACTGCATCCGCAACGCGAGTGCAACCACTGTCAAGGCGAGGATGACGCTGGCAGCGAGGCTGTAGAACGATGTGTGATGGATTCCGACCGTCAGATACGACAGCACCAAAGCCAAAGCGGTTGTGGTCTGCGACCGGTAGCGCAGGCTGTACCAGACGATGGCAGCCGCGACTGTCAGCATCAGGAAGAAATCCAGCTCGCGAGAATCGATCACATGCGCGGCGGGCACGTGATAAACGGCATAGCTGACGAAATATAGCAGAGCCCAGCCTCCGGCTGCGCTGGCTCGGGCGAGAATGCGGTAGCGCTCGTTGGATTCGTAGCGCACTCCGACGGCGATCATGGCGGCGCTCAGGCCAACTCCGAGAAATACTTTTCCGGCGGGTCCGAGATTCTGGAGTTGATACGCGAGAAAGAACGCCAAGCCGAGCACCAGGATGCCAATGCCAATCTTGTTCAGCCAGTTGGTGCCGAGCATTTCTTCGAGATCGAGGCCGCTGCGTCGAGCGGGTTCGTGGGCGGAGGGCCGGGCGTATGGCGGAAGTGGTGTGGGCGGCGTAACTGGACGTTGGGGTGACGTGGCAGGCCGCTGCGGAATTACTGGGGTCGTAGGCGCCGCAGGTCGTGCAGGTTCCGGGCGCGGGATATCTACTGACGTTTTGGCGGGAACATTCGGAACAGATTCCGGAGTCGCCACTGCTGGCGGCGGGACTGGACGCATTGGTGGCGGCGTTGGTTCTGCGGGCACAACTGCTGCAGGCACGGCTGGCTTCGGCTCCCGCGCTTCGTGGGATGTCTCTGGAGATCCTGCGGCGGCCTGTCTCAGCTCTTTAAGATGAGTTTCGAGCAGATGCACGCGCGTCGTGAGGTCCTGCCAATGCTGGGTGCTCTGCTGGTGGTCACTCTCGGCGCGCCGCCGCATGCTCAAGACAGTCGAGACGAGCCAGATGGGCAGAATGATTATGACGGCGATCAAGGCGAGCGCGAAGAGGACGCCGAATGCTTCCATGATGATGTCCGCAGAGCATGGCTCGGCGGAAGACGACCAGTCTGAACCGGACGCATTCTAATACAGGTTGGAGGGGGGCGTACGCAACCTGTAGGACTAGCGATTGAAACCGATCCTTTACGCGAGTCTGGTATCGCGGCGCTCATGAGCCTGCAGCAGATGTGTCACCGGCTAGCCGGTTCAACAAAAACAGAAGGTTAACGGCGCACCTGAAGGCGCGTCCCTTCAAGACGGAGTTTTTCAGCAGTCTAGTGTCTCCAGATCTTCACGGGACTCGATACAGGTTGCACCGTAGGAATGGGTGTCGAAACCGCTGGAACCGCGGGGGTTGCGGCGTCGGTCTTCGTTGGTAGCTCGTCACCGCGGAAGAACTTGTCTTTGGCGAGACGCATCTCGGGCATAGCGGTGTAGGGCTTGGAGTAATCGTTGTTGGCGTTCCAGAAAAGGAAGCCTATCCCGCCTTTGTTCTTAGCGACTTCGATCTGGACTTCCACATACTTCGGCGAGTACGTCTTGGTGCGCCACGCGAAAGCTTGCAGCCAGGGACGAATCACTACGCCGCTATCTTTGGTGATGAGCTTGAAACGGTCCATGGACTCGCCGATGAAGTGTTCGGGGGCGTCGCCGGGGCGGGCAATGCCGTCCATGCCGAAGAAGTGCGAGGGATAGATCATGGGCGAGAGCACGTCACAGTGCTTGGCCATGGCGACGATGTCCTGCCCGGTATGAGAAAGGTCCACGGGACGCTGCCAGGCCATGATTCCGAAAACGTCGAGCGAGAACAGGGCGCCCGTGGGATGAACTTCGGCGTAAGTGCGCTTCAGGAAGTCGGCGATGACTTCCGAGCGCTGCCACTTGGGATGCTCGATCTGGAAGTTAAAGCTGGCATCTTTCTGGTCGCCTTCGGCTGGAAAACGGACGTAGTCGAACTGCACTTCGTCCACGCCAGATTGGGCCACGAACTTCGACAGGGCTATGTCATAATCCTGCACTTTGGGATTCGACGGATCGCTCCATACCAGCTTGCCGTTTTCGCGCCAGGGCTGACCGGTGCGGCGCGACTTCACTGCCAGTTCGGGGTGAGTTACTACGAGGTGCTCATCACGGAAGATCGCGATCCGGGCGATGGCGTGCATGTTTTGCGAATGCAGGAAGCGGGTGAATTTTGCCAGGTCGTGGATGTAGTGCTTCTGGCCGGTGGCGAGCGGATGATCGAAGGCAATGTTGACGATGCCGTCGCTATCCTTGATGTCAAACACTACCGCGTTGCCGCCGACTTCGCGCCAGCGACGAATGATGCGGAGGCCGCGATCGCTGCCGGCCATCACGCCGGTCAGGTAGATGGCGCGCACTTCAAAGTCTTTGGGAATGGCGACCGTTTTCTCTACAATCGGCGCGTCCAGAATTCCGGGGATGATCAACTGTTCGCCCGGATGGAGGAAGGTTCCCTGGCGGCCGTTATTGGCCTGGCGGATGGCGTCGCCGAGTTCGCTCGAAGTCAAGTAGCCGGTTTTCCTCAGATACTGGCGCGCAACCGAGGGAATACTATCTCCGCGACGCGCTTCATGCAGAACCGATCCGGGAGGCGCAATTACGGGTATGGGATCCGGGGCTTGGCTCTTCTTCGCGGCCTGGTTCTTCACTGAAACCAGGTGCAGGGCATGGGGATTCTGCACCGCAAAAGCGGCCGTGGGAACAGCGGCCAGGGTAACGGGGAACGCGAGGGCTAGAAGGACGCGCGCCGACAGTCGGGACAATGGTTCTCTCCGGAAAGCAATGATGATACTAGCGTAAGCTGGGTGGCCTGGGGCTGCCAGTTACGGCAGGCCAAAGCGCTCAGCGGCTTACGGACAACGGCAAAGGTAAGTGGAATCATCGGGCAGGAGGGAAGTTCCCGCAGTCTGCAAAGAATTTCCCTTCAGGAGGATATGGGTAATCAGGGTTATGTCTCCTGATACCAGCTAGCCGCATCTAAAACGCTCAGGAAGAGAGGAATACGGGGTTTTGGGAAGATGGCTAGCCGTTTGCTCTGAGTAGGGGTGGGGCAGGACATAAATCTGCCTTTCTCCCCAGGCAAGGCGGTGCAAAATGTCCAGCTTCCCAGGCAGCCTACAGTTTCCCGAAAGAAAGAAGATTGTTGACCCTATGAGAACGAATCTGGCAACCGTCCTCGATCCGACTCGCCGGAGTAACGACGCCCGTGAGTTTGACAGTTCCCTGCGGCGCAAGATCGTCGGCCAGGATCAGGCGGTCGAAAAGGTGGCGGAAATCTACCAGATGTTTCTCGCGGGACTCAATGCGCCCGGGCGTCCGGTAGGCAATCTGCTGTTTCTGGGGCCGACCGGTTCCGGCAAGACGCGGGTGGTGGAAGCCATGGCCGAGTCGCTGTTCGGCGATGCGCGCGCCTGCATCAAGATTGATTGCGCGGAATTTCAGCACTCGCACGAGATCGCCAAGCTGATTGGCTCGCCTCCGGGCTATCTGGGACATCGCGAGACTCATCCGCTGCTCACGCAGGAAGCGCTGAATCAGTGGCACACGGAGAAGCTGAAGCTCTCCATCCTGTTGTTCGATGAAATCGAGAAAGCTTCCGACGCGCTCTGGCAGCTGCTGCTTGGAATCCTCGACAAGGCAACGCTGACGCTGGGCGACAACCGGCGGGTGGACCTGTCGAGTTGCATCATCATCATGACGTCGAACCTGGGCGCCAGCGAAATGACGGGACTGGTGGGTGGCGGATTCGGCTTCGCGCCGAAAGCGGTGCAGGTGGATTCGTCGCTCGATGAGAAAATCAATCGCACAGCGGTGGATGCGGCGCGGCGGAAGTTCTCGCCCGAGTTTATGAACCGCATCGACAAGGTGGTCGTTTTCAAGACGCTGCGTCCGGAACACCTGGAACAGATTCTGGAGATCGAATTGGGCATGGTTCAGCAGCGGGTCCTGATGGCTGCGGGCGCGCACCAGTTCGTTTTCAACTGCACGCCGAAGGTGAAGGACTTCCTGCTCTCTGAAGGGACCGATCCGAAGTACGGAGCGCGCCACTTGAAGAGGGCGATTGAAAAAAATCTGGTATTTCCGCTGGCCAACCTGGTTGCTACCGGGCAGGTCAAGCTCGGCGATTTCATCCGGATCGATCTGCTGGGCGAGAGCAAGCTTACTTTCGTGAAGGAAGCTGAAGGAGCGATGGTTCCAGTGCTGCTCGAACGCTACGGAGCGGCCGCGGGAGCGCCGGCAGTGGCGGCGCGGGCGGTGCGTCCGATTGCGCAGCGCAAGGAATTTGGCGCCGGTGGGTTGAACGAGAACAAGTAGAGATTGAGTTGCGGTAGGTGAGAGAGGGCACCGATAAACGGTGCTCTTTTTTTTGCTGTAGGCTTCGAGCTACGGGCTGCGAGCTTCGAGCGATCTCATTGTTTCAAGCTCGCGGCTCGGAGCTCGAAGCTCGGCTCTGCAGACTGACATATCCAATTTGGCAGCTGACTTCACCATCTGGCCGTACATCACCTTCGGTAACCTGTCGTAACCAAACGCTTCGTGCGATTCTCCAAGTGCGGCAAGCCGCATCGACCGCGGACCTTCGGGCGCACTCCCATTCGGCCGCGGAACTCTAGAGAGGTTCAGACATGTTGCAGTCTCCGGAACCGAAGTATTCTCCAACGGCCCCCACGAACAGCTATATTCCAGTCAAGACGGCTGCTCCAACCATGGAGCAGGCCACCATCGGACGCACGCTCGTAATCAAAGGTGAAGTGAGCGGCTCCGAAGCACTTTTCATCGACGGCCGCGTGGAAGGGACCGTCAGCTTCCCGGAAAGCCGCGTCACGGTCGGCCGCAACGGACATGTGGCGGCCAATATCCATGCCAAGGAGTTGGTCATCATGGGCAAAGTCCACGGCAACGTGGAGTGCGCCGATCGTTTGGATATCCGTAGCGAGGGTTCGCTGACGGGGGATGTGATTACCCATCGCTTCAGCGTGGAAGAAGGGGCGATCTTGAAGGGCGGAGTCGAAGTCCGAACTCCGGAAAAGAAAGCCCAGCCGCAGAATCAGGCCAAGCACGAGCACAAGCCGGAGCCGCCCAAGTCGCTGGCCGCGACCGCGGGCGCATAGGAGTTTTCTCGAGACCTAGATTGTCAAAATAAGGACCGGCAAAACGCCGGTCCGTTTTTTTTTGCGTCAGGCAAAGGGGTGCGCTACCGTTGAAGAGTGGCCCTCGGGGGCTAAAGCCCATTTATTTTTTGTCGCAAACGCGGCCCTGAAGGGCCGCTCTTCCACGGAGCTGCTTTACTTTTTCGGTTTGAAATCTAGCGAAGCGGAGTTCATGCAATAGCGCAGGCCGGTCGGCTTGGGGCCGTCGGGAAAGACATGTCCTAGGTGGGCGTCGCAGCGGGCGCAGCGGGCTTCTGTACGGGTCATGCCATAGGTGCGGTCAGTGTGCTCGCTGACGTTCTGCTGATCAGCCGGCGCAAAGAAGCTCGGCCAGCCAGTGCCGGACTCGAACTTGGTCTCGGAATCGAACAGCGGAGCGCCACATCCAACGCAGTGATACATTCCGCCCTCGTGGTTGTTCCAGTATTTGCCGGTGAAGGCGCGCTCGGTGCCGGCTTCGCGCGTGACGTGGTACTGCTCGGGGGTCAACTGCTGGCGCCATTCGGCTTCGGTCTTGCTGACTCTTTCGGTTAGTTTTTCGGACATATCTTCTCCTCACATAGGATGCGGGAAGGCGGGAAAAGTGGCAAGCCGCGTCTCTGGGTAGAAGCGGCTCGCACCGGATCGGTGGCAGCAACGCACCTGGCTGTATCAGGCTTACACCGACAGACGCACCGATTCGTGCTAACGCCCGACTACCGCCTGCATGTAGACCACATGCCGTCCCAGGCGCGTTTCCTCATTGAACCTATCCGCGAATCGGTAGATTGACTCTCTGAGTATGCGACTCTGTATCACTCCATCGGGATTGTTTTCCCAGATTCCGTCATATCGGATCTGGCCTGCTCCAACGTCGTAGGCTTGCTGGTGGACGAGACGCCGTCCGATAGCGGTTTCCTGCTCGTTGCGCGATACGAAATCGTTGAACCCCCAACCCATGACACCGGACGTGCCGCGGTCCCCTGCTTCCCAGACCGCGTCGTATCGAATCTGCCCGCCACCCAGGTCGTACGCCTGAAGGTGGACGAGGTGGTGTCCGGCAGCGGTCTCCTGCGCAAAGCGCCCAGAAAGATCCTGGAGTGCCCATCCCAAGGCACGGGTGGTACCGTTGCCACCTGACTCCCAGACGGCGTCCCACCGTATCTGTCCCCCGCCGAGGTCATAAGCCTGCATGTGCACGAGGTGACGGCCGGCCGCAATCTCCTCGTCAAAGCGTGGGACGATGTCGTTGAAGGCCCATCCCAGGGCACGGGTGGTACCGTTGCCACCTGACTCCCAGACGGCGTCCCACCGTATCTGTCCCCCGCCGAGGTCATAAGCCTGCATGTGCACGAGATGGCGGCCGGCTGCAATTTCAGCGTCGAAGCGCGGGACGATGTCGGTGAAGGCCCAACCGAGCGCGCGCGTAGTGCGCCGATTACCCAGCTCCCAAACAGCGTCCCAGCGTATTTGTCCTCCGCCGACGTCATATGCCTGCATGTGGACGACATGGCGGCCGTCCGCAATCTCGGTGTCGAAACGCGGGACGAAGTCGGCGAAAGCCCATCCGATTGCGCGTCGCGTGCCACGATCATTCGGCTCCCAGACTGCACTGTAGAGGACCTTGCTTGCGATTAGGTGCGCACGGTTCTGGTTTTCCAACGCGTCTCGTACTCCAGCCGCCTGCCCCGGCGTGATCCGGGCGGGTTGCCCGCGGCAGGTCTTGTCCCAGTAGTTCATGATGTTCTCGCGGTCGGGAGCGAAGGTGAGCGAAGCAACGCTGCCGTCTGGCCACCGCACGTCGAAGGGGAGCGTGCCCTGAGCGGCGTTGCAGGGGTCGCGACCCTCGTTGCTGAAAAGCTGGGGGCCGGGATCGGGCGGTGTGTCCGTGACACAGCGCACGGTTGGAGCAGAATTGCAGATCGACAGGTCTTGATCAAATATATCTAGCGCTTGCGCTCGATTGTTCGATGCCACACTGTCGACAATGAACGAACGAACACCCTTCTTGCCTCCGGCGTCGTTGAGGTGCGAGATATCGTAGACGGCTGCATCGGGCGCCGGAAAGGTGTGCACCAAGTGGAGGTAGTGCCCAATCTCATGGGCGAGAGTGAGCCCCGGCGCACTGGGCCCAAAGCGAACGAACGGATCGACATGATTCGACCAATTTCCACCCCCGCCCATCACCCAGTGTCCGGCGCCGGCATCCCAAACGGGCGTCTTTCCTTGCGCGAAATACACGACCAGCTTGCCTGGATACATCTGGGCCACGCGAGTGCGCTCATCATTGTTCGGGTTCGGAGGGAGCGGGCAGGCGGGCGGCGTGCCCATGGGCGCGTTCAGGTCGGCGGCGGGCGAGAGGGTACAATCCTGGCTCAAGAGGTCGCTGGGAATGGTTGCTACGTCGCTGGCGGGATCGAAGATGAACTCGACATTCGCCGTCTTGTACACGTCGTTCGCCAGCCGCAAGGCCTCGCGGATCTGCTCCGGAGTCACCGTTGGCGCGTCGCTGCCGTCGCTCATCGCCGCCAGGATTGCATGGACGCGAATGGTGTCGGCATAGGAAAGCGTGGCGAGAGCGACCTGCATCGCGAGGGCCGCGATCATCTTCTTTTTTGTGAATCGCATTTGTTCCTCCTGTCGCCGAGGAAGCGGAAATCCTGGCTACGCTGCCAAAGTCAACCCCTCAATATAGTGGGGGGGTTGCGCTTTTCGTTTCGTCGGCAGAACAGAAATTACTACCTGCAAATCCGACGCTCCTCGGGATCTTGCCTCGGCTCACGGGGAGGTGCTGGTAAAACCGACCAAGAATAGTGTGACGGGGCTCACAGAAAATCAACGGGATTATGCGGTTTCATGTGGCGCAGACACTGTGCGCATGGTTGGGCGACGCAGTCATCGAAAAACGCGGAGTATCCATGGGCGACTTGAGTCCACATTTTTCGACAGCCGAACTTGCGTGCCGCCACTGCGGCCAACTGAGAGTGGAAAAGCGCCTGCTTGACGCACTGGAAGAATTTCGAAACCTGGCGGGCAAGCCGATCGTTGTCCATGACGGGTATCGCTGTGCGAACCACAACCAGGAAGTAGGCGGGGTGACCGACAGCGAGCACACCCGGGGGATGGCGGCGGATGTGGATATTCCCGGCCTGACGTTGCAGCAGATGTATGAGTTGGCGCTCCAGGTGCCGGCGTTTGTCGAGGGCGGAATCGGCGCTTATGACAGCGGATTCCTGCACGTGGATGTGCGGATGAACTGCTCGCGCTGGGCGCGTGTGCGCGGACAGTACGTGGGCATCGCGCATCTGGTGCAAGAGCCGACGATGCTGGCCAAAATGCAGACCGATTCACAATCGGGGTAGCGCTCGACAGTGGGCCCCGTCTGGACAACCAAACTCCTCCTCACTAAACTTCTGTTTGCCAGCGACATTCCACTTGGGCCCGAACTCCGATGAAACTTGTGACTTTTGAACACGGCGCGCAGACTCGTATCGGCGCGCTTCATGGCAGCAACCAGATCGTCGACCTGCACATTGCGTGCGCGCTTTACCTGCGCGACGTCGAAGGCGAACCGATCTTTTATCGGCTGGCGGATGCGCTGGTTCCACCCGATATGCGGGCGTTGTTCCGGGGCGGTGATACCAGTCTGGAGGCCGCGCACAAAGCCGTCGACTATGTCGCGCACCTGGGAGCGGATGCCACCGGACCGCGCGGCGAGCCGCTGCTATATTCGCTCGGCGAGGTCAAGCTGAAGGCGCCGATCATTCCCAAGAAGTTCTTTCACACGGCGGGCAATTTCCGGGAACACCACGAAGAGGCCACGAAGGCGGGGTTTTCGCATCCGGTAATGCCATGGATTGTTTTCTTCCAGAACACCGACGCCATCATCGGACCGGACGAGGCGGTGATCTATCCGGAGCACCTGACGCAGGAACTGGATTACGAACTGGAATTGGCGGTCGTTCTCAAGAAGGCAGGCAAGCACTTCACGCCGGAAGAAGCCTCGAGCTACATCGGTGGCTACGTGATTTTCAACGACATCACGGCGCGTGACATTCAGCGGCGGGAGATGAA
>Ga0209701_10002252_pt1 | contig 12539 bp, 10 predicted proteins | sample CZO8metaG_4_FD_188356 | JGI IMG/M metagenome (GOLD analysis project Ga0209701, IMG submission 188356) | Vadose zone soil microbial communities from the Eel River Critical Zone Observatory, Northern California, USA - CZOApr15con2H3.8 metaG... | ecosystem: Environmental > Terrestrial > Soil >...
CCAGGGCTGAACCGGATCCCCACGAAATCGCCCTTCCAGACCAAGGTCGCCACGTTGCTGAGGGCTAGGCTCAGGCCAAACGTGGCCACGAGGGTCACCATCTCGGATTGGAGTGTGATCTCCTCCTTGCCGCGCAGCTCCCGGTGGAGGAAGCCGAAGTAGAATGCGACCCCCACGCCGAGCCCGATCGCGGCGTCGATCGGGGCGCTCAGGAGCGGATTCAGACCGAGGTACAGGTTGAGGAAATAGGCCCCGTACGCGCCGAGCATGATGAACTCGCCATGGGCGACATTCACGACCTTCGTGACGCCCCAGATGAGGTTGAGGCCATGGGCGATCACCGCGAAGACGCAGCCCAACAGGATCCCAAAGACGAGATCGGCCTGGATGAGTCCCAGGTCGGCCATGCCGCCTCCCGTCCGCCGGACTAGCTTGCCGTGTAAGGATATTGGAGCGGCGCGTTCGCGACGGGCGTCGGCCAGACGACCTTCAGGCTCCCCGCCTGCCACTGCACGACGACCATGGTGTGCGCGGCCTGGAGTCCCGCGGCGGTGACCTGGAACCGCCCAAAGAAGTTCATCACGTTCATCTGGGCGAGCACCTGACGAATCGCGCTCGTGTTGAAGCTGTTCGCGGTTTCCATCGCCTTCGCGACGAGAAGGGTGGAAGCTGCCGCCTCGCCCGAGTGATACGTCGGAGCCAAGCCGTGCGTGACGTTCGCGTAGAGGGAGGTAAACTCTGCCGGCGTGGGGCCGAACCAGCTCAGGCCCAAGGATTGCGCGAGGGCGGGCCCGTAGGCGACGGACGATTCCCATTGGGACGGTCCCGTCACGTTGTTCGACAGGCCTCCAAGCTGATCTCGGAAGCTGTGTTCCGTCACCGCGACGAGGAGGGAGACGAACTTCGGCTTCCATCCGATGCTGTTCAGCTGGTTCACGATGAGGAGGCCGTCCTGGAAGTGGCCGCCCCCGATCAGGTCATCCGCTCCCGCGGCCTGGGCGGCGGTCAGGAGGGGCGTCAGGTCCGGCGGACTGGACGGATAGCTCTTGTTGTAGACGACGTTGATGCCGAGCGAGCCGGCGTACGCGATCGCACTCTTCGCGGCCGTCGTCGAGAATGAATCGCTTTCATGGACCACCGCGATCTTGTCCGAAGGATGGTTCAACTTGATCCAGTCGACCGCCCCTTTCAGATAAGTGGAAGCCGGACTGAGGACCATGACCAAGTTCCGGTACCCGGGCGCCGTCGTCCAGATGGTGTCAGAGGACCCGCCATGGGAGAGCATGACCCGGTCCAACTGATCCGCCAGGGGGGCCGCGGCGGAGGTCAGGGCACTGCTGTACGGGGCCAAGAGGGCGTTCGCACCGTCGTTCGTGATGATCCGCGTGTATAGCGGAACGATTTGGCTGGACGCGCTGGTGTCGTCATAGTACTTGAGACTGAGCTGATAGGACTTCCCTCCGATGGTGATCCCACCGTGGGTGTTGATCCAGTTCTGGGCGGTCAGGATGCCGTTCAATGAGTTCGTCCCCTCGACCGAGTAGCGGCCCGTCAGGGAGATCGAGAAGCCGAGGGTCACGACATTCGCGGATCCCGCGGGACCCAGAGAGAGCGAATAGACCGCGGCGATGGCAACCAGGGCCACGAGGATTCCGACGATGGCGGCGATCAATCGGGTGCGTCGTCCTTGTCCGGCGGGAGCCGGAGCCGTTGGGGTTTCTTGCATCAAAGTCCCTCCAAGAACTGTCTCGAATCAATCCGTGAGATCGTGGGCCGAGAGCCTGAAGGCCGCACAGAGCACGCTCCTTGGTCCCTGCGTGCCATTCTTCCTCCTCCCCCGATCGGACGGTAATGGCCTTTCGACCTTAAAGGGCCTCTTCCGGACTCCGTGTTTCAGAGGATCAGGCGGCTTCGCACCGCGGCTCCGACCATCTGGTCAAGCCATCCGAACGTGCCCAAAGATAAAGCCCGGCGAATTGGTCGGAGCCCCGCCAACGCCGAAACGAATATCCTACCTGGCCTCTTCGCGTCCAGAGATGGAATCCCGTCGGCGCGAATATGGGTTGATTATCCTCGCGAGCGTCCTATGGGGAACATCGTTCCCAGGGAGCAAGCTCACGGTCGGGACCGTGGACCCGCTCTTCCTGACGTTCGCTCGGATGGCTCTTGGAGCGGCGTTGGGCGTTGCCGTTCTCGCCGCCCTGCATCGGCTCGACGTGCGGATGTTCCGCGAGCCGATCGTCTGGATTCTCGGAGCGATCAATGCGGTTGGGTTCGACCTCCAGAATGAGGGCATCCTCCTCACGACGGCATCGAGGACGGCGTTGGTCGTGAACGTGAACATCGTCTTCATCGCGATCCTCATGGCCGTCTTCTTCCACGAGTTGATGACGCGGACGAAGATCGCGGGGATCTTGATCGGCGTCCTAGGCGTTTTCGTCCTCGCGACGAGACTGGATCCGTCGACCCTTTCCGGCGGGCAGTTTGCGGGGGACGTTCTGGTGTTCAGCGCCGGCGTGACATGGGCGTTCTACGTCGCGGGCACGAAGAAGCGTGTGGACCGCGGGGGAGATTATGTCGCCCTCACCGCGGCCATCCTGGGCACGAGCGCCGTGTTCGCGGCGGTGCCCCTGTTCTTCATCGGTTGGCCGTTGCCGCGGAGCGGGACCGGGTGGCTGGGCATCCTGTACCTCGGCCTCGTCCCCACCTTCACGCCTCTCATGCTTTACGTCGCCAGCCTACGGACAATCTCGCCCACCGTCTCCTCCCTCCTCGTCCTCCTGGAGGTCGTCGTCGCGTCCGTCCTGTCCTTCCTCCTGTTGCGCGATCCTCTCGACGCGTTCACCCTGGCCGGCGGCGCGCTGATCCTTTTCGGGGCCTATGTCGTGACCCGCGGCGAGAAGTCTCTTCCCGAACCCGCAGCGGGCGGACTCGCCCCCGTGCCTCCCGACACCACGGTCCTCGGACCCGATGGCTCGACCCGCCGTTGAACGGCCGCGGTCGTTCGGGTGAGTCACTCGAAAGCGTCGAATAACGAATAAGTGGGGGCAGGCATGACCCGCCGACCCGGAGGACGATGTCGGTCGCTTCTACGGACCCGGGACAGGGGCTCAGCACCTTCGATGTCACGGCCCTTGTGGTCGGATCGATCATCGGGGCCGATGTGTACGTGGCCACGGCCATCGGCGCCCGCCTCGTCGGTCCCGCTTCCCTGCTCGTCTGGATCCTCGCAGGCGTCATGGCGAGCGTCATCGCCCTTTCGTTCGCGTATTGCGTCATGTTCCTCCCGAAGGTCGGCGGCCCATATGCCTACGTGAGGGCCGTGGCAGGTCCGTTCGCGGGCTTCATGGTCGGTTGGGGTCTGCTCCTTGCGGAATGGTTCTCCCTCGCCGTGTTTCCCGTCGCCTTCGTCCAATACTTCGTGGCGCTGGTGCCCGGGGTCAGTGACGGAGGAAAGATTCTCCTGAAGGCGGCCTTCATCGCACTCGTCATCGTCTCGAATGTGGTCGGCATCAAGAAAGCAGGGAGGGTCAACGACCTCTTGACGATCGCGAAGCTCAACCCCTTGATCCTGATCGTCCTCGGGGGAATCGTGCTCCTCGCGCTTCAACCCGGTCGCATTTCCACGAACCTGAACCCGTTCTTCGCGGGCGACGCCCCCGCGTTCGGCCAAGCGCTCGTCCTCATCTTCTGGGCGTACGCCGGGTTCGAGCTGTCGACCTTGCCCGCGGACGAGGTGCGCCGCCCCGAGAAGACGATCCCTCGGTCGATCGTGCTCGGACTCACGATCGTCATCGCGTTCTACCTCCTGACGAATTTCGTCGTGTTGGCGACAATCGGTCGGCCGGTCCTCGCGGTGTCGAGTAGCCCGCTCATCGACGCCGGGGCCGCGATCTTCTCGTCCCCGGCCTTGCTCTCCGCAGCCGTGGCCCTCGTGGTCGGGGTCGGCGCGCTCCTCTCCATCGCGGGCGCGGATGAATCGGGGACCATCGGGACGTCGCGGCTCAGTTATGCAATGTCGATCGACGGACTCCTGCCAAGGGTCTTCAGCCGAACCCATGACCGGTTCCGGACGCCGTACGTGGGGATCGTCATCCTCTGCACCTCGGCGTTCGTCGCGAGCCTGTTCGGTGGGCTGGCCGACCTCATCAATTCCTCCGTATTCCTCCTGGGCGTCGCGTACCTGGCCACGTGCATCTCTGCGGTCCTCCTCGGCAAACAGCATCCGACCGTGGCAGCGAAAATCCGGGGCCGTTTGATCGTACCTATCGTCGGTGCGATGTTTTCGATCGTCCTGATCCTGCTCGTCAGTCCCGTGCAAATGGCGATCTCGATCGTTCTGTTCGCGGTCGGAATCCCAGTGTACACCTTTTTCTCGCCGAAAAAAGAGCTCGAAGGACTCAAAGCCCTCTTCCTGTCTCGGGAGGCGATCCTCGAGCGGGCACGCCAGCAGGCAACGAGATTTCTGGCCTACGGGTTGTACGGGGCACGAGCCCTGAAGCGCCGAATGGTCGGACCCTCGGACGTCGGCGCCCCGGGACTCATTCGACCGTGACGCTCTTCGCGAGGTTTCGCGGTTTATCGATTGGGCAGTCGTGCATGCGCGCGACCTCATACGCGAACAGTTGGAGTGCGACGCTCACGGGAACGGGCGAGAGGATCCATGGGATGTCCGGGACCCAGAAGACGTCGTCGACGAACTTCGGGAGTTCTTTGTCCCCTTCCGTGCCGATCGCGAGGATGGGAGCCCCGCGGGCCGCGACCTCGCCCATGTTCGATCGCATCTTGTCGTACGTCGGCCCCTGGACCGCGACCGCGATCACCGGGGTCGCGGATGTCACGAGCGCGAGGGGCCCGTGCTTGAGTTCCCCCGCCGCGTAGGCCTCCGCATGGATGTAGGAGATCTCCTTGAGCTTCAGGGCGCCCTCGAGGGCCACCGGGTAATTCGTGTGGCGGCCGATGTAGAAGATGTCTCTCACATCGCCATACTTCCGGGCGAGGGCGCGGATTTCCTCCGCCTTGTTCAACACGTACTGCGCGGCCCGCGGCAGGGAACGGAGCTCGTCCTTCAGTCGATCCAGTTCGTCGTAGCCGAGGGTGCCGCGATCCTGGCCCATCTTCAGGGCGATCAGGTAGAGGGCCACGAGCTGCGCGACGAACGTCTTCGTCGCGGCGACGCCGATCTCGATGCCGGCCCGGGTGTAAATCGTCTGGTCGACCTCGCGGGCGAGGCTCGAGCCCAACACGTTCGTGATTGCGAGGGTGCGACAACCGCGGCGGCGGGCCTCGCGGGCGGCGCCGAGGGTGTCCGCCGTCTCGCCGCTCTGGGAGAGCAGGATGACCAGGGGCCGCTCGGACGGGCTCTGGCTGTACCGGTACTCGGAGGCGAGCTCTGCGGACGCGGGGATCCTCGCGATCTCCTCGAACACGTATTTGCCGAGGAGCGCGGCATGGTAGGAGGTGCCGCAGGCGACGAGCTTCACGGTCGTGATCCCGTTCGCATGGAAGCCGTCGAGCTCGAGGTTCGCGAGCCGCCCGAGCAGCGTCTCATGGATCGCCTTCGGCGCCTCGTGGATTTCCTTGAGCATGAAGTGGTCGAAGCCGCCCTTCTCAGCGTCCTCGAGGGACCACGTGATCCTCTGCGGTTCGCGGGAGACGAGCTTCCCGTCCAGGTCGTGGATCGTGACGCCCTTCGGAGTGATGACGACCATCTCCTTGTCCATGACGTACAGCACGCGGTCCGTATACCGCAGGAGGGCGGGCACATCCGAGGCGAGGAAGTTCTCGTCCGCGCCGACGCCGACCACCAGCGGGCTCTCATTGCGCGCCCCGACGACCTTGCCCGGCTCATCGGCATGGATGACCATGATCGCATAGGAGCCGTGGGCGTCGTTCAGGGCCCTCCGAGTGGCCTCTTCGAGGTCCCCTTCGTAATACGACTCGATGAGATGGACGAGGCTCTCCGTGTCCGTCTGACTCACGAACTTGTGGCCCCGGGCCTCCAGCTTCTCTCGGAGTGAGGCGTAGTTTTCGATGATCCCGTTGTGGGCCAGCGCGATCTTACCTGTGCAGTCCACGTGCGGGTGGGCGTTCACCTTGGACGGCGGGCCGTGCGTCGCCCACCGAGTGTGTGCGAACCCTGTGGTACCCGTCATCGCGGGGAGATGGGCCTCGAGGTTCGCGATGAACCCCTTGTCCTTCTCCACCTGGAGGCCGCTGCCGACGATCGCGACGCCGGCGCTATCGTACCCGCGGTACTCGAGCCGCTTGAGGCTGTCCAACAGGATCGGCAGCGCGTTGCGATGGCCTGCGTATCCGACGATGCCGCACATCTAGAGGACCACCGACCCCGAAGGGATGAGCCCCCGAAGCCTCGCTCCCGATTCAACGCGGGCCCGCTCGTTGATCACGGTCCCCGGGGCGACGCTCACGCCGTTGCCGATCTCCACGTCCTCGCCGATCAAGGCCCCGACCTGCGGGACCGCGTGCCACTCCCCGTCGATCTGGACATCGCCCGATCCGGACGCGGCGAGGAGGCCGGCCCGTGCGACGACGCCGGATCCGAGGACGCCATCCTGCACGACGCTCGCGGGACCCAGGATGACATCGTCCATCAGGATCGAGTTGGCCACGCTCGTGTGCGCCCCGATCCGGACGTTCTTCCCCAGGCTCGTGGACGGCAGCAGGACAGCATTCGGCCCGATCTCGCATCCGGGGCCGAGGGAGAGCGGGCCCTGCAGGTACGCGCCGGATCGGATCACGCAGCCGTCGCCGATCGAGACCCGGCCGCGGATCGTGACGGAAGGCTCGATCGTCCCCGCCCGGACCTCGTCCGCCCCCTTCAGGGCGGTCGCATTCAGGCGGAGCAGGTCCCACGGATACAGAGCGTCGACCCACGTGCCCTCCGTCCGGAGGGCCAGCACGGGCGTCCGTTGTGCCAGGGCGGAGACCGCGCTCGGCAGGTCGTGCTTCCCCGCCTTGGCCAGCTGATTGATCTCTTCGAAGATCCGCTCGTCGAGGACGTAGGCCCCCGTATTGATCAGGTTCGAGATGACCTCCGTGGGCTTCTCCGTGATCGCCACGAGGTTCTTGCCTTCGACCGTGACGACGCCGTACGCGCGGGGCCGATCGCTCTGCGTGATCAGGACGGCGGGCTTCTCGTCGGCGGCGAGGAGGTCCTCGACGAACCGACCATCAATCAGGTTGCTCCCGTTGAGCACGAGGAACGATCCGTCGAGATGGGGTCGGGCCTCCGACACCGCATGGGCCGTCCCGAGCTGCTTCGGCTGCGTCACGTAGACGATGCGCGCATGGAACGCCTTGCCGTCCTGGAAGTGGGACTGGATCCGCTCCCGGCGGTAGCCGACGACCAGGATCAGGTCCCGGATGCCGTTCTCGACGAGGGCTTGGACCACGGATTCGAGGAGGGGCCGGTTGCCGACCGGGATCATGACCTTCGGGACTGACGCGGTGAAGGGACCCATACGGGCTCCCTCCCCGGCCGCCAAGATGACCGCCTTCATCGATGCCGCGCCTCCCAAGGATTCCCGCGGTCCGCTAGGGCTCTCGAGCCGATGCCCAGGCGGAGGGAGCAGAACTGCATGTCCGCTCGAGAGAGTTGCTGAGTATTAAAGACTCTCCTAAAACTCTCCGATAACCATTACAAAATCCTTAATACAATAGGGTCCCTGCCTTCGGCGTGGCCCGGCGTTGGCTCATCGAGGAAACGGCCCAAGGGGCCGTGGGACGGGAGGCGGTCCTCCTCGACCGTCCCGAGCGCGCGGCGGCGATCGCGTCCCCTCTCGCGTGGCGCATCCTCCAGGAACTCGCCAAGGAGCCCGACTACCCGAACGCCCTCGCGACGCGGCTCCGCGTGCACGAACAGAAGGTGTACTACCACGTGCGCCGCCTCGAGGCCGCGGGATTCCTCAAGGTCATCCGGGAGGAGCCGAAGCGGGGTGCGTCCGCCCGGATCCTCGCTCCCACGGCGGAGGCGTTCGCGATTGTCTTGAAGGGGCGAGGGAACGCGGTGACCTCGCCGATGTTGCCCCATGCCGGGATCGTCGCCCAGTTCCTCGAGGAGTTCACCTCCGACGGCCGTTTCAACGGCGCGATCGTCGTCGGGTCGCCCTACACCCACGGCCCCTTCAACACGACGGCGCGGGATTCGCCCTATGCCGTCGAACTCGGCTTCTTCCTCGGGCGCCTGTTCGCGCCCCCGAAAGGCGTCGTGGTCCGACTCGATACGGAGGTCAAGGCCTCCGGGCCCGGGAAGGAGGACATGATCCTCGTCGGCGGGCCGGTGGCCAACATCATCACGATGGACCTGAACCCGAGTCTCGCGGTGAACTTCGACTGGAAGCAGGTCTGGCGGATGGAGTCGTCCCGGACCCACCGTCCGTACGCGGACGAACAGGTGGGCCTGATCGCGAAGGTGCGGAATCCGTGGAACCACTCCCGCGTCGTCGTCCTGTTGAGTGGCCTTCACGCGGTCGGGACCATGGCCGCGATCCTGGGCCTCACCCGCTTCGCAGACGATGTCCTCGAGGGCTACACCCCTGGAGAGGACTTCTACCGGGTCGTCGCCGGCCAGGATCAGGATGGCGACGGCCGGCTCGACGCGGTCTCCGTCCTCGAGTGATCAGGGGAAGGTCACGCTCTCGTAGGGGATCTTGTCCTCGAGCCTCGCGTTCGTGGCCTCGATCGCCTGGACCGCCTCGGCAGCGCGCTCCTCGGGCACGAGCAGGAGGACATCCACGCCCCGTTCCGCCGCCTCGACGGTGGCGGGGAGGACCGCGAACTCGATCCGCGGTTTCAGGCCGAGGTCCTTCGCCGCGACGAGGCCGGCCACGTCGAGCGCCGCGACGACGCGGTCCGCCGACGATCGCGAGAGACGCCGCAGGGGCTGGGCCCGACCCCCCTTCTTCCCCGTCGAAGACGATCGGATCCGCGCGATCACGATTCGACCCGGCCGGAGTGTGACGATTCCCTCCAGGTCCCGCAGCCGAACGAGTTCGCCTGGCGACGCATCATGGACCGCGAGACCAGTGGACGGGGACGCGCGGCGAGGGTGGGCCACGAGGGATCCCGCTTCCATGAACAATCCCACGCGATCCCCACGGTGGACGGGACCGCCGGCGATCGCCGCGGTCGTCTCGACGAACGACATCTCCTTCCCCGCCCGATCGACGAAGGCCCGGAGTTCGTGCAGGCGATCATGCAGGAATTCGATCCCTTTCTTCGTCGCCCGGTACTCGCCATTGACGAGGGAAAGGAGCCCGTCCTCCTGGAGGCCGTGGGCATACTCCGACGTGCCCTGGATCGTCATCCCGAGACGCTCGCCGATCGTACGGAGGCGGGTATGCCGGCTCGAGGTGACCTCGTACAGGAACAGCAGCCGCGTGCTCGTGCGAAGGTTCCGCAGTAACTCCACGTCGCAGGATGGGAGGGACGAAGCAAAAGGTCGCGCCAATATTCTTATATACTCAAGTTCATCGGACTATTCTCAAATGGACTTGAGGAGGAGGGTCAGGTAGGATTGAGGACAACGATCATCACGATCCTCGCCGGTTTGGCTGTGTGCGCGGCGTCGATCCTCGCGCCCGCATCCGTCGCGGGAGCCCCTCCGATCACGATCCAGATCCTGTTCGACCTCGGAGACGGGAGTTACCTTTGGGCGTACGAGAACCTCGCCGACCCGGCCGCGACGAATGCGACCTGGCACGCCGTGCAGGACGCGGCGACCTCGAATGGCATCACCTTGGGCTCGACCTGGTTCTCCTGTTGCGGGGTCGCGATCCTCGATGTCGGCGGGCGTCATCCGCCAGCGGGTTTCGTCGGTCTGCTCCAATGGAACTTCACTCAGCATGAATGGGACTTCACCCGCGTCGGGATCTCGGGCCTGATTCTTCGGACGGGGGACGTCATCGCCTTGTACAACGCGGCCTACGCCTCGGTCCCGCCGTATGCGGATCGAACGCCCGTGCCGACGCCCGATGATCCGATGCCCTCCGTGGAGTTCCGGGGCGACCTGTCGAACTCCGGCGTGGCGGGATCCGGCGCGCCGGGTGCCCCGAGCGTCCTGTGGGATCGCGATACCGGCTCGAAGGAAATCGGTTCGACGCCGGCCGTCGCCTTCGGGAAGGTCTTCGTAGAGACGATGGGCGGGATGTTCGCCCTCGATGCCGGGACGGGCCACACGGTGTGGCAGAACCCGAGAGCGAGGGGCTTCTCCTCGCCCGCCGTCTTCAACAACTCGGTCTACGTCGGGACCTCGAACGGCACGGTGATTCGGATGAACGCGGCGACTGGAATGGCCCTTTGGGAGACCCGGCTCCTCGCGAAGACATCCTTCAGCGGGATTACGTCCTCCCCGAAAGTGGCCTTCGATTGGGTTTTCGTCGGCACCTTCAACGAGACGGGAGGGGCCGGCGAGGTCGTCGCCCTCAACGAGGGGAACGGCACGGTGGTTTGGCGCCACCCGACGGGTTCCATTCACTTCTCGTCCCCGGCCTACGCGAACGGAACGGTCTACGTGGGCGTGATGGGCCTCTACAACACGACGAACCAGGTGACGTTCAATCCGCCTTATGGCGTCCTCGCGCTCGACGCGGCGACGGGACGGACGCGCTGGTTCTTCCCGACCCGTGGCTCCGTCGCGGCCTCTCCAACCGTCGTGGGCGCGAATCTGGTCGTGCCGTCGAAGGATGGCCGCGTGTACGCCTTGGACCGGACGACAGGCAACTCTGTTTGGGAGGTCGCGGTCGACGCGGGCATTTCTTCCGCCGCGGTGTTCGGAGGCACAGTCTTCGTCGGCGGCGGGGCCTTTGGCACTCCCGGCAAGATGATCGCCTTGGACGCGGCGAGCGGTTCCACGAAATGGTCCTTCGCCGCGAACGGCCCCGTGCAGAGTTCCATCACCTACGCGGCCGGGACGATTGTGTTCGCGACCAACGCGGCCAACGGGACCGTCTATGCGGTGAATGCGACGAGCGGCGCTCCCGTCTGGTCCTTCGAGCCGGTTCCCGCGGAATACATCCTGGGATCTCCGGTCGTAGCGGATGGCCTGGTCTTTGTCCCGAGCGACAACGGGCATCTGTACGCGCTGGGTCGGCTGCCTCCGGCGGGCGCACCCGGAATTTCACTGGGGGTCGTGGATGTCACGATCGTGATCGTTGTGGTCCTCATCCTTGGGGTGGCCGTATGGATGGTCCGGCGTCGGAGGCCTCGGGATGGCGCGTAAGGCGAGCGAGCGCCTCCAGGCCGTCGCGTTCGTCGCGGTCCTCGTCGTCGTCATCGCGGGTTTGTATGCAGCCGTCCTGCGCCTGCAACCCGCGTCGGTCCGCTCGGCCTTGGTCCACGACGCGAGCCTATCCATCGACGGGAACGGCTGGGCAGTCCTGTACCGGGCCGTGTCGACCGCGAACAACACGGCGTTCGCGATCCTCATGGAGGCGTCGCACGAGCGCGGTTTCTCGGTCACCTTCGTCCGGTACGAGATCCCGGCCGGCGTGTTCGTGACCGGCATCAACGGGTCCCTGAACGGTGAGGGTGGCCGATACTGGCAATATTGGGTGAATGGGATCTACGGTACCGTGGCGTCGGATCATCGGGCCTTGCACGATGGGGACACGGTCCTCTGGTCGTACTCGAGCCCTAGGGAGGCCGGTGGATGATCCGCGGATGGCGTGCCTCCCTCGAGGTCGGACTCGGCGACGGTCGGACCCGAATTCTCGGGGTCTTCCTGATCCTCGTCGCCGTCCTCGGGACCTATCTTATGCGCGCGTTCGCGAACATCGAGACGGTGTTCGTCGCGACCCTCCTCGCGGGCTCCCTCCTCGGGCGATGGTGGACGGTCCTCGTGCCCCTGGCGGCCCTCACCGTCCTGCAGCCCCTCGAGTGGGGCACGACGTATCGCGGCTTCGCGTTCGAGGCGATGAGTGGGATCACCTTCTTCGTCGTGTCGGGCTACGTCTTTGTGGGGTTCCTGGGTCGCCGTGTGCGGCCGAGGATCTTGTTCCGGGTCAAGTCCGTTGCCCTGCTCACGACGATCAGCGTGCCCATCACGATCGCGTTCGACCTGTGGACCGCCACGGGGGAGTGGTACTTCCTGACGCGCCCGTGGACTCCGCTCGCGACGATGCTGGAGGCGCAGGTGCCCTTCACGCTGTACCACCTCCTGGGCTCCCTGATCTTCGTCCCCCTCTTCGGGACGGCTTTCCTCTTCCTCCAGGCCCACGGTTGGCCCGCCCGGACCGAGACTCGAACTCCGATCAAGCCGCTCGACCGAGAATGATCAGAGGAGTTCCTCGATCTGCGCCCGCATCCGACGAAGTTCTTCCCGCCGGCGTTCGACCTGGGCTTCTTGCTCCCGGATCGCGCGATCCCGGGCCTCCAGGCTGGCCTTGCGAGCCTCGAGATCCCGTTGGAGGGCTTGCATGCGGGCCCGTTCCCGTTCCGTCGCGGTGTCCTTCCGTTTCAAGTCCGCGGCCATCGCCCGGACCTTCTGCGTCTGTTCCTCGATGGCCTCGCGTTCCTTC
>Ga0209701_10002261_pt1 | contig 12507 bp, 9 predicted proteins | sample CZO8metaG_4_FD_188356 | JGI IMG/M metagenome (GOLD analysis project Ga0209701, IMG submission 188356) | Vadose zone soil microbial communities from the Eel River Critical Zone Observatory, Northern California, USA - CZOApr15con2H3.8 metaG... | ecosystem: Environmental > Terrestrial > Soil >...
GGCGCGCATCGAGCGCTCCAGCGGCCCGGTGCTGATCAACCGCAAGTACTTGCAGCGGATCGTCGACGTGACCGCCAACGTCGCCCCCGGCAAGGACCTGGGCACCGCCAGCGCGGCGGTGCAGAAGGTTCTCGACGACCTGCGTCCGCCGGAGGCGTTCAGCGCGCAGCTCTCCGGGCAGACGGCCGCGCAGCGCGACGCCTTCCGCGGGTTGGGGCTGGCGGCCCTGATGGCCGTCGCGCTCGTCTACATGGTGCTCGCCTCGCAGTTCCGTTCGCTTCTCGACCCGCTGGTGATCATGTTCAGCGTCCCGCTGGGCATCTCCGGCGTGTTCCTCATGCTCTGGCTCACCGGCACCACGCTCTCGGTGAACAGCTTCATGGGCATCATCATGATGGTCGGCATCGTGGTCTCGAACGGCGTCTTGCTGGTGGACTTCGCCAACGTGCTGCGCGAGCGCGGCAAGGACCTGATCGAGGCCACCGTGGAGGCCGGGCGCACGCGGCTCCGGCCGATCCTCATGACCACCATCGCCACCATCGTCGGCCTGGTGCCGATGGCGCTCGGCATCGGCGAGGGCAGCGAGACGAACCTGCCGCTGGCGCGCGCGGTCATCGGCGGCCTCACCGTCTCCACGGTGTTCACCCTCTTCCTGGTGCCGGCGCTGTACTCGCTCCTCGACCGGTTCCGCCGGCCGGCCGAGCAGGACGCGTCCGAAAGCCGCACGGCGCACGCCTGAGCCCAAGCCGGCGATGGCGCATCGAAAGGCAACATGAACGCACTCCGGAACCTGGCCGCCGCCCTGCTGCTCTGCGCCGCCGCCGCGCGAGCGCAGCCCGAGCGCATCACCTTCCCCGAGGCCGTCCAGCTCGCGCTGGCCCGCAACGCCTCGATCCAGATCGCGCTGCAGGAGATCTCGCGCGCCCACGGGATCATGCGCGAGGTGCGCGCGGCGGCCATTCCCACGCTGACCGCCAACGGCGTCTACACGCGCCTCGACGCGGACCGGACCACCGTCGCCACGGCGCTCGACGCCTCCGGCAACACCGTCGACGTGACCCGCATCCTGCAGCCGCGCAACAGCTGGACCGGGAGCCTCCAGCTGACCGTCCCCCTGGTCGCGCCCCAGCGCTGGGTCCAGTGGGACCACGCCTCCGAGCAGGTGGACGTGGCGCGCTTCTCCGCGGAGGACGTCCGCCGTCAGATCGCGGTCACCACCGCGCGCTTCTACGTCGAGGTGCTCTCCCAGCACCGGCTGGTCGACGCCAACCAGCGCGCGGCCGACAACGCGCGCGACCACCTCGAGGACGCCAAGGCGCGGCTCTCGGCGGGAACCGGCAACCGGCTGGACCTGGTGCGCGCGGGCCAGGAGCTGGCCACCTCGGAATCGCTGGTGCAGGCCGCCCTGACGGGGCTGGTGCGGACCCAGGAAGCTCTCGGGATCCTGGTCGGCGGCGACGCGCCGGTCGACACCACCGACGACATGCAGTTCCCTCCGCTGCCGGCGCCCGCCGAGGCGATCGACGACGCCGAGCGGCTGCGCGCCGACATCCAGGCGCAGCGCAAGCGGGCCGAGGCGGCGCAGCACGTGGTGCGCGACAGCTACGCCGATTTCCTGCCGCTCCTGACCGGCGTGGCCCAGCCGTTCGCCTCGAGCTACGCCTCCCTCACCTCGCCCACCACGGGATGGCAGGCGCAACTGGTGCTCACGCTGCCGCTCTACGACGGCGGGTTCCGCTACGGCGCGCTGGAGCAGCGGCGCGCCGAGCGCGACCAGGCGCGCGAGCTGCTCGACGCCGCCCTCCGCCAGGCGCGCTCGGACGTGCGGGCAGGCTTCGAGGCGATGCAGCGCGCCGATCTGTCGCTGCAGCAGGCGCGCGAGGCGAGCCGCCTCGCCGCCGAGGCCCTGGACATCACCACCCTCGCGTACCACGCCGGCGCCACCAACGACCTGGAGGTGGTGGACGCGCAGCGCCGCGCCCGCGACGCGGCCAACGCCGCCGCGGTGGCGGAGGACGCCGCGCGCCAGGCGCGCATCGATCTGCTCGCTGCGACCGGCCGCTTTCCCTGACCGCTGCTGCGGCGCACCGTTCAGGGTAGAACGGCGCGGTGGCCGCCCCGGCACCCGCCCCGCCGCGCGGGGCGCTGCGCGAGATCGCGCTGCTCTTCCTGCGTCTCGGCGCGACCGCGTTCGGCGGTCCGGCCGCGCACATGGCGCTGCTCGAGGACGAGGTGGTGCGGCGGCGGGGATGGCTGACCCGCGAGCGGTTCCTCGACCTCCTGGGCGCGACCAACCTGATCCCCGGCCCGAACTCGACCGAGATGGCCATCCACCTCGGGTACCTGCGCGGCGGTCCTTTGGGCCTCGTGCTCGCCGGCGTCTGCTTCATCGTGCCGGCCTCGCTCCTCTCCGCCGCGCTCGCCTGGGCCTACGTCCGTTTCGGCGGCGTGCCGCGGGTGGAGGGCGTCCTGTACGGCATCAAGCCGGCCATCATCGTCATCGTGGTGCAGGCGGTCGTCTCGCTCTCCCGGGCCGCGCTGCGGACGCGGTGGCTGGTCGTCATCGCGGTCGCGAGCGCGGCCGCCGCGCTCCTGGGCTTGAACGAGCTGCTGGTGCTCGGCGTCGCCGGCGCCGCCGCCTGCGCTCCGCGCCTGGGACGGGGCGGGCGCGGCGTCCTCTTGGCCGTTCCCGCGGCGGCCGCCGCCGCAGCGCCCGCGGCCGTGGGTCTCTGGCCGCTCTTTCTCGCCTTCGCGAAGATCGGCTCGGTCCTGTTCGGCAGCGGATACGTGCTGCTCGCCTTCCTCCGCGCGGATCTGGTCGCGCAGCGGCACTGGCTGACCGAGGCGCAGCTCCTCGACGCGGTCGCCGTCGGCCAGTTCACACCCGGGCCGGTGTCCAGCACGGCTACCTTCATCGGGTACCTGCTGCGCGGGCCGGCGGGCGCCGCGGTGGCGACGCTCGGGATGTTCGCCCCGGCCTTCGTGTTCGTCGCGCTGAGCGGCCCGCTGGTGCCGCGCATCCGGCGATCGCCCGCGGCGGGCGCGTTCCTCGACGGCGTGAACGCGGCCTCGCTGGCGCTGATGGCGGTGGTGGCGGCGCAGCTTGGCCGGGCGGCGATCGTCGATTGGGTGACGGTCGCCATCGCGGCGGCGAGCGCGGTGGCCGTCTTGCGGCTGCGCGTGAACTCCGTCTGGCTGGTCCTCGGGGGAGGGGTCGCCGGAGCGCTGCTGCGCTAGTCGCCGCCGATAGGGCGGCGCTACGCTTTTCAGAGCGCGGACGTCATGGCATGCGCTCCGGCCGCGACTCCAGAAGGGCCAGCACGGCGGCCCGCCGCGGCAGCGACGCCTGCGCGCCGAGCACGGTCGTGGCCAGGGCAGCGGCGGCGCTGGCGAAGGGCCCGGCTTCCCGCAGCGACCGCCCTTCGGCGAGCGCGACCGCGAAGGCGCTCGCGAAGGCGTCGCCCGCTCCGGTCGCGTCCAGGCGCGCCACCTCGAACCGTGGCAGCCACACCTCGCCTTCGCTCCACGAGAGCAGGTCGCCGTCCTCGCCGGCCTGGACCGCCACCGCACCCGCGCCGCGCCGGAGCAGCACCGCCGCCGCGGCGCGCGCCGAGTCGCGGCCCACCACGCCCACCCCGGTCAGCGCGAGGGCCTCGCTGCAGTTCGGACGGATCAGGTCGATCTGGGCGAGGAGCTCGTCGGCCAGCGGCGCCGGTGGGCCCGGGTCGAGCACGACCTGCGCGCCGGCCGAGCGCCCGATGCGGATGGCTTCGGCCACCGCGGCGAGCGGCACGCCGAGCTGGAGAAGGACCACGCGCGCCGAGCGGAGCGCGTCGCCGGCGGCGCGCACGTCCTCGGCGGAGAGGCGGGCGTTCGCGCCCGCGGCCGAGAGGATCTGCTTCTCGCCGTTCCCGCCGACCTGGCAGAGCGCCACCCCGGTGGGCTCCGAGGGATCGCGGATCAGGTGGTCGATCTCGACGCCCTCGGTGATGAGCGCTTCCACCACCGAATCGCCGCGTACGTCGTTTCCCACGCGGGCGACGAGCGCAACGCGCGCGCCGAGCCGCGCCGCCCCGACCGCCTGGTTCGCTCCCTTGCCTCCGGGCGCCTGCTGGAACAACTCGCCATTGACGGACTCGCCCGGCTGCGGCAGCCGGGGGCCGCGCACCAGGTAGTCGACGTTCGCCTTGCCGACCACGACGACGTCGTAGCGCCCGTCCACTCGCGCACTTTAGGTCGGGGTGCACCCCGCGGTCGAGGTAGATTGCCCTAGAATGAAAGCTGGACTACCGGTACGGCGGTCGTTCCGCATGAGAACACGCAACCCGAAAGGCACATGTTCGGCATGTGCTGCGCTCGCACTGCTCGGCTGCTCGGGTCCTCCTGCCTCTCGTGGAATGTACAGCGCGTGCGGTCGCCCCGGCGGAATCGACCGCATCCACATCTTCCACGACGACGGCCGCGGTACCTGCACGCGCATCACCTTGGCCAGCCCCGTGCCTGACGGGAGCGCGCTCGCGCTCACGCTCCCGTTCCCATGGATGGTGGAGGCGGCCGCAATTTCTCGCGCGCCCGGAGGATGCCCCATCCCGCCCGCATACGGGTCGGGCTGGGTGTCCGCCGCGAATGGCAGCGGAGCCATCTCTTGGCAGGGTGCCGCTTGGCCTGACGCTTCGGGGATCGACGTCCACGTACAATTGAGCTTCCCGCTGACGGCCGGATTGCCTTCATCCGATGCCCTGGATGCCCTCGGCGTATCCCTCGCGTACTGCCCGTAGGATCGCAACGAGCCCGCGAAGTGGCCTCTACAGCTGCGCGAGCACCTCGTCCGCGAAGGTCTTTGGCGTCGCCTTCGGCCAGACGTGCTTGATGCGCCCGTCGGGGCCGATCAGGTAGGCGACGCGAACCGCCGTCGACTGCGTCGGCGCGTCCGCGGCCCCGTACTTCACGCCCAGCTCGCGCTTGGTGTCGGACAGCAGCGGGTAGGTGAACCCGAACTTCTCGGCGAACTTCTTGTTGTCTGCCACCGAGTCGAAGCTCGCGCCGAGGATGGCGGCGTTCTTCCCCTCGATCTCCTTCGCCCTGTCACGCAGGACGTTGCCCTGGATGGTTCAACCGGGGGTGTCCGCCTTCGGGTAGAACCACAGGACGACGTTCTTGCCTCTGTAGTCGGACAGGCGCACGGTGCGGCCGTCGTGCGCGGTGGCGGTGAAGTCGGGGGCGGTGGCGCCAACGTCGAGGAGCGGCATGGCGGCCCACGTAGCAGACTCGCCCGCGAAGGTCCACCTCCTCGACGGCGCGCTCGGGACCGAGCTGGGGCGGCGCGGAGTGGAGACGCGCGGCGCGCTCTTCTCCGCGGCGTCGCTGCTCGACGAGCGCGGCCGGGCGGCGCTGCGCGAGGTGCACCGCGCCTACGTCGACGCGGGCGCCGAGGTGATCACCGCGGCCACCTTCCGCACCAGCCGCCGCTCGCTCTCCGCGGCGGGGCTCGAAGCGCGGTTCCCCGAGCTGCCCCGCCTCGCGGTCCGCGAGGCGCGCGAGGCCGCGTCCGGCCGGGCGCGGGTCGCGGGATCGATCGCGCCGTTGGAGGACTGCTACCGGCCGGATCTGCGCCCGCCGCCGGCGCAGGCGTCGCGCGAGCACCTCGAGCACGCACGCGCGCTGGCAGAGGCCGGCTGCGATCTGCTCCTGGTCGAAACCGTCGCCGCGGCGGATGAGGGGCTCGCGGCCGTCGCCGCCGCGGCCGCGACCGGGGTGCCGGTGTGGGTCGCGGCCATGGCCACGCCGCGGGGAACGCTGCTCGATGGCGGCGACCTGGGCGAGTTCTTCCGCCGCGCCGCCGCCGCTGGAGCGAGCGCCGCGCTGATCAACTGCACGCCGCCCGACGGCGTCGATCTCGCGCTCCCCGCGGCCGCGGCGTCGGGCGTGCCCTTCGGCGCGTACGCGCATCTCGGCGAGGTGGACGCGGCGGTCCCGTGGGGCAGGGCGCCCGATCTCTCCCCGGAGGAGTACGCGCGGCGCGCGCTCCGGTGGGTCGAGCGCGGCGCGACGATCGTGGGAGGATGCTGCGGCACGGGTCCGGAGCACATCCGCGCGGTGGGCCGGGCGGCCGGCGGCGGCGGCAATCTCGCACCTGGAAGGCGCCCATGACGTCCAAGCCAGTCGCCGCCGCATTCGGCGGCGCTGCAGTTTTCTCAGCGATCGTCGGCGGAGTTGCGCTGGCGGCGGGCGGGGCGCAGAAAGTGGGCGCCATGGACGTCGAGAAGCTGCTTGCCGAACGGGCGGAGATGCTCGCCGCCTTCAAGGACCCGCACCGCAGCCCCTATGCCGCGGTCGACCGGCGGGACTTCCAGGGCGCGCCGCTGGTGCTGGGCAGCGCCGACGACGCCGATCTGCGCCTGGAAGGAGCCCGGCCGCGCCACGCGCGCATCGCGGTCGACGGCGGCGCGTTCCGCGTCGAGGCGATCGACGAGGGCGCCACCGTCGAGGTGCAAGGCAAGCCGGTGCGGGAGGCGCGCCTCGACGCCGGCGCGACCGTCGGGATCGGCCGCTACACGGTCCGGCTCTCGCACCAGAACTTCCCCGCGCTGGTGCTGCTCGATCCGCAGTCGCCCCGGCTGCGCGAGGGTCCCCCGCCGCGCTGGTTCCCGCCCGACGAGGCCTTCCGCGTGGTGGCCCGGCTCGAGCGCGATCCCTCGCCCCGCGACGAGGTGGTGCTCTCGACGCGCGGCAACGCGCGCCGGGCCCGGCGGCTCGGGCGGTTCTCCTTCGACCTCGGCGGCCGCAAGCAGCAGCTCACCGCGCTCCGGCTGCTCGAGCCGGGCGTGGGCGAGGCCGCGGTCTCCATCTTCTTCCGCGACGCCACCACGGGCCACGAGAGCTATCCGGTCGGGCGGTACCTCGAGCCGGAGCCGGTCGCCGGCGATCCCGACCGCTTCGTGCTCGACTTCAACCGCGCCTACAACCCGAGCTGCGCGTTCTCGCCCCACTACAACTGCCCCATTCCCCCGCGGGAGAACGTCCTCCACGTCCCGGTCCGGGCGGGCGAGATGGACCCGGGCGGGCACTGAGCCCGCGCACCTCGGCCGTGCGCTCGGGCGCTGAAATACGCGGGCGCCTCCCGGGGTAGAATGGCGGGATGCCGCGCCGCCGCAATGCGGTCCACCGAACCGCCGGAAAAGTCCCGATCCCTCGGCCTCCGCGCGCTGGCATCGTCGCGGGCGCCAGATCCGGGTCGGGTTCGAGGTCGGGGTCGGGTTCGAGGTCGGGGACGGGGTCGAGCTCGCGCTCGGACTCCAAGTCGGCATCACCGTCTGCACCGTCCTCGCAGTCGACTCCCGCCGCTTCCTCGTCACCCATGTGGTTCGCCCAGCTCCTCGAACTGGCGCAACGGCGCGCCGCCGGGAGGGTCGAAGGGCTGCGGGCGCGGTTTCCCCAGGCGAGCCGGAGGGAGCTGGGTGAACGGCTGGTGCGCAGCGGCGCCCTGCGCGCGGGTCTGCTCGGGGCGGCGACCGGCACGCTGGCGCTGATCGCGCTTCCGATCGGACTTCCCGCGGGCGTCGCGGTGACGCTGCTGCTCGAAGCGGAGCTGCTGTTCGCGCTGATCGCCCTTTACGGTCTGTCGGTCCGCGGCCCCGCCGGGCGGCTGCGCCTGTACGCGTTGTGGGCCGGCGCCGGTTTCGCGGACGCGGCCAAAGGCGCCGGCCTGCGCCTCGGGGCGAACGCGGTGGGCCGCGCGCTGGCGGGGTCGCTCCCGGCGCGCATCATCGCGCGGCTCAACCCGGTCCTGCTGCGCGCCATCCTCCGCCGCCTCGGTCTCGGCTGGCTCCCTCGCGCCCTCAAGATGTGGCCCCTGCTCGGCGCTCCGGTCGGTTTCGCGCTGGACCGCGCCGCCGTGCGGGCGCTCGGCCGTGCCACGCAGGAAACCCTGGAGGCCCGCGAATCATCCCGGACCGACCCGCGGCAACAGGGCTTCCGTCTCCCGTGACGGCTGCACACCGAGTCGGCTCGCGAGGGCCTCGCGGCAGACATGGTAGGTGGCCTGCACCTCGGCGGGGCGACCGAGACGCTGATACACGAGCATCAGGAGCCGGCAGACGTCCTCGGCGCACGGATCCACCCTGAGACCGGTTTCGTAGCAGATTGCCGCTTGGTGCCACTGCGCAGTCCGCTCTCTCTGCTGTCCGACCAGGACGATCTGTCTGAGCAGCCGGCGCCGAAGGCGATCGGTCAGGGAAGCGGTCCATGGCGAGTCTGCATCGCCCCCGAGGAAGGCCCCCTGGTAGAGCTTGGCAGCCCGTTCAGTCGCCTGGGCGGCATCAGCCCATCCGTGCTCATCCTTCTCAGCTCGCGCGGCGGCCGTCTCAGCACGGCCGAGGAGGCGCTCGACAGCCCACACGTCGACCCAGCAATGGCGGGCGTCGAGGCTCACCTCGTTGTCTTGTCGGACGATCGCCTCGTCAAATCCGAGCAGCCTCCGCAGCCGGTGGACGGAACTGGTGAGGGCCAGGCGCGCCGCGTCTCCCTCGGCGTCTGGCCAGAGCGCGTCGAGCAAACGGTCTTCCCGCACGTTCCGGCCGCCGAGCGCGATCACCGCCTTGAGAAGTGCCAGGGGCTTGCGCTGTACTTTCCTGGCGAATGCCAAGGGTCGGCCCTCCTTGAGCACCGCGAAGCGTCCGAGCGTGAAGATCTTGATCGCCCAAGGCCAGGCCTCGATCTCGACCGGTGGATTTTCGAGAGCCAGGCGCCGCTTCTGTATCAGGCCGCGGACGTACTCGACTTCGATGCCGGCTTCCAGCGACCGGGCACACAGGGCCGCCATCACTTTCGGGTGCCACACTTGCGAATTCACGAACCCGCAGCGTCTCCCGACCGCCATGCCGATGCGAAGGGCGTGGAGGGCGTCCACGTCCGCTCCCCGCTCGAAACCGAGATAGGCCTCCGTGAGTCGGCTCATGAATTCAATGTACGGGCTGCCGGTGTCGATCGCGATCGCCGATGCCCGCTCGAGATGCCCGCGGGCCTCTGCAGGGTCGCCGCACCGATGAAGGAGATACGCGGAGACGAGGTGGGAGATGGCATTGTCGAGCTTCCAGCCGGCGGCGAGCGACAACCGCAACATCTCCGGCTGGTGGGCCGCTGCACGGCGCAGGTCGCCTCTCAGTTCGGCCGCGCGCGCGACGAACTGATGATGCCAGCCGCGGAAACCGGGGCCGACCATCGGCAGATCTCCCTCCGTCTCCCGGAGCCATGCTTCTGCCGTTTCGACGGCCCCATCGCTCAGGGCAGCGAAGACCCCGAAGCCGAGGGCGCCATGCTTCGCGGTGACGATCGCGCCCGTCGGGCGCGTCACCTCGAGGATCTCGGCCACGGTCCGGCGATACGATGGAAGTCCAGAAAACATTTCGTCCGCGATGACGACCATGCTGGCATGCACGGCGGTAATCGGCGAAACGTCGCGAGCTCGCATGACAGCTCGCATGTCGTCGACCGGCAATGTCGCCTGCGCGAGATCGCCGCGCTGTACATTCCAGAGGTACCAGTTCAAGGCGGCGATCGCGCGAAACAGCGGGCCCCGGGGATGATGACGCGCCAACTCCAACACTCGATCGGCCCAGCGCGCGCCGTCTGGATGTTGGGGTTGCCGAAGGACAATGGCGGGCAACATGGCTTCGGCAACCCGCATCTCGGCGTCGCCGATCGGCGGCCCTCCAGCTTCCCGCACGAGCTCGTCATACACCCCGATCAGGCGATCGAGCGGCAGAAGGTTGCTTGCGCCTTCGTACGAAATGACGATGAGAGCCCAGGCCTCGAACGTTCCTGCGACGTCGCCTTGCTTACGGAACGCTGCGAGCGCTCGCTCGAGATCCGCCGCGCACTCGGCATGACGGCCCCAGGCGAGGTTGCAGACTCCACGCCAATAGAGCTGCCACGGTTGATCGTCGAAGATCCGGTCCGGCAACCTGGTCAGCCAGGCCTCGATCGTTTCGTACCTGCCCTGAGCCGCGAGCGTGGGGGCGTCATGGGCGATCAATCCGGCCACGCCTTCCCAGTCTTCGGCATCTTGGAGCAGCGGGATGGCAGCCTCGACCTGGTCGGCCGCCGCCAGAAGACCGGCGGCCGTGCGGCGGATCTCCAGGAGATGCTTCGCCGGGTAGGTGGTCTTGGCCTGCGCCTGGAGGAACGCGCGAAAAAGGGGATGGTACTCGTAGACCAGTTCGCCAGTCGCGCCCCAAGGTCGGCGGTCGACGAAGTAGTTTTGCCGGTGGAGGTCGGCCAACACACGACCGGCGTTCGCGGCGCCGGAGACGGCTTCGGCCATCCGGGCCGACACACGCGGAAAAAACGAGGTTTGAAGGAGAACGTCGCGCGTCTCCCGATCGATCTGCCTGAACACCTCGCCCGCGAAGTAGTCGAACAGGAGCTGCGAACGCGGTGCTGCGGCCGGCGAGGTCGGAGCCTCGCCTCGGCGTTCTGCGAGCATCACCACCAAGCCGGCCACCCACCCGTCCGCTGCCTCGCACAGGGCACGGATCGATTCGCGCGGCCATCGCTTCGGCGCGAGCCGCCGAGCCAAGCCGGTTGCTTCGGCGATCGTGAACCGGAGGTCGCCCCAGTCGATGAGTCGAAACGTCTGGTGTGCCTGGTGACGGGCGAAGGCCGGCGGCAGATCGTTCCGGCTGATGACGATCAGGCGGCCCCCTGGCGGAATCTCCTCTACCGCCTCCCGCAGGACCTCGTGCAGCAACGCGTCGCGCGACACCTCTTGATAGTTGTCGAAGACCAGAGCGAAGGGGACCTTCATTCGCCCGTAGAGCTCACGGAAGTATCGGCGGGCGAAGACTGACAACCCCTGATGGTAGTCCGGCGTGAGGACCGGGAGCCGTAGACGGCGGCGCGGGGCAGCTTCTCCGAGGTAGTGGAAGAACGTCGCGACGTCAGCGTCGGCCGCATCCACCTGATACCAGAGGGCGTGGATCCTCTGCGCGGCGAGATAGCTCGCGACCAAAGTCGTCTTACCGGCGCCGGGCGGGCCCCAAACCCACGTGACGCGCCGGGTCGGTCTACGATCCAGCGAGTGAAAGAGGCGGGGCCTGGCCAGCGTCTCGCCCAGGCCCGGCGGGGTCGTTTTCCCAAACGGCATGCTGAAGCCTTGAAAACGGAGCCGGAATGACAGTACCACGGCCCACCTGGCCGTCCGATACGCGCCGTTCGCCGCCGGGTTCGGACTTTCGTCCCGGGTTTCCCAATCGGTATGTAATCCGTCATCCCCCGCCGTCATGGTAGGCGCACCGAGGAGCGGCCGGCGGTCGCATCGGGCGGATCCATTCGTCCCCGCTTGCGACCGCACTCGGAGGGGGGAATCATGCGCGCTATCGGTTTGCTGTTCGTTGTCGCAGGAGTGGTTGCCGGATGCAGTGGCTCAGCCGGGTCGGTGGGTCCCGCGGGAACCGCCGGCCCCGCTGGTCCCGTGGGTGCCACCGGCCTCCAGGGTCCTAAAGGCGACCCGGGTCCCGCCGGCCCCGCTGGCCCCGTGGGTGCCACCGGCCTCCAGGGTCCTAAAGGCGACCCGGGTCCTCCGGGGACCCCCGCGGGCTTCGTCACCAGCAAGAGCTTCGCAAACCTGGGCGCAGCGATCAGCAATGATTGCGCTAACTACGGAGGTGCTTCGCTCCCGGTCACTGCCCCCGTCAACGGAACGGTCGTCGTCCAAGGCACGGCGATCGTGAAGTTCAACCGCTCGACCGCGGATCCTGTCTTCGCGCGAAGTCCCTATCAGACGGTCGCCTTCGTCTTCGTAGGGACGACCACCTCGGACTGTCCACAAGACTTCGGCCACGCCGCGTTCCTCAAGTTGACGAGCACGATGCCGGCAGCACCGGGCACTTCCGCGGACGGCACGCCTGACGACAATTACTACTTCCCCATTCCGTTCCGCCGCGTCGTTCATGTCTTGCCTGGCACTACGACCTTCTTCGTCAATGCTCAAAGCTTTCCCGGTAGTTTCTGCGATGCTGCCAAAAGGTGTCAGGTGATGGTGGACGTCGGTATCGACGCGACGTTCATACCGGACGCGCCCGGATGAAGAACCAATCTACTCAATGTCTTTGCGCCTGTCAAAGCGCGAAGAAGACCGTCAGCCACTCCGGCAGCCGGGCGATGTCGGTCGCGCGTGTGTTGGCGCAGAGCCAATGCAGCGCGCCCTGGTGGAACCCGCCGCCCCCGTACACGATCACGCCCGGCAGCGGCAGGGTTTGTAGATTCAGCACGGCGTAGGGAAGCTTCTCGTCGGCGGTGCCGGCGACGCGCTGGTACTTCGCCTCGACCGCCAGGCGGTTGCCGTTGCGCGCGTCGCGGAAGAGGACGTCCACCTCGCGGTCGCGGCCGTACACCGTCTTCCCCACGGTGAGCTTGCGGCGGAAGTCGAGCCCGAGCGTCAGCCCCACCAGCGCGATCAGCCGCTCGAACTCGCCGGCGGTCAGCTCGAACGCGTCGATCTCGTGGGCC
>Ga0209701_10002262_pt1 | contig 12503 bp, 9 predicted proteins | sample CZO8metaG_4_FD_188356 | JGI IMG/M metagenome (GOLD analysis project Ga0209701, IMG submission 188356) | Vadose zone soil microbial communities from the Eel River Critical Zone Observatory, Northern California, USA - CZOApr15con2H3.8 metaG... | ecosystem: Environmental > Terrestrial > Soil >...
TCGCCAGTCCCTCACCCCTCACCCCTCTCTCAGCGGGAGGGGGGAACCCTTCCAAAACAAAAAAGTCTCTACTGAATGATCGAGACAGCGCTTGCTCAGCATTAAGAACGTTTAGTGAAGAGAAGGTTATCGAGACTTGCTCCTCTTCCGTGTGCATCGTACGCAGCTTTGCCGGCGTGTCGAGCGCGTGAATTGAGCCTTTGCCGATGATCGCCACACGATCACAAAGCTCTTCGACCTCCGCGAGATTGTGGGAAGTAAGGAAGACGGTGCGGCCATCACTTTGTGCCAGCGACTTGATCGTCGCGCGCATGCGCGCCGCCGCCAGCGGATCCAGTGACCGCGTCGGTTCGTCCAGTAACAGAACCGGCGGATTGGCCAGCATCGCCCGCGCAACTGACAGGCGCTGCTTGTTTCCGGTTGAGAGTTCGGCGTAGCGCCGCGCGCGGAGTTCTTCCAGCTCAAAAAGTGCGAGGAGTTCGTCAATTCTTTGGCGGGCGGTCGAGCCGCTTAATCCGTAAAGCCGCGCAAAGAACAACAAGTTCTGCTCTGACGTCAGACGGAAATAGAAACTTCTCTCTTCCGCGCCGGCCAACCCGACGTTGCGCCGCACGATTTCATCATCGCGCACGCTGTCGTGACCTCTGACCGTTACTTGCCCGCTGGTTGGTTGCACCAGGGTGGCGATGATTTTCGTGAGCGTGGTTTTGCCCGCGCCATTCGGCCCGATGAGACCAAAGATTTCGCCCTCGTGAACGTTGAACGAAACGTCGCGCACCGCTTCGACGGGAGGTTTGAACTTGCGACGAAGAAGTCTTTTCAGGCGAAGGAAGGGGACCGGATAAGTCTTCGCGAGGTGATCGACTGAAACTGCGATCCGTCCATTAGTATCGATGCGTTCAGGATTAGCGAGGTTTTGACTCACGTTTAAAGACTATCTTTGACGCTGTCGCGGATCCAGATATTCTCTGAGCCCATCGCCGATAAAGTTGAACGCCAGCACCGTGAGCGCTATCGCGAGGCCGGGAAAGATCAGCGCGTGCGGCGCGGCTTGCAAGGTCGAGAGATCGCGCGCCTCTTCGATCATCACGCCCCAGGATGGCGATGGCGGCGGCACGCCGAGACCCAGGAACGAAAGCGACGCTTCTGCCAGCACCGCGCCGGCCATTCCCAGACTCGCCTGCACGATCAGGGGCTGGATCGCATTCGGCAGAATGTGCACGGCGAGAATGCGAAAGTCGCCGGCCCCGAGGGCGCGCGCGGCCTGAACAAAGTCGTATTCGCGGACCTTTAGAACTTGCGCGCGAATCAAACGCGCGTAACCAACCCAGCCGATGATGCAGAGCGCGAAGATCAGTTTGTTCAATCCCGCGCCGAGAAAAGCGACCAGGGCGATCGCCAGCAGCAACCCGGGAAACGCGAGGAAAACGTTAAAGACATAGCCTGACAAGAATCGATCGATCAGGCCGCCATAGTAACCGGCTATGGCGCCGATCAGGGTGCCGACGAATGCCGAAACGGTGACGACAACTATCCCAACCTCGAGCGAGATGCGGGCGCCGAAAACGACGCGCGAAAAAATGTCTCGGCCGGTTGAGTCCGTCCCGAACCAATGCCCCGTCGAAGGCGCCATGTAGCGCATCGACAGGTCCGTCAGTCCGACATCGTGCGTCGCGATCCACGGCGCGAGCAGCGCCACCGCCACGAAGACTATGACGATGACGATTCCGATGATGCTAAGACGAGACATAAAAGCAGACTAGCCACAGAGACACCGAGAAAAAGCAAATATAAGCCACTGATGAACACAGATAGACACAGATTGGAATTGCTTACCTCTTATCCGTGGAAATCTGTGTTGATCTGTGGCCAATGCTCGTCCCCTCCCGGCCTCTGTGGCAAATTCATGAAACCCTGATTCGCGGATCCAGCCAACGGTAAGCCATGTCGGTTAGCGTATTCGCGATGATGTAAGTAGTGCTGATCGCCAGCACGCAACCCTGCACGACCGCATAGTCGCGCTTGCCGATTCCGTCTTCAACCAAAAGCAGGCCGAGTCCCGGCCAGCCGAAAATCTTCTCGGTGATGATGGCTCCGGCCAGCAGGACGCCCAGCTGTAGACCCAGCACAGTGACCACAGGAATCAGGCCGTTCTTCAAAACGTGTTTGTAAACTACTTTGCTCTCGCTCAGGCCCTTCGCGCGCGCCGTGCGCACGTATGACTCGCCCATTTCTTCGATCACCGATGAACGAACCATGCGCGTCAGGATCGCCGATAACGCAGCGCCCAGTGTGAATGCCGGCAAGATGATGTCGCTCCAATCAAAGCGTCCCGATGGCGATAGCCAACCGAGTTTCACCGCGAACAAGTAAACCAGCATCGGCCCGATGACGAAGCTGGGCAGGCTGATGCCCACCAGGGCGATCACCGACAACGCGTTGTCGGTTAGGGTGCCACGATTCTTGCCGGCGATTACACCTGACGGAATGGCGATACACACCGAGATCAGCATGGCGACGATGGCGAGTTCGATGGTTGCGGGGTAGCGTTCGGTGATTAGCTCGATGACTGGCCGGTCGGTGCGGAATGAAGTTCCCAGATCCCCGTGCAGGATCGCGACCCAGTAATCGTCGTAGCGATTTTCGAGGCCGTACCAGACAAAGTGGCGCGAACCGTTCGCTTGGCGGGGAAAAGAGAAGAAGAACGGCGGGCGATCCAGGCCGTGCTTTGAGCGAAACTGAGCCAACTGTTCAGGCGTGGCTTGCTCGCCGAGGACGGCGATCGCCGGATCGCCGGGCACGAGTTCGATCAGCAGCGTGACCAGGGACACAACGGTCCACACGACGAGCAGCAGCAGGCCAACACGGCTCACAACTCCACGCAGTTTTCGTTTCATCCTGGGCTGGTCGCGTGAACTTTGGTTAAGGAACGAGTGTGGATGATAGCAGATCGCCGGAGGGGGGAGCTATGCAAATGGAGCAGAGACGAACGTAGCCCGTTTGGACTCGCTCTCCCGAGTGTTTCAGGCGCGGCCCCGACAACCACTCCTGAGCGGTTAAGCAAGTCCCACGGGCTACGTTGTTTGATCGCCGCCAACGTTAGTGGCTGCGATCAATCTGTTGCGCAAGATGTGATCTCGCGCGTAAACCCTTCTGCGCAAGATAACGTCTTGCGTTATCCGCGCTGGCCGATGTGCAGCGCCGCCACGCCGCCAGTCAAATCCTCAAAAGCGACGTTCGCAAAACTCTCCGCGCGCATCATTGCGGCGAGCCGCGCCTGATCCGGAAAGCGTGAAACCGAATCAGGCAAATATGTATAGGCGCTGCGCGAGCCGCTAATCCAACCCCCGATCCGGGGCAGAAGTTTCTGCGAATACGCTTCCACCAGAACGCGAAATCCCGGCCGCTGCGGCCTTGAGAATTCGAGGATTGCGAGCCAGCCTCCCGGTTTCAAAACTCTCCGCAACTCGCGCAGGCCGCTTTCGACGCTGGCGAGATTCCTCAAGCCGAAGGCGATCGTAACTGCGGCAAACGACGCATCCGGAAACGGAAGTGCCAGCGCGTCGGCTTCGACAAAAGAAATCCGCGGCGCTTTTCGCGCGGCCAGTTCGAGCATCGGCCGGCAAAAGTCGGCGCCGATGACCGAAACGTTCGCGCTTTCAAACAACTCAATGCTCAGATCACCTGTGCCGCAAGCCACATCCAACACGGTGGAACCCGAGGGCAACAATTGATGAAGCTTGCGGGCTACAACCTTCCGCCATTTTCTGTCGATATTTGCCGACAGCAGATGGTTCAGCAGATCGTATCGCGCCGAAATTTGCGCGAACATTTCGCGCACCCGCCGAGCGTGATCTTCAGGTAAATTATTCTCTGGATCAGTTAAGCCCATCGTGGCCGGGCGAAGGTTGCAGGCAGCTTGCGAAAGGTTTGTGAATCCATCAGGGTCTCTTTGCCGGCGCCGCAGGTTCGGTAGCAGCTTTTGCGTCGGGCTTTTCGCTGCGCAGTTCGACGGTCGGGCCAAGGCTGGCCCTGAGTTGATCGTAGTTACCAACAACGACCGTGGCGACGGAAGCGTCTTTGAAAAGCCTGGCGGCGACGCGCTGTAGATCGGCGGCGGAAAGTTTTCTGACCGCATCCAATTGATCGCCGGACAAAGCCAGCTTGAATGTTTCAACATCCAGCCAGCGATCAGCAATTGACTCCGTTTGCATCGTTCGTTGCGAGAGTTCTAACAGTTCCATGTTGCGCGCGCGCTCAATTTCCGCAAGCGTCGGCGGGGCCGTTGACAGCGAATGCATAACTTCGCGCGCCGCGACAATTGCCTTCGACGCCGAAGTCGTGGGCGCCGACGCGCCCAGGACAAAGATGCCGGGCAATGCGTGCGCTTCATGACGCGCGAATACGGACGACAAATCCGGAGTTGTTGCTTGCCAGCGTTCTCGAGCTATTCGCCCCAGCAGCGCGACTGCGGCTGCATCCGCGTCCGAACGCGTCAGCCCACGCACTGCCAGACGAATCTCAGCGCTCGTGGCGCCCGGCTGATTCACGATTAACGCCCGAGCATCCGGCGGATCGGGTTGACGAAACGTGGCCGGCACGACGCGATCGCCTTTAGCCCAGGGCCCAAGCAGTTGCCGAATCGCGCGCATGGCGCGAGCCTTCTCAATCGGCCCGGCGACGACCAGCGTGGCGTTGCTCGCGATGAGAAAGCGCTCGCGCGCAAACAGCAAGTCGCCGCGGTCCACTTTCGAGAGGCTTTCAATCGTTCCGGTTGACGGATGTCCGTAAGGAAAGCTTCCGAACATCCGCGCGGCGATTGCCTGATCGGCAATCTGAGCCGGCGAGACGGGCTGCTCGCGGAGTTTCTCGATTCTGGCAGTACGAATATTGGCGACGTTCTCCGGCGTCAGTTGCGTAGTCACCAACGCTCCGCGCAACAACTCGACCATCCGCTCAAACTCGCTGGCAGTACCCGAAAGCGTGACATCGATCGAATCGTAATTGGTTGCTAACTCAAACTGTCCGCCGAGTTGTTCCCTGACATACAGGCCGGTCGATGGATCGGGAAAGAGCGCGTCGTCGAGCAGCGCCATCGTGCCGCCCTTGCCTGTCAGGTCAAACGCCGCGCCGGCGTGGATTCTCAGTTTCAAAAGGACTTTCGCATCGCCGGGACGTTGCCACAGCAGCACCGTCAGTCCGTTCAGGAGGTGTTCGCGAACAGGTTCAGGGAACGTCTGGGCGGCCGCTTGAGAAGGAATCAGCAGAGCCAGCAGCAGCCAAAGCGAGAAACGAAGGTAGGAGCGACGGACGATCTGGTTAGTCATGAAATCGAGTTTCCGATCGAGTTGAATCCGAGACGTCGCTCGCGGCGCATTAAAGTTCTCCCCAACTCCCTAAACCCTGTAAAAGCCTTTTGGGATGCGGCGAAAAAGAGTTTAGATGCCGCGCAGAAACCCGTCAACCTGAGGCCGTCGAGCAGCATCAAAGTCCCGTGGCCAGCGGGATCAAGGCGAGCAATTCGGCGTACTCAAGGTGGGCAAAACGATAGTATAATTGGCCTGCCGCGTGAGTTTTGTCCCGCCCGACGAAAAATTTCCGTAACTTTTTGGCTATTGAGAGTAATTAAACAGTAGGAAGCGCGCGTTCCTGCAGGATCGAGAGCTTTGATTGGCGGACCAGCTAACAGACGAACGGCTGCTCGACGCAGCAGCGGGCGGAGACACGGCGGCCTTCCAGATCCTGTATGAGCGTTACCGCGATCCGATCTTTCGATTTACGTTTCGGTTGTTGGGCTCGGTCGAAGCCGCGGAAGACGTTACCCACGATTGCTTCCTGAGTCTGATGAAAGCGCCCGGCCGCTTCGACTCGACGAGGGCTTCGTTGCGCACATACATCTATGCGGCAGCCCGGAACCTGGCCAGGAAACGGTATCACAGCGTCGGCCGCGAGACGGCGATCGATGAACTGGCGGAAGAGCCGAGCGTTTCAGATCGTCATGGCCCGATGAGGATGGTTCTGGATCATGAACTCGCCGGAGAAGTTGAGCGGGCGGTATCAAGTTTGCCGCCACTGCAACGCGAGGCGCTGGTTCTCTTTGAGTACGAAGATCTTTCGCTGGCCGAGATCGCGGAGGTGGTGGGCGCCGATCCGGGCACGGTGAAACAGCGTTTGTTTCGGGCCCGCGAAAAGCTGCGAGCACGGTTGGATCGGTACTTCCGAATTGGCCGCGAAGCGGCTTCGGTCAGAGGGTAGTAGCCCAAGGTGTTAACTTGCGCTTTGAGAATTCCTGAAATCTGCTATGGGTGATTTTGACGCGCGTTTCATGAAAGACGAAGAACTCCGCGATTTGCTGGAGCGCTGGCGCGTTCCGGACGCGTCACGATCACTGGACAATCGTGTGGCTGCTGCGTATAACAATCTAATGGGTGACGCGGCGGAGCGACGTAACTCAGCTCTTCATCCCCAGTGGGACAGCGAGGTAGTAAAGATGAAATTCTGCAATACATGCCAGGAACAGTTTGCCGACAGATTCAGCTTCTGTCCGGTTGACGGCACGCCCCTGGGCGTGGCCCCGGCGCCTACGGTTAGCGCGTCCGCGCGCAACATTGAAACTTCATATCCGGTTGCCGAAATTACCGTGCCCACCCCCAGCGTGAGCGAGCCGGTTTATTCGGCAATTCCGGTGACTGCGGCTGCGTCAGGCACGGGCATGGTAGGCGACTATCATCTGACGATTCTCGAGGACCGAGGGTTACTTTATCGTCTCGCCAGCGAGCTGGGCGGTGTGGCGCATAGCTACCAACTGACGTGGCCAGAGTTCAAACGCGATCCGTTCGGCTTCGTCAGGCGCTCGATTCAGGGTTACGGGCAGATGGTCGGTGGCTTTTTCGGTAGCCGCAATGTGATGATCGCGCTATCGCTCGCCATCGTAGCCATCGCTGCCATGGTAGGGGCGATCTTTCTCCTTGATCGCAGCCAGTCGAAGGGCTCTTCAAGAGGTACAGTGATCGCAATCGCGTTGGTCGGTTTCTGCGGATTGCTGGCCCTGTTTGCAACGTGGCTGGGCCGCGACAGGGGCTCGTCGGTCATGGGTGCGGCTCCTACCGATTCGCGCAACGCGCTGGCGGGCATCGTGGTTGCGTTTGCGCTTTTCTTCGGCGCGGCTGGTGCGTACGTGGTTTGGACAGCGCTTTGGCATTCTGGAACCGCTTTGGCGAAGTCGGACGACGATAATCTGGAACTCACCCAGATGATTACCGACATTCCTAACGAGCAGCCGACGCCCGATGAAGGCACGGCCGGCATGGCCAAGGGCAACGGTGGCGGCAGCAAACCGAAACAGGAAAAAGCGGGCGGCGGCGGCGGCGGTGGTCGCCAGGAAAAGACGGACGCTTCGAATGGCAAACTTCCTCAGGCCGACCTGCGCATTCCGCAAGTCGTAGCTCCCGATCCGCATCCGCCAGTGATCAAAAATCCGGCGTTGCCGATGCCGGCGACCCTCGATGCGGACCCAGTGTTGTTCCCACCGGACACGAGGAATCTCAACTACGGTGATCCGAAATCCAGATCAACCACGCCGTCATCGGGACCCGGCAGCGGCAACGGAATTGGCAGTGGTAATGGCGGCGGCGTGGGCCCGGGCAACGGCGGCGGTTATGGTCCGGGTAATGGTGGCAACACCGGCGGCGGTGATCGGCGTGAAGGTGGCGGCGGTCCTGGCGGCGGAGGCGGTGGCACCGATTACAACAGAGTATTCAGCGGCAAAGACGTTACTTCAAAGGCCCGCGTACTGGAGAAACCAGAGCCGCAATACACCGAGGCGGCGCGCAAGAATCAGATCACCGGCGTGGTAATTATCAGGGCGGTCTTCTCGGCGTCTGGTCAGGTAACAAACATCAGTGCTATTTCGAAGCTGCCGGATGGTCTGACTGAGAAAGCGATTGCGGCCGCGAGACAGATCAGATTCGTGCCGGCGACAAAGGATGGTCGCCCGGTTTCGATGTGGATGCAGTTGGAATACAACTTCAACCTGTACTGATTTTAGGAGCGCAGGCATCTTGCCTGCGGAAGCCGGCATCCTGCCGGCTTCATGGAAACGTTTAGAGGCGGGCCATTGCCCGCCTCCTTTTTTTGGAGTGCGGCGACTTGTCGCCGCTTTCTTTTGGTCGGTCTTCGGGAGGGCGACAGGCAAAAGCGCCGACAGGTCGGCGCACTCCAAGACTTAGCCCATTCCTTCTATGACGCGCCTCATCCTTTTCACGCCTTCCCGCAAACGATCCAGAGACGTCGCGTATGAAATTCGTATGAATCCATCGGCGCCAAAGCCCGCACCGTCGGTAACCACGGTCTGCTCTTTCTCGAGCAACTCCGTCGCAAACTCTGCCGAGGTCCTGAGCTTTCCGTTCAGACAGCCGCGCACATCGGGAAAAGCATAGAAGGCGCCTTCCGGTTGCGGACAGCGCAGCCCGGGAATTTCGTTAAGCGCTTTCAGCAACCATTCGCGCCGCAGCGTGTACTCGGCCAACATCCCGGCCACGGAATCTTGCGGACCATTGAACGCTTCGGCCGCTGCGGCTTGCGCAATCGAAGTGGCATTGCTGGTCGAGTGTCCCTGCACCTTCAACATCGCGCGCGTCCAGTCCGCGTTCGCCAGCGAATAGCCCACCCGCCAACCAGTCATCGCGTAAGTCTTGGAAAACGATCCGGCGATACACAAACGTCTTCGCAGTTCGGGACGTAGCGATGCGGCGCTGAAAACACCTGCAGGTGGATATACGAAGCGCAGATAGCATTCATCAGAGATCGCGTACAGGTCGCGCTCGGCGACGATTTCCATGATGTTTTCGAACTCTTCGGGTTGAATCACGCGGCCCGAAGGGTTGGACGGCGAGTTCAGTATGATCAGCCGCGTGCGCGGCGTGATCGCTTTCTTAACCATTTCCGCCGTGAGCGTGAAATCGTTCTCCTCAGTCTCAATGAAAACAGACTTAGCGCGCGCGAATGCCACAATTTCCGGGAACGTAACCCAGTAAGGCTTCGGCAGCAAAACTTCGTCGTCGGGATTGATGAGGGAAACGACGGCGTTGAATACTGCCTGCTTGCCGCCGGCCGTGGCCATCACTTCATTGCGTTCGTAGCCGGCCCCAAACTCGCGCTGATAAAAATCGATGATTGCCTGCTGCAGTTTCCGCGTGCCGGCAGTCGGCGTGTATTTTGTTTGGCCAGCACGCATCGCCTCTGCGGCAGCGTCTTTGATATTTTGCGGCGTATCAAAGTCCGGCTCGCCGGCGCCGAGGTCAACCACGTCAACTCCGGCCGCGCGCATCGCTTCCGCTGCCTGCATTGCGGCCAGGGTCGACGACGCTTTCATTCGCGCGACGTTTTCTGAAACCTTAAATGTCAATTCAATTTTTGTAGCCGCCATAACTATCTGAGACCTCAAACCTGAAACTTGAAATCTGAAACTACTTCTGCTGCCGCATTCGCTGTTCGACCAGCGCCGGCACCAGCCCGTCGATGCGCGCGCCGAGCTGAAACACTTCCTTCACCAGACGCGAACTCACGTACGAGTATTCTTCCGCCGGCATCATGAAAACCGTCTCCAGGCCGGGCTGCAAACGCCGGTTCATCAACGCCATCTGCAATTCGTATTCGTAGTCGGAAATCGCGCGAATGCCGCGCACGATCGCGTTGGCGTTTCGATCGGACGCGTACTGAACCATCAACCCCTCAAAACTCTCTACGCTGACGACGCAATCGCCATGGTCGATGTCCCTCAAGACCTCGCTCAGGATTTCGCACCGCTCTTTGATGCTGAAGAAAGAATTCTTTTCCGGATTCACCAGCACCGCGACAATAATTTCGTCAAACAGTTTGCAGCCGCGCTGGATGATGTCCAGATGGCCGTTGGTCACCGGATCGAACGAACCTGGATAGATGGCGCGGCGCATGAACTAAGGATGGTAAATGGTAAATCGTAAATGGTAAATAGGAAACGGTGCATCTGAAAGATGAGCACGGGCATGAGGAAGGGTTCTGCTTCGCGCGACTGCTCTATTTCGGCATCCCTGAACGTATCAAAAACTCATTGATAAACAAGCCGAAAAGGAGTATGAAGGCACATCTCTCAGATCGTACGTTCGAGTAGGTCGGTCTTCATCAGAAGTTAAGTTTGTCTTTCTCAGTTTGCAAAGGCCGAGAGGCGTCGGCGAGTTCGTAAGGCGATTCTTATTTGCTCTCGAGCCCGTCGGCAGACAGCATTCTCACAACTTCGACAGGGAGAAACCCAAATGACCAGGGAAAAGAAAGGTGTGACGCGCCGACGCTTTCTGGAGCAAGTCGGTTTGGTGGGCGGCTCGGCAGCGATCTACGAGACGATGACCGCGCTCGGACTGATTAATCTTCCGGAAGCGTGGGCTGGCCCACCAGAACTTCCGCAGGGATCGGGAAGAGGCAAATCAGTCGTTATCCTCGGCGCCGGCATCGCCGGGTTGACCGCGGCGTATGAGCTGACTCGCGCAAACTACGACTGTCAGGTTATCGAATTAACCGACCGGGCCGGGGGACGGAATCACACCGCTCGCCGCGGCACCGTCCTCAAAGAGGTGAATGAGTCGGGTACCACTACCGAGCAGGTGTGCAACTTCGACGAACAACTCTATCTCAATCTGGGTCCGGGACGAATCCCCTACCATCACCGCAGGGTGCTGCACTACTGCCGGGAATTAGACGTAGCACTGGAAATTTATGTCATGGAGACGATGGCCAATTTGTTCCAGAGCGACAAAGCTTTCGGCGGCAAGCCGCAGATCAGGCGGCGCATCGCCAACGACATACAGGGCTATATCTCTGAGATGTTGGCCAAGGCTGTAAACCAGAATGCTCTCAACGCCGAACTGGACGCCGCAGATCGCAGCAAGCTCCTCTGTCTGTTAAAAAACTTCGGCGATCTCGGTGCGAACGAAATATGCAGCAAGTGCGGCCAAACCAAATGCGCGACCTGCAATGCGAGTTGTCAGGACTGTGCGACGTGCAATAAACAATGCGTTACGTGTTTCCAGTACAGCGGCTCGACCCGCGACGGCTGCGAGATAACCGTTTACGAACCTTGTGAACCCGGGACAAAACTCGCTTTAAAGGAACTTCTCAGTTCGGAGTTCTGGCGCTTTCGCTTCTACCAATCATTTGAATACGAGTGGCAACCTACGCTCTTTCAGCCGGTGGGTGGCATGGATAAGATCGTTGATGGCTTTGTGCGCAAGATCGGCTCGCTCATCCGGTACAACACGAAGGTGCTGGACATACAAATTAGCAACAACGGCGTCACGGTAGTAACCGAAAACCGGGGAACGCGCAGCACGATCAAAGCGGACTACTGCATTAGCAATGTCCCTTTGCCGCTGCTCACGAAAATTTCCAACAACTTCACGCCTGATTTCGCCGCGGCCGTGAATCAGTGCAAGTATGATCCGACCTGCAAGCTCGGCTGGCAGGCGAACGAGCGGTTCTGGGAATCAGACAAGAACCAGATTTACGGCGGCATAAGTTATACCGACGATCCGATCACGCAGATGTGGTATCCGTCGTATGATTACTTCACTAAGAACGGCACGCTGACCGGCGTCTATAACTACGACGCGGACGCCATCGCCTTCGGCAAAATGAGCCTTGACGAGCGCATCAAGACTGCCCGGCTAGGCGCCGTCAAGTTTCATCCGGAGTTTGCGGACAAGCGGCTGGTCCCCTCAGACAGGGCTATATCCATTGCCTGGCAGAATATTCCGAATGAAGGCGGTGGCTGGGCCAACTGGGATCCCAACAGCGCGGCTGACGCGAAAGCCTACGCGCGCCTGCTGGCTCCGGATCGGCGCTTCTTTGTCGCGGGCGATCAGGTCTCGCAACTGCCGGGCTGGCAGGAGGGAGCCATGATGTCTGCACAACATGTCGTTGAGCAGATAGGCGGCAGACGACTGCTCACAGTGCCGCAGATCAGGCGCGCGCCCAATACTCGCCGTCTGATTCATGGGCGTACTTGAAACTAACGTCCGTGCTTTCTGGCTATCGAGGAATCCGCGCCGGACTGATTCCTCGATGCGGCTAGTCTCAGGAGCTGGTCTTGTAGTCGATACGTGTTGCTGACGAAACGCTTGGTGCCCTAAATTGGTTTCGTGTTGTCTTCCCTTAAGCAAGAACGATCCACGAAATCACACGAAACGGGTACGAAAAAAGCTTTCGTTTCGTTTGGGTTCGTGGATCTCCTTACTTGGCGAGAGGATCTCAAAATAGGGCACTACAAGGAACGGGCGGTCTTGACACTTCTAACGTGCGATGTTTCAATAGGCGTGGCAAAAACGTGGTGAGTTAAAGCGACTTGCGGCCACGTAAAAAAATCCGCTAAACAGCTCGGCGAGTCTTTCAACCGCTGCCAGGAAATCAGGTTTGAAGAGAGGCCCCGCGTTGTTACAGCGCGGGGCTTTTATTATGGAATGCGGCGACTTGTT
>Ga0209701_10002263_pt1 | contig 12502 bp, 12 predicted proteins | sample CZO8metaG_4_FD_188356 | JGI IMG/M metagenome (GOLD analysis project Ga0209701, IMG submission 188356) | Vadose zone soil microbial communities from the Eel River Critical Zone Observatory, Northern California, USA - CZOApr15con2H3.8 metaG... | ecosystem: Environmental > Terrestrial > Soil >...
CAAGCCGGAGGTGCTGGCGACCATCTGGTTGGCCGCCGGCACCGCGTCGGCCGGTTCTCCGCGGGTGTCGAACTTCGAGCAGCTGAGCATGCGGCCGCCGACGCCCCCGTTGTTGTTGATGGAGAGCGCCGCCGGCAGGCACGCGGCGTAGTACGCCGGGCCAAGACCAGCGTCGGCGCCGGTGAAGGGCGCGATGACCCCCACCGTCAGCGCCCCCGTGCCGAGCCCGTTGCCGGTCGGGGTGCTGCCGCCACACGCGGCCAGTAGCACTGCGGCGCCGACGGCGAATACGAATCGTGACGGCATGAACCTGCTCACAATCGTTCCTCGCTCCCTAGTTGTATGGCTCACAGAATTGATCACCCGAGACGGGGGATTGTCGACATTATTAGCGATAATCTAGCCGATGGCAAGGAGTGAGCTTCGCCGGCGCGCGCCGGCTCCCGAGTTGGGCCTCGACGTCTACCGGCGCCTGCGGGAGGGGATCATCGCCGGGCGCTTCCAGCCCAACGAGCGCCTGGTCGAAGCCAACGTGTCGAAAATGCTGAGCGCCGGCCGCACCGCCGTTCGCGCCGCCCTCGTCCGGCTCGACCAGGAGGGGCTGGTGACCCGCGAGCACAATCGCGGCGCGCGCGTGCGTCTCGTTTCGGACCAGGAAGCGCTCCAGATCGAGGAGGTCCGCGGCGCCCTCGAACGCCTGCTGGCGCGCCAGGCCGCCGCGAAGGCGACGGCGAGCGACATCCGAGAGCTGAGGCACGTGCTGGTCGACATGCGCAAGCGGTTGACCAGCGGGGACGCGATCGGCTACTCGGAGCTGAACCCCAAGTTCCATCAGCTGATCTGGGCCACCGCGCGCAACCCGACCGCGGGCCGGCTGGTCGGCACGCTCAAGTCGCAGAGCCTGCGGTTCCAGTACCAGACGATGCTGCGGCCGGGCAGGCCCCAACGTTCGCTGCGCGAGCACGAGCTGATCTTCAGCGCCATCGTCGCCCACGATCCAGAGGCCGCCGATGCGGCGATGCGGGACCACCTCGAAGAGGTGATCGAGACGCTGCGGTGGGCGATCGGCCACAAGAGCGGGCCGCCGCAGTGGCTACCCGACTGAGCGCTTCTCCAGGAGCTTGACCGAGGCGTAGAGAGTCCGGAGGTGCGGGACCGGGATGCCGAGCCGGTCGCCCAGCTCCACGACGGACCCGGTCAGCGCGTCGATCTCCATCGGCCGGCCCGCCTCGAGGTCCTGCAGCATCGAGGTCTTGTGGTCGCCCACGCGGGCGGCGCCTTTGATCCGCTGCTCGATGGACACCGAAACCTCGATCCCGAGGCGGCGCGCCACCGCATCGACCTCCTGCATGGCCGAGTGGACCACCTCCGCGACCAGCGGCGATTGCGCCATATCGCCAAGGGTCGCGCGCGTGAGGGCGCTCAGCGGATTGAAGACGGCGTTGCCCAGCAGCTTCAGCCACAGCTCGGCGCGGATGTTCGGCTGGACCGGCGCCTTCAACCCCGCGCTCATGAGCGCCCGAGAGAGCTCGACGCAACGCGGGCTCTGGCTGCCGTCGAGCTCGCCGAGCGAGAATCGCTCGCCCTCGGCGTGGCGCACCACCCCAGGACTCACAAGGCTGGTGGCCGGGTAGACGATGCATCCGATAACCCGGTTGGGATCGATTACCCGCGCGACGACCCCGCCCGGGTCGACGGTCTCCAGGTGGATGCCGTCCAGCTCCCCTCCATGGCGCTGGAAGTACCACCACGGGATCCCGTTCTGGGCGCTGACGACCGCGGTGTCGTGGCCGAGATTGGCTGCCATTCGTTCCGCCACCGAGGGCAGGCTGTGCGCCTTGAGGGTGACAAAAACTGCATTCGCGTCCCGCATCGCCGCGAAGTCGTCGGTCGCCTCCACCGACACCGTCCAGTCACCGCCGCCCTCGATGACGCGAAGACCCGAATCATTCATCGCTTGCAGGTGAGGCCCGCGCGCGATGAGGACGACATTCGCGCCGGCGCGCGCCAGGCGCCCACCCAGGAAGCCGCCGATCGCGCCCGCGCCGAGGACAGCGATTCTCACGCTCGCGTCATCTGTTCGGCTACGAACCGGCGCTGGACCTTGCCCGTGGGCGTGCGCGGGATCGACTCCACGAAATGCAGCCGCTTGGGCACCTTGAAGTCCGCCAGCCGCTCGCGGGAGTAGGCGAGCAGCTCTTTCTCAGTCGCGGGCGCGGTCAGGACGACAGCCGCGGCCACCTCCTCCCCCCAGGTGGGATGCGGGACTCCGAAGGCGACCGCTTCCTTCACTGCCGGGTGGCTTTCGAGCACCTCGTCGATCTCGCGCGGCGCGATCTTTTCGCCGCCGCGATTGATGAGCTCTTTGATGCGGCTGATCAGGCGCAGGTAGCCGGCGGGGTCGAGTGTGCCCTGGTCGCCGGTACGAAACCACCCGTCCACAAACGCGTCGGCGTTGGCCTGCGGGTTGTTCTCGTACCCGTGCATCACATTGCGCCCGCGGATGACGACCTCGCCGGCAACGCCGGTCGGAAGGGACGCGCCATGGTCGTCGAAGATGGCGATCTCGACGCCGGTGCCGGGGCCTACGGACCCCGGGAACCGAGGAGCGGGCGGCAGCGGGTTCGACGACATCTGGTGGCTCGCCTCCGTCATGCCGTACGCCTCGAGGACCGGGACCCCAAAGCGCTGCTCCATCACGGCCATCTGGGCCGGCGACAACGCGGAACTGCACGAGCGCACAAACCGCAGGCGCTCCGTGCCGGCTGGTCGATCCTCGTGCAGCCGGGCCAGGACGAGCTGGTGCGGAGTCGGCGAGGCGGTGAACCAGGTCGGGCGAGTCGCTTGCATGAGCGGCCAGAAGCCCAGAGGGCTGAAGCGTTCGGGTACGACCACCGTGCCGCCCGAGCCGAACGTCGCCAGCGCTGAGGCGACCAGGCCGTGCACATGGAACAGAGGCATGATGCACAGGGACACGTCATCGGGGCGCAGCTCGTACGTGGTGATGATGTTCGCCACCGAGGCGATGAGGTTCTCGTTGAGCAAAGGGACCTTTTTCGGCCGGCTGGTCGTCCCACTCGTGTGCAGCACGAGTCCGATGTCGCTGGACGTGGAGAGGTCCAGCGAATCGAGTCGCTTGCCGGCCCGGGCGCCATTGAGGTGCAGGCGGCCGTCGTCATCGAGGTTCGCTTCGATCACTGTTCCGCCCGCCGGCATCGCCCGTCGGGCCGCCTCCCCCTCGCCTGGCGGAACGAGCAGGAATCGGGCGCCGACGTCCTCCAGGTAGAAGCGGAACTCGTCCTCTTTATATGCGGCGTTCAGCGGGCACGCGGTGGCGACCATGGAGGCGGCGAGAAACAGGAGGATGGCCTCCGGACCGTTTGGGAACACGATGGCGACCCGCTCGCCCCTCCCTATGCCACGGGACGCGAGCGCGCCGGCGGCTTCGTCCGCCAGCGCGCGCAAGCGCCGATAGCTCAGGGAGACTCGGTTGGGGACGACGATCGCCGGGTGGTCGGGGGCGCCGTTCTCGAGCCACGCAAAAGGTGTCGATGGCGCCACGACTTTCAGTCTCGCACAGCCCCGTCTTGCGACACTGACCGCGGCGGACGGTACCGTTACCAGCACCGATGCCACCCACTGCACGCGAGCTGCTCGCTGAGGCCGCCGCCGCGGGCGAGGACCTCGAGACCGTCGCGAGAGCGGTCCTCGAGCGGCTCGCCCAGCTCACGGGCCTGAGCTCCACCTACCTCGCCGAGACAAGGCTCAAGGAAGACGAGCAGTTGATCCTCTTCTCCTACAACTCGAGCCAGATCTTCCACATCCCCGAGGGCGTAACCCTGCCGTGGTCCGAGGCAGTCTGCCGATTCGTCGTAGAAGGCGCTCCCAACTATTCGAAGAACGTGCCGAAGGCGTTTCCGAGGAGCAGCGTGGCCCGTCTGCTGGAGATCCGGACCTTTGTCTCGTACCCGGTATTCGCATCCGATGGCAAGTTCTTCGGCACCCTGTGCGGAGCGAGCAAGGGAGAGGTCGATATCGAGGACCAGATCCTCGACCTGATGCGCGAGTGCGCCCGGCTTTTGGGCCAGCGTGTCCGGCGCTCACCGGCCGGCGGCACGCCACCTGGTCGCTGATCCTCGCGCGGACGTGGCCATCGTCGGGCTTGGCGCGATGGGCGCGCTTTCCGCGTGGCGGCTCGCCGCCCGCGGGGCCAGGGTGATCGGCTTCGAGCGATTCCGCCCCGGCCACGACCGCGGCTCAGCGCACGGCGACACCCGCATTTTCCGGACCGCTTACTTCGAAAGCCCGGAGTACGTTCCGCTGCTCCAGCGCGCCCACGGGCTCTGGCGGGACCTCGAGCACGAGAGTGGCGCCGAACTGCTCACGCTGACCGGCGGGCTCGCGATCGGGCCGCCGGATGGCGAGCTCGTGGCCGGCGTCCTCAACAGCGCGCGGCAGAGCCGGCTCCCGCACCGGCTGCTCGACCCGGGCGAGATGAACCGCCTCTACCCGCAGCACCGGCTCGAGGCGGGCGACGTCGCGGTGCTCGATGAACAGGCCGGCTTCTTGCGGCCAGAGCTCTCGGTCGCAGCCGCGGTCGGGCGAGCCGAGGCGTTGGGCGCGCGGCTGATGACAGAGACCGAGGTCACGGCCATCATCGCAGCGGACGGCCGGGTGGTCGTCGAGACCTCGCGCGGCCGCTTTGCAGCCGAGCGCGCGCTGGTCGCGGCGGGAGCATGGACCTCGAAGCTGCTGCCACAGCTCGGCCTGCCGCTCGCCGTCGAACGCCAGGTGATGGCGTGGCTCGCGGTCGACGATCCGGATTCGTTCTCACCGGAACACTTTCCGATCTTCATCCGCGAGCTCGCCGGCGGCCGTTTTCGATACGGCTTTCCCACGACGGACGGCCGCAGCATCAAGCTGGCCGTTCACCATGAGGGAACCGGCGCCGACCCGGATTCCATCGACCGCGAGGTCGGAGACGCCGACCTGCTGCCGCTGCGCGAATTCGCACGCGAGAACCTGAGAGGCGTGACGGGCGAGGTGGTCGACGCCCGCGTCTGCATGTACACGAACGCTCCGGACGAACGCTTCATCTGCGCCTCGCCGACCGACCTGCCCGGGGTCACGGTCCTCAGCGCCTGCTCCGGACACGGCTTTAAGTTTGCCTCGGTGATGGGCGAGCTGATGGCCGACCTCATTCTCGACGGTCGGGCCCTGCCGGACATCATCCGCACCTAGGTCGCGACCAATCTCGGCAGCCGCCCGTCCTTTTATATGTGGCCGGCCGGCGATGGGTTTGGTTACCCGAGGCGAGTGATGTCAATACCGCAATTGCATGACCGAACAATCTGCCATTTGTACGGTGACCGCTGGGCGCGACACCAAATACGCTCTGGGTGTCTGGCCCGCGCATGTTTTTTGGAGGACGTTGACGTAGTGACGATGACCCAATGGTGACTATGACGCGTGGCCCCGTAGAACCCTCCGTGAGCGAGCTTTCAGATCTCCCGGTCGAGGTCAGGTCTGAGGCTCCGATCCTCAAGCTGCCCCACTTCAACCAGGTCATCCAGAGCGAACGCGAGCGAATCGTCAGCGAGTTCGCGCGTGAGCTCCACGATCAGCTGGTGCAGCCCTTGACCGGCATGTTGGTGCAAACCGACGTTTTCATGCGGGAGCAGCAAGGCAGCCGCGACGTTGTCGATCAGCTCGACTACCTCAAGACCTCCATGCGGGAGGTGCTCAACAACATGCGCCAGATTCTGTGCGACCTGCGCGGCGAGCCCGGGCTCTCCAATGGCCTGACTCAGACTCTCGCGGATCGACTGCTGGCGACCTACCAGCTGCGCACCGGGATCAAGGTGAACCTTTGGGTGTCGCGATCGTGGCCGGCTACCCTTCCGCCGGAAACCTCAATCCACCTGTACCGAATCATCCAGGAGGCGCTCACCAACGCCCACAAGCACGGCAGGGCGGGCAGCGTCCAGGTCGCCCTCCAGGCATCGCGGGAGCGGCTTGTCGTCAAGATCCGGGACGACGGCCGCGGCATCGCATGGATCGACGAGAAGCCGATCGGCATGGGGATGGTGGGAATGCGGGAGCGAGCTGCGCTGTGCGGAGGTTTGGTCACAATTCGGAGCCGTCCCGCGTCCGGTACCACGGTCACCGTCAGTATTCCAACGGAGGCGCTGCGGTGGTCACCGAAGCACGTGTTGCCCGCGTCCTGATCGCGGACGATCAGACCCTGTTCCGTAGCGGGTTGGCGCGCCTCCTGGACGAGGACCCGCGGATCACGTTGGTCGGCCAGGCGGCCGACGGGCTCGAGGCGGTCAAGAAAGCCGCCGCCCTCAAGCCAGACGTCGTGCTGATGGACCTCAGAATGCCTGGCCTCGATGGCGCCGAGGCGACCCGGCAAATCGTGCACGACCAACCCGAGGTCAAGGTATTGATCCTCAGTACCTTCGAGACGGACAACTACGTCATCCAGGCGCTGCAGGCCGGGGCCAGCGGCTACCTCCTCAAGGATGCCGAGCCGAGCGCGATTGCAGCAAGCATCGTGGCCGCGCTTTCCGGGGAGCGTGTGATGGCGGGCGCCGTTGCCAACCGTGTGCTCGACATGCTGACGGGAGCCAGCACGCCGAAGGAGTTCTACGACGGCTTGACGGCACGCGAGGTCGAGGTCTTGAAGCTGATGGCCAACGGCCAGGCCAACAAGCAGATCGCGTACAACCTCAAGATCAGCGAGAAGACCGTTCGCAACCACATCAGTCACATCTACGAGAAGCTGCAGATTTACGATCGCGCCCAGGCCGTCCTTTACGCGGTGAGGAAAGCACTTGTCGAGCTCTGACGCCAGAGATGGGCGACCTCCACCGGCGTGACTCAGTCCGTGGTCGGGAGACTGCTCGGTCTCCCGATGCGGGCAGGGTGCTCCTGGCTATTGGCGATGCCGCTTTCGCGGACCTCTACCGGGAGACCCTCGAATCGGTGGGTTGGCACGTCGAGGTGGTCAATGACTGGCGGTCGACTCAGGAGCGGCTGCTCAATTCGCGACCTGAGGTCCTCGTGCTGGACACCCTGCGCGACCTCAGACAAATCGACGCACTCGAGAAGATACGAAGTCACCCTGCGACCCGCGGCCTGCCGGTAATCCTGCTCACAGATTCGGTCGAAGCGGGCGATCTTGAGCGGGCCCGAGAGTTGGGTGTGCTCGACCTGCTCATAAAGAGCCGCGCGACCAGGCAAACACTTCCGAGAACACTTAGCCGCCTGCTGGAGAAGCGGACCGACTCACCGGGCAATGGCAGCGAAACAAGCCGGCCGCGCTCCACAGAGTCCGCCTGAGTCACATGGCTCCAAAACCGGGACGAAGCCCCAGGCGCCCCGTGACACTTGCGCCTCGAATGTAGGCGCCCCCACGCCTTCATTCCGGATGTGTCCATTGGCCGCAGCCTCGGCGCTCCCTAGGATCAGAACATGGACGGATCTAGGCATTGGCCATCGGCGCTGCCCTGGTCGCCGGGCCCATGATCGCGCCGGATGTTGAGCTCGGGCAGAACGTAGTCATCCATCACCCCGACCAGGTGAACCTGTTTGGTTGCAAGGTCGGCGACAACTGCAAGATCGCCTCGTTCGTCGAGATCCAGCGGGGAGTCGTGCTGGGCCGCAACGTGAAGATCGAGCCGTTCGTTTTCATTCCCACCGGCGTGACGATCGAGGACGGTGTGTTTGTCGGGCCCCATGTTTGTTTCTCGAACGACCGGTATCCGTCGGCGGTCGATGACAAAGGGGAGCTCCTGCAGGTCGGAGACTGGCAGGTCGTCCCCACGATCGTCCGCCGGCGCGCGAGCATCGGCGCCAACGCCACGATCATTTGCGGGATCACGATCGGCGAAGGCGCCATGGTCGGGGCTGGGGCCACTGTCACACACGACGTCCCGCCCGATTCGTTGGTGGTTGGAAATCCGGCCAGGCTGGTCGGACCTCGTCCTCGATGGTGGGGCCGCCCACCGGTGCGCGCTCGCAAACGGAAGCTCGAGCTGGCTTGAGCATCGATCTGCCGGTCGCGCCGGAGCCCAGGTCGGGGCGCGGTGTCCGCGCCCGCGCTACTTCGGTCCGGCAGCCGTATAGCCTTTTCCGGCGTCTCCAACGAGCCAAGCCGAGCTGGTCGGTGGGCGTGGGCGTGATCGGATACGGATACTGGGGGCCGAATCTGGTTCGGAACTTCGCCGAGCAGGTCGCGGCTCGGGTGGTCGCCGTCAGTGACCTGTCAGTTGAGCGCCTGACCCAGGTCCACGCACGCTACCCGAAGGTCAAGCTCACCACCGACTTCCGCGAAGTGCTCTGCGACCCCGACGTCGACGCGGTGATCGTCGCGACACCGGTGTCGTCCCATTTCGACATCGCAATGCGTGCCCTGCAGGCGGGCAAGCACGTTCTGGTGACCAAACCGATCACTGCCGACTCAGAACAGGCGATGCAGCTGATCGAAGCGGCGGAGCAGCGCGGACTCGTGCTGATGGTGGATCACACTTTCGTCTACACCGGCGCCGTGCAGACGATCAAGCAGATGGTCGAGAGCGGAAATTTGGGCCAGCTCTACTACTACGACTCGACACGGGTCAACCTGGGGCTGTTTCAACGCGATGTCAACGTGCTGTGGGATCTCGCCGTCCACGACCTGGCGATCATGGACTACGTCCTGGGACGGCGGCCGGTTGCGGTCGCAGCGACAGGCGCCGCGCATGTGCCTGGGCACCACGTAAACCTCGCGTACCTGACTTGTTACTTCGAGGGCAGCCTGATCACTCACCACCACGTCAACTGGCTGGCCCCGTTGAAGATCCGCCGCACCCTGATCGGAGGCGCTCGCCAGATGATCGTCTACGACGACCTCGAACCGAGCGAGAAGCTCAAGGTCTATGACAAGGGAGTGACCCTCGGCGATGCCCAGGGCGCTCTCGAGTCGATGATCGGCTACCGCACCGGCGACATGTGGGCACCTCAGCTCAGCCTGACCGAGGGCCTTCGGGTCGAGGCTCAGCACTTCCTCGAATGCGTCACACACCGGCGGCAACCGCTGACTGATGGTCCGTGCGGGTTACGCGTGATCAGCGTCCTGGAGGCGGCGGCCAGGTCTCTCGCTGGGCGCGGACAGCCGGTGGAGCTCACTGACGAGAGCCCTCGGGCGACGGCAACGGAGGCTCATGGGGGCGTGTCCGAGAGCGCCTGAGCGACGCCCCGACGACACGGGACACCGCCACCATGAGGTCGCCGGCGGCGGGCAGAGGGTCGCGCACGTCGAAGACCGATCCGACCGTCTTGCCGCCGAACAGGGATCGAATGTAGGCGCCTGGCGTCATGGTCCCGGCTTTGACATGCTGGAAGCCGGCGGGTATGTCGGTGAGCAGGCGAATCCAGCGCGATCCGTATCGCGGCACGAGTCTTGGAATTGGGCGGCCAAGGGAGTGGTCGTACTGCATGGCCGGGAAGTCGAGTCCGCAGGCGATGCACAGGGTGTGCCATCCCCAGGGCCTCGGGTTGACGTCAAGCAACTTGGGCCGGCCGTCGCGCCGGTCCTGGATGAACTCCACTTCGACCATTCCGGAAAGGCCCAGCCGTCCCAGAATCCTGGACGCCGGCTCGATCAACCCGGCCACTTCGATCGCTTCCACGAAGGTGCTGCTCAGGCCGTAGTCGATCGGGTACTGGCGTGTGCGCCGCGCCGTCATCGCGCTCACGACCTGCCCGTCAACGACAAACGCCGCCACTGAATGTTGCGCGCCCACCGGGATGATCTCCTGCACCATCAGGTGGTCGGGCGGCACGATGCCGGCGGCCAGCCGGTAGCCCTCGAGCAGCTGGTTCATGTCGCGGACGGGAAGAGCCTTGCGGCCGAGCGCGTGCTGCAGGTCGATCGACACGGTCGGCTTGATGATCGCTGGGAACTCGACGTGCAGCGTCTGCAGCGAGCGTTCGCTCGGCGGGTACCAGGTGCGAGGATGCTGAACACCGACTTCCTCGGCCGCCTCGTGCAAGAGCCGTTTGTCATGAGCCTGCCTGAGGACCTCCCATGGCGGAGTGATCAGCTCGTAAGCCGTGGCAAGGCGCTTCGAATTCCGGGCCACCAGCTCGAGCGCGTCGTCCTGCGCCGGCCAGAGCACCCAGCCTTCAACGCCTCGGCCGGCGATCTCCAGGAGGAAGTCCGGCAGTGCCACGGAGGACATCGATTCGTCCCACCTGAAGCGCTTGGCGACGTATCGCGAGAACCAGGCGGATCGCGGCAGGGTGTCGACGATCGCCACCCGAACTCCACGCCGGCCCAGGCTGCGAGCAACTCCCAGCGCCTTGAAGTCGCTGCCCAGCAGGAGCACGCCCGGCTCCCGGCCCGACGCCGGAACGGGACCTAGTTGAGCTCTGCCGCCCGTCGCGCCACCTGCCGGGCCGTGACGCGAGCACCCGCGACGAAGCGGCATATCGGCCCAAAGGTCCGGCCCGCCAATCCGCCCACGAAATGCAGTCGGGGCACGGACGACTCGAACCACTGGTTGAGCACGGGATAACCGTCGCGCTGGCCGACCTGGTGGCTGAGAGCCGGATCCAGGAATGGGATCTGGCGGACGTCGGGCCGGTATCCGGTCCCGAGCAGCAGGTGATCGACCTCGCGGGTGGTGCCGTCACTCAGGCGGAGCCGCAGCCCGTCGCCGCGGGGTTCCGCCTCGAGCACCTCAGTGAACGCCGAGAGCGGGATCTTGCCCTCGACTCGCGGACGCAGCCAGTGAGCGCCCGCCGGCCGCACCGCGCGAGTCTCGATCCTCTTGCGCAACCCTCCGGGCAGCGTTCTCAGAAACATCGGCGCTCCGCACAGCCAGTTGAGACCCGGCGGTCCGACGTCGGTCGGCGGGTACAGAAGCCGGCCCACAGGCCCCGCGCGCTTGTAGAGGGCACGGTTGATCCAGTGGACCGGCCCGCGCGCGACCACCTCCACCTTCGCACCTTCGTCGCTGAGAATCGCGGCTGACTCGAGTGCGCTCTGGCCGGCGCCGACTACGACCACGCGACAGTCGCGAAAAGGCGAGAAATCGACGTGTTCGCCGCTGTGGGTGGCGACCTGTGGAGGCAGGTCCCGCGCGAACGGGGGCACGTACGCGAACTGGCGCACGCCAACCGCTACCACAACCCTCCCGGCCGCCAGAGTCCGCCCGTCCGAAAGCGAGATACGGAAGCCGTCATCCTCGAGCTGGACGCACCGCACGTAGACCCGGTCGACATCCGGCACCGCGTGTTCCTGGAACCACTGCGCGTAGCCGATGAAGAAGGCCAGCGGGATCGGCTCGGTCGCATCCGCGCCCGTGGCCCGGCAATATCGGTCGAGGCTGAACGCGGCTTCTGGGTCGGCCAGGCTCGACGCGCTCCACACCGACTTCAGCGCCATACGCGCCGGCATGTTCAGCCACGATTCCATCGGTTCGCCGAACACCTGGGTCGGCGCTCCCCGCGCGTGCAGATACGCGGCGACCGAAAGGCCATACGGGCCGGCGCCGATGACCGCCGTCGTAGTGGCCGGCTTCTGGGCAGTCGTCATCGCACGCACACACCAACCGTAGGAGGCGATCGATCCTGAGGACATGGGCATTACCGATCGATGGTTTGACGCGTGGCGGTTCGGCACCGTGTCGCGGGTCCCATCCCCGTGCCGCTTTGTCCCATGGAAGTTCTCGCATCTGGGACTGGCGCCCACGGGGCGCTTCCCGCGCCCATTTCTTGCTGGTGGCCCCACCGGATAGCCTCAGGCTATGCGCCCATCATCCGCGCAGCTCGATCGCGTGGCGCATGGGGTTGGGGGGCGCGTTGGCGGCCGGTCGGCAGCGCCGGACCCTTAGGACGTGGACGACAGGCCGGCGTTCACCCTTCTTGACGCCCTCGTGCGTCGACACCGGGTCATCCTGGGTACTGCAGCAGCTTTCTGCCTGGCGGCGGCCGCCCTCTCGTTGGTGATGCCGAAGACCTACGAGGCGACCGCCATCATCTACCTGGACACTGCTCGCACCGCCTCAGATTTCGATGCGGGCATCGCCGCGGGCGACCTGGTCCAGCACGACTTCATCGTCTCGGCGACCAGCCGGCCCACGCTTCAGCAGGCATGCGCTGCGCCCGACGTCACGTGCTCGGCGAGCGACCTCGAGGCGCCCGAGACGACTATCGGCAAGCTCGTCAGCGCCGCCGTCTTCCGGGGCACCAGCGAGGTGGCTGTCACCGCCAAAGGCCGAACGCCGGCGGCAGCGGCCGCGCTGGCGAACGCGGTCGCGCAGGCGACGATCGTCGAGGACGCCGCCGAGGTCGTCAGGCTCTACCAGCCGGCGCGCGACAACCTCAACAAACAGCTCGCCCAGCTGGCCTCCAGCATGGACGCAGAACAGAAGGCTCTCTCGAGCAGCGCCCAGGGCAGCTCCGAAGCCGCGGCCCACGAGGCTGAGCTGAATCGGCTCCAGAACGCGTATGG
>Ga0209701_10002266_pt1 | contig 12492 bp, 10 predicted proteins | sample CZO8metaG_4_FD_188356 | JGI IMG/M metagenome (GOLD analysis project Ga0209701, IMG submission 188356) | Vadose zone soil microbial communities from the Eel River Critical Zone Observatory, Northern California, USA - CZOApr15con2H3.8 metaG... | ecosystem: Environmental > Terrestrial > Soil >...
TGTAGGGTACGGGAATTGACGATGTTGGCGTTGTACCTCCGCCCCCCGTTTTTCTGACATTCGTGCTCCCCGAATAAAGGAGCAACCCCCCGCCCGATCGCTGGCCGGTGACGCGGACGTGGTCGCCGGTTAGAAGATGTGTCGGCGGGTGCTTAACGAATTGGAGTGGAACCCGAGTGCCGTCGGCCTGCTTCAAGGTATATACAAAACGGCCGTGACCATCTTTGAAATCCTGGTGGACGATTTCGAGCTGGCCTTCGAGCTGCACCTGTGGAGCTCCAGCTTGCCATTGAGCTACCGCACTGGAGTCGGTTTCGCTTGCGTTGGGGTTGTGCGCCAAAGCGAATGTGCTGGCGAGGAGCAGGAGGCCGGCGAAAATCGCCCGGCCAAAGATTGCAAGGCTGAAGATCCGCGGGGCACAGATCTTGATCTTCATGTTGGTACCTTCCTACCGCCATGATCGCCACCAGTATTCAGCAAAGCGAGATTACTGGAGGCCAGTCACGAGAGGACATCTCAGAGGTACAGCAACCTTTGTGCGGATCGGACACGAGTGGGTTGGGAACGGCAAGTACGTGCAGCTTCAGCGGCTTAGTGCAGGGGTGTCAGATAGACCGAGAGGTGCTTACCCTTTTAGGACAGGCGGTTATTTTGGTTCCACCATTTCGGGAAGACTTAAGCCCTTCTAACGTTCAACGCGGGAGATGCGTATGCTCGCAGTCGGCTGGTTACTTTTCCTCGCCAGCTCATCGTCAATCACGCGCGCAAACGCGTCCTGGCCCTGGGCGCCGGACAGCGCAACTCCATTGATGAAGAATCCGGGCGTCCCGGTAACACCAGCCTTCCGGCCTTCCTGAAGGTCTTTATCAATGTCCGCCTTGTACTTCTCGCTGGTCAGGCAGGACTCGAACTGCTTGTCATCGAGCTTCAAATTGCGCGCGTATTCGATCAGGGCATCCTTCTCCAGCTTCGACGCCGTGAACAGCTGGTCGTGGTACTCCCAGAATTTTCCCTGCTCCAGGGCGCAGCGCGAGGCCTCAGCCGCAATCTGGGCCTGCGAATGAATCGCCGTCAGCGGGAAGTCGCGGTAGGAGAGGCTCACCTTATCTCCGTACTTGGTTAGCAGGTCTTTTACCGTCGGCTCGACCTGGTGGCAGTAGGGGCACTGGTAATCCGAAAATTCAACGATCATGACCGGCGCCTTGGGATTGCCGCGCAGGCGCTTCGGGTCATAGGCGACCTGGACCCTTGGCGGCGAGAGCAGAACGACAACTTTATTATCGGAGTGCAATCGCTTCATGTAGTCTTGGCGGAGCTGCTGTATCTTCGCCTGCTTGATCGATTGCCGCAGTTGAGTTTTGAGCGCGTCATCCAGCGGCCGATTCAATCTCCCTGCCTGTGCCAGGTAGTAGCCCTCGATCTCGTCATCGCTCGGTTCCTGGACTTTGGCATCCACTTCCTGCTGCAGCAGTTTGTCGCTTGTAAGCCCCTTTTCCTTGGCGGCATTTTCGAGCAGCTTCTGTTCAATCAGGTTATCCAGGGCTTTCTTCTTGATTTCGTATTCCTGATTGCGCAGCGGCAGAAGTTGCCCCTCAACAGATGGAGCCAGATCCTCGTCATAGATGGTTTGGCCGTCCACCGTGGCAACGGGTTGTTTGGGTTTGGGCGGGGCTGAACTCTGACCCGGCAACACTGCGGGAGCCAAAAAACAGCCCAACAGAAGAACGGTTCTAGTTGTTTTGAACAAGCTGATATGCACGAGATGAGTATACCCGGAGAGCATGGACACCGGAAAGGCGTCGGAAGTCAAGCAGAACCGCAAGTCTAACCCCGCAAAAACTCTTTCGACTACTCCCGTGCTACCAGCATCTGTGGTCGAGGGGTGCTCTTTCGCTCTTTGGCACTATTCTGGGTCGGACGGGCGGCTTAATTAACAGACTCTGGCCCTGTGCAGCGAATTTGATGCGTACAGCTTAAATTGAATAAAAAAACTACCCCTCGGGAAGCCTGCCACAGATTGCTTTTCTTTATTTAAAGCGCTTTTTGCAAAAGCTTAAAGATATCCATCGGCTTTCGCAAAGCTAAATTTAAAGCACAAAGGGAGCAGCATACATGATTTGCATCGGGTGTTCCCCCTGCGTGAACGGAGTCACGAATCAGTTCAACCACACTGCTGTCCGGTTAAAACTCGAACAGAATCAGTTGGTTGACGTTTGTGGCGAAATTAGCGTCCGGGTCAATGGTCTGAAGGGCGTATGAAATGGGCGTTTTCTCGAAAAGCGTCACGCTGAGGACCTGTAGAATCTGGTACAAGCTGGACTCCAGTCCGAGCCGCTTGCGCACGATCGCCACCAACACGTACACCGACACGGCGATCCAAACTGGGTCTTCACCGCGTTCTCGCTGACGCCGTAGAAAGCCTTGATCCTCAGGTGCTGCTTTATCCATTTGAAGAACAGCTCCACCTGCCAGCGCTGCTTGTAGATCATGGCAATGGTCCAGGCCGGAAGCGTGAAGTTGTTGGTGAGAAACTTCAGCCGCTTGCCGGTTTCCGCGTCGCAGTAGCTGACCCGGCGCAACGGGTCCGGATACACCGAAGCCGATTCGAACGAGGATAGAATCACCGTCTGATCAGAGCCCACGCCCGTGCTCTTGTCCACCGGATGCGAATAGCGCCGCTGGAGCACAACGTTCGACTTGGTGCGCACCACAAAGAATGCCTCGCTGAGCGTCAGCACAAACAATCTCGCGCTCCTGTGCCAGATTCTCGGCAGATTGGATGCGGCGCAGTTGGTTGCTCTTACGCCAGTGCATGAAGCCGAATACAGATTCCCCTGTCACCCCAACGGCTACAAATAAGCCGAACACGATCAAGAGTATGTCGAGCATCCTGAGGGAGGCTTCGAGGTCGTCTTTGTTCATTAGCACCTCATTATTAGACGACGAGGATTTTTACGATTATTTTCCCGTCGTCGTCATCATTATTGGCGATGGTGGACTTGTGCCCGCTGCTTTGGCGCGTGAGCGTGTATTGTCTCGCCGCTCTAAGCGCAAAGCAATTCGATCACGGTCCAAACGTGGTCCGTGATTCCAGCTTTCATTGCGAGAAGCGGAATCTATTGGGCAACACTAAATTCCATCAGTACCGGGCCGATCTCTACGGACCCGCGTGTCTGTGCCGAAAATCGTTCATTCGGGCCGCCCGTAAATATCTGAAATGAGAAGCGCGCGGAAGCTGGATCGCGTGTGCAGAAAACACACAGTTTCGGCTCATGATCCCCTGCGCGGGACGACGCCCGGGGGCGGGGGGAGTTTCGGGGGGGAGCCGATTCGCGGGTAGGATCGCTAACCTGTTCTTTCCGCCTCTTTCTGCGTATTACTGTCCACGAGGAGCCTTCGGCGAGGCAGGTCCGTTTGGAAAACACGACTTCTAAAGTTGGAAAGACTCTTTTCGCTTCGCCTTCAACTCGTTTTCTTCTGGTCGCCCTTCTCTCGATCTGCTCCCTCGCGGGTCAACGCCACGCCTGTGAGATCAACTTCTAGAGACAACCCTGCGAGGTCTTCACTGTTTGCGACTCGGAACAGGGTCTCCGAAATGCGCTCTGCCGCCTCGCGCATGAAACGTTGCTGTTCCTCGCGCTCAATGACATTCGAAGCCATGGTTATCTGGGTAATTGCATTCCGAATGTGATGGTTCAGGAAGGCGAGTTCCAGCGTTCGTCGGATCGATCGCTTGCGACGCTGTTCAAGGACGAGTGTCACCAGAAAGGTGAGAATGAGAACTTGCGCCACGCCGCCAATAGCGGCTGCTGTGTACCACGGCGTTTGTCGATAGTGCGACAAGGCAAACACCGCGATACCCACAGAAGTAACGAGAACGCCTACCACCGTTGCAGTAATCAAAGACTGGAAGAGAGAACCCGAACGAAACTCAAAGAGAGCCTGCTTGTGTTCGTAGGAGTGAGCGAGTTCATGCGCATAGGCCTTCATGACTTACCTCTTTGTCAGGGAACGTGCCTGAGCTAAAATTTACCACTTACCACAGACTCTTTAGGCCGCCGCCTCTCCTCTCAGCAACTCGCGCACCTTGCCCACTAGTTCATCTGGAAGAAAGGGCTTCTCCAGAAAGGCGCAGCCCTGGGCCAAGAGATTTCCGACGATTTCTTCTGAGTACCCAGACATAAAGAGGAATTTCGCATCTGGGCACAGCGTCGCCGTTCTCTCTCTCAGCTGCAAGCCATTCACATGCGGCATCATGATGTCACTTAACACAAGTTGGATCTGGCTGGGACTTCGTTGACAGATTTCGATGGCTTCCGTCCCATCCTTAGCCGCCAGTACCTTATAGCCGCGTCTCTCAAGAGACAGGCAAATTAGCCTGCGCAGCGCCGTTTCGTCCTCAACGACCAGGATCGTCTCCGAGCCGCCTAGCTCCTCGGGTTGCGGCACAGCGGGTTCTGATTGCTCCACCTGCCCCTCCGCCCGTGGCAGGTAGATGCGAAAGACGGTGCCTTTGCCCAGGGAACTCTCGACATCGATGTGGCCGCCGCTCTGCTTCACGATCCCGTAAATAGTCGAGAGGCCGAGGCCTGTGCCTTTATCTTGCTCTTTTGTTGTGAAGAAGGGCTCGAAGATGCGGGACAGCGTCTCCGCGTCCATGCCGGAACCGGTATCTCTAACCGTCAGCATGACGTAGGCACCCGGCTGAACGCCAAGGTGCTGGCTGCGGTAGGACTCGTCAAGTTCCGTGTTGGCTGTCTCGATGGTGACCTTACCGCCTTGCGGCATGGCGTCGCGGGCATTGGCCGCCATGTTGATAAGAATTTGCTGGATCTGGCCCGGATCCGCTTTCACGCGGCCCAAGGCAGGATCCAGTACGGGAACAATATCGATGTTGGCTGGAACCAGACGACGCAGCAGCTTATGGGCTTCCCATATCACCTGATTAAGGTCAAGAATAGCGGGTTCCAGGACCTGTTTGCGGCTAACCCATGCCGGCCGCTTCCCGCTATGTACCTGCCGGAAGCTGCGGAGCGAAAACAGAGTAGAAAGCCCCCCTGCGGCGAAGCCGATCGCGTTGCCCGCGCTTGAGGTGGTCTTGCTGAACTGCAGGAGACCACTGACAATGCTGAGCCCAGTGCCAGCCGCGAGGACAGCGAGGTTTGTGCTACCGATTGCACGATCCCGTTTGTAGCGCCACAAGCTGCGCAGCTCCACCGTTTGCTCCCGCTCGTAGTCGATTTCGGCTGCGACGGAATCTACATCGAGAGATGCCGCTATTACGGCGTCGGTGATCTGCTGGCGAAGCGATAGTTCCTCAAGACACAGACCAGGTGCTGCACCGGCTCCCTTTGCAGCTAAAGAGGAGAGCTTCTCGATGTCAGATTCGAGTCCGATGATTCGGGCGATCTGCAAGGCGTTCGGAGGAAGCTTGGAGCGCTCTCCTTCATTATTCTGTGTATCAGCAAAGCGGGGATTAGCCTCAGTGGCTACAAGGTGGCCTTCCTGGGCTGGGCATGTGGTGAATAGGACCAAGAGAAGTCCCGAAACGGCCAGAGCACAGAGGATCATGGATTTTGGGACTCGCATAGCGACCGTCGCCTCCTTTATTGGTTTCCACAGCCGAGTCGTGGAACAAGTCCGTGAAATGCCCCTCAGATTGTCTCTCCCACCGATAGAGGTGTCTACAGACACTCAGCTCGTGGCCGCCAGATGAAGCCAAGATGCTTCGCCCAGCAGCCTTCATGTATCACCCGCGCGGAACATCCAGACTCTCAGGGTGCAAAAGGCTCTTCGAGGCTACCAAAGCGGCTTGGGGAATCGTGTCAGTCCAGCGAGCAAATTGTCCAATCCATTTTGCACGGAGAAATTTGCAAACCCGACGACCGTATCATGATTCTCGCGCCCATCGTCCGCGGGCGGAAGGGCGCGTTTCGCAAGGAACTGGACAAATTCGCGGCGGACGGCTACGTCCGCGTACGTATAAACGGCGAACTTTACCAACTTGATGAGCTTCCGGTCATCGACAAGCGCAAGAACCACACCATCGAAATCGTCGTCGACCGGCTGCTCGTCAAGCAGGGCATTGCGGCGCGCCTCGAGCAATCCATCGCCACCGCGCTCAAATTGGCGAGCGGCCTTGTAACGGTTGCCATCGTCGGCGGCAAGGAACACACTTTTTCCGAGAAGCTCGCGTGCCCCGATTGCGGCATTTCGGTCCCGCAGCTCGAGCCGCGTTCTTTCAGCTTCAATTCGCCCTATGGCGCGTGCCCCGCGTGCAACGGCCTCGGCTCGAAATACGATTTCGATCCGTCAAAAATCATCACCGATTGGACGCGCCCGCTCTTCGATGGTGGACTCGGTCCGGGTTCCGGCTCCGCGATTCTCAAACGCACGCTCGAACTCGGCGCCTACGCGCACGGCTTCGATCTCGAAACACCGTTTGAAAAATTTCCCGCGCGCGTCCAGAATATGCTTCTGTACGGCTACCCGCCGACGAATGGGAGCGTATCGGGCGAAAATGGCTCTGCAGGAAAAAAATCCAAAGGTGATAAAGGCTTTCGTTTCCCCGGCATTCTGAAATTCCTCGAACGAAACTTCGAAGAGTCCAACTCCGATTCTTACCGCGAGTGGATCACGCAGTATATGTCGGCAACGCAATGCGCCGTCTGCCACGGCAAGCGCCTGCGGCCGGAATCGCTTGCGGTCAAGCTCGGCGGCTTGTCCATCGCGGATTTCACCGCGCTCGCGCTCAGTTCCGCGCGCCCGGCCGTGGACAAAATCCTCGCGCAGCTCACCGAGCGCCAAAAAGAAATCGCCGCGCGCCCGCTGGAAGAAGTTTCCGAACGCATCGATTTCCTGCTCGCCGTTGGCCTCGGCTATCTGAGCCTCGACCGTTCCGCTGCCACGCTTTCCGGCGGCGAGGCTCAGCGCATCCGCCTGGCCACGCAAATCGGTTCGCGCCTGCGCGGCGTTCTCTATGTTCTCGACGAGCCCAGCATCGGCTTGCACGCGCGTGATAACGCGCGACTCCTCGGATCGCTCGAACATCTCCGCAATCTCGGCAACACCGTCCTCGTCGTCGAGCACGATGAAGACACCATTCGCCGCGCCGATTTCGTCGTGGACCTTGGCCCTGGCGCCGGCAACGCCGGCGGCTACCTCGTCGCCCAGGGCAAACCAGCGCAAATCGAAGCCACCGCCGCCTCCCTCACCGGTCAATACCTCAGTGGCGCGGCAAAAATCGCCGTCCCGGAAAAGCGCCGCAGCCCCAACGGCAAAGTCATCCAGATCCTCGGCGCGAGCGCGAACAATCTCAAGGAAGTCGACGTCACGCTGCCACTCGGCCTGCTTACCGTGGTCACCGGCGTCTCCGGCTCAGGCAAATCCACGCTGGTCAACGACATTCTCTACCGCGCACTCGCGCAAAAACTTTATCGTTCCTCCGAAGCGCCCGCAGCCCATCGTGAAATTCTCGGCGCCGACCAGATCGACAAAGTTATCGAAATCGATCAGGCTCCCATCGGCCGCACGCCGCGCTCGAATCCCGCCACTTACACCGGCGTCTTCGCGCCCGTCCGCGATCTCTTCGCCATGCTTCCGGAATCGCGCGAACGCGGCTACCGCGCCGGCCGCTTCAGCTTCAACGTGAAGGGCGGGCGCTGCGAAGCGTGCCAGGGCGACGGCCTGCGCCGCATCGAAATGAATTTTCTTCCTGACGTTTACGTGATGTGCGAAGTGTGCCGCGGCCGCCGCTACAATTCCGAAACGCTCGCCGTCCGCTACAAGGGCCACTCCATCAGCGATGTCCTCAATCTCCCATCTTCCGATGCGCTGAAACTTCTCGAAAATATTCCGCAGATTCAGCAGAAGCTCGCCACGCTCGTCGAAGTAGGCCTCGGCTACGTCACCCTCGGCCAGTCCGCCACCACGCTTTCCGGCGGCGAGGCCCAGCGCATCAAGTTGGCACGCGAGCTCTCCAAGCGCCAGACCGGCCGCACACTCTACATCCTTGATGAGCCGACCACCGGCCTGCACTTCGACGATGTTCGAAAACTCCTCGACGTCCTGCAGCGCCTCGTCGATCTCGGCAACACCGTGCTCATCATCGAGCACCATCTCGACGTCATCAAGCAAGCCGACTGGATCATCGACCTCGGCCCTGAAGGCGGCGAAGGCGGCGGGCGCATCGTCGCGCAAGGCCCACCCGAACTCGTCGCTCGCACAAAAAAATCGTACACGGGCCAGGTCCTAGCTCGTGTACTCTCTGTCCAAACCTCTGGGATAAATGGCAACGGGAAATAGGAGCATTTCTTTTGCGGGAGCGTGCAAACAATGGGAGCTCTTCTCTATTTTGGCGGCAAATTTCTCGCTTACTCCGCCTGGTGCTATTTTGGCTTGCGCGTTTTACGGCCTCTGAATTCCCGCACACTTGGCCGCGCCATCATCTATGGTGCTATTCGCCTCTCCCTCGGGTTTTTCTTCGGCATTCTGATCTACTTGCTCAGCAGCGCCTTGATCACATCCCTCGCGCCCGGGCTTCCAGAAAACGTCATTACCTATCTGTCCGTCTACGTTCCTGTGCGGTGGATCGAATGGACTATCATGGCCATTCTGATTCTGCCTGGTCCCATTTCTCCTTCGCATTGGATTGTAGGAAACGGGCGGACGGATCGCTTGTGGCGATTGGGCGGAATCGCCATCTCCTGTCTGGCTGACATTCCTCTCATCGTTTCCTTGGGTGGTGTCATTCCTGTCGGCCGGTTCCTTTGCTGAGACAATTTCCACTTTCCTTGCGCCCATTCGCTCTTTGCCGTTAAAGTGTTCCCTGCTCCATGAGCATCTACTCCATCCAACCGATTACGCTCGGTGCGGTGCGCACGCATCCGCTGGCGTCACGCAAGAGCAAAGTCAGCGTGCGAGACTTTGCTAAGCCGACTGGCGCGACTGTGTCGCTTACAAAATTCCTGGATTCACTGCCAAACATTCTTGCGGCGGAAGACCTTCGGAACCTCCTCAGCGCGATTCATGGCGCGCGCAAAGGGCGCAAAGCAATTCTGTGGGGTATCGGCGGCCACGTCATCAAAGTTGGCCTCGGTCCGATCCTGATCGATTTGATGAAGCGCGGATTCGTTTCTGGAATTGCCATGAACGGCGCGGCGCTGATCCACGATTTTGAAATCGCCCTTGCGGGAAATACTTCCGAAGACGTGGAAGCCGGCCTCGGCGAAGGCCAGTTCGGCATGGCCGAAGAAACCGGCAAATACCTGAACGAAATCGCCAAGCTTGCGCAGCGCATTCGAATCGGCTACGGCGAAGCCGCGGGACAATTTCTCTCGAGCGGCATCATCGAAGTCAAGCACGCGGATTCCGGCGTTCTCGTTGCCGCTTACAAACAAGGCATTCCCGTGACGGTTCATCTTGCTATCGGCACGGACATCCCGCACATGCATCCGGCCGCCAGCGGCGCGGCGCTTGGCGATGCCACGCATCATGACTTCCGCTTGTTCTGCGCGCTGGTACAGCAGATGCATCCGGGCGGCGTCTATCTCAATTGGGGCTCCGCCGTCCTTCTGCCGGAAGTTTTCCTGAAAGCGCTTTCCGTGGTTCGCAACCTGGGGATCGCGCTGCGGCCGATTACTACCGCGAACTTCGACTTTATCCAGCACTACCGTCCGATGCAGAATGTAGTGAAGCGCCCCACCGCTTCCGGCCGCAACGAGCGCGGCCCGCAATCGCGCGGCTACGCCATCACCGGCCACCACGAGTTGCTCTTGCCGCTCGTCGCCGCCGCGTTGGGTGCCGGCTGGCCCAAGAAACGCGGCGGTCGCAAACGATGAACCTCTTTGACGACAACCCGCTGAAGCCGCCGGAAGAAAATCTTCCCGCCAAGCCTTCGTCCGACGGGCTAGCGGAACCGGCCTCTTCGCAACCATTCGTTCAGCCGCTTGGCGGCGATCCACTTTCTTACCTCGTCGCTCCGCCCGCGGCCTCTACTCCACCACCGCCCAATTTGCCGGAGGATCTGCGCATCTCCTGGTCCTGGCTGCACCTCCTGGTCTTTGGAGTTTTTGTGGTCGCCAGCCTGATTACGCTGCAGCTCGCCGTTTTGCTTTATTTTTCAGTGGACCGGCACCTTTCGCAGAAGCAGCTCCAGCATCTTTTCGAGTCCGATCCCAGGATCCTCATCGGCATGAATGTTCTGTGGTTCGCGCTGATCCTGTTTTTTCTTTACATTACACTGGCGGTTTTGCGCGACTCGCCCTTCTGGCTTTCTCTCGGCTGGAAGAAACTCAAGTCCGATCCCGGCGGAGGCAAAGGGCGCCCGTGGATGTATTTCCTGAGCGGGTGCGGCTTGTCGATTTTCGTGGCCGTGGCCAGCTCGCGCGTCAAAGACGTCGAAAACGCGCCCATCCAGGAGTTCTTGAGAAACCGGACGGGCGCCATGTTGCTCATGGCCATGGCGGTATTTGTCGCGCCGCTGGTGGAGGAAACCGTCTATCGCGGCTACCTGTACCCGGTCCTGGCGCGAATTACTTCTGCGGTCCTGCAGTTCTTCGGCATGGAGTTTTCCAGCGCCACTCGCACCGGCGTGTTCGTCAGCATATTCATGACGGGCACGCTCTTTGGGCTGATGCACGCGCCGCAGCTCGGCTACACCTGGGGCCTCGTCGGGCTGCTTACTTTCGTCGGCGTCATTTTTACTTTTGCGCGCGCGTGGACCGGGACGGTTGTGGCCAGTTTCCTTCTTCACCTCGGCTACAATTCCATGATTGCGTTTACTTCCATCATCGCCACCAAGGGTTTCACGCACATGCCTCCCGCCCACTGAACCGCGCATGGCACGATTCGTCTTCTTCCACTGGCTTCGCTACAATTGGAATTGGTGAGGACATCGAGCGCATGTACGTAGCCCAACCGATCGCCTGGACGGACCGCGGCGTCATCATTCTCGACCAGCGGCGGCTTCCGGCCGAAGAAATCTCGCACACCTACACCGACTACCGCGACGTCGCCAAAGCTATCCGCGAAATGATCATTCGTGGCGCTCCGGCGATCGGCGTGGCTGCCGCGATGGGCGCGGCGCTCGGCGTGCTGCATTCTCCGGCAAAATCCGTGGAGGCGCTGCGCGCTGAATTCGCGGAGATATACGGCACGCTTGCAAAAACGCGCCCCACCGCCGTGGATCTTTTCTGGGCGTTGGAGCGCATGAAGCGGCGGCTCGCGGAATTAACGGCGGAGACAGCGGACCTCGGCAAGATCCGGGAGGGAATGGTCGAGGAGGCCCGGGAAATCCATCTCGAGAAAAAAGCCACGGACGAAGCCATCGGGCGGTTCGGCGCGGAATTCATGCCGCGCGAAGGACAGGTAATGACGCAATGCAACGCTGGCGCGCTGGCCACCGCCGGCATCGGCAGTGCGCTCGGCGTGATTCGCGTGGCGTTCGAACAGGGCAAAAAGATCCACGTGCTCGTGCCGGAAACGCGACCGTATTTGCAAGGCGCGAGGCTCACTGCTTGGGAGTTGCACAAAGGCGGCATCCCGCTGACACTAATCACCGACAACATGGCGGGCCACTTTTTGAAATCTGGAAAAGTTGGCGCAATCGTTACCGGGGCTGATCGAATCGCCGCCAATGGCGATACAGCCAACAAAATCGGCACTTACCAAATCGCCGTCCTGGCGAGAGAAAACAACGTGCCTTTCTACGTCGCCGCGCCGGTTTCCACTTTCGATTTATCGATTCCGGATGGGGAGAGCATTCCCATCGAAGAGCGTTCGGCTGCGGAGGTCACGCATCTGCAGGGCGTTCGAATCGCTCCCGACGTGCACGCCGCGCATCCAGCCTTCGACGTGACGCCCGCCCGCTACATCGCGGCGATCTTCAGCGAGCGCGGCGTTGCCCGTGCTCCTTACAACGATTCGCTCCGCGCACTTGCTTCGGCGTCTGCGCCAGCGCTTATCGCGCGCTAATCGTCGCAAGAAGTTGCCAGCGTTTCGCCGTCAGTTCTGAATCCCCATTTGCGTCAGGAAATAAGCGTAGTCAAACGCCTTCTCATGCAAGCGGTCATATCGGCCCGAAGCGCCGCCGTGGCCGGCGGGATCCATGTTGGTCTTCAGGATTATGATGTTGTGATCCGTTCGGAGCGCGCGCATCTTGGCGACGTACTTGGCGGGCTCCCAGTACATCACCTGGCTGTCGTTGAAGGAGGTCCGCACCAGCATGTTGGGATAGGTCTTGCCTTGAATGTTGTCGTACGGCGAGTACGTGATCATGTAATCGAACGCCGGTTTTTCCTTGGGATTGCCCCACTCCTCAAATTCGCCCACGGTGAGGGGCAGGGTTTCGTCCAACATGGTGTTCATGACGTCCACGAACGGAACGCCAACGAGCGCGGCGTGAAACAAATCCGGGCGCATATTCAGAACCGCGCCCATTAGCAGGCCGCCAGCGCTTCGTCCTTCGATCACCAGGCGGTCTTTCGAGCCGTA